>OBEQ012316602.1_pt1 | contig 14625 bp, 14 predicted proteins | sample 1670901 | NCBI WGS metagenome assembly OBEQ01 (sample SAMEA104232315, study PRJEB22302) | groundwater metagenome | biome: forest; feature: aquifer; material: groundwater | place: USA | collected 2011-08-07 | depth 5.4 m
CCGCCCCGGGCCCCCCCCCGTGCCCCGATGCGGGGAGGCGCCCGCCCCCTACCCCCCAGCCGTTACGGCAGGCGGCGCGGCCACCGGGGCGGTCGCTGTCAGCCGGCCGCGCGCAGGATCGCCAGCGCGGCCGCCAGATCCGGCGGGTACTCGCTGGTGAACTCGATGTACTCGCCGGTGCCGGGGTGGGTGAAGCCCAGCGCCCGGGCGTGCAGCCATTGCCGGGTCAGCCCGAGCCGGGCCGCGAGGGTGGGGTCGGCGCCGTACATCAGGTCGCCCACACACGGATGGCGCAGCGCGGAGAAGTGCACCCGGATCTGGTGGGTACGCCCGGTCTCCAGCGTGACGTCGACCAGGCTCGCCCCGGGAAAAGCCTCCGCCGTGTCGTAGTGGGTGATGCTGGGGCGACCACCGGAGACGACCGCCCACCGGTAGTCGTGGTGGGGGTGCCGGTCGATCGGCGCGTCGACCGTGCCCCGCAACGGATCCGGATGACCCTGCACGACAGCGTGGTAGCGCTTGTCCACCTCGCGGGCCTTGAACGCCCGCTTGAGCAGGGTGTACGCCCGTTCGCTCTTGGCCACCACCATCAGTCCGGTGGTACCGACGTCCAGCCGGTGCACCACGCCCTGCCGCTCGGCCGCACCGCTCGACGAGATCGTGTGACCCAGCGCGGCCAGCCCAGCGGTGACCGTCGGACCGGTCCAGCCCGGACTGGCGTGCGCCGCAACCCCGACCGGCTTGTCCACCACCACGATCTCGTCGTCGGTGTACACCACGGTCAGGCCGGGCACCGCCTGCGGCGCCCCGACCGCGACCGGCGCAGGCGGAGCGGGCAGCCGTACCTCCAGCCAGTCGCCGCCCCGGACTTTGTCCGCTTTGGTCCGGGGTACCCCGTCGACTCTGGCCTCACCGGCCTCGACAATGGCGGCGGCCGTGGTCCGCGACAACCCGAACAGCCGCGCGATCGCCTGGTCCAGGCGCATCCCGTCGAGTCCGTCGGGTACCGGCAGGCTGCGCTCATCGCCGAGCGGGCGCACGGGCACGGTCACCCGGAACCAGCGTCCGCGGCGCCGGCCCGGGTACGGGTGCCGTCCCGGCGCCGACCGGTGATCTCCAGGAACAGCACCAGCGCCAGCCCGACACAGAGCGCCGAGTCGGCCAGATTGAAGATCGGCCAGATGGTGCCCTCGGGGTTGAAGAGGCTCACGAAGTCCACCACCTCGCCGATGAACGGCCCGGGTGCCCGGAACAGCCGATCGCCGAGGTTGCCCACCGCACCGCCGAGCACCAGGCCGAACGCGAGCGCCCACGACGTGGACCGCAGTCGCCGGCTCATCCAGCCGATCCAGCCGATCGCCGCGATGGTGAGCAGCGGGAAGAGCCAGGTGTGCTCCCGGAGCAGGCTGAACGCCGCCCCGGGGTTGGTTGCCAGCGCGAGGTACACCGTCCCACCCAGCAGCCGTACCGGATGGTAGGGATCCAGCTGGTGCACGGCGAGCTGCTTGGTCAGCACGTCGGCGGCCAGGATCACGCTCGCGACGGCACCGAGCAGGCCGAACGCCCGCCGCCGGCTACCCACGACCGGCGCGGCGGCATCGGCGGAGCCGGGCAGCTCAGGCAGAGCGGCGTCCGGCTCGGCGATGCTCTCCTGCCCGCTCAGCGTCGCTCCTCCAGTTGTTTGCATGTCACGCAGAGCGTAGCGGAGGGGAATGCGGCGAGTCGCTCGACCGGGATCGGGTTGCCGCACCGCTCGCACCAGCCGTAGCCGCCCTCGTCGAGACGTTCGAGCGCCCGCTCAACCTGGGTGACCCGCTCCAGCATCCCGTTGGCCAACGAGATCTCCTGCTCGCGCTCGAACGTCTTGGTGCCGGTGTCGGCCTGGTCGTCGCCGGCCGAGTCGGTCAACCGGTCACGCTGCAGCTCGGCGATCTCGGACATGGTCTGCGCGTACTCGGCCCGCAGCTCGTCCCGGCGCGCGATCAACGCAGCTCTGATCTTCTCGGTGTCCGCTGCGGAGCGGGCGGCCCGGGGTGGCGTCTTGCCGGTGCCGCTCTTCGGCTCCGCCAGCGTCCGGGTGGCGGTGGTCTTGCTCTCCGCGGACTTCACTGTCATCGCTCCCTCAGCCGCGGGTTGCGCGGCGGTTGCCGGTGCCTGAGCAGGGGATGGGGCTTGCGCCGTCGTCGATGCCTTGGCCCTGGTCGTCGCGGTCCGGGTGGTGGTCGTCCGGGTGGTGGTGGTCCGGGTCGTAGTGGTCCGGGTGTTGGTCTTCGCCGCGGCCGTCGGGGCTGGCGCGGTCTTGCTCGCGGGTGCGCTGGTGTCCGCTGCACTCGTCGTGGACGGCTGTGTCGCAGGGGTCCGGGTGGCCGTGGTCTTCGTCGCTGGGGTTCTGGCGACTGCTGTCTTCGGTGCCGGGGGCGTCCCGCCAGCCGCTGCCGTCTTGTTGGCCACTGCCGTCTTGTTGGCCGCTGCCGTCTTGTTGGCCACTGCCGTCCTGGTGGCCGACGCGGGTTGCGCGGCCAGCGCCGGGGCAGTGGACTTGCGGGCCGCAGCCTTCTTGACCGCCACCTTTGCCGGCTTCAGGTCAGCCGCCGCTGTCGTCGCAGCCTTCACCGGCGCGGCACCGGCCGCTGCCGTCGGGGTTGGCGCGACTACGGTCGGGGCTGGCGCGGCCGCCGTCGGGGCTGGCGCGGCTGCGGCCTGCGCAACTGTCGTCTTCTCCGCGATGTCAGCCGTCCCCGGCGTTGCTGCTCCTACGCGGGCCACGCCCGCCCGGTCAGCACTGCGAGCCGCAGCGGTCCGAGATCCGGCCGCGGCAGTTGCCCGCTCGGCCATTGCTTCCCCCAGATGCAAAACAGGCGCGCGACCGGGCGCCGCGCACTCCAGAGGGTGGCAAGAATACGGAATGTACTGGCATCCGACAAACATGCCACACCATGTGGACGGATTTGGGGCTTCGAGACCGGCCAGTACCCACGCAGGCTCTCGCTAACCTCATCCCGGGCCAGGTACCGGCAGGTCGCTGGAGCGCCGAGGTCAGGCCGTTGCGTCGCGCAGCCGGTGTACCCGGTCAGCCAGATCGGGCGGCGGATCGGTGATGGCGAAGAGTTTGTCGCGGCTCGCAGCGCCGGCCCGCAGCGCCACCGCGGATGGCCGTCCCCCCAGCGCCTCGGCGACCGCCCGCAGCGCCGCCCCGGTGGCCCGCCCATCGACCGCCGGCGCGTTCACCGCCACCACCAGTGCCGCGCCGTACGGGCCCTCGTGGCAGCCGCCCACCCGGGTACGCGAGGCTCCGGGCTTGACGCGTACCGCGATCGTCGACCCGTCAGCGGCGGAGGCCGTCAAACCCGCCCGGGCTCTGCCAGCAGTGCCCGATCGGGCTCACACCGGCCGCAGGGGGTGAAGCCCAACTCGACGGCCTCAGCCACCGGCAGCGGCTCGTGGTCGCGCTGATCGAGATGGGCGCAGTGGGCCAGGTGGTATCGCGGCCGCCCGTCGATCACGACGACCTCCGCATCGAGCTGCGCCACCCGGGCCGTGTCGGCGGCCGACACCTGCTGTGCCGCAGGTTCGTCCGGCGGATCCTCGACGCCGACGTCACCGCCGACGTCACCGCTGACCTGGCTACCGAACCCGTCGCTGAACCCACCGCTGACCTGGTGACTGAACTCATCGCCGGTCCCGGAGTCCGGCTGGCTGTGGCTCCCGCGGTGGACCCCGACTCCGGCCGGATCCGGAGCTCCCTCGGTCGGTACGCCCACCTCGCGCAGCCGGTCCACATCCGCTGCCGCGCTCTGTACCGGAATCATCGGCTCCCCGGCCTCGGGTACCCGCCGGTGCGACACCTCGATCTCGGGCACGATGCCCGGGGCCCGGGGCGTGTCCCTGTCGTCCGCCAGATCGCCAGCGGCGTCACCGGTGTCGTCCCGATCCGCGTCGTCGCCGCCGCCGAGGTTGTCCGCGTCGTCGCCGCCGCCGAGGTTGTCCGCGTCGTCGCCGCCGCCGTGGTCGTCGGCATCGGCATCCGCGTGTACAGCAATTGCGTCGAGCTCGGCATTTGCAGCAGTCGATACGCCGACGTCCGCGGATACGCCGGCCATGGAGTCGTCGGCCGTGGAGTCCGCACCGTCGATGTCGCGGCTCCGAGCTGCATAGCGACTGCCCACAACCAGAGTGATCGCGGCGAGCAGGCTCACCGCGATCGAACCCACCAGCTGAGTGTTGGAGCCCTGCACCAGACCGAGTCCGAGCAACCCCATGGAGACGACGATGAGCAGCAGACTTCCGACGATCACCGGTAGTCCTCCGCTGCAATCAGCCCGACTGTGTCGTCTGGTCTAACGAGCGACCCTCGTCTCGGCGACCGGAGCCGCTGAACCTTTTTCGACCGTTCCGTCCGGCTCCTCATACCCGGAGCCGGACGGTCGGACAGGTCAGTCGATCCCCGGACGTCCGCCGCCCCCGTAAGAGCCGGCGGCTGCCATGTTTCCGGAGCCCGCTGCGGCGCGGCTGCCGTCAGCGCGGGTGAGCTCACCCTCCAGGCCCTGCCCACGACCCTCCAGGTCGCGCAGCTGGCTCTCCAGGTACGCCTTGAGCCGCGTACGGTACTCCCGCTCGAACTGCTTGAGCTCCTCGATGTGCTTCTGCAGCGCGGTGCGCTTGGCGTCCAGCCCGCCCATCGCCTCCTGGTGGCGCTGGCGCGCGTCACGGTCCAGTGCGTCGGCCTTCGCCCGGGCATCCCGGGTCATCTCCTCGGACTGGCTCCGGGCGTCCGACAACAGCTTGTCCGCCTCGCGACGAGCGTCGTTGACGTGGTCGTCAGCCGTGCGCTGGGCCATCATCAGCACCCGCAGCGCCTGCTGCTCACCCTCGCCGGTGACCACGGGCCCGCTCTGCGAGCGCACCTGCTCCAACTCGGCCTGCATGCTCCGCGCGGCCTGGTCGGCAGCGGCCTTGTCCCGCTGCACCCGATCGAGCTGGGCCTTCAGGTCAGCCAACTCGGCGCTCAGCCGCGGATCACCACCACCCGACGGTCCGCTACGACCGCCGCCGCCCCGCTCAACCTGGGCGCGCAACTCGTTGTTCTCCTCGATAAGACGAGCGAGCTCACGCTCGACCTCGTCGAGGAAGGCGTCGACTTCTTCCTCGTCGTAGCCCCGCTTGCCAATCGGGGGCTTCTTGAACGCCACGTTGTGGACATCGGCCGGGGTCAGCGGCATCGAAACTCCTCAGGTCGATTGCGGCCGCGTGGCGCCGTCGCCACCAGGCGCTGAGCCTAGCGGATCTGGGGCTCTACGACGTAGTACATCAGCACGATCAGGATAATGAGCAATACAAAGGAAGCCAGGTCCAGGCTCACCGTACCAAGACGGATCGGACGGATCACTCGCCTCAACGCGTTGAGGGGCGGATCAGTGACGCTCCAAACCACTTCGAGCGCGGCGGCGGCACCCCGCCTGGGCTGCCAACGCCGCCCGAACTGGAGAATCGCGCCCAGCACGAAGCGCGCCAGCAGCGTCAGAAACAACGCATACAGCAGAAGGAAGACGAACTGGAAGACGATCGACACGTGCGCCGGGACCTCGTTCAGCTCTGGTTGAAGAACCCGCCCTCGGCGATCCTCGCCTTGTCCTCAGCTGTGACCTGGACGTTCGCCGGCGAGAGCAGGAACACTCGGTTGGTGACGCGCTCGATGGTACCCCGCAGACCGAAAGCCAGCCCGGCGGCGAAGTCGACCAGGCGCTTCGCGTCCGACTCGTCCATCTCGGTGAGGTTCATAATCACCGGAACGTTGTCCCGGAAGTGCTCACCGATGGTGCGGGCCTCGTTGTACGTGGTCGGATGCAGGGTCGTGATCTGGTACCGCCGGGGATCATCCTCCGCCGCGACCGGGCGCTCCCGCAGCTGGGGCTGCTCAGCCAGGTTGCCCCGCGACGGGAAGGTCGAGACCGCCGAGGGACGGGTGATCGGGCTCACCGTGGGGCGGGCCTTGCGTTCGGCCGCGATCCGTTCGGCGCGCTCGGCCGTGCGGGTCCGCACCGAGCTCACCGCGGAAGCGTCGAGCTCGTCGTCGTAGTCTTCGGTGTAGCCGGAGTCGTCGTGTGCCCGTTCGCCGTAGGGACGGTCGTCCTCTTCCGCGACAAGGCCCAGCCAGACCCCGGCATTTCGCATGAGTCCCATCGCTGTGCCCCCTCAAGTTCCATACGACACTCCCCCGTGTCGCACCCAACAGTCGCGAGTGGCCTCTCCGGCCGAAAAACCACACGCATGTAGTTCAAATTCCCCCGCACGAGGCTACCGCACGGCCGCCCGTTTCCCGAGCAATGCGCCACCAATGCGGACGTGTGTCGCACCGTGAGCAAGCGCAGCCTCCAAGTCACCGCTCATCCCCGCCGACATGAGCACGGCGCCCGGCTGGACCGCACGTACCCGGCCGGCCAGATCGGCGAGGCGGGCGAAGGCCGAGCCAGGGTCGTCCGCCGGTGGCGCCACGGCCATCACCCCACACAGCCGCAGCGCCGTCGCACCGGCCACCGCGTCGACGACCCGGTCCAGGTCGCGATCGGGCAACCCGCCACCGGGCACCGCGCCGCCGCGCTGGGTGTCGCCGTCCAGGCTGATCTGGACGAGTACGTCGAGCGGGAACTCCCGGCCATGCTGCGCCGCCCGGTCCAGCGTGCCGGCGAGGGCCACGCTGTCGACCGAATGGACCAGATCGGCATAGCTCACTACCGATCGGCACTTGTTGCGTTGGAGCTGTCCCACGAAATGCCAGCGGACCACGACCCCCGCCCCGGCCAGCGCGGCGGCCTTCCCGGCCGCCTCCTGGTCGCGGTTCTCCCCGACGTCGTGCACCCCGAGGTCGACCAGGCGCCGGATATCCGGGACCGGGTACGTCTTGGTCACCGCGACCAGGGTCACCTCATCCGGGCTACGGCCGACGGCCACGCACGCGGCAGCGATCCGGCCGCGTACCTCGGACAACCCCGCGGCGATCTCGTCGCGGCGCCGGTCGGCCGGGAACCCGCTCGGCGGATCGCCGCGCAGCGGACCGCCTTCAGGGATCGCTCAGGCCCCGTTCTTGAGGAAGTCCGGCACGTCCACGTCGTCGAAGAGCACCCGGCGCGGGGTCGGTGTCGCGGTCTGTCGCAACCCGCCGGTCAACCCGGCGTCCACCGGCGCAACCGAACTCTGTGCCCGGAACGGGCGGTGCGACGGGGCACCACCGTCGAAGCCCGCGGCGATCACGGTGACCCGGACCTCGTCGCCGAGCGCATCGTCGATCACAGCACCGAAAATGATGTTGGCGTCGGGATGTGCGGCGTCGGTGACCAGCTGGGCCGCATCGTTGATCTCGAACAGTCCCAGGTCGGATCCGCCCGCGATGGAGAGCAGCACACCACGGGCGCCATCCATGCTCTGCTCCAGCAGCGGACTGGAGATGGCCGACTCGGCCGCCTCGACCGCCCGGTTGTCGCCGCGTGCGCTGCCGATACCCATCAACGCGCTGCCGGCGCCACTCATGACGCTCTTCACGTCGGCGAAGTCGAGGTTGATCAGGCCTGGTGTCGTTATCAGGTCGGTGATCCCCTGGACACCCGAGAGCAGTACCTGGTCCGCCTGGCGGAACGCGTCCATCATGCTGATACCCCGATCGCCGAGCGCGAGCAGCCTGTCGTTCGGGATAACGATCAGGGTGTCGCACTGGCTGCGCAGCTCTTCGATCCCGGTCTCGGCCTGGACCTGACGCCGCTTGCCCTCGAACGAGAACGGACGGGTCACGACGCCGATGGTGAGCGCGCCGAGCTTACGGGCGATGTTCGCCACGACGGGCGCCCCGCCGGTACCCGTGCCGCCGCCCTCGCCGCAGGTCACGAAGACCATGTCGGCGCCCTTGAGAACCTCCTCGACGTCATCGCGGTGGTCCTCGGCGGCGTTCTTGCCGACGTCGGGGTTGGCGCCGGCGCCCAGGCCCCTGGTCAGCTCCCGGCCGACGTCGAGCTTGACGTCGGCATCGCTCATCAGCAGCGCCTGGGCGTCGGTGTTGATGGCGATGAACTCGACTCCCTTGAGCCCGACTTCGATCATGCGGTTGACCGCGTTGACCCCGCCACCGCCGATGCCGACGACCTTGATGACCGCCAGGTAGTTGTGCGGATGTGTCATCGGAGCTTCCCCTTCCCCGGTGCCGACGCCAGCGGACCCCCCCGACGGGCGGGCGGCGCCCGCACGGTGCGGACAGTTGACGCAGTCGGGTAAAGGCCGCCAAACCCTTACCCTTTACTAGAGGCTTAGTGTTATGTCAACTAGTGCCTCTCGGCAAAACGTAGGGTGCGCCTGGACGTGATCCAAGTACCGTGCCCGGCGTGTCGCGCACGGTGACGGGATCTGTGGACATCACCGCACGGTGACGACGTCCGGTGCGCTCACGTCGAAGACCGTTCCCGGACGGGCCAGCAACCGGGTGGCGACCCGGGCCTTGGCCTCGTTCTGCGTCGCGTCACCCCAACGGATCTCCCGACCGCCGAGCAGCTCCAGCCGGATCCGGGTCGGCGCCTCGGCGACCAGCGCCACGAGCTGCTCGCGCAACTGCGGGGTGAGAGCGGCGAGCACCGTCAGCACGGCCCGGGTGGTCGGGTCGTCCGGCCCCGGCGCAGCGAGCCTGAGCAGCGCCAGCCCGGCCGGCGGCGTGGGCCGGGTACCGAACACGACGCCGGAGGCGTCGACGAGCAGGTACCCGTCGTCCTGCGGTACCGCGCCGACGGCGGTGCGCTCGATGATCCGCACGACCAGGGTGTTCGGCCAGGAGCGGCTGGTGCGCGCCTGGGCCACCGGAGCCAGTTGGGCCAGCACCCGCCGGTCGACCGCGCCGGTGTCCACCCGGGCCAACGGGGTACCCAGCGGCACCGCCGCCGCCGCGCGCACCTGTTCCGCCGAGACCGACACCGCGCCCTCGACCCGGATCTCCGAGACGCTCAGCAGCGACGTGTCGTAGACGACCAGGCCGGACGCCGCGAGCAGGGCCAACGCCGCAGCCCCGATGAGCCAGCCCCGCGCCGCCCGCAGCCGGCGCCGGCGGGCCCGTGCGGAGAAGCGGCGTACCGAGGACGGCACCGCGTCCCGCCCGGCGCGGACCAGGCGCCAGCGGCGTACGCCGCCGGAGTCCGGTGCCCGGTCATTCACCCGAGTGCCGCCCGACGTACCCCCCGTCCGGACCGGGAGACAACGCGGCGAGCAGCTCATCGCCGAGCAGCGAGATCGGCGGAGCTCCCATGGTCACCACCACGTCGCCTTCCGCGACCCGGCGGACCACCTCGCCCGGGATGTCCTCCCAGGACGCCACGAACACCTTGTGCTCGGCCGGCAGGTCGATCGCGGCGGTCAGTGCCACCCCGCCCTGCCCCGGCTCACGGACCTCGCCCGGCCCGAAGACCTCCAGGATCAGCGCCTCGTCGGCGATGGCCAGCGCCTGCGCGAGCTCAGCCTGCAGGCCCCTGGTCCGGTACATCCGGTATGGCTGGAACACCACGACCAGCTTGCCCGCCCCCGCGATCTCCCGCAGGGTCTGCAGTGCGGCGGTCATCGACGTCGGGTGGTACGCGTACTCGTCGTAGACCCGTACCCCGCTCGCCACGCCCTTGAGCTCGAAGCGCCGGCGTACCCCCGGGAAGGAGGCCAGTGCCTCCACAATGGACCCGGTGGACAGGCCCAGCCGCTTGGCGGTGAGCACCGCGGCCGCCGAGTTGAGCCCGAGGTGGCGCCCGGGCACCGGCAGCGAGATCTCGCCCAGCGACGCACCGTCCAGGGTGGCCACGTACCGGACACCGGCGACCGTCGAGACGACCTCCGTCAGCCGCAGGTCCGCGTCGTCGGCCTCGCCATAGGTGTGCAGCGCGAGCTGCGGCAGCTCCGCCCGGACCCGCTCGGTCAGCTGGCGCGCACCGGGGTCGTCGGCGCAGGTCACCACGAAGCCGCCGGGCTCGACCCGCTGGCAGAACTCGACGAAGGCGTCCTGGAGCCCGGCCAGGTCGCCGTAGGTGTTGAGGTGGTCCGCGTCGAGGTTGGTGACGATCGCCACGTACGGCGAGTAGAGCAGGAACGACCGGTCGCTCTCGTCGGCCTCGACGACGAAGTACTCGCCACTGCCGTGGTGGGCGTTCGAGCCGACCTCGGAGATCTCGCCACCGATCACGAACGACGGGTCGAGGCCGGCGTGCTGGAGCACCAGGGTCGCCATCGAGGTGGTGGTGGTCTTGCCGTGGGTACCGGCGACCGCGATCGCACGCCGGTGGGTCATCGCCGCGGCCAGGGCCTGGGACCGGTGCAGCACCCGCAGGCCCCGTGCCCGTGCCTCGACCAGCTCCACGTGGTCAGCCGGGATCGCCGTGGAGTACACCACGGTATCTACACCGTCTAAATTGGACGGTTGATGTCGCATGTGGATGGTGCCGCCGAGGGCCTGCAGCCCAGCCAGCGCCGGCCACTCCCGCAGCTCACTACCGGACACGGCAATGCCCCGGGTCAGCAGCAGCCGGGCCAGACCGCTCATCCCGACGCCACCGACCCCGACCAGATGGACCCGCCCCAGGTCCTCCGCGGTCAGCCCGTCCACCCTTTCCAGTCCACCCACAGTCCCGCTCCAACCACCCTAGGAAGCCACCTCGAGCATGAACTCACGCAGCGCCTCGTCGCCGTCACGCCGACCGTACGCCGCCGCTGCCGTACCCATCATCGCCAGCCGCGCAGAGTCGCGGACCAGTGGCACCACCGTCTGCTCGATCCACTCAGGGGTGAGCTGACCGTCGTCGACGATCAACCCGCCGCCCGCCTCGACGATGGGCAACGCGTTACGCCGCTGTTCGCCATTACCCCACGGCAGCGGCACGTACACCGCGGGTACCCCGACCGCTGCGGTCTCCGCGCAGGTGATCGCACCACCCCGGCAGAGCACCAGGTCGGCGGCGGCGTAGCCGAGCTCCATCTCGCTGATGAACTTCACCGTGACGTACGGCCGGGGCAGATCCTGCGGAATCTCCACCGCCTCGTTGCGCGCACCGATCACGTGCAGCACCTGGATCCCGGCGGCACTGACCGCCTTCGCGGCACCGGCCATCGCGAGGTTGATCGAGCGGGCGCCCTGCGAGGCGCCGAAGACGAACAGCGTCGGCAGCTCGGGATCCAGTCCGAAATGGGCCCGGGCCTGCGCCCGGCTCGCAGCCCGGTCCAGGCCGGTGATCGCGGTGCGCAGCGGCACCCCGGTCACCCGGGCCGAGCGCAGTGTCGGAACCTGCTCGGTCTGGTGCTCGAAGCCGACCGCGACGTGCCGGGTGAAGCGCATGCCCAGCTTGTTGGCCACCCCGGGCGGCACGTTCACCTCGTGCAGCAGCAGCGGCGTGTGCCGCCGCCAGGCGGCCAGGTACGCCGGCACGGCGACGTACCCGCCGAAGCCGACGACCACCTCCGCGGCCACCTCGTCCAGGATCGCCCGGGTCACCCGGGCCGCCCGCCACATCCGGTCCGGGGTACGCAGCAGGTTCATGCTGACCGACCGGGGCAGCTGGTGGGCTGGGATGTACCTCAGGTCGTACCCGCGCGGTGGGATGAGCTCCGTCTCCAACCCCTTGCGGGTGCCCAGACAGGTGATACGCAGATCGGGGTCGTGCCGGCGCAGGCAGTCGGCGAAGGCCAGCAACGGGTAGATGTGCCCGCCCGTCCCGCCGCCGGCGAGCACCACCGAGCGCACCGGTCTTGAATGCCGCGCCGACATCACCTGCTCCTCTCCCTGGTCGCCGACGCCCGCCCGGTCGTCGACCCCCCGGTCGTCGGACGCGCCGCCGGGGAGCCCGCGGTCCGGGTGCGCCGGGACGGGGTACGCCCCCGCGGCAGCGGTGGCAACGGCGCCCAGAGTAGCTGTACCCAGCGACGCGGTGGCCGCGCGTGCAGGGCCCGCGCGGCGTCGGGCTCGGCACGGGCGAACGAGGTCAGGATGCCGGCCGCGGCCAGCGCCACGACCAGGGCACTTCCGCCGTCGGAGATGAACGGCAGGGGCAGCCCGGTGATCGGCAAGAGGCCGGTGACCCCGCCGATGTTGATGGTGGCCTGACCGACCAGCCAGGTCACGATGCCCGCGGCGACCAGGCGCCGGTACGGGTCTTCGGACCGCCGGGCGATGCGCAGCCCGGTGTACGCCAGCACCCCGAAGAGGGTGAGCACCACGACACAGCCGACCACGCCCAGCTCCTCGGCGATGATCGCGAAGATAAAGTCGTTGTGTCCGTTGGGCAGCCGCCCCCATTTGAGGTGCCCCTGACCCAGCCCGACGCCGAACCAGCCGCCGTTGGCGATCGCGTACAGTCCCTGGAAGAACTGGTACGCGGGGCCGTTCGGGTCGGCGTGCTGCGGGTCGAGGAAGACGTCGAGCCGTTGCTGGCGGTACCCCTTGAGCGAGATGAGCAGCGCCATCCCGCCGATCGCGACGACGCCGAGCACCGCGAACACCCGCAGCCGTACCCCGGCCGCCCAGAGCAGTCCGATGAAGAGCAGCAGCAGGCAGACCATCGTGCCGAAGTCGCTGTACCCGACCAGGGCGAAGAGCGCCACAGCCACCGGGAAGAGCGGGGTGGCCAGCTCCCGCCAGTCCCCGATGCTGTTCCCCTTGCGTACCAAGGTATCCGCGCCCCACAGCACGAGACCGATCTTGGCCAGCTCAGCCGGCTGCATCTGCACCGGACCGACGTGCAGCCACAGTTCGTCGGCGGAGACCGGGCCCAGGTGGACCGGCACCGCGGCGTGGTTGGCCGGCGTGTTCAGCGCGGACAGGAACGCCAGCAGGTCCAGCAGCACCATCAACGAGATGCACACGATCATCATCGACCGGCAGATGGCACGGTACGTCTGCAGCGGCAGTCGCTGGCAGACCCAGAACGCGATCAGCCCCACCACCGCCCAGCCCACCTGCTTGGCGGCTGAGCTGAACGGGTTGCCGCTGTCGGCGTACGCCGCGACGCTGGTGGCCGAGAAGACCATCACCAGGCCGATCACCAGCAGCAGGCCGACGCTGGCCAGCAGCAGGTAGTACGAGGCGAGCGGCCGGTCGAGCAGTCCGCGCAGGACGGCAAGCGGGCCGGCGCGGGTGACCGCCCGGCTCGCGGACCCGGCCGGCTCGTCCGTGATCATGAAAACGTCAACGCCCGGACCGCCGCGGCGAACGCATTGCCGCGCTGGCCGTAGTTGGCGAACATGTCCAGCGAAGCGGCAGCGGGCGCGAGCAGCACGGTGTCACCGGGGCGCGCGAGCGCCGCGGCAGCGCGTACCACCTCCGCCATCGCCCCATCATCCGTGCCCGGCACGTCGACCACCGGCACCTGCGGGGCGTGTCGCGCCAGCGCCGCGGCGATCTCGGCCCGGTCCACCCCGAGCAGCACCGCGCCGGCCAGCCGATCGGCCACCGCGGCGACCAGGTCGGCCACATCGACCCCCTTGAGCTGGCCGCCGGCGATCCAGACGATCCGGGGGTACGCCGTCAGCGAGGCCTGCGCGGCGTGCGGATTGGTGGCCTTGCTGTCGTCGACGTAGTCGACCCCGCCGACCGTGGCGACGTGGGCGTTGCGGTGCGCCTGTGGGGTGTACCCGGCCAGGCCGGCCCGCACCGCCGCGGCTGGTACTCCGTACGCCCGGGCCAGCGCCGCGGCAGCCAACGCGTTGGCCACGTTGTGCGCCCCGGACGGCCGTACGATCGACGCCGGAGCCAGGTCGACCGCGCGGTCGCCGTACTCCTGCACCTCGACCAGCCTCCCGTCGATCACGCCGACGTCGCCCGGACCGGCCGGCTCGCCCAACGTGAACCCGACCGACCGGCCGTCCACTGTGGACATCAAAGCGGCGACCCGCGGGTCGTCGAGGTTGCCCACGGCGGTGCCCCCGGTGGCGGTACCGCGCCAGATCGCCGCCTTGGCACCGACGTACGCGGCGAAGTCGCCGTGCCAGTCGAGGTGGTCGTCAGCGAGGTTCAGCAGCGCCCCCGCCTGCGGCGCGAGCGTGGACGACCAGTGCAGTTGGAAGCTGGAGAGCTCCACCGCGACGACGTCGTGCAGGCTGCCGTCCACCGCAGCGAAGCCCAGCGGCTCGCCGATGTTGCCCAGCGCAGCCGTGCGCAACCCGGCCGCGGCCAGGATGGCGGCGAGCATCGTCGTGGTGGTGGTCTTTCCGTTGGTACCGGTGACCGCCAGCCAGGCCGGGGCGTCCGGCCCGCGCAGCCGCCAGGCCAGCTCCGGTTCGCTGTAGACGTCGAGCCCGAGGGCGAGCGCGGCGATCGCGAGCGGGTGGTGCGGCGCGAAACCGGGCGAGAGCACCACGTCGCCAACCCCGTCGAACAGCCCGGGCGGCGGGGAGTCGGCGACCACGATCCGGGCTCCGGCGCAGGCCAGGTCGGCGAGGAGCGCGCTGTCGGCGCGGTCCAGCACGCACACCTCGGCGCCGCGGCTCAGCAGCGCCCGGGCCGAGGCGGCACCCGCCACCCCCGCGCCCGCGACGAGCACCCGCCGCCCGGCATAGTCGGCGACAGCCGGAGCGCCAGCGGAGGCCGAGCCGACCCCAGCGACAGAGTCGGCGACAGCCGCAGCGCCA
>OBEQ010901122.1_pt1 | contig 14622 bp, 8 predicted proteins | sample 1670901 | NCBI WGS metagenome assembly OBEQ01 (sample SAMEA104232315, study PRJEB22302) | groundwater metagenome | biome: forest; feature: aquifer; material: groundwater | place: USA | collected 2011-08-07 | depth 5.4 m
AAAGAGAGTGCGGAGATTTTCAGTCGAGGCTCGCATCAGGGTAAGGTGCATTCTCTCCACAAAGGTTCTTTGGCTGACAGTGTCAATATAAATGATGGAGCCACGAGCGAACTACCAGTTGTCATTAAAGCAGACGTGGTGGGGTCTCTCGAGGCTGCTCACAAGGTACTAGAAGAGATTGGTACCGATGAGGTATCAGTCAAAATTACCAATCAGGGCATTGGACCGGTGAGTGAATCTGATGTAACCCAGGCGATAGGTACTAAATCATCGATACTGGCTTTTCGGGTCTCAGTACCTTCCGCTATGCGTAAGTTGGCAGATCAGGAACATGTGACGATTTCCACATATGATGTTATTTATGATCTTGTTGATGACGTTAAGGCAGCGTTAAGCAAGTTACTTAAACCAGAAGCAGTAGAAATGCCTCTTGGTGAAGCCAAGGTAATTGCACTTTTTAAGGGTGACAAGCGCAGTCAGGTTATTGGAGTTCAGGTCGAACAAGGGAGTGTAGCCAAAGATGCAAAGTTTCATGTGCTTCGAAAAAAAGAGTTGGTAGCTGACGGCGCAATTCTGACAGTCCGACGCGGTAAAGATGAAGTTAAGGCAGCCGAGTCCGGTCAGCAAGCTGGACTGGCCATCCCTGGGAATATAGAAGTTCAAATGAACGATGTACTCCAATTGTATTACGTAGAGATTCGCCAGCGTACCCTATCATAGTACCTAGACTTAAGAAGTCTAAGTACTTGTGGCATAGCGGTCACAATAGCAACTGCACGCTGCTTAGTGGTCTACCAACCACAATAGCAGCTGTACGCTGATTAGTGGTCTACCAACCACAATAGGCAACCGCCACCCCAGTATGATACACTGTAGTACAAGCCTAAAACACCGTAAGCACTAAAGCCATACAACACAAGAATTATGTTAATTCGTAAGCCACATTTTGACATTTCATTCTCAAGAAAATTATTCTCATATGTTTCTAATGCTAAAACGAGATTACGTCTTTACACATCAACGCTAATATATCGACTGAAGCGTCTGACCGGTGGCCAATTAAACCATCTCAGTCGTCATCTCTCAATTTCTTTGATGGCTTTTGTTTTTTTGAGCGCAAATTACATTGTTAGTCCCTCTGATACAAACCCGGATTTAGCTAAGTTTTTACCGCCAGACATTGCTACATTGAGCAATATATATACTGGGACAAAAGACTTTATGCCGACTATCTCAGAAGCACATGTTTCGTCATCGCAAGTGGCTCAGGCATTAATAGACCTTGATAATGAGAATTACATTGAGCAGCTTTCAATTTTAGCTATGGACGATAAAAATAATCCAATTGCTGGCGCCGGTGTCCCATATGTAGTGCAGAAAGGTGATACCTACACCTCCATTGCCCAAAAATTTAATCTCGATGTTGGCTCAATTATAGCCGCAAACGGGCACACCGCTGAAGAAATTCGTAAAAATCCTGATATTCTCAGCTTACAAGTCAACCAGACAATTAATGTGCCATTAGAACCAGTGGCAAACCCAACAGATTGGATCACTGCTCTAAATGAAAGTAAAAAAGCTCAAGCTCAGGCTCAGGAGCTGATCAAAAACAAGGATAAACTAAAAGTAGCCAAGAATACCAAAAAAGGTCAAAAAAAAGGTTCGGCAAATGCCGGAGTAGCAACTGGAGCTCGTGACATGACAACTCGATTAGGATTCGTCGGAGGACAGTGTACCGCTGGAGTGGCCGCTATTGTTCCAGGTATTGCCGCTAAAATCCGAGCTAATGGTGGTGGAAACGCCAGCAGGTGGTATAGTGTGGCTAAGAATGCCGGGATGGATGTGGGGCAGACGCCAGCAGCTGGGGGTGTGATTGTGACTAAAGAAAGTTGGGCTGGTCACGTAGCCTACGTTGAATCAGTGGATGGTGACAACGTTACCTTAGTTGACATGAACTACGGAGCAGGCAATCGCGGTAAATATACCCGCCGCACCGTGAATTATCGCAGCATTCCTACTACAGGATTTATTTACGGAGGATAGATTTTTAAACCTGATGTTTATAGATGAAGCCACAATTGAAATACGAGCGGGAAAAGGCGGCGATGGAGCCGTCTCTTTTAGGCGTGAACGCTATGTGCCAAGGGGCGGGCCAGACGGAGGAGATGGAGGTCGCGGAGGCAATGTGATAGTAGTCGGTAAACATGATTTAAACACCTTAAACCATTTTAGAGCTCAAAAGATATTTGCAGCTGAGGATGGCCACAACGGTCTGCACAAAAAGATGCATGGTAAGAACGGCGCAGATTGTATAGTCAGTGTTCCACTTGGAACTCTTATTACTATCACCCGAGATGAAAAAGAAGAAAAAATTGATATCACAGGTGACAATCAGTCATACGTTGTGGCAAAAGGTGGAAATGGAGGATGGGGAAATTCACATTTTGCTACCAGCATTAAGCAAGCGCCAGCCTGGTCAAAGCAGGGGTTAGCGGGCCAACACTGCTTGGCACATATGGAGCTACAATTGATTGCAGATATTGGATTGGTGGGACTTCCAAATGCTGGTAAATCAACCCTGCTCTCACGCCTCACCAATGCACATCCCAAAATTGCTGATTATCCCTTTACTACACTAGAGCCCTACCTTGGTGTAGGACATATATATGATAAGGACGTGGTTATAGCAGATATTCCGGGATTAATAGAAGGAGCAGCCGGGGGCAAAGGACTTGGCGATACTTTTTTAAAGCACATTAGGCGTACTAAAATATTACTTTATGTTGTAGATGCAACTGCCATGGACCCTAAAAAGGATCTTCAAATACTGCAAAAAGAACTAGAGGCCTTTGATGCTAGTCTCTTGCACAAGCAGTTTATCCTGGCTGTAAATAAGATCGACCTTATTCAACCGCTACAAACAAAGCACCTTCAGTCTCTATTTCCAAAAGCAACACTAATCTCGGCTGCGTCTGGAGAGGGACTTGATCAGCTCAAGTCGAGTATTCATTCTATGATTTTAGAGTAACATCTTGACAAGCTTTTAGGATCTGCTACTATTGGCTTAGTAACCATCAAAGCGTTCGGAGCTGCATGGGTCTGACCGAGGCATAAATTCAAATATGCTGGAGCTGTTTACGTATATCGTAACGGACTTATTGTTGTGTTCACTAAAAAACTTATTTTGAATTAAAGATACGAAGGAGTGTTATGGCACAAGCATCTGTAGCGGGATCAAAAAAGCGTGTATATCTTTCTGGAAACCCTAAGCCTGCACCGCTCCCAAACCTGATAGAACTCCAAACTAATTCATACGAATGGTTCTTCAAGGAAGGGATCCACGAACTATTAGACGAAATCAATCCTATTGAAGACTTTACTGGTAAAAGCTTATCATTGACGTTTGGTGAGCCTTTTCTTGATAAATCCCGCATGACCGAGGAAATGGCTCGTTCTCGAAACTTGACATACAAGGCGCCGCTCCGTGTCAGAGCTTCATTACTTAACAAGGAAACTGGTGAGATTAAGGAAAGCGATGTGTTCCTTGGAGATTTTCCGTTAATGACAAAACGAGGCACATTTATCATCAATGGAATCGAGCGTGTTGTGGTAACTCAAATCATCCGCTCTTTCGGGGTGCTCTTTATTAATGACGAGATTCCTGGTCGTAATCTTTTTGGAGCAAAAATAATTCCTAATCGCGGAGCATGGCTAGAACTTGAAACAAATGCTAAAGACATTGTTACAGTTAAAATTGACCGTAAACGTCGCATCAACGTCACTACCTTCCTTCGTGCCTTTGGACACGCCACCGATGATGAGATACGCAAGCTATTTGCCGACGTAGACACCAATGAGAATCATCCCTACATAAACTCCACCTTAGAAAAAGACACGGTTAAATCTGTTGATGCTGCCTTGGTTGAGGTATATAAGAAAATTCGCCCAGGTGACTTGGCCAATCCAGAGGGTGCGAAGACATTCTTAGAATCATTATTTTTCAATAATAAACGCTATGATCTAGGCCGTGTCGGTCGCTACAAAATGAATTCACGCCTCAACTTAAGCGCATCAGATACTCTAGAAAACCGGGTGCTGCGACTAGAAGACTTTGTCGCTGTGGTGCGAGAGATTATTCGACTGAATAATGATCCAGGAGCCAAAAAAGACGATATTGACCACCTCTCAAACCGTCGCGTGAAAGCAGTCGGCGAGTTGGTACAAGCCAAGGTACGCGTGGGACTGCTTCGTATGGAACGCATTGTCAAAGATCGAATGAGTGTGTCCGATTTGGCCACTATTACTCCGGCCCAACTGGTAAACTCTCGGCCAATTATGGCGGTACTACAAGAATTCTTTGCTTCTTCTCAGTTGTCTCAATTTATGAACCAAACAAATCCATTGGCTGAACTAGAAAATAAGCGCACATTGTCAGCAACAGGACCGGGTGGCTTATCACGAGAACGAGCTGGTTTTGAGGTACGGGATGTTCATCCAACTCACTACGGGCGTATTTGTCCTATAGAAACACCAGAGGGTCCAAACATTGGTCTTGTGGGATATTTAGCCACCTATGGAAAAGTTAACAGCTACGGTTTCATTGAATCACCGTACCGAAAAGTAGAACACCAGCCTGGCAAACAAGCTCGGGTCACAGAAAAAATTGAGTATCTAGATGCGGCCAGGGAAGAACAATTTATTATTGCCCCGGCATCGGCCCCGGTCGACAAAGACGGCTACTTTAGTGAAAAACGGGCCTTGGTACGTAAGTTTGGTGAGCCAGCAGTTGAGTCAATTGATAAAATTGATTATATCGATGTATCTCCAAAACAAATTTTGGCGGTTGCTTCATCTCTAATACCCTTTATTGAGCATGACGAGGCTGCACGAGCTCTGATGGGAGCAAACATGCAACGCCAAGCGGTGCCATTAATTAAGCCAGATTCTCCAGTAATAGGAACCGGCATGGAATTTGAGGCAGCCTATGACTCAGGTCAAATTGTGGTGGCTGAAGATGGTGGAGAGGTAATTGAAGTGTCAGGCGACACTATTGTGGTTCAAAACGCAGAGGCAAAACAAAAACACACCTATACTCTGCAAAAATTTATCCGCAGTAACCAGGCAACATGCATTAACCAACGGCCAATTGTGTCCCTTGGTGAAACCATTAAAGCAGGTCAGGTTATAGCAGACAGTTCTGCAACAGAATATGGAGAGCTGGCCCTGGGGCAAAACGTTCTGGTGGCCTTTATGAGCTGGCAGGGAGGGAACTTTGAAGACGCAATTATTATTTCTGAGCGCCTACTTCATTTAGATCGCTACACCTCTATTCATATCGAAAAATATGTTATCGAAGTGAGAGACACCAAGCTAGGTCCTGAAGTAATCACCAGAGACATTCCTAATGTCGGTGATGATGCACTAGCTAATCTTGATGAGACCGGCATTATCCGTATTGGAGCCGAGGTAGAATCTGGTGACATTTTGGTGGGCAAAATTACGCCAAAAGGTGAAACTGAGCTTTCAGCCGAAGAGAAATTACTCAGAGCAATTTTTGGCGAAAAAGCCAAAGATGTCCGTGATGCTTCATTGCGCCTACCTCACGGGGAACGAGGGAAGATTGTCGGCATTAAACTATTTAGCAAAGATCAGGGAGATGAGCTTCCAACTGGAGTATATCAGCAAGTTGAAATATCTGTGGCACAGCTTAGAAAAATCGCGGTCGGGGACAAGCTAGCCGGAAGGCACGGTAACAAAGGGGTCATCTCTACCATTCTACCGGTAGAGAATATGCCATACTTACCAGATGGGACTCCAGTTGATATTATTTTGAACCCTCTCGGTGTAGTATCTCGAATGAACTTAGGGCAGATCTTAGAGACCCACCTTGGATGGGCTGCTGATAAGCTTGATATAAAAGTAGCCAGCCCGGTATTTGAAGGTATGCGCTGGGAGCAAATTCAAGATTACTTAGAAAAAGCTAATCTTCCACGAGATGGTAAAATTCAGTTGTTTGATGGACTAAGTGGTCAGCCATTTGATCAAACAACTACCGTGGGTGTTAACTACATTATGAAATTATCACACTTAGTCGATGATAAGATGCATGCTCGGTCGGTCGGACCGTACTCTATGATTACCCAACAACCATTGGGTGGCAAAGCTCAATTTGGTGGACAGCGCTTTGGCGAAATGGAAGTGTGGGCCTTAGAAGCGTACGGAGCAGCACACACTCTACAAGAGATGCTAACGGTTAAATCTGATGATACTGTCGGCCGTAGTAAGGTGTATGAGGCCATTATTAAGGGTGAACCGATTCAGAAACCATCAATTCCCGAATCATTTAACGTTCTGGTTAAAGAATTACAAAGTTTGGGATTGTCAGTTCAGTTATTGAGTGCAGACGAAGCTAAGAACTTTGAAGTGCATCAGAACCAAGCTCAAATGGCCATTGCTCCTATTTCATCTACCGATGAAACTCTAGAAGAGTTATTAAAGGAGCCAATAAGCAGCGTGTTGGATGAGGATGAAGCAGATAAGTCAGTAACAGAGCTGACAGAAGAAGATACCCCCCAAGATACCCCGGCATTAGAAGAAATATAGGGAGCGAGACATGTATAACGACGATAAACAACATCAAAACCAGGAATTATTTGCTGCTGTACGCATTGCGGTGGCCAGCCCAGAAGAAATGTTATCGTGGTCTCACGGTGAGGTAACAAAGCCAGAAACTATTAACTACCGTACCCAAAAGCCGGAGCGAGACGGACTTTTTGATGAACGCATTTTTGGTCCCACCAAAGACTGGGAATGTTATTGTGGTAAGTACCGTAAAATTCGCTACAAAGGCGTGGTGTGCGATAAATGTGGTGTCGAAGTGACCAAATCTTCAGTACGACGAGAGCGAATTGGACATATTGACCTCGCCGTACCAGTGGCTCATGTATGGTACATCCATGGTATCCCGAGTGTTTTAGGCACGCTACTAAATATGAGCGTTTCCGAACTAGAAAAAATTGTCTATTTTGCTGGATTCGTGGTGGTTGAAGTTAATCAAACCATTCGTGAAGCAACGCTGGAGCAGCTAGAAAGAGAATATTCAGAATATAAAGATTCAGAGAAGCACAAAACGACAGACTTGGCTTTCATCGAAATCGAAGCTGCCTATAAATCTGCCAAGCAAGAAATTGAGTCACTGGTTCCCAACCAAATCATCTCTGAAAATAAATATCATGACTTATCAATAAAATACGGTCATATTGTGCGAGTTGGTATTGGAGCCGAAGCCATACTGGAGTTGCTCAAAAAAGTTGATGTAGACCTCGAAATTACGGCTATGACAGTGGCAGCGGCCACGGCAACCGGGACTGCTAAAAGAAAACTGATCAAACGACTTAAATTGCTTATTGATCTACGCGAAGCTGGAATTAGCCCAACTTGGTTAATTTTGAATCGTGTTCCGGTTATCCCACCCGATCTTCGTCCGATGGTTCAGCTTGATGGTGGGCGCTTTGCTGCCTCTGATTTAAACGATTTGTATCGACGAGTCCTGAACCGAAATAACCGATTAAAAAAGTTGCTCTCACAGGGAGCACCAGAGGTTATCGTACGCAATGAAAAACGGATGTTGCAGGAAGCTGTTGATGCTTTGATTGATAATAACGCTCGTCGTGGACGAGCTATCTCGTCAGTTGGTACAAAACGTAAATTACGCTCGCTATCAGACCTTCTCCGTGGTAAGCAAGGTCGCTTCCGTCAGAACCTACTTGGAAAGCGAGTCGACTATTCAGGCCGCTCAGTGATTGTAGTCGGGCCACATCTGAAGCTGCATGAATGCGGTTTACCTAAAATGATGGCACTAGAGCTGTTTAAGCCGTTTGTAATCGGGCGTCTGATTAGCGAAGGCTATGTACATAATGTAAAAAATGCTACCCGCCTGATTGAGCAAGGTGAATCATATGTATGGGATATTTTGGAGCAAATTACGAAAGAGCACTATGTTATGCTAAATCGCGCTCCTACCTTGCACCGATTAGGTATTCAGGCATTTAAGCCACTGCTTATTGAAGGAAAGGCTATTCAAGTACATCCATTAGTGTGTGCCGCATTTAACGCAGACTTTGATGGTGACCAAATGGCTGTCCATATTCCTCTTTCAGAGCAGGCACGTCATGAAGCCGAGCATATTATGCTTTCAAGTCAAAACCTGCTGAAGCCATCATCTGGGGAACCAACCGTTACACCTTCACTAGATATGGTGCTTGGATGCTACTACATCACCATCATTCAAGATGGTTTAGCTGGAGAAGGCAAGGTTTTTGTTAGCCCTAAAGAGGCCATTTTAGCGTACGATCATGGAACGGTGCATATCCGCGCCAGCATTAAGGTTCGTATAAATAACGAACTGGTCGAAACTTCTGTAGGACGATTACTATTTAACCAAATTTTGCCGGCTGAAATTGAATTTAAGAACAAAGCTATGGACAAGAAAGCCCTGCGGGAACTTGTCCGTGAGGTATTTGAAAAAACTGGAACACAGCGCACCGCAGTGTTTGTAGACCAAGTCAAAAACCTTGGATTTAAATATTCCACTGTTTCAGGCATGACATTTTCCATGGAAGATGTGCACGTACCCTCACAGAAGGGTGAAATTATCAAAGAAGCCCAAAAGCAAGTTGATGCCATAGAGAAGCAATACAACCGGGGGCTCATTACGGATAAAGAACGTCACCACAACGTTGTGGCCTTATGGCTCGGAGTTGTTGCCGCTATGCAAAAAGCTATGTTAGAAGAGTTTGATCGAAACAGTCCAATTTATGCAATGGTCGTATCCGGAGCTCGCGGATCCAATACCCAGCTTACTCAAATGGCCGGAATGAAAGGATTGGTGGTTAACCCATCTGGTGACATTATTGAACAACCGATGATTAGTAACTTTAAAGAAGGACTATCTGTATTTGAATACTTTAACTCAAGTCATGGATCAAGAAAAGGGCGAGCTGACACTGCTCTCCGTACATCTGAAGCCGGATATCTCACCAGGCGCCTGGTTGATGTGTCTCAGGATTTGATTATCTCCACTGATGACTGTGGATCTGGTGAGCATGCCACTATTTCATTATCCTACAGCACAGATTTTGGGGTGTCAGCTAAAGATATTGTGGTTGGCCGAGTGTTAGCCAAGGCAGCTGGATCATACAAAAAACACACGTTAGTCACTGACGAACTATTTAAAGACCTTGTAAATACCGATGTTGAGGAAGTTAGTATTCGAACTTTGCTCAATTGTGAAGCAGAATACGGTGTGTGTAAATTATGCTACGGCGAAAACTTGGCTACCGGTAAGGTAGTCGAGTTAGGTCAAGTAGTCGGTATTATGGCCGCTCAAGCCATTGGCGAGCCCGGAACACAGCTAACCATGCGTACGTTCCACACTGGAGGTGTCGCATCTGGTGGAGATATCACCTCTGGCCTTCCTCGAGTAGAGGAGCTATTTGAATGTCGCTTGCCTAAAAATCCAGCCATTTTAGCGGAAATTGATGGTAAAGTTACCATTGAAGAAGACCGCGAAGATCGCATCGTGAGACTGATCTCTACGCACGAGCAGTCTGAGGAGCATCTTATCCCAGAAGGATATACTGTTGTCATTGACAATGACGCATCAATAAAGCCAAAGAAAGTCATAGCTACCTCGCCAAATGGCAAAAGCATTCGTAGCAATTTGGCCGGTCAGGCTCGTGTCACAAAAAACAAGGTAGTAATTGAATCTGGGGATAAAGTTTCTCGCGAGTATCGCTTATCGTCATCCATTCCTCTCTTAGTAAACCATGGGGATACGATCAAAATGGGTGATCAGATTTCTGAAGGACACCTTGATCTGCTGCAGGCACTGAAGGTTAAGGGATACCAATTTGTGCAGCGATACATTATTGAGCAAGTACAAAGTATTTACGCTTCTCAAGGCCAAAATATTAACAATAAGCACGTTGAAGTAATTGTAAAACGGATGTCATCTAAGGTGCGGGTCATCGATTCTGGATCGACCAATTTGTTGCCAGGTCAAGTAATTGATCGATCACGTCTAAACCGTGAAAACAAGCTAGCCAAACAAAATAAAGGCAAGCTCGCTACCTCAGACGAGATGATCCTCGGTATTACTCGGGTAGCCATTTTGACCGATAGTTTTCTATCAGCCGCCTCTTTCCAAGAAACCACATCAGTATTAATTGATGCAGCCACAACTGGTAAAATAGATCATCTACGTGGGTTAAAAGAAAACGTCATTATTGGAAAATTAATCCCGGCTGGGACAGCATTTCATGAAAAGACGCTGGTTCAGGTGGGTGATGACAATACCGTGGTAGCAGTTGAGGCAGTACCAGAAGTGACAAAAGCAGATTGACCAAACGACCCAAATTTGCTACACTAATACGAAGGTTCATTCGGAAGAAAGCTAAAAATGCCTACAATTTCGCAATTAATTAGAAAATCTCGCAGCAACCGGTTTTCGCGTACCAAAGTTTTGGCCTTAAAACGAAGCTATAACTTTAAGAAAAACCAGCCGGTCAATATTCCTAATGGTTGCCCGCAGAAACGCGGAGTGTGCATTAAAGTGTCTACCATGACACCAAAAAAGCCGAACTCAGCGTTGCGTAAATTCGCTCGAGTTAGACTAACTAATGGTATGGAAGTAAACGCCTACATTCCCGGGGAAGGCCACAACCTGCAGGAACACTCCGTGGTCTTAATCCGTGGGGGACGAGTAAAAGACTTGCCTGGCATGCGCTACCATATTATACGCGGCAAGCTAGATACCCAAGGCGTGACAAAGCGTCGTCAAAGCCGAAGCCATTACGGGGCAAAGAAACCGAAAGAGTAATACACCATGTCACGAGGTAAATCTAGTTTAAAACCACGCCTAATTGCACCAGATGCCAAGTACAATAGTGCAACTGTGGCCAAGCTCATTAATTATTGCTTGCTTAATGGCAAAAAAACTATTGCCACCAAGCTGGTGTATAAGGCATTTGAGCAGATCGCTAAGAGCACCGAGCGTGACGCATTAGAGATATTTGAATTAGCCATTAAGAATGCTGCTCCTATTTTGGAGGTCAAGGGCAAGCGAATTGGAGGGGCTAACTACCAAATTCCTTTTGAAGTGCCTCGAGCTAGGCGTGAAACACTGGCGCTAAAATGGATGATTACTTCAGCTAGAGCTAAACAAGGCAAGTCTTTCGATCAATTCTTGGCTCAAGAGATTGTTGATGCATTTCACAATGAAGGCGCTGCAATTAAGAAAAAAGAAGAGATGCACCGCATGGCCGAGGCTAACAAAGCTTTTGCTCACTTTGCCAAATTCTCATGAAGCTCCATGGGCGTAAGCCCATGGTATCTTCTAGTTCTCGCCTTGGGGCGACCCTCGCTTGAGCTCGGAACGGCTTCATCCACAAGCTTACGCATGTGGTTTTGAGTTAGAACTATAAAACCCTAATGTAATCGGTAAATAACGAAAACAGTCCTTAAGGAGGGTCGCGGGACTGTTTTCGTATGCCCAACAATCATATACACTATAAGTATGCGTAAAGGATTAAGCTTAATTGAGCTTTTGGTCACTATTGCGATTATTGGCATACTCTCGGCGATCAGTATTTCACTCTATGCTGGTGCTAAAACTAAGGCCAGAGATGCACATCGTAAGACTGATTTACAATCACTAAAAACAGCCATTGTATTGTATAAAAATGATAAGGGAACCTATCCTTTAGTTGGTGGAGGCGCTAATGGCGGTGCCGCATGTACCTCATTGCAAGCTTCATATACCGCTAGCTGGACTATCTTAGAAACAGCCTTGAGCCCATATATTGCTCCGCTTGCTCTGGATCCAAAAGCCCCGAGGGTAGCTGGAGTATGTCCGCAGGCAAATCTGGTATACGTTAACAACAATAACAGGCCTCATGCCTACACCTATTTTAATATAGTCGGAGGTCTACGATACTCATTGTGGGCCGGGCTAGATCACAAAGCTGATAAAGATAGAAACGGGGTGACTGCCCTGCAAGCTAAGGCCGGGGCAAAAGGCCTATATGCTTCTCTGTTCTTTTACGACATTATGGTTAACGCTCAGGCAGCTGGTGCAGCTGCGGCAGACAATATCCCGAATCTTTATGGGGTAGGCTGTCATTTGGTTGATCCAACGAACGTAAATTCTGCTTGTACTGATAACTAGAGAGCTCTCATCTACAAATTGACCAACATCCGTGCTTATGGTATGATTGTAGGCGATATTAGTTATTTTTGTGGTCAGGAGAGACATGCCTCGAGAGTATTCCTTAGAGTGTACCCGTAACATTGGTACTATTGCTCATATTGATGCTGGAAAAACCACTGTCACCGAAGGTATTTTGTACCGCACTGGTCGAGTACATAAAATCGGTGAAGTTCATCAGGGTGAAGCCACTATGGACTGGATGGAGCAAGAGCGTGAACGCGGTATTACCATTACCTCGGCTGCTACCACGTGCTACTGGAAAGATCATCGAATTAATATTATCGACACCCCAGGCCATGTAGATTTTACCGTTGAGGTTGAGCGTAGCTTACGCGTACTAGACGGGGCCTGTGTTATTTTTGATGGCAAAATGGGTGTTGAGCCACAATCAGAGACGGTATGGCGCCAGGCTGATAAATACCAAGTTCCTCGAATTTGTTTTATTAATAAAATTAACCAGACCGGTGGTGATTTTTACAAATCCCTTGATTCTATTCATGAGCGACTATCCAAAAATGCCTACCCGGTACAGCTGCCAATTGGGTTTGAGCAAAGCATACACGGAGTAGTAGATTTAATTACCCGCAAAGCTTACACCTATACAGACTATAAAGATAAAACATTGGTTGAAGCTGAAATCCCAGCAGATATGCGAGAAAAAGTTGAGAAATACCGCACCGAGTTACTAGAAAAAGCCGTTGAGGCCGACGATTTGGCCATGGAAAAATATTTGGGTGGTGAAGATCTATCTGATGAAGAATTTAAAAACGCCATTCGCAAAAGTGTATTAAAAGGTGATTTTTACGCAGTACTTGGTGGAGATGGCCGCGGCGTCATTGTTGAGACCTTGCTCGATGCTATCACCGATTACCTGCCTTCACCTCTTGATACGCCACCGGCAGTTGCTCACGACGTCAAAACTGATCAAGAAATCCATATCTCACCAGCAGATAACGAACCATTTGCTGCCCTAGCATTTAAAGTAGCAGCCGACCCGTTTGTGGGTAAGTTGATCTTTTTCCGTGTTTACCGAGGGATTCTGCAATCTGGCTCATATATTGTAAACACTACCAACGGCGAAAAAGAGCGTATTGGCAGAATTGTGCGGCTTCATGCCAATCATCGTGAAGATGTCAATGAAGTGTATTCGGGTGATATTGCGGCTGCAGTTGGCTTAAAAGCCACCCGCACTGGTGACACCATCTGTGACCCAGCAAATCAAATTAGACTTGAATCTATTACCTTCCCAGCCCCAGTTATTTCTATGGCCGTTGAGCCAAAAACTAAAGCAGACCAAGAAAAAATGGGCATCGCCATTGCTCGCCTGGTTGAAGAAGACCCAACCCTGAAAGTAAAAAGTGACCAAGAAACTAGCCAAACCATTTTGTCTGGCATGGGTGAGCTGCATCTTGAAATTATAGTTGACCGTATGAAGCGCGAGTTTAAAGTAGAAGTAACCTCTGGTCGCCCTCAGGTGGCCTATAAAGAGACCGTACGCAAAGAGGTGCAGCAAGAAGGTAAGTTTATCCGCCAATCAGGTGGGCGTGGCCAATATGGGCATGTCTATATTAAAGTAGCCCCAAGTGAAAGTGGCGTGGGCTTAGAGTTTGAGAATAAGATTGTCGGTGGTTCTATTCCTAAAGAATACATTCCGGCAGTTGAAAAGGGGGTTAAGGAAGCCATGGAACGTGGGGTTATCGCCGGATACCCGGTTGAAGGCTTAAAGGTAACGCTGTACGATGGAACATTTCATGAAGTTGACTCATCTGAAATGGCCTTCCAAATTGCCGGCTCAATGGCCTTGCAAGATGCAGTTAAAAAAGCCGATCCAGCTATTTTAGAGCCGATTATGAAAGTTGAAGTAATTACTCCAGAAGATTTTATGGGCGATGTAATTGGCGATCTAAACTCCAAACGCGGTCAAATTTTGCAAATGACCGAGCGTGGTACTGCTAAGGTGGTAGACGCCATTGTGCCACTAGCCTCCATGTTTGGCTACGCCACCACGCTCCGCTCCATGTCCCAAGGCCGCGCCAGCTATACCATGGAATTTGATCACTACGAGCCGGTGCCAATGAATGTTCAGATGGACATTATCGCAGGTAAAGTAAAATAATAGATTTTCGGACATGATAAAAACCGGCGGTATATCTAATCCGCCGGTTTTTGTTGTACCCGTATTGGTATCTAGAGTCGCCTCAGCTTTGTTATGTTCTCCAGCAGCCCGGCCAGGTTCTGATCTGGCACTTCGCCGATAAGGAAGTGAGCAATCTTACGCTCTATGCGCGCAATTCCCTCGTCCCAGGTCTCATCGTCAATCGCATGATGCTGACCATCTGGGAAGCCAAAATAGT
>OBEQ010236356.1_pt1 | contig 14621 bp, 14 predicted proteins | sample 1670901 | NCBI WGS metagenome assembly OBEQ01 (sample SAMEA104232315, study PRJEB22302) | groundwater metagenome | biome: forest; feature: aquifer; material: groundwater | place: USA | collected 2011-08-07 | depth 5.4 m
ACCCGGGTCCGCATGAGCGGGACGTTGAAGACCAGGAAGGGCCGCCCCGAGATGTCCACGCTGCCGGACACCAGCGCCTCGTCCATGGGGATGGACGCGACCCCGTAGCGAACGATCCCCTTCTTGTCCCCGATCGCTTCCTTGAACGCCTTGCCCAGGCAGATCCCGACGTCCTCGACCGTGTGATGCAGGTCCACCTCCGTGTCGCCCCGGGCGTCCACCGTGAGATCCATCAGGCCGTGCCTGGCCCACGCCTCGAGCATGTGGTTCAAGAACGGGATCGTGGTTTCCACCTTGGAGATCCCGGTGCCGTCCAGGTTGAGCTGGAGCAGAACCTCGGTCTCCCGCGTCTTCCGCTCGATACGCGCGACCCGGGCCCGAGGGGGCTCGGGTGGCCGCGGCACATCCGGCTGTTCCGGTCGGGTGATTCGGCTCATGATGATCGTCCTCGCTCGGGGAGACGGATCGCCGCCGCGGCGCCGTGAGCCTGGAGTCCTTCGACCCGCGTGAGCTCTAGGACGTGCGGCCAGGCCTCTCTCAGACTCGCCGTGGAATAGTGGATGAGGCTGGAACGCTTGACGAAGTCCTCGACGCCGAGGGCCGAGGAAAATCTGGCGGTGCCTCCCGTGGGCAGGACGTGGTTCGGCCCCGCCACGTAGTCACCGACCACCTCGGGGGTGTGGCGACCGAGGAAGATAGCCCCGGCGTGACGCACCCGGGGCAGCAGGGAAAAAGGATCCCCGACCTGGAGCTCGAGATGCTCGGGGGCCAGGGCGTTGGCGATGGCCATCGCCTCGTCGAGGTCCCGGGTCAGGACCAGGGCCCCGTGGTTCTCGAGCGCCTTCCGGGCGATCGTGCTGCGCGGGAGCCCGGCCAACTGCTCCTCCAGCGCCCGGGCCACGCCTTCGACGAGGCCGGGAGCTGGCGTCAGGAGCACCGCGCGCGCCATGGGGTCGTGCTCGGCCTGGGCGAGGAGATCGGCGGCGACCCACGCGGGGTCCGCGTCCGCGTCGGCCACCACGACGACCTCGCTCGGTCCGGCCATCATATCTATCCCGACCTGGCCGAACACCTTGCTCTTGGCCAACTGGACGTACATGTTGCCGGGCCCGACGACCTTGTCCACGCGGCGGATGGTCTGGGTCCCCCAGGCCAGGGCGGCGACGGCCTGCGCCCCGCCGATCCGGTAGGCCTCCGTGACCCCGGCGATCCGCGCGGCCGCGAGAACCGTGGCGTTCAGCGACTTGTCCGACGCCGGCGGCGAGACGAGAACGATCTCCGGGACGCCGGCTACGCGCGCGGGGATGACCGTCATCAGGACCGTGGAGGGGTAAGCCGCGCGGCCACCGGGGACGTAGACGCCCACCCGCTCCAGCGGACGGACCTGCTGCCCGAGCACGGAGCCGTTGGCGTCCTCCACCCACCAGGACCGGGGCAGCATGTGACGGTGAAACGCCTCGATACGATCGGCGGCGTAGCGGAGCGCCCGAAGCGTCTCGGCCCCAACCGCCCTCTCGGCCGCCTCGTACTCGCCGGGGGTGACGGCCAGCTCGGCGGCGGACAGTCGGACTCCGTCGAAGCGCTCCGTGAACTCAAGCAGGGCGGCATCCCCGCGCACCCTGACGGCCGACAAGATCCCCTCCACCTGACCGTGGATCTCGGGATCCACCCCCCCGAGCGACCGGTCCAGGGCGCTCAGGACCCCGGGGATTCCCAGCGCGCGGACTTCCAGCCGACGGCACGTCATGGGCGCGCCACCTGCTTCTTCATCTGTTCGATGAGCTGGCTGACCGGCAAGTACCCGGTCTTGAGGGAGGCGCGGTTCACGATCAGGCGGGCGGTGGACCGCATGATCTCCGCGACCTCCACGAGGCCGTTGGCCCGGAGCGTCTCCCCGGACTGGACGAGATCCACGATCCGCTCGGCCAAGCCGACCAGGGGGGCCAACTCGATCGAGCCGTCCAGCCGGATCATCTCCACCTGGATTCCCCGCTCGGAGAAGTAGCGCTCGGTCAAGGTGGGGTACTTGGTGGCCACGCGCACCCACGACCACTTGCCCGGATCGTCCCGCTCCCAGAGCGTGAGCGGCTCCGCCACGACCAGCCGGCAGAAGCCGAAGCCCAAGTCCAGCGGCTCGTAGACGTCGGGTTCCTGCTCCATGAGGATGTCCTTCCCCACGATCCCCAGATCCGCCGCGCCGTACTCGACATAGGTCGGGATGTCGGCCGGCTTCAGGATCAAGAATCGGAGGCCGCGCCGCTCGTCGGCAAAAATCAGCTTCCGCGAGTCGGCCTCCACGCCGTCGAGCCCCATGCTCCGCAGCATCTGGAGGGCCGGGGCGAGCAGCCGGCCTTTCGGCAGCGCCAGCGTGAGCGGCTTGTTCACGGGATTCGCCGGATCCGGGCACCGAGTGCCTGGAGCTTGGCTTCGAGCCGCTCGTAGCCCCGGTCCAGGTGATACACGCGCGAAACCTCGGTCCTCCCCTTGGCCGCCAGGCCCGCCAGGACCAGCGAGGCGGACGCGCGGAGATCGGTCGCCATCACGGGAGCTCCCTGGTAGTGCGAAACGCCTTGGACGAGGGCCGTCGCACCGTCAATTTCGATCCGCGCCCCCATCCGATTCAGCTCCGCCGCGTGCATGAACCGGTTCTCGAAGATCGTCTCCGTGATCCGCGAGAGACCGTCCGCCAGGCCCAGCAGGCTCATCACCTGCGCCTGCATGTCCGTGGGGAAGCCCGGAAACGGGCTGGTGATCACGTCGGTCGGGGACGGCCGCTCCGGCCCCCGGCAGCGGACCCAGTCTTCCCCGACCTCGAGGAGGGCACCGGCCTCCTCGAGCTTCGCCAGGAGCGCCGAGAGATTTCGAGGCGCGGCGTTTGTCACGGTCACGTCGCCGCCCGTGATGGCGCCGGCCACCAGCAGAGTTCCCGTCTCGATGCGATCCGGGATGACCCGGTGGCGGCAGCCGCCCAGCTCGGGGACTCCCAGGATCTCGATCCGTTCCGTCCCTGCGCCTTCGATCCTGGCGCCCATGGCCTCCAGCAAGCGGGCGAGGTCCACAACCTCCGGCTCCCGGGCGGCGTTTTCGATCACCGTCGTGCCCTCGGCAAGCACAGCGGCCATCATCAGGTTTTCTGTGCCCGTCACCGTGACGAGGTCCAGCGTCATCTGACAGCCCTTGAACCGGCTCGAGCGCGCCTCCACATAGCCATTCTGGATCCCGATGTCGGCGCCGAGGCGCTTGAGCCCCTTCAGGTGCTGGTCGATCGGCCGAAGCCCGATGGCACAGCCGCCGGGAAGGGCGACCCGGGCCAGCCCCGTCCTCGCCAGGAGGGGTCCGAGAACGAGCACCGACGCGCGCATGGTGGAAACCAGCTCGTACGGCGCCTCGTGGCTCTTCACCTGCCGCACCTGTACCCGCGTGGCCCCGTCCGGCTCCTGGGAGAGTTCGGCGCCCAGGCGCTCCAAGAGCTGGCTGATCGTCCTCACGTCGGCCAGGGCGGGTAGGTTCTCCAGCACGACCGGCTCCGCCGTCAGCAGCGAGGCTACCAGGGCGGGGAGCGCGGCATTCTTGGCGGGGCTGGACGGGACCTGTCCCTTGAGCCGGACCCCTCCCTCGATCTCGAGGCTCGCCATTAAGAGCCCTTCCTTCCGCCGATCATCCGTTCGACCCCCCGCAAATCCCTTCGCACCCCGATCTCCTCAAAGGAGGCGGCCACCATGACCCGCCCGAGCTCTTCCGCCTGACGCTCCCCCATCTCCATCAGGAGCCACCCGCCGGGCCGGAGAAGCCGGGCAGCCTGGGGGACGAGGCGCCGGTGCACATCCATCCCATCGGGGCCGCCGTCGAGCGCCTGGCGCGGCTCCCAGTCGCGGACCTCGGCAGGCAAACCCGGCAGGTCACCCGTGGGGATGTACGGCGGATTGGCTACGACAAGATCAACGGCGTTGATCAGACCCCCCAGGGGCTCGAGAAGATCACCGGCGACCAGGCGCACCCGCCCTCCGAGACCCAGGGCCGCGATGTTCGTCCCCGCGAGCGCCAGCGCCCCCGCCGAGCGCTCCACCGCCACCACCTCCAGGTCGGGGGCCGACGCGGCCAGAGCACAGGCGATCGCGCCCGTCCCGGTCCCGACGTCCACCGCGATCGCCCAGGGTCCGTGCCGTAGAGCGAGCTCGAGCGCCCATAGGACGAGCAGCTCGGTCTCCGGGCGCGGGATCAACGCCGCGGGAGACGTCTTCAGGCGAAGGCCCCGGAACTCTTCGAAGCCCACGATGTGCTGGAGAGGCTCGTGCCGCGCGCGGCGCTCGACCTGCCTCCTGAATCCTCGGGCGATCTCGCCGGAAACCGCGCGGCCCGGCTCCAGGTAGAGCCGGAACCGATCGATCCCCAGTGCGGCCGCCAGCAGCCACTCCGCCTCCTGGCGCGCCGCGGGCAGCCCTTGGCTCTCAAGGAGGGCGGCCCCCTCGGCCAACAAACGACCGACGGTCGGCGCAGGGGCGAGCAGCGTCATATCGCCATCTGCGCCATGCGCTCGGCCTGGTCGGCGGCCTGGAGCGCCTCGATCAACTCGTCCAGGTCCCCATCCAGGACAGCGGGCAGCTTGTGGAGGGTCAGGTTGATCCGATGATCGGTGACGCGCGCCTGCGGGAAGTTGTAGGTCCGGATTCGCTCGCTCCGCTCTCCGGTCCCCACCTGACTGCGCCGGTCGGCCGCGATCTGGGCCCGCTGATCCTCCTGGGCGCGCTCGAGCAACCGCGCTTTCAGCACCCGCGTGGCCTTGGCCCGGTTCTTGATTTGGGAGCGCTCGTCCTGGCAGGTCACCACGAGGCCGGTGGGGATGTGCGTGATCCGGACCGCCGAATCCGTGGTGTTCACCCCCTGCCCGCCGGGGCCGGAGGAGCGGTACACGTCCACTCTGAGATCCTGCTCCCTCACCTGGATCTCCACATCCTCGGCCTCGGGCAGGACCGCCACGGTCACCGTCGAGGTGTGGATCCGCCCCGAGGACTCGGTCACCGGCACCCGCTGGACGCGATGGACCCCGCGCTCAAACTTGAGCCGGCTCCAGGCGCCCTTGCCCTGGATGAACAGGATGACTTCCTTGACCCCCCCCACGCCGGTCGGGTGGCGATCCACGACCTCTACCTTCCAGCCCTGACGCTCCGCGTACTTCCAGTACGTGCGGAACAGGTCGGCGGCGAACAGCCCGGCCTCGTCACCGCCGGCGCCAGCCCGGATTTCCATGAAGACGTTCCGCTCGTCGTTGGGGTCCCGAGGGGTCAGAAGTCGCTTGAGCTCCTCCTCGAGGGCGGCCTGACGACGGGTGAGTTCGTCCAGCTCGGACTGAGCCAGCTCGCAGAGCTCCCGATCCGTCTCCTCAGCCAGGATGTGCCGCGCCTCGCCGATCCGTGCGAGGACCGCTTTGTACTCGTCGAAGTGGTCCACCAGGAGGCCGAGATCGCTCGCCGCCTTGGCGTGGCGCGCGTATTCCGCGGGTTGCGCGATCACCTGTGGGTCGGCCAACAGGCGGGAGAGTTCCCGGTACCGTTCTTCGATCTGGCGCAGCCTCTCAAACATTCCGGAACCTCACCTGGCAAGAGCGGGCACTCGGGACCGGGAGGAGCGCGGGCGGGGGAACGCAAAAGGCGGGACCGGAACGACTCGAAAAAATCAGCGCCGAGGGACAGAGCCCCAGGACCGACATCCTCCCCGACCCGGCAGGCGGCAGGCCGCCGAGGCGGATCTCACCCCTCTGTCGCGGTTTTCCTCTTGTACTTCCGCTGGAAGCGCTCGACCCGACCGGCCGTGTCCACCAGCTTTTGCTTTCCGGTGAAGAAGGGGTGGCACTTGGAGCACACTTCCACCCGAATCTGGGGATGGGTGGAGCGGGTGTGAACGACCTCCCCGCACGCACACGTGATCGTTGCCTCGACGTATTCAGGATGAATGCCCGCCTTCACGGCGCACCTCCTCAGGAACACCTAACTCTAGCAGCAGTGCGGGGAAAACGCAAGGAATTTCAGGGGTAATCGGGGCTTCGCCCCGGGGCGGGCACCCTACCCCAGCTGGTTCATGGCGTTGAGAAACTCCTTGTTGGTCTTGGTCAGCTTGAGCTTGTCGAGCAGGAGCTCCATGGCCTCGACCGGGTTCAGCTGGGACAGGACCTTGCGGAGGAGCCAGACCTTCGAGAGCTCGTCCTTTTCCAGCAACAGCTCCTCCTTCCGGGTCCCCGACTGCTCGATGTTGATGGAGGGGAAGATGCGCTTGTCCATCAGGCGGCGATCCAGGTGGACCTCCATGTTACCCGTACCCTTGAATTCCTCGAAGATGACGTCGTCCATGCGGCTGCCGGTGTCCACGATGGCCGTGGCCATGATCGTCAGCGAGCCGCCCTCCTCGACGTTCCGCGCCTGGGCGAAGAAGCGCCGGGGGCGTTGGAGCGCATTGGCGTCAAGGCCGCCGGAGAGGACCTTCCCCGATGAGGGGATGATCGCGTTGTGGGCGCGGGCGAACCGCGTGATGGAGTCCAGTAGAATCACCACGTCGCGCTTGTGCTCGACGAGTCGCTTGGCCTTCTCGATGACCATGTCCGCCACCTGGACGTGCCGTTGCGGCGGCTCGTCGAAGGTGGATGAGATGACCTCCCCCTTCACCGAGCGCTGCATGTCGGTCACCTCTTCCGGGCGCTCGTCGATGAGGAGGACGATCAGGTACACCTCCGGATGGTTCTTGGCGATCGCGTGGGCCAGGTTCTGGAGCATCATCGTCTTGCCGGTGCGTGGCGCCGCCACGATAAGACCGCGCTGGCCTTTGCCGATCGGCGTGAGGAGATCCATGACCCGGGTGGTCAGCTCGTCCCCCTCGTGCTCCAGCCGGATCCGCTCCATGGGGTAGAGCGGGGTGAGGTTGTCGAAAAAGATCTTCTCCCGGGCCGCATCGGGGGTCTCGAAGTTGATGGCCTCCACCTTCAGCAGGGCGAAGTAGCGCTCGGTATCCTTCGGCGGGCGGACCTGCCCGGAAATCGTGTCGCCGGTCCTCAGGTCGAACCGTCGGATCTGGGAGGGAGAGACGTAGATGTCGTCGGGGCCCGGAAGGTAATTGTAGTCCGGAGCTCGCAGGAAGCCGAACCCGTCGGGAAGGACCTCCAGCACGCCCTCGGCAAAGATGAGGCCGTCCTTCTCGGCCTGGCTCTGGAGGATTTTGAAGATCAGCTCCTGCTTCCTGAGACCGCTGAACCCCTGGACGCTCAGGTCCTTGGCGATCGTGTTCAGCTCCGAGATCGTCTTCTCTTTCAGCTCCGAGAGGTTCATCCTCTTACCTCCTGGCCTCTGAGCCTCGCCGAGCATGGCGGCGGGACATTAAAAGAACGGATGGCCGGGCGATGTCGGTGGGGGCGGGTAGGCATCCAATGACTCCTTGTCGAGATCCCGCCGAACGGCGGGAGGACGTGAGTTCGACCAGACAAAGTCGCTCTGTGAGGCTCCCTCAAGAAACGCCTTGTGAGATTATTTCCAAGGGTGGGTTCTAATTTTTATGCGGGATCCTACGACGTGTACGATCTCATGCTCCCACACCGCCGTCAGGCTTGTCAACTATTTTTCTCACAGCCGGACTTCGATGATGGCGCGCTTTCTGATCTCCTCGAGCCAAGCCGCCAGCCGGGCGGCATACTTTTGCCGAAAGAGGATATCCCGTATCTGCCGCTTGGTCTGTGCCAGCGTCTCTCCCGAGAGCCCCTCTTTCCACTCGAGCTTGAAAATGTGAAAGCCCAGCTTGGAGCGGTAGGGCGCCGACGCCTCCCCCGGCCGCAAGCGGAGAATCTGTCCCTCCAGGTCGGAGGTCAGCTCCCCCTGCTTCATCTCGCCGAGGTCCCCTCCCTCCTTCGCCGCGGGATCATTCGAAAACTGTCGGGCCAGCTCGGCGAAATCCTCCCCCGCGCGGACCTTGGCCCAGACCTCCTCGGCGCGGCCCCGGGCTGCCTCCCACGCCGCTTCCTGCCCCGGGGGGTCGGGCGCGACGAGGATGTGGCGGGCATGGTAGGAGAGCCCTGTCTCCAGCTTCTCCCGGTTCTCGAAGAGGTACTGCTCGATCTCCTCTTCCGTCACGGAAACCCGGAGCTGGACCTTCCGGTGGACCACCCTCTGGATCAACAGCTGCTCCCGAAGCCGTTTCTTGACCCCCTCCAGCATCAGCCCCTGGGCTTTGAGGAGCTTGTCGAACTCCTCCTGGCTCGTCGCGTTGGTCCGCTTCATCACGTCGGCCAATTGCTCATCGACCTCGGTGTCCTCCACCGTGACCTGCTCCCGCGTGGCCTCCTGAAGCTGGAGGCGGTTTTCGATCATGCGCTTCAGCAGACGCTCCTTGAGCTCTTGCTCCTGCGCCGGCTCCGGTTTTGCCGACTGCTTAGACTCGTAGAGGTAGGCGGCAAGGTTCTCCTGGAGGTCGCTCAAGGTGATGGCGTCGCTGTTGACCACCGCGATCACGCGGTCCAGGACGTCCGGCCCCTCGGGGGGCGCAACGGGGGCGGCCGGGGGAGGCGTCGCGACGGCCGCCCGCGCCCTCGCCTGCGTTTCTCGGACGGCCTCCGAGACCGAACCGGCGGGAGCCGGCGTCTCGCGCGAGAGCCACCCGCACCCCTCCGCACCCAGCGACGTGACCAGGAGGAGGGGGACCAGGCGGCAAATGGCCCGATGCGTGTCCATCAAAAGGCGGCCAGGAGCTCGCCGAGGGCCTGTCGGACCGCGGGCCAGGGCTCGGCCGGGAGCGTGGCCTCCACGACGAACTCTTTTTTCAGGCGAAGCTTTGCGGGGTGGGCACGAACGGCGCGGAGGAGCCGCTCGGGCGAGACCGGGGTCGAGGGCGCGAAGGTCAGGTGGACCCTCCCCCCTTTAGCCTCCACCCGCTCGATCCCCAGCGCCCGTGCCGCCGTCCGGATCTCGACGATCTCCAGGAGCCGCGCGACCGGGGCCGGGAGCGGACCGAACCGATCCCGCAGCTCATCGCGGACCTCCGCGATCTCCTCCGAGCGCGTGATCCCGGCGAGGCGCTTGTAGAGGGCCAGGCGCTGGCTCACCTCGGGCACGTAGGCCTCGGGCAGCAGGGCTTCGACCTCCACGGTCACGACCGTCTCGGGAGCCTCCTCCGCGGGACCTCCCTTCAATTCTCGCACGGCCTCTGCCAAAAGTTTTGAATACAGATCGAAACCCACCGCGGCGATGTGCCCGTGCTGCGCGGCCCCGAGCAGATTCCCGGCCCCCCGGATCTCCAGATCCCGGAGCGCCAGCCGGAAGCCCGAGCCCAGCTCGGTCAGCTCCTGGATGACGGCGAGGCGTTTCTGGGCCGTCTCGTCTACCCGGCCATCCGCCGGGATCAGCAGGTAGGCGTACGCCTGCTGACGCTCCCTCCCGACGCGGCCCCGCAGCTGGTAGAGCTGGGCGAGCCCGAAGCGATCGGCCCGGTTGACCACGATGGTGTTCGAGGCTGGAATGTCGAGACCCGACTCGACGATGGCCGTGGACACCAACACATCGGCCTGGCCGCTCACGAAGCGCAGCATCACCTCTTCCAGGTCCTTCTCCCGCATCTGGCCGTGCGCCATCACGACCCGCGCCCGCGGGTGGAGCCGCTGGATGAACGCGGTCATCGAGGGAAGCGACTGGACGCGATTGTGAACGAAGAAGACCTGACCTCCCCGAGCGACCTCTCGCTCGATGGTCTCGCGGATCAGCGTTCGGCTGAACGGGACGACCACGGTCTCCACGGGAAGGCGGTCCGGGGGGGCCGTTTCGATGACCGAAAGGTCGCGCACCCCGGCCAGCGACATATAGAGCGTGCGCGGAATAGGGGTGGCGGTCAGCGTCAGCACGTCCACGGCCTTTCGGAGCTGCTTGATCCGTTCCTTGTGCGACACCCCGAACCGGTGCTCTTCGTCCACGATGAGCAACCCCAGGTCCCGGAAGCCGACGTCCCGGGAGAGCAGACGGTGGGTCCCGATGACCAGGTCCACCGTGCCCTGGCGTAGGCCGGCCACCACCGCCTTCTGCTCCTTGGGCGACCTAAAGCGCGACAAGAGCTCCACGCGGACTGGAAACGGGGCCAGACGCTCCGAAAAGGTCGTCCAGTGCTGCTGGGCCAGGATGGTGGTCGGCACCAGGACGGCGACCTGCTGGCCGTCCATGACGGCCTTAAAGGCGGCCCGAAGGGCGACTTCGGTCTTGCCGTAACCCACGTCCCCCGCCACCAGCCGGTCCATCGGGCGGGGCTGCTCCATGTCGGCCTTGACCTGCTCGATGGCCCGGAGCTGATCGCGCGTCTCCTCGAACCTGAACGTCGCCTCAAACTCCCGCTGCCAGGGAGTGTCCCCGCCGAAGGCGTGCCCCTCGAGCACCGAACGGGCCGCGTAGAGCTTCAGGAGTTCCTCCGCCATCTGGCGGAGCGCTGCCCGGACCGTTTCCTTGACCCGCTGCCAGGAGATGCCTCCCAGCCGGTCGAGGCGGGCCCCCGCACCGTCGCCAGCCAGGTACTTGGAGATCCCCCCGAGCCGCTCCACCGGCAGGTAGAGGCGGTTCCCCTCGGCGTACTCCAGGAGGAGAAAATCCCCCTGACGCCCGTCCACGGGCAGCGTCTTCAGGCCCAGGTACCGCCCGATCCCGTGCTCCTCGTGAACGACCAAGTCGCCGACCACGAGGTCCGTGAACGCGCTGAGGGCGGTGCCCCGCTGGTAGCGGGGACGGCGCAAGGTCCGGCGCCGGGCACCGAAGACCTCCCCTTCCGTCAGGACGATGAGGCCGAGCGCGGGAACGGTGAATCCTTCCCCGCACTCGCCGACGAGGATCCCGAGCCTCTCCGGGCCATCGAGCGCGGCACCTTCCAGGGCCTCGAGTCCGTGCTCGAAGAGGATCTGCTTGAGGCGGCGGGCCTGTCCCTCGTCCTGGCAGACGAGACGCACGGTGAACCCTTCGGAGAGCCACTGGCCGAGCTCGGCCGCGAGCCGGCGGAACTGCCCCCGGAAGCTCTCCACGGATCGCGTCTCGAGGCGATACCGACCGGCCCCGGGCTCGGGCGGCGCGGCAGTCAGGAGGCCGAGCTCCAGCCGCTGGCGCCCCTTCAAGAGCTCGCCCAGCGGGACCGGCGAGGGCGCATCATCCGGCGGGGCGTCCAGGAGGCTCGGACCGTCCAGGATCGTGGGAGTCTCGGCGGGGACGTAGGAGAGGAGGGTGGCGCGCGGGTCCGCGCCGAGGGTCAGGGGGAGGATCTGGACGGAGCGGATCGCATCCACGGCGCGCTGCGAGGTCGGATCGAAGCACCGGAGGGACTCGACCTCGTCACCGAAGAATTCCGCGCGCACCGGCTCTTCCCGGACCGGCGAGAAGATATCCACGATCCCGCCGCGGACGCTCCACTGCCCGACCTCTCCGACCGTTTCCACGCGCTCGTACCCCGCCGCCGCCAGCCGCTCCAGCAGCTCCTTCCGGCTCCAGCTGCCGCCGACGTCGAGCGACAACGTGCGACGCCGGAATTCCTCCGGGGCCATCAGCGGCGCGGCACAGGCAACCGGTGTCGTGACGATGGTCAGCGGCTCCACGGAGAGGAGCCGATGGCAGACGAGGGCCCGTTCCCCCTCCTCCTCCCGCTGCCGCCCGCCGCGCCAGAACGACGGCTGGGGAGGCGGAAACTCCTCGACGCGAGAGGGAGGATCACCGAAGGCGGTCGCGAAAAACCGGATGTCCTGGCACATCCGGCGGATCGCCGCCAGATCCGGCACCAGGACGAGCGCGGAGCCGCCCGACTCGCGGAGGAGCGCTGCGACCGTAAGCGCGCGCGACGACCCCCACAGGCCGTCCGCGACGAGGCAGGGATCTCCCTTGGCGAAGGCCCCGGAGAGCGCTTGGAACGGGGCCCACCGCGCGAGCAGGGGGAGTGGGGCCCGCACGATCATCGACGACACAAATCCCATACCACCAGAGCGAGAGGGCGTCAACCGCCGCCGGTCAGCGGGTCGCCTGGGCGAGATAAAAGGAGAGCGTCTCCAGCTCGATGGACAGGTCCACATTCTGTAGCCGCACGTCCTTGGGAATCTTCAGGCGGGAGGGGGCGAAGTTCAGGATCGCCTTCACCCCCGCGGCGACGAGCCGCTCCGCGACGGCCTGGGCGGACTCCGCCGGCACGGCGATGATCCCGATCTGCAGATTCCGCCCCTTGGCCTCCTGCGAGAGCTCCCGGAGTGACAGGATCGGAACGCCTTCGACACTCCGCCCGGCTTTCTGCGGATCGGCGTCGAAGATCACCGTGATCCGAAATCCCTGGCGGGTGAACCCCTTGTAGTGAAAGAGCGCGGACCCGAGGTTCCCATAGCCGACCAGGGCCACCTGCCACTCGCGATCGAGCCCCAGGATCTTCTGCAGCTCGGCTTTGAGACCCGAGACGTAATAGCCGGTGCCGCGGACGCCGAACTCGCCGAAGTAGGCCAGGTCCTTCCGCACCTGGGCGGAGTTGAGGTTGAAACGCTCTGCCAGTTCCTCGGAGGAGATGGTCTTGACCCCGTCCTCCTCCAGCTGAAGCAGGCATCGCGTGTACACCGAGAGACGGCGAATCGTCATCTCGGGGATCCTGGGAATCTTGAAGTTCGACCGAGGTCTCATCACCACCGTCCCCGGCGGGGGCGCCGGGTCCCTTCCCCTTCGGGGGCCACCCCCACCGCGAGCCTATTTCACGGGCTGCACGAAAAGCAGGATCGCCGCGATAACGAAGACGTACAGGGCCAACGACTCGATCAAGGCGAGACCGATTATCATGGCCGTCTGGATCCGCCCAGCAGCGCCAGGCTGGCGCGCCATCGCGTCCACCGCGCTCGCGGTGGCCCGGCCCTGCCCGAGAGCGCACAGGCCGGAGGCGATGGCCATCCCGATCCCGGCCGCGATCACCGCAAAGGGACCCACCCAACCGCCCGAGGCCCCGGCCTCGGCGGCCCACACCGCGCTCGGCCCCGCCAACACCGCTGCCACAGCCACAACCGTCAGAACGAACACAAGTCGCACGACGTCTCCTCCTTTCGTGGGTTCACGGCGCAGAAGGCGCGCTGCAATCAAGGGTGCTCGGCTTCTTCGATCGCGCCGGCGATGTAGAGCATCGAGAGCATGCAGAAGATGAAGGCCTGCAGAAAGGCCACCAGGATCTTGAGCGGGAGCAGGAAGCCGGTGGTGAAGAGGACCAGGAGCGCGGTGCCGGGCACGCCCAGCAGCACCCCTGGAAGCGAGCCGGCGGCCGCCCAGCTCGCCAGGCCGAGGGTCAGCGAGAATATGACCGCCAGGAGAATGTGACCGCCGGTCATGTTGCCGAACAGCCGAAGCGCGAGGGAGAGCGGTCGGGCCAGGTGGCTGAAGATCTCCACGACGAACATGAGCGGCGCCAGCCACCAGACGGGGCCGCAGAGGTGCTTCAGGTACCGCCCGAGCCCCTGCTTCTGGATCCCGATCCAGTGGTAGGTGAAGAACACGATCAGCGCGCAGGCGGCCGTGGTGTTGATGTTGGAGGTGGGCGCCATGAGCCCCGGAACGAGCCCGAGCAGATTCGACGTGAGGATGAACAGGCCGAGCGTCGCGATGAGGGGGAGATACCGGCGTCCTTCGTGCCCCACCACGTCATCCAGGAGGCTCAGGAACTGCTCCAGCACGATCTCCATGAAGTTCTGGAGCCCCCGCGGGACGAGCTGGAGGCGGCGGGAGGCGGCGGCGCTCACGACGATCAGGATGACCATCACGAGCCACGTGTAGGTCAGGTGGTCCGGAACGCCCGGGATCGCGAAGAGCGGCGGATGCTCGATGGCTTCCATTCCGGGTTACCGGTTCAGCGCCGCCCTCCGAAGCGCCGCGACAATGAGCACCGGCGGAAACACCGAGAGACCAACCATCACCCCCAGCGGATGCACATGCCCGCTCCAGAGCAGGACCCCGAGCACCGAAAAGAGGCAGAGGTGTCGGAGCCCGAAACCCACGAGCCCCCAAGGCTCCACGCGCCCGCTCCGGAAGAGAGCCAGGAACCGGTGGCTTCCCGTGCTGAGCCAGCGGAAGTTCCCCAGGGCCACGCCCCCCCCGGCGAGCACGCCGAGGAGTCCCGGAAGGTCAGCCCAATAAAAGGCTGCCGCCGAGATCGGCACGAGCGCCAGCGCGCCGCCGCCCGTCACGCGCGCGACCAGGTTACGATCCATTCTTCTCCTCACGCTCGGCGGCCTTGACGGTTCGAACGAGTTCCCTGAACCCGACGACGACGCCGAGGCCGAGCCCGATCAGGGTGAGCCACGGAGAACTTTGGAGCCAGCCGTCTAGGAAATAGCCGACAACGGCACCGCCCGCCGTCGCCACCACCAGGGTGATGCCGGCACTGGCCACGAGGCCGAGGCCCCGCCAGGGGGACGGCTCTACCATGTGAACAAAACAACTATCACAGCGGGGAGCCAAAGACAAGCGCGGGAAACCTCCTGATCTCAAAGGGGATTCTGAGTCCTCGCGACCGTGAGTCTCGCACAAAGGGTGGCCCGGACCCGCCTAGCCGAACATTTCGCTGCCTCCCTCATGGGTGCACCAACGCTTTGGCCAGGTCCGGGCGATCGGTGATCAGGA
>OBEQ012539913.1_pt1 | contig 14621 bp, 8 predicted proteins | sample 1670901 | NCBI WGS metagenome assembly OBEQ01 (sample SAMEA104232315, study PRJEB22302) | groundwater metagenome | biome: forest; feature: aquifer; material: groundwater | place: USA | collected 2011-08-07 | depth 5.4 m
CGTTGCGAATGGCTGGGGCCAGCAGGCCAAATGGCGTGGCCTGCCGCAAGGGATCACCGCGCCCGAGCCACACCGGGGCTGACTCGTCGTCGTGCGCACGCAGCAGCTCGGCGACCAGGCGGGACTTGCCGATACCGGCCGGACCGGTCACCAGGATCGCGCGCGCCGCCGACTGCGAGGTCGCCTGCGCGATGGCCGCGCGCAGCTCGCGCAGCTCGCTGGCGCGCCCGACAAAAGGCGTGCGCCGCCCGAGCAGCTTGCGTGCACCCTCGTCACCGGTGCGCTCGCCGATCAGCAGCGCGCCATGCGCATCGCGCGTCACCTCGAATCGGGTTCCCAGCAGCCCGGCGGCCGTGTCGTCGATGCGAACGCCCGCGGAGGTCCCGCCCGACGCTGGTTCGCCGACGAGCTGCGCCACCGTCTCGATGATCGTGTCGAGCGCCAGTGGGCGCGAGAGCACGGCGGCGCCAACGGTCATGGCCAGGCGCGAGTCCTCGACCACCTCGCGCAGTCCGAGCGCGTAGCGTGCCCCGCGCACGCATAGATCGGTTGCTGCGCCGGTGCCAGTGAGCACCGAAGCGAACGACCCATTGACGAGCGGCTCCATGCGCGCGCCGTGCCGGATGGCCAGCTCGGCGATCCGTTCGACCAGCGGGCCATCGTCAGACGACGCGGTGAGGCCGGTACTCTCGTCGGCAACCGTGGCCTGATCTGGCGCCGACGGCGGTGTGTCGGGCGCCGCCGACAACACGACGCAGACCAGCCGGCTCTCATCGGTCGTGAGTGCCGCGGGTGCAAGGGTGGATGTGACCCGGAGGGGCGGATTGCGGCCCTCGGAGAGGGCTGCCAGCGCCGTGGCCAGCTGGGCGGCGTCGCCCGGCCGCATCGTGCGGTCGCGCACCAGCAGCTCGGCGATCAGGTCGGCGACCGCGGCGGGAAGATCCGGCCGCCAGTTCGAGAGACGCGGTGCGTCCTCGAGCAGTCGCTTGGCCATGATGGCCATCGCGCGCGCGCCCTCGTGCGGCAGCCGGCCCGCCAGGCACTCGAACAGAACCACACCCAGGGCGAACAGGTCGGTGCGCGGATCGATGTTGGACTCGCCGCGCACCTGCTCGGGTGACATGTACGCGGCCGTTCCCAGGCGTGCGCCGCCTCGGGTGAGGCGTGTCGACTCGCCCACCATCCGTGCCAGGCCAAAATCGATGATGCGTGGTTCGACGGCGCGGCCATGCGGAAGGAAGATGTTGGATGGCTTGAGGTCGCGATGCAGGACGCCGCGCGCGTGCGTGTACGCCAGTGCGTCAGCGATGCGCGCACCCATCGCCAGCGCCTCTGCGGCGTCGAGCACCCCGCGGCGAAGTCGCTCGCGCAGGTCCTCGCCCTCGAGCCACTCCATGGCCAGATACGGTCGACCAGATTCGGTCGCACCGTGCGCGACGTAGCGAACGATACCGGGATGGTCCAGCTGGGAGAGCACGCTGGATTCGACCTTGAAGCGCGCGGCGGCCTGCGCGTCCTCGCTCTCGAGCAGCTTGAGCGCGACCACGGCACCGGTCTGCCGGTCGCGTGCGCGGAACACCACGCCCATGCCACCGGCGCCGACCTGCTGCTCCAGCTCGAATCGTTCGATCGACGTTGGCTCTGCGCCCAAGCCACTCCTTGTTATCATCACCGCCCGTGCCACGCGACCCGACCTTGACGCTGAATCCGCCTGCCGGCGAGACAAGCCTCGCCGGAGCAGATCTGGCGCCCGGTGCCCTCGCCGGCTCCTGGCGCATCGTCGAGTTGCACGCGCGCGGCGGGTACGGAAGCGTGTACCGCGCCCGGCACACGAGCGATGGTCGTCAGGCCGCGGTCAAGCTCCTGCACCGATTCCTTCATCCGTCGCGCGCGGCGCGCGATCGCTTCGAGCGTGAGATTGCCGTGGTTGGCCGGATAGTGCACCCCAACGTCGTTCCGCTGTATGAGGCCGGCGTGCTCGACGACGGCCGTCAATTCTGCGCGATGGAATGGATCGACGGACCGAGCCTGGACCGCGTGATCGGCCGCGCGCCGTTCGCGCTGGACGAGGCGGTGCGCGTGATGGACGGCGTGTGCGCGGGGGTGGACGCCGCGCACGCTGCCGGTGTGCTGCACCGCGATCTGAAGGCTGCGAACGTGCTGCTCGGGCCGGGTGAGGCGCCAGCGTCGGTCCGGCTGGTCGACTTCGGCATCGCCCTTCTGTTCCACGACGACGAGGTCGCCGCGCAGCTGACCGCGAGCGGCATCCGCATTGGTACGCCCTCGTCGATGGCGCCCGAGCAGATTGCGGGCGAGGCACTGGGCCCGACGACGGACGTCTATGCACTGGGAGTGCTGCTCTACCAGATCCTCACCGGGCGGCTGCCGTTCGAGGCCCAGACTGCGGTCGAGGTCGAGGCCATGCACCTGGGCGAGACGCCCCCGCTGGCCAGCCAGCACGCGCGCGTCCCTGGCGCCATCGATGACGTGATCAGCCGTTGCCTGGAGAAGGTCCCCGCGCGGCGGTACGCCAGTGCCTCGTCTCTGGCGGCTGCGCTTCACGAGGCCGCGCTCGCGGGCAGCTCGGCCAAACGGGTCGCCGCTGGCCGTCGGGTCGCCGCGGCGATCCACGTGCACGGCGCCCCAGGGCTTTCCGAGGCGCGCCACGCCGCGCTTGCCGCTGGCTACCAGATCGTGCGCGAGTGGCCCGACGCGCTCTTCGTTGCCACGGTGCTCTCCGACGACGCGGAGGAGCAGCAGCGCGAGCAGGAGCGCGCGGGTGCCTGGGCGAGGTCGCTCGCACGCGCGCAGCCTGAGGGGCGCGTGCGCATGCACGTCGCACCGGTCAAGACGCTGGTGGTGGCGGGAGCGACACGCATCGTAGGTGGCGAGCTGCTTGCGCTTGCCAGCTGGCCTGATGAAAGCCTTGTGACGCCTGGCACGTGATGTGCTTATGTGCGGGCGACATGAACTTCAAGTCGGCTCGTTGGATCGCATTCCTCGCGATGCTGCCCATGTCGGCCTGCCTGGACATGGACGTCCAGCCTGACCCACCGGTCACCGGGGCACAGCAAGCGGTCGAGATCGGCATCGACCCGGGTGGCCTCGAGAATGCGCCGCCGGATGATGCTCCGTGTGACCCCACCGCGCCGAGCAGCCGTCTGTGCGGGTTCCAGAACGGTTTCCAGAACGGTTTCCAGAATGGTTTCCAGAACGGCTTCCAGAACGGCTTCCAGAACGGGTGGCCCAACGGGGGACAGAGCGGCTTTCTCAATACCTACCAGATCGGTTCAGGCCAGACGGGGCTGACCAACTCGTGGGCGGTGGCTTTCTCGAGGGAGTGGGGCAATCTCTGGCCGACCTGGGGTTTCGCCGGCGCTGCGCGCCGGTTTACCTGGGCCGACAACGGCACCTGCGCGCATCCGGTCATGCAGACCGGTGGCCCGCTGGCAAGCAACTGCAATCAGAGCGATCTCGGCGTCAGCGCGGGCATCGTGGCCCGCGTGTGCGCGGTCCAGTCGTCTTGCTGCAGCAGCGCGTGGAACTCCTCGTGCGTGACCCAGGCTCTCGACCTGTCGAGCAGCCAGGCGGCGGCCTCGGCACACTCGGTGTTCACCGCCGGCCGAGCCTTCGCGCCCTGGGAGAATGATTGTGCGGCCGAGGTCTGCAACGACATGCCCTCGTGCTGCCTGCCGGCCTTCCATGCGCGCTGGAGCGCCAGCTGCGTCGTCCAGGCCTCGCGGGTGTGCACGTCGAAGTATCTGGCGCGGCCGCGCCTCGAGAATGACCGGATCATCGTCGACACCTGCTACGAGCCCAAGGTGGCGGGAGTTCCCGCGTGCGACCTCAAGGGCAAGGGCCCCGACGGGCGCGAGTGCTGCCGCCGGGCCATGGCGCTGCGCGGGGTGTTCCAGGTGGTCGACACGCTGCAAGATGCGACCTCGTCGTTCAACCCTTACACGGGCCGCTACATCAACTGGTACCTGAGGCAGCAGGTGACGCCGCCGGGCGGTTGGCCCACGCAGGTGAACTCGACCCTGGTCTGGGATCCCTGGGTGCAGATGGCCAACAACAGCTGGAACAAGAGCGAGTACATCCACAAGCTGTGGCAACTGGCTGGACCCGGCGGGCTGCTCTACCCCGATTGCGCCGACGGTGTGGACGCCACGAATCCGCACAAGTGCAACTGCGGCTACGAGATGTGCAGCGAGGGCTCGCACTCCGCCAACCTGCGCAAGCTCCTGCTCATGACCGGCTCCGCCCTCATCACCACCAACTCCAGCTACGTGGTCGACGTGCGCTGGTACCGCGACTACAGCGACAACCAGCCGTTTGCGTACGATTCCGCGTTCAACTTCTCGTCGACCGAAGCGATCTGGCACGTCCAGGCGGAACCCTGGGGCTACCTCGATACCTTCGAGGACGAGCAACATGCCCAGTGGCAGGGCCAGCGCATCGAGCCGGGAACCACCAACGTGAGGTACTGGGCGGACCCGGCCTGCTACCTGCCCGACTCGCCGCAGCGCGTGGGCAACTCGATGCTGGTCGACAATGTGCCGACCCAGTGCGCCTACGTGAACGGCCTGCCCGAGCCGTTGCTGGTGACCCGCTGGGGCCGGCCGCCTCGCCCGGGTGGCATGCACGACATTCCGCCCGTTGGAGGCGTCCTGACGCAGTTGCCCTGACGAGGGGCTGGCTAGGCAGATTGTCTAGGCAATCAGCTTAGACAAGGCGGCGCATGCGATCGCTCGTTCCGCCCGCAGCGCTGCTCACCGCCGTAGCTGCCAGGAGTGGTAACAACGTGGCGGTAATGTCTGTCTCCACGACTTTCGGCCGCTTCGTCGTGGAGCAGCGCGTGGGCGCGGGCGGCATGGGCGTGGTTTATCGCGCACACGAGCGCAACAGCGGCACACCCGTGGCGGTGAAGCTGCTGTTGCACGCGGATGCGCACGCGAATGCGCACGCAGCGTCGCGCTTCGAGCGCGAGGCCGGCGTGCTGGCCGAGCTGCAGCATCCCGCCATCGTGGCGTACGTGGCGCACGGCGTCAGCGCCGAGGGCCAGCCATTTCTGGCCATGGAGTGGCTAGAGGGCATCGACCTGCGCGCGCGCCTGGCGCTGGGTGTGCTCGACCTGAGCGAGGCGCTGATGCTGGGCGCACGTATGGCCGGCGCGCTCGCCTTCGCGCACGCGCGCGGCATCCTGCACCGTGACTTCAAGCCTTCGAACGTCTTCTTGCCGGGCGGGCGGATCGCAGACGCGAAGCTGATCGACTTCGGCGTGGCGCGCATCCTCGGCGACGATGTGCGCCTGACCGGTTACGGCACGCCCATCGGTATCCCGGCGTACATGGCGCCCGAGCAGGTGCGCGGCGACCGGCACGTGGATGCGCGCGCCGACCTCTTTGCCCTGGGGGCCGTGCTCTTCGAGTGCCTGGCCGGTCGGCCGCCCCACCAGGGAGCCAGCTCGATGGCCATCATGACCAAGCGTCTGCTCGAGGAAGCTCCGCGGCTGGCCAGCTTGCGCCCGGATGTGCCTTCGGCGCTCAACGATCTGATCGCGCAGTTGCTCGCGCTCGATGCCGCGCATCGGCCGGCGGAGACACCGTATGTGGCCGAGGCCCTGGCGGCCCTGGCGTCGGGTCAGGAGCCGCCGGGCGCGCCGGTGCGCGCAGCCGCACACGCCGCAGCGCTGGGCGCCGAGGAGGGCACGCTTGTCTGCGTGGTGCTCTCGGTCGCCGAGGCGGCGTCCTTCTCGTCGCTGTCACTGATGGGCGGAGACCAAACCGAGACCGTCGAATCGCAGCAACCTCTGTCGGGCCGGACGTCGCTGCCGGGGCCGGTTGCGGCCCTGGCTGAGCGTCACGGCGCGCGCATCGAGCCGCTGCGCGATGGCTCGTTCGCGGCCGTGCTGTCGGCGAGCGCGGGCGCGGCCGCGACCGATCTGGGCCTGCGTGGCGCACGCCTGGCGCTCGGGCTACGCGAGCTGGGCGAGCGCTCGCACCTGGCCATGGCCGTGGGCACGGCGGTGCTGTCGCGACCGCTGGCGCTCGACGCCATCATCGAGACGGTCGCCCAGCTGGCTGCCAAGCCACCACGGCCGGGTTCGAGTGCCGGTGTCCGCATCGACGCCACTTCGGCCGGCCTGCTGATCGGTCGCTTCCAGCTGCTGCGTGATGGGCACGACGTCGTGCTCGTGGGCGAGTGCGCGCGTCCCGACGACGACGACGCACGCCGGCTCCTGGGCACGCGCACGCGCTTCGTGGGCCGCGCGCGTGAGCTGCGCGCACTGCGTTCTGGCGTCGAGGCAGCTCTGGCCGGCAGGGGGCCGCGCGCGCTGGTGGTGGCCGGGGCGGCCGGCATCGGCAAGTCGCGCCTCGTGGCCGAGCTGCTGCGCACGCTCGCTGGCCAGGCGGTGACCATCTGGAGCGGGGGCGGTGACCCGGTGCGCCAGGCGACGCCGTTCGGCCTGCTGGCGTCGATGGTGCGCTCTGCGGCGGAGATAGAGGAGGGTGTGCCTGCTGAGCTGGCGCGCGCAAGGCTGGGCCACCTGGCCGACGGACTGCGCGCCCACGCGCGCGCGCGCGTGATCGAATTCCTCGCCGAGCTGTGCGGCATGCCCGGGCCGGAGGAGCCGGGCGAACAGCTGCGCGCCGCGCGCGAGAGCCCGCTCCTGCTCGCCGATCAGCTGCAGCGTGCGTGGGAGGATCTCGTGCTCGAGGTGACCCGCACGCGGCCGTTGCTGCTGGTGCTGGAGGACCTGCACTGGGCCGACGCGGCCTCGTTGAAGCTGGCCGAGGCCGCGCTGCGCGTGGGCCGGTCGCAGCGACTGGCGATTCTCGCCACGACCCGGGCGGAGGGAGCGCGGGTCGCCTTCGCCGGGCACGAGGTGTCGCGTATCCCGCTGGGTGAGATGACGCCGCGCGCGTCGGCGCGCCTGGTCGCGTCGCTGCTGGGCGACCGAGTCGATCGGGTCGACCCGACACTGGCGCAGCGCCTGGCCAAGCGCGGTGCGGGCAACGCACTCTATCTGGAGGAGCTCGTCCGGGCGGTCGCTGCGGGGGACGAAGCCGCAAGCCGGCTGCCCGGTACGGTCAAGGCGATGGTGATGGCGCGCCTCGCCGCGCTCGATGCGGGGCCGCGCCGGGTCCTGCGCGCGGGTAGCGTGTTCGGCGAATGCTTCTCGTCGCGTGGCGTCGCGGCATTGCTGGGCGACCCCACGGACGGCCTGGAGACGCGGCTCGTGCGGGTGCTGGAACGGCTACGTGAACGTGAGTAGCTCTGCCTGGTGCCGCAGGCGGCGGCGTCCTCCGTGCCGCTCGAGGATCGCCAGTATCGCTTCCGCCACGATGTTCTGCGCGAAGCTGCTTACGCCACACTGACCGAGGGCGATCGCCGGCTCGGGCATCATCTGGCCGGCGAGTGGCTCGCCCGCAATGGTGAGCGGCGTGCTGCCGCGCTGGCGGCGCACTTCGAGCAGGGCGGCGACCGCGTGCGCGCGGCCTATTACCACGCGCGTGCGGCTGACCAGGCCCTGGCGGCCAACGACCTGGACGGTGCGCTGGAGCATGCGTCGTGTTCGGCCGCCTCGGGCGCCACGGGTGAGACGCTCGGCGAGCTGCGACTCGTCGAGGCCACCGTGCACCATTGGCGCGCTGCGCACGAAGCCGAGCACGGCGCCGCGCTCGAGGCTATGCGGCTCCTGCCGCCGCTGGGCGCGTCCTGGTACCGCGCGATCGAGGAGCTGGCCGAGGCCAGCCTGCCGCTCTCCGACGTGGATACGCTGGTGGCGCTGGCTGACGCGCTCGAGGAGGCACCCGCGGCGTTGCGCGACGGCGCGGCGTCGCGCACGGCCTTCAGGACCGCGGCGGCGACCCTGACCATGCAGCTCGCGCTGGCTGGCCGGCGCGACGCTGCCCACGCGGTCATGGCGCGGCTCGAGGCCAGCCTGGAGGACGAGGCACCGCCGCCGCTGGCGCGCGCGCGCACCGAGTTCGCGCGCGGCACACTGGCCATGATCGATGGTGACCTCGGTCGGGTCATCGAGCATGCCCGCGCTGCCGTGGACGCCTTCGAGGAGGCGGGCGATCTGCGCAGCGCCGCGCTCATGCGCTCCAACCTGGCCTGGGGTTACGCTGAGATCGGCGCGTGGACCGAGGCCGAGCCCGAGCTGCGCGCGGCCGCGGCGGTGGCCGAGCGCATGGGGCTTGCGTTCGTGCTGGGCGGCGTGAAGAACAACCTGGGCCTGGTGCTGGCGCGCCGCGGCCAGCTGCACGAGGCGCTCGTCGTCGCGGAGGAGTCAGCGGCCTTTTACCGCACCATCGTCAACCAGCGCATGGAAGGCCAGTCACGCGTCTACGTGGCCATGATCCACGGGCTCGCCGGCGATCTCGACGCGGCCGAGCGCGAGGCGCGCGCCGCGGTCGCGGGCCTGGCCTCCATCCGACCCACACGCGCGCACGCGCTGGCGCAGCTGGCGCAGGTCCTGCTCGCACGCGGCCGCGAGGCCGAGGCTAACGCCGCCGCGGCGGAAGCGTCGGCCATCCTCGACGAGCTGGGCGGCATCGACGAGGGCGAGACCCTGGTGCGCCTGGTGCGCGCCGAGACGCTCGCGCTGGCGGGTGAGAAGGACGCCGCGCGCGCCGCGCTGAGCGCCGCGAAGCAGCGTCTGCTGAGCAGAGCCGCCAAGATCTCCGACGCCGGGTGGCGCGAGAGCTTCGTCAGCAGCGTGCCCGACAATGCACGCACGCTGGCCCTGGCCGCAGTGTGGCAGGCCTGAGCGCGCCGCTCACGTCGCCTTCGGCTTCGGATCCGGCGGGCAGGCGCGCTGCTTCTCCTCGGCGTCCCTCCGCTGCGCGCGCTCCCTCTCGCTGCCGCGCAACGTTCGCAACGTGACCGCGAGGGCCAGCCAGACGGCCACGAAGGCGAAGGACCAGGCGATGACGCGGGGCCACACGATGGCGACGGTGGCCAGGGTGAACAGCAGGAGGGCCACGCCGACGGCGAGGCGGCGGTCGCCCGGGCCGAGCTGACGGCGGCGGCCGACCGCGGCGCCCACGGCGTTGGCGGCGCGCAGCGCGCCTGCGGCCACCGCGTTGGTGCTGCCGCCCTTGGGGCGGCGCGCGCGCCGGGGCAGCTCGGCGGGGCGCACGCGCTGGTGGCGGCCGGTGAGCACGATCTCGGTCGAGCTGGCCAGATCGTCGAGGTAGGTGGTTTCCATCTCGCTGGCGAGAGCGTCGTCCTCGATCTCGATGTCGAGCTCGTAGTTGGCCACGAAGCTGGCCCAGTTCAGGTTGGACGAGCCGACGCGCGCCCAGCGGCCGTCGGCGACCGCGGTCTTGGCGTGCAGCATGCTGCCGTTCCACTCGAACACGCGCACGCCCGCCTCGAGGAGGGTGCGGTAGCCGGCGCGCGAGAGCGGCTGGATGGCTGGGATGTCGCTGGCGCTGGGCAGGAGCAGACGCACGTCGACACCGTCGCGCGCGGCCGCGCGCAGCGCCTCGACGTAGGGCGAGATGCCCACGAAGTACGCGTCGGTGAGCCAGAGCGTGCGGCGCGCCGCCACCGCGATCAGCTGGTCGAGGCGGAAGAGGCTGGCGGTGCTGGGCGCGTCGGCGACCACGCGCAGGGCCACGTGGCCGGCGGGCGCGATGTCGTCCTCGCGGGTCAGCTGGTTGTCGCGCAGGGGCGGACCCATGGCCGCCCACACCTGCGCGAAGGCGCGCTCGACGTGAGCCACGCCCGGGCCGCGCAGCTCGACCGCGGTGTCGCGCCACGCCTGCACGCCACGGGTCGCATCGCCGAGCCAGCGCTGGCTCACACACAGGCCGCCCACGAAGGCGACCTCGCCGTCGATGGCGATGCTCTTGCGGTGGTCGCGGCTCATCCAGGCGAACGGCCGGTCCCAGCGGGGCGGGTTGTAGCAGCGGATGTCGACGCCCGCGGCGGCCATGCGCTTCCAGAAGCCGCGCGTGGCGCCGCGCCAGGTGCCCAGCCAGTCGCGCACCAGCTTCACCGTCACGCCCGCGCGCGCCCGCTCGGACAGCGCGTCGGCGAACTCGACGCCGACCGCGTCCTCCTCGAAGATGTAGCTCTCGAAGAAGATGGACCGACGCGCATGACGAATGGCATGCAGCCAGGCGGGATAGTTCTCGCCCGCGTCCTTGAGCAGGCGGACACCGTTGCCGGGCACGAGCGGTGCGCCCGCAGCGCGCGAGAAGGCTTGCTCACCCAGCCGCCGCATCGTGGGCGGGGGCACGACCTCGAGCAAGTCTTGCACCGGTGCGCTCATCGGGCCTCTCACCGAGACCCTAGCATCCGGGGCGGGAAGGGCTACAAATTGGCGCGGGCGGCGTCTTGCAGCAGGTTCCACAGCGCCTCGACGTGGCGGCGCTCGGTGGTCTCGGCGCCGATGCTGACGCGCAGGATCTGCTCGCCCTTGAGCAGCGACGGGGTCAGGTAGGCCTTGCCGCTCGCGTGCACGCGCGCCGCCAGGGCCAGGTTGTGCGCGGCCAGCGCCGCCGGGTCGCCGCGCAGCGCCTCGGGCACGTGGCGCAGGCAGACCGTCTGCAGGTGCACGGGCGCGACCCGCTGCCAGCCTGCGCCGGCGGCGTCGATCTGCGCGCCCAGCCAGCGCGCGTTGTCGAGGTCGCGGCGCAGGCGCGCCTGCAGGCCCTCGACGCCCACGTCGAGCAGGAAGAACCACAGCTTGAGCGCGCGGAAGCGCCGGCCCAGCTGGATGTGCCAGTCGCGGAAGTTCTTCACCTCGCCGTCCTGGGCGGTGCGCAGGTAGCTCGGGTTGGTGCTCATGACACGCACCAGGTGCTGCGGATCGCGCACGTAGTACGCGCTCAGGTCGAAGCCCACGCCCATCCACTTGTGCGGGTTGAACACGACGCTGTCGGCGGCCTCGACGCCGTCCCACATCCAGCGGCACTCGGGCAGCACCATGGCCGTACCCGCCATGGCGGCGTCGACGTGCAGCCAGGCGCCGTACTTGCGCGCCAGTTGCGCGATGGCGCTGACCGGGTCGACCGCGGTGGTGCCGGTGGTGCCCACGCAGGCGACCAGCGCGCACGGGCGCCGGCCGGCGGCCACGTCGTCGGCGAGGGCGCGCTCGAGCGCGTCCAGGCGCAGCGCGTGATCCGCGTCGGTGGGGACGAGGCGCAGGTGATCACGGCCGAAGCCGGCCAGGAGCGCCGCCTTCTCGATCGAGCTGTGGCCTTCCTCCGACGCGTAGACGGTGAGCGGCGGCGCGCCCGCCTGCAGGCCGGGGCCGTTCTGGCTGTAGCCCGAGGACTTCTCGCGCGCGCACAGCAGCGCGCACAGGGTCGCGGTGCTGGCGGTGTCGTGGATGACGCCGGTCCACGCCGAGGACAGGCCGACCATCTGGCGCAGCCAGTCCATCATCACTTCCTCGACCTCGGTGGCCGCGGGTGACGTCTGCCAGCTCATGCCTTGCACGCCCAGCCCGGAGATCACCAGGTCCGCGAGCACCGACGCATACGTGGTGTTGGAGGGGAAGTAAGCGAAGAACGAGGGATGGTTCCAGTGGGTGATGCCAGGCAGCACATGGCTGCCCAGCGCCGCGATGCCCTCGGGCAAGCGGCCGCCCGAGAGTGGCGGCGCGGCGGCGAAGCGTGCCTTGATCTCGCCCGGTCGCGCGGGTGACATGACCGCGCGTTCTTCGAGGTTCTCGCGGTACTCGGCGACCCAGTCGACCAGCTGATGGCCCAGGCGGCGAAATTCATCGGCATTCATGCGCGGCCAGTCTGCCATGGTCCGCGTCGTGTGTGGGCCACGCGGCGAGTCTGTGACACCCTGCATGAGTGCGCATCGGCGTGACCGGACATCAGGTGCTCGAGAACGACGCGTGGTCCTGGGTCGAGGGCGAGCTGACCAAGCTGCTGGTCGCGGTGTGGAACGGCCAGCCGGCGCGCGGCCCGGGCGGCACCGCCGATGCGGTCGCCTTCGCGCGCGGCCTGGGCCGCCGCGTGGTGCACGTGAACCCGGCGGCGCGCGCGACCGCGTGGCTGCCTTGACGCGGTGCGGCTACTGGGTGCGCATCCAGTCGGCGCTGGTGCAGATGCCGTGCTTGTCGAAGTGCAGGTGCAGGTCGGTGCCGCCGCCGATGGTGATGATGTCCGGGCTCCTGGCCAGCTCGTAGAAGCGATAGGTCCAGAAGGAGAACCGTTCGCAAGGCGCAGGCGGTTCGTCGTTCGAGCAGTGCGGCGTGCCCAGTGCGGTGCGGATGGCCTCCTTGCTGAGCCCGACCAGGACCTTGATGTCGACGTCGTCGACGTCGACATCAGCCCCCTCCTCGGGAGCAGCATTGCGCACCGTGTCGAGCTTGCTGCGCAGGCGCGCGAGCGTCTGCGCCGTGGCGCCGGGCGGGTGGCGGGCCGGAGGCACGCTGGCGACGCCGGGCGGGCTGGCCGTGCGGGCCGCGGGCGAGCCGCCGTGGCACGCCGAGCCGAGCACAAGACCGGCTGAGATGGCGAAGGCGCGTAATTCGATTCGCACGTGACCATCATGGGCATCTCCTGCCGGGTCGTCGAGCCGACTGGCAGACATACCAATGGCATCCTGTGACCCGTCGCACCTTGCGATGTTTCACATTGCGAAACAATCCGTGCGCACAATCCAATCGCGACCCACCGAAAAGCATCCACTGGCCGGCGACTGCTCTCGCCAGCAGTGCGCGCCCGTCGGTCAGGGATGGCCATGTCATCGTGAATTGCATGTGCGGATCCCACGGATTCGCGCAGCAAAGCAGCGAAACGGGCTTGCCAAGCCACGGCGCACTGTGTGCATTTGGGCTCTCGGACATGGCCAACACTTCTCGTTGTAGTGGCACAGCTCCGTTGGCCAGAATGGCCCTCTGCGCCACCTCGGTGATGGTGCTCGCGCTGGGCGCTTGCCGAGGCGACGGCGGCGAGAACAGCCCGCGCCCGGGCCCCGGCGACGCCGGCCTCGACGCTTCGCCCTTCTCCCCGCCTGACGCCATGCCCGCTCCCGACGCCACGCCGCCGGTCGCACCGCCGCTCCGCCACCTGCTCACCAGCCAGAGCGACGACGTGATCGCGGGGCGCGCGCTGGCGCTGCTCGGCGCGAGCCGCCAGGGCGACCTGGCGCCGCACAGCTGCAACGACTGTCATGCCATGACCCGGCCGCTGCTGTACCGCTGGCGTGACCTCGGTGCCGTCTCGCTGAACGGCTGTCTCACCGATCCGGCGGTGGCCTCGCCCGCGTCGGCCAAGCACATGCTCGACTGCCTGCGTGCCGATCCTACCGACGCCTCGTCGCCGTTCGTGACGCCCCGGCTGGGCTGGTACGCCGCGGCCGCGCACCTCGACTGGTTCAAGTTCGTCTTCCAGCGCGCCTACGCCAGCCCGGCAGAGGCCGCGACCCGCTTCGACGGCTTCCGGCAGCGCGTGGGCATGCCCAAGGGCAACCACACGCCGTTCTCGCAGGACGACTTCGACGTCATCGCCGAATGGTTCTCGCGCAACATGCCTTACCTCGGCGTCTACGTGGCCGACGATCCGCCGCCCGCCGGCTGCACGAGCAGCATCTCGCCCCTGGTCGCTGGCCACGCCGCGATCATGAAGCTGGCCGGCTGGGGCGCGGTCAACGCCGAGAACCACATGCTCATGTTCGGCTGCGGCTCGGCGCAGAACCCGCGCGACTGCCTGGCCAGCTTCCCGCTCGCGGGCATGACCAGCTACGGCGTCGGCTGGGAATCCATGCCCGGCGCGCACCTGCGCATCCTGCGCGAGGACGCCTACGTCTCGTCCTACTGGACGCGCAGCTCGCCCGACGGACGCTTCGTCGCCCACGGGGGCGCCGAGTTCAACGACTTCGACTACAACGCGTCGATCGTCGACCTGCAGAGCGACAAGGTCATCCCCGTCAACGCCTACTACGACCCGGGGTTCTTCCCCGACAACTCGGGCTTCGTCTTCCAGGGCAACCAGGCCTACTTCTGCGAGCAGAACGTGCTCACCGCCGGACCGGGCATGCTCAGCTTCGACGAGCCCGGCTGTACCGGCACCATCGACCTGGTCGGCCTCTACCAGCATGTGGGCGCCACCCTGGGCGGCGGCGACTACTGGACCGTCGACTCCGAGTTCGCCACCGACGACGGCGGCAAGATGCCCACGGTCAACGATCCGATACCGAACTTCGCCTCCGACTCGCCGGTGCGGCTGAACCCGATGATCCACACCGGCCACTCGTACGCGCCGGGCGGCAAGATCGCCATGACCCTGCCCTACGAGGGCGACACCGTCATCTCGCCCTCGTCGCGCCTGCTCATCAGCCGCCTGGCCGGCCCCGACAGCTCGCAGCGCGGCTACGTGCTGCGCAGGCTGGTGGCCACGCCGCACGCAGGTGGCGGCTACGACGTGCAGACGCCCGAGATCGCCCGCTACTGCGTGAAGGGCGCCAAGCCCAACTTCTCCTTCGACGAGCGCTTCATCGTCACCCACCACTACGTGACCGACGCCGACGCGGTCGACCTCGGCTTCAGCTCGGCTGACGATCCTGGCTTCCAGCCCTACCGCGAGAAGGGCTCGTCGAACATCTACATCGTCGACCTCGTCACCGGAGTGCGCAAGCGCATC
>OBEQ011720942.1_pt1 | contig 14620 bp, 11 predicted proteins | sample 1670901 | NCBI WGS metagenome assembly OBEQ01 (sample SAMEA104232315, study PRJEB22302) | groundwater metagenome | biome: forest; feature: aquifer; material: groundwater | place: USA | collected 2011-08-07 | depth 5.4 m
CCCGGTCGCAAGTGCGGCCCCGCGGTGGCGGAAAACACAGCGCTCACCGACATCGTCTGGCTCGGCCTCCGCCTCGGCCCCACGGGCCCCAAGCGGGAACACTTTCGCGGCGATCTCGACGAACTCTTCATCGCCGATCGCGGGCTCGAGCCGCAGGAAATCGTTTCGCTGATGAACGACAACCGGCTGCCGTCCACCGCGCTCGCCGCGAGGTAGTAGGGCGGGTCTGTGACCCACTCTTTTTTAAATCTCATGAAACTCATAGGCTTAGGATTCTACGAGTTAAACATACCCCTTGCAAGAGGTTATATTGAAGCGATACCATCCCCAATTAATCGAGCAAAATATTATTAGCGAAAGCAGTCGCTATGCCAAATTATTGGATATACATGCGCAATTAGTAGGTCCATTGTTATACATTCGATTTGAATTTTTAACTGGCGATGCTTCCGGTCACAACATGGCTACATTGGCTTCTGACCGTTTATTGGAATGGATTTTGTCACATTATCCGGTTTTACGTTATGTGTCCGTGTCAGGTAATTATTGCTCGGATAAAAAAGTATCAGCGGTAAATGGCATTTTAGGACGTGGGAAAAATGTGATTGCTGAAGTCACTTTGTCACGTGCATTATGTAAACGATTTTTAAAAACGACTCCCGAAAAAATGATTGATCTCAATCTTAAGAAAAACTTATTAGGCAATATTGTGGCCGGTGGCTTGCGCTCAGCCAATGCGCATTTTGCCAATATGTTATTGGGATTTTACTTAGCAACGGGTCAAGATGCAGCCAACATTATTGAAGGATCACAAGGCATTGTGCATACCGAATTGCGTCGCGATCAAGATGCCTTATATTTTTCAGTCACTTTACCTAATTTAATTGTGGGCACGGTGGGGAATGGAAAACAATTTGATTTTGTCCGTGAAAATTTGCGTTTATTAGACTGTTTTGAAAAGCGTGAACCGGGCTATAATGCCAGGCGTTTGGCGATTATCGCGGCTGCCGCCGTTTTATGTGGGGAGTTATCCTTGCTTGCTGCATTAACGAATCAAGGCGAGTTGATGCGCAGCCATTTGAGTTTGGAACGGCAAGTATAATCTATAAAGGAGTGTGACAGTGATGAATGTTGGTATTGATACCTTAGCTATTTACACATCGCGTTATAAATTAGATTTAGCCGATCTTGCTGAAGCACGTGGCGTGCCACGCGACAAATACGCCGCCTCACTTGGCCAATACACCATGGCGGTGCCGCCACCTGGGGAAGACATTGTTACCATGGCAGCCAACGCGGCGCAACAAGCCTTATCAGATACGGATATGCACAGCATAGAAATGCTTTTATTTGCGACAGAATCGGGTTTTGATACTTCCAAAGCGGCGGGTACTTATCTGCACGATTTACTGAAACTACCCAGTCGTTGTCGTATCGTCGAATTAAAACAAGCGTGTTATGGCGGTACCGCCGGGTTGCAACTTGCCATGCCTTATTTGCGTGAAAATCCCACTAAAAAAGTATTATTAGTGTTAGCAGATGTGGCGCGTTATGGCTTGCATGCAGCCGCCGAATCTTCGCAAGGCGCCGGCGCGGTTGCCATGGTGTTGTCTGCGCAACCACGGTTGATTGCGTTGGAACGGGAATACGGCGTCATCGCAGAAAACGTCATGGATTTTTGGCATCCACAATATTTATCGCATGCTCTGGTCGATGGAAAGTATTCCAGTAAATTATATTTACAATTATTAGAAAAAACGTGGGAACAATATCGCCAATTATCTGGTCGCGAATTGATTGATCACGATTATTTTTGTTATCACACGCCGGTGCCGCGTTTAGTAGAAACAGCGCATCAATTTTTATTAAAACTAAGTCGCCAACCGCTTGAGCCGACGCAAGCAAGTTTGCAAGCGGCATTGGAATATGGTCGACACATGGGAAATAGTTATACGGCCGCATTATATGTGGGTTTAGCCTCTTTATTGGATCATTGCCAGCAAGATTTATCGCAAAAACGCATTGGTTTTTACAGTTATGGTTCCGGCTGTGTCGCCGAATATTTTAGCGGCGTGGTGCAACCGGGTTATCAACGAGTTTTACATACGGCTTATCATCAACAATTATTTGCCGAGCGTATTCCGCTGACGGTTACTGAATATGAAGCGTTTTATAATTATCACTACCCAGAAGATGGTAGTCGTTTTGAATTGCCCGTGTATCAAACCGGTGCGTTTCGTTTAGAAAAATTACGTGAACACAAACGCATTTATATAAAAACACCGCTTGCCGTGATTGATAGTAATGCAAAAATGGCTACCGCGAGTGACGATGCTTTACAACAAGCACAGACTAATTAACCTTAGCAGGCCGTGATGATGCAACAAGCGTGTGCACCAGGCAAATTGATTCTTTCCGGTGAACACGCGGTGGTATATGGTCATCCGGCATTAGCATTAGCTATCAATCGTTATGTGACCACGACAATAACACCTGAATTAATTCCGCAGATTTTATTTGATTTAACCGATGTCGCGCATCGTGGCAGTGTGAGTATGACGACATTAAAACGCTTGAAAGAGAGAATCAAACAACATTATCAGCGTTTTCAACAAGGTGATTTTTCAATTCGCGAAGTGATTCAACAACCATTTGAATTAACACAATTTGCGTTTAGTTTATTTTTAGAATCATTGAATAAGCATATTCCGCATGGCATGAAAATTGCAGTGCAATCGACTATTCCAGTGGGATGTGGCATGGGTTCATCGGCAGCAACGATTTTAAGTGTGATGGTGGCGCTATCGCATTATTTAGATGTTTCCATCGCAGATGAAAAATTATTTCAATTAGCATTAGAAGCTGAAAAAATGCAGCATGGTTTTACTAGTGGTTTAGATGTACGAATTGCGCTGAACGGCGGTTGTTTGTATATGCAAGGCGAAAAAATTTTATCGCGTGCATTGCCGCCATTGCCTATGTATTTAGTGAATACGGGCATGCCGCAGACCACCACGGGTGAGTGCGTGGAAAAAGTAGCAGCGCATTTTAAACAGACGCCACAATTAGGTGCTGAATTTGCAGCCGTGACAAATGCATTAGACGCAGCAATAAAAACGCAATCAAGTCAACAAATACAAGCAGCCATACGCGAAAATCATCGGTTATTAATGCAGATTGGTGTCGTACCAGAAAAAATAAAACAATTTATTAGTGAGGCGGAAACCATGGGAATGGCAGCAAAAATTTGTGGGGCTGGTGCGGTCGCAGGTGAGCGTGCAGGCGTGGTGTGGATCACAACAACAAACGCCATGGATGAAGCGCAAATTGCGGCACTCGCGGCACGTTTTCATTATTCATTTTTTGCGATTCAAGGGGTTGCGCGAGGTGTACATGTTGTCATTTAAATCTTCTGCGCCCGGTTCATTTATGTTATTAGGCGAATACGCGGTGTTATATGGGCAACCTGCCTTAGTATGTGCGCTGGATAAACGTATCACATTAACATTGACGCCGCGGCAAGATGAAAAAATAATTTTACACTCAGAAGTGTCAGGCGAGTATACAACGACCTTAATGCAATTAGCGCAATTAACACCAACGAAACCATTTCATTTTGTATTGGGTGCGTTACAACATTATCAAGCAAAATTAAAACGCGGTTGTGATATTAACATTACATCAGATTTTTCTGCGCAAATGGGATTGGGATCATCAGCAGCAGTGACGGTGGCTGCGATGGCTGCGATGGTGACATGGTTGAATATTCGCATGACTCCGTTTGATTTATTGCGCCAAGCGCGCATGGTGGTGCGACAAATGCAACATGGGGTGGGGTCGGGCGCGGACGTTGCTGCGAGTGTGTATGGCGGCATCGTCGCCTATCAAGCGCAGCCATTAAAAGCGGAAAAATTAGCGAATATTGCGCCAATCACAGCACTTTATGCCGGTTATAAAACGCAAACGTTAGATGCCATTAAACAAGTACAACAACGTTTTACAGCGTATCCCGATATTTTTAAACAGTTGCAGCAAACGATTGGGCAATGTGCGTATGATGGCGTGCAATGTGTGCGCCAAGCCGATTGGAAAAAATTAGGTGAGATCATGACGATTCAACAAGGATTGATGGAAACATTAGGAGTGAGTAATGCATTGTTGCGTGAAATGATTGCCGATTTAAAAATGCAGCCAACTATTTTTGCTGCAAAAATTTCTGGATCAGGATTAGGTGATTGCGTGATTGGTTTGGGTGACGTTGCAACGAATTATTTATTTCATAAAAATGATGATCATCAAGTCCAACGTGTGCCAGTGATGATGACAATGCAAGGAGTTCACTGTGAGAAAATCTGATGTGGTGCAAACTATTTTTCATGGCAAAACGAGTGACGTACCCATGCAACAAAAAGGGTTGGCGTATGCACCGACGAATATTGCCTTATGCAAATATTGGGGCAAGCGCGATACGGAATTAAATTTACCGATGACTTCGAGTTTGTCGATTGCATTACCCGATAAAGGCACGATGACGCATTTATCAGTGCGTGATGAAGTGGGCGATCAAATTTTTTTAAATGAAAAAGAGTTAGCGAGTGATTCTGATTTTGTAAAAAGAATAGTGGAATTTTTAGATTTATTTCGTGTTGATAAAAAATGGTATGTGCGCATGGATATTAATATGAATATTCCGGTCGCAGCAGGGCTTGCTTCTTCTGCGAGTGGTTTTGCGTCATTAACGCTCGCATTAAATGATTTATTTAAATGGTCGTTATCATTGCGTGATTTGTCGATGTTGGCGCGTTTGGGCAGTGGCAGTGCGGCGCGTTCATTGTGGTTGGGATTTGTTGAGTGGCAGGCGGGGGTGCAACCGGATGGCTCAGATAGTTTTGGCGAACCACTCGCGTTTGAATGGCCGGAATTGTGTGTGGGGATTCTGACGGTGAGTAATCAAGCGAAAGCAATTTCGTCGCGTGATGCCATGCAACGCACGGTAAATAGCAGTGTGTTATATGCAAATTGGCCGAAGAAAGTCTCGCAAGATTTAGCGATTATTAAACAAGCGCTGCAAGTGAAAAATTTTGCTTTGTTGAGTGGAACGGCAGAATCAAATGCGTTAACCATGCATGCGACGATGTTGGGCAGTTGGCCACCGATTTGTTATTTTTTACCAGAAACAATTGCGGCCATGCATCAAGTGTGGGCGCTGCGCCGTGAAGGATTAGAACTTTATTTTACTGAAGATGCAGGACCTAATTTGAAATTATTATTTTTGGAAAAAGATAAAGAAAAAGTAAAAGAACATTTTCCGGAAGTGGATGTGATTAAAGTGTTTGAGGGGTAATTTGCCCGCGGATAGGAACCAATCAACGCATGATCACGAAATTTATGCGGCAATGATTTATCATGCGCTAGCATGTCAACTACTACAAAAAAATCATCTGCATTGTAACGTCCAGAGGCGGCAATTTTTTTAAAATCACGCTTAAATTGAGTTGTTTCAATTATTTTTCGCATGCTTTATTCCAATCTTTTTTAAGTTTCGCAAGAGATGTTTTTTTGAGATTTTTTCTTTGATTAGTATCTTGCATTGTTTTTTGAGTGATTGAATTGGGAACATTAATAGAAAAAGGAATTTTATGTTCCGCAACAGACTGGTAAATAAAAATACGAATGGCTTGGCTTAATGTCAGCCCCATATGATTAAATACTTTCACTGCTTTTTTTTTCACTTGTGGATCAATGCGTGAACGAATAATGCAATCAGTCATATATCCTCCTTACATTCAAATTATCTAGTGTAGCTACATTATAGCTACAAAAATAATTTTAATAAAGAAAGATTCGATTAATTTTATTTTAGGAACCACCTACCTCAGCCCCATCCGACATTGTTGCCGCGTCGGTAACAACTCCCGCAAATTTTCTACACGCGCTAATTTTCGTAGTAACCCTTTAAAAAATTCACGTTGCCTTGGCATAATGCCATGACCATAAAAATCCGGAACGGTGAAATCATATACTTTTATATACTGCCAACCTTCTGCACTATCTTTATATTCGGGATGAGCAAATAATTTATTAATAAATTTTCTTGCACTGCCTTGATAACCTAACCATTTATCACACACGTTCGCTTTCGGTTGTTCATTAAACCATTTTTTCCATAAATCAATCAGATTGGTTTCTGCTGGAATAGCATAAGCTGTAGAAGAAATGCTGTTCCAACTACGATAAAACCATTCACTCCAACTTAATGATGGCTGCGAAAAAATAAATGGTTTAGCACCTGTAAGCGTGAGAGCATGACTTTTAGCTGCTTCTTGGTGATATAACTCGAGCAGTTGGATGGTTTCACCTAACTGATTGTATTTTAATTGATGCGAAATAATATCTAATACACCGACGCTTGCTGATTCAGAGCACCAACCTAATCCATGTTTTACGGTATAACGAGCAGGTGTCAGTAATGCAATCCAATGAAAATATTGGCGTAATTTTTCTAAATAATCGGGTTCAATATTACTGAAATCGCTATCAGCAAAAAACCCATCTATTTTTTGTATTAATTCTTCTGAATCACAATTTTGTTGCAAACGTTGTGCACCTACATCCCAACGTTTTAAATCAGGTTTAGTGAGCGGAAATTCTTGCTCGGGAGTAAGATTGCGATAAGGATTATTTGTATAAGTTTCATCGGGTGAAATATGACAACCAAAATTAGTTTGCGAAAAAAAACCACTCGAAGCAGAAGAGGAGAGCGGATCAACAAATGGTGTAACAGTATCTTCTAAAGAAACCATTTTGGGTGTGTTCGCCGTAGAAAAAAGCCCGACGGTTGCTAACATGGAATATTTAATCACTCTGGATATAAAGGATGACATCGTATGCTTACCCCATTTTTTGTTTAATTTCAGTTTGCTTAATTTCACGCATGGTTTCGCGCAACGTGGGTGGTAATTTATTTCTTTCTTTAGATAACGCTGATTTTTTTAAATAATCATCTGTTAATTGTTGCGCGCTGTTTTGTGTTTGGCCATGGGATTTGAAAATTTCAATTAAATCATTACGCGAAAATGATTTCATTTTTACGGTGACAAAACGATTGGCAAATGCTTTAGAACTTGATGTAGTATTATTTTCCGCAGAATATTGTGTTGCGAATATCATAAATAAACCCGAGCCCATTAATTCATTTAATATTTTTTCTAACGGCAAAGTATTTAAGTTTCTAAGAATCACAATTTGGTTATTTGCTTTGGCAGCGCGTAACATGTTTTCTGCATGCTGCAAGTTAGTCGGCGCAATACAAATATAATCTTTTCCTTCAATTAACCGTTGTGATTTTAAATAGGTTGCTATTAATAGTGATTTGCCACTCTCACCTTGTAATAAAAGACCAAAATTAGCATAAGCATATAATTCAGGATATTTTTTTTCTGCTTGCCATTGCAATGCTAATCGCCATTTCATAAAATGTTGATGCAAGTACCATAACGGATTTTTAAAATTGTGTGTCATTGCAAAGAATGTAGTAGTATGCAAAGGAAGACGCACACTATTTTTATAATTGCTATAAGCATTTTTTTCAATAATATTAAATTCTGTTTTTAGTTGTACACGTTGTTCATGAGTCAATGATAAACGCAATTCAGAAAACATCACATGTTTCGCTAAATTTTTTAATTCTTCACGGAAAATAGGAATAGATTGTTGGCATAACGTTTGCAAATGCATCACCATCCGTTCTAAATTACGAATCGTCATTGCATCTCCTAATTTCAATGCTTGTTTTGCAAAATAATAACCATCTAAAAATAGATTATTGATAATGATTCTTTGCGCAGAGTCAAGTATCAGCATAGATAACCCTGATTCAAGAATGGTGTGATATAAAAATTCTCGTGACCATTCTTTCATTAAAATAATATTACCGTGATCGACAAAGTCTTGTTTTACACGACCAGGATATTCAGGGTCATTATTAAAATTGCTGATAAAAATAATATGTTGTCTTTGACTTAAATAAACTAAATCTCTATATAAAAACGGTTTTGTTGTTTTATGTTGATCGTCATAGACACCCTCAAATGAGGGCATGCGTTCTTGGTTGGCTTCATCTAATATTAAAATGTGTAAATCAATTTCTTTTTCACTATTTTTTTGCGGTTGATGAGCAGATTGCCAAGTGCCAATGTTGTTTATTCCCGAATACAAGCGAATACGTTTACCATGCATAGATAAAACATAATTTTCAAAATAATTAAATATTAATGTGCTTTTTCCGATACCCGTTGGTCCGATGAGAGAAATATTTGTATGTTGCGTAATCCCTTGCCAAATTTTATTTAACACGTGGTTTTGTTCTTCTTGCCACGAAATGTATTTGGGTTTCGATGTTTTAGGCACATGTTGTAATATTTTTTTCAATAAATCAAAATCATGTGCCAATAATGCTTTAAGCACTTTGCGTTGATTTTGTTGCCAAGTATTCGCCAATGTATAAAGCTGCGTGTAATTCCATGCCTGTTGACGTAAAAATGCATATTTTTCTATCGTTTGTTGCATGTCTTTTAAAATCTCAGCAGGGAAATGCTCGCCTAACCGTTTAAAATAATCTTGTAAATCTGCTTGGATAATTCTGCCTTCACCAATTTCTTTTAACAAAGAGTTTTCTGGTTGAATCAAAATAAATTCGGCAGAAAAATCTTCTTCTGCTTCGTTCACAAATAAGCGCGGCGTTTGAGAAAAAGCGGTTAATAGCAGTTGCAACACGTTTTCTGATAAGTTCCCCACAAAAACAACTACATTTTTTTCTTGTTTTAAGTCATGCAGGATTTGACTGTTATTCGTGGTAAATGATAATTGAATGAGCGTAGCGGCAGAGCTTGTTGACCCAGTTGTTGCAGTTGTTTTTTTACCGGTGATGTGACTGTTAGCGTGAATCGTTTGAAACAAACTGCTATAAGTGGTTTTTTCATTCACAGGAATATAAATGAGTTGTTCGAATTGTTCGCTACGTTCTTTTTTTAACATATCCCATGCATAGGCTGCATCATTAGTAAAAATGAGGCGCGGTTGATGTTTGTTAGGAGCATCAATGTTTTTATTTTTTTCTAGTGTCGACACAGCTGTTATTTGTGCGTGACGAACAAATTCTTCCGGCAAATTTATTGATGGCAATTGATAAAAATCAATTGTGCAATTCCAGCGCTGCGCTTCGTTTAATAAACAAGATAATCGATTCGCATTGATGTTTTCACTGATTAAGATAGCAATGCGTTGGTCTCGATATTGTTCTAAAAATCCTGGTATTTCTAGTATCCCTGCGCTGGTATATTGATTGCGCTGAAAAAATGCATTAAATCGTTGCGTATTTAAGACTAACTTCCATGCGGGCACATCATTAGAATAATGTGTTGTTAAGGTATATTCTCCTGGAAAAGTATAAGCTTGTTGCGTAAGGATAATTTTTAGTGTGTCAGGTAAACGGATTTCTTCTTCATTATATTTAATACATTTATCAGCAATTAATCCTAAAAAAGGCTCAAAAAAACCAATCGTGTGTAACGGCGGTGGGTTTTGTAAAATTAATGTTTCTATAGTAGATAATTTCTCAACAAAATCAGGTTTTTGCCAAACATATTTATTATTCTTATCTGTTTTTCTTTTTCCTATGATTTTCTTTTCACTTTCTTCAAGCTCATAAAAATCAATCGTATAATAATTTTTATTTTTTAAGGGTGTCTCATTGACATCAGTGATGTTAAACAATGAATTGGGAGTGTATAAAAAATTATCCACTTTAACAGGAAAAAAAGAACCAAAATCATTTGGTAATTGCTGTTGTATGTCAGGCGTGACCAACACAATAATGACCACACCATCGGCAATTTTTAAATTATTCCATTCACGTTTATTGTTGAATAACGCCGTTAACCCAGTAAAACGCAAATCTAATAATGTATTTTTACTGCGCCACTGCATAATAAGGTGATCACCGGATTTGGCTTTGCATATTCTCTCATGCAGTTTACTGGGGACGGCATACAATTCTCCATCTCTTATACGCGATTCTTGCTTGTTTTCTAATGCTTCTAAACAATCAACAATAATTAATTTTTTTGATTTGGTTTTTACATGGTCTTTGAATTTCATCATGATGTCGGGCGCTTGTTCTTCTTTGATAAAAATGAGAGCTTGGCGTTCATTCTTAGGGAATAATTGCAATTTATCGTGTAACGTTTCTATTGTAAGAGAAACACCTTGCTCTTCTTCGTTTTTATTTTCTGCCAATGTATTGGCAATTTTATTTTTAGCAGTAGGCATGGCCTGAGATTGAAGAACCAATGTAGCAGGATATCCTCCTAAACAGACAGTGAGTCCAGCACACTCTATTCTTAAATGCGAAGCATTCTTGATTGCTTGGTAACCGAAACGTTTTAATATTTCAATTATTCTTGCCATTAATAGGACACGATTATGGCAGGCACCATGTTTGTGTTGCCACATCATATTTAATGATGAAATATGTTTTTGTAAAAGAGAATCTGTATTAGAACATGATGGAATTGTCCCTGGCGTAAATTCATTAAAATAAGTGGCGAATAAGCCGAGCAATTCTCTTGAGCTAAATTGGCTAAAAAAAATATTAAAATTATCAGGAATAGTAACATTACCGTTTGTTAATGAAAATTGTAATTGCTTCAGTTTTTTTAAATGAGCATGTGCATTCGGCAACGCATTAAATTCTTTGATAATTTCCACAACACGCGTATCTACTTGATCAGGGATATTTACATAAGGAATTGCTCTGGTATCTGTTTTGGGTAATTGAACGAGAAATATGACGGATGCTTTTTTTTCTAGTTCGTTTTTATCAAAACAAATGAAATGAAAACGTTGACTCCGACTAAATCCAATTCGCATATTGTGATTTGCAGCGGCTTCAAAAAATATTTCTTCTGCACTAAACGAGGGTAATTGCTGCCATTCCTGGGAGACGGGTACACTGACATCACACGCGCGTATGGCAAAATCATCTTCATGGTGCTGCTGATATTCATGTGACAAGATCGATACGTCGGTTGCGGCATACGTAGCAATCACCTCAATATCATCTGGCGTTGGGGTAGGTTGTAAGTTGCCATCCGCTGTCAATCCAGCATAAGATGCTAAGCGATAAGTAGTCGTTTCCTCAGCAGGATTAAGCACAGCTTTTTTAAAACGAAAATAGGGCATGATGCGAAAAATTTTATTTTCATCAAGCACCGTATTTGGATTTAAAGTCAATTCATTGTTTAATGTGTTATTTGAAGCTATATATGCATTAGATTGGCGTGTTTGTAAAATAGCCTTTGGAAATTGACGTTGAAATTCTTTTAATTGACTTTCTACCTCTTGGGAAAAAAAAATATTAGTGACAATGAGCGTTTGTAATATTGGATGGGTTTGAAAAAGCCGCTCTATGTTATCGATAGCAAAATAACCATCACATGTTAAATGGCATAGGTTAGGAAACAGAGACAGCATATTTTTAATAACAGGATTTTTTATTTGTAAATTTGAAGTTTTTATTGTCAAATTTAACTCTGTTACGGTTACATTAGAATAATCCCATGACGGTATTTCTGTCTGTTGATTGGATTCTATTAAATCGATACCAAGATAGATTAGACGAAGCAGTGGTTTAAGATAATCTAGCATCTCTCCTAAGGGGCAATCAGCTAAATTTAAATTAGTAATCGGAGACTGGCTAAATATAAATATTTTTGTGTTTGTGCTTGAAGCAAGAAACAATTCATTTGCGGCCTTGAATTTGGCATGATTTAATGATTTTAAATTTTTCATTAACCCGTTTTTTATTGTATTAATATTAATTTGACTATGATCAAGTTTAATATTTTCTAAAGGAGTTTCTATTGCTAATAATTTTAATTCAGGGCAGCTTGAAAGTAAGAAGGTAATGACGTGCCATAGGTTTGCAGAAGGGTGTGCGATTTCTATGCTTTCTAAATAAACTTCTTTATTTAATGGTGTGATCTTAATGTCAATATCTAATACAGTTTGCTGAGATATTAATATTTTATTTAATCGAGGAAATTGGGTTAATAAAAGCATTAATTCACTTAATTTAATCTGTATTTTTTCTAAAGTTAATTTTTTTATGGAATTGAATTTAATGTTATTGGCTTTTGAAAATTGAAACTTAATATTGCGATTTAAAAAATTATTATTTAAGGTTAATTTTTTAAGCACAGTAAAATTTTCTAAAAAATCTAAATAATTAATAGGTAGACCAGAATCGATAGTTAATTCTTGAATGGTTTTGAATTTAGGCAAGGTATATTTATTTACATTTGATCCTAGAGTTAAAGATAATTTTTCAACCCCAGGCATTGGGTTATTTACAGGGTATTCGTCCCAGTAATTCTTTTCTATTTCTTTCGTTTTTGTGAGGAGAGAATTTGTTTTGTTGTCTAAATTAGGGTGCCTGCTTGTCAGAAAATGACAGGTGATGCGGGGAAATACTTCGTTTAAGCCATCATATATACCACTAATATTTTTATTATCGATAAAAATAATTTCTTGCAACGAAGCCGTTTTTTCAAAAAAAACTCCCATTTTATTAGAGGTTTCTTCTTCGTCATCTATCTCTTTAACAATCAGTTTTGTAAGATGCGCTGGTGATAATAATGTGTCGACATTTAATTCAACTTCTAAAGAAATGGCAAGCGTGTGTAAATGATCTAATGTGTTTAATTTAGGTGTGTTTAGTCCAGAGAGTATTTGCGCATACCATCTACCCAGATGAGCAAATGTTATTTTATTATTAGCAAACATAGTATGAATAAAATTAATTCCATCCGATGTTAATTGAGTTTCATATATATTTTTTATTTCTTGTGTATCAATATCTTCTAGGTGTATTGCGGTAATGCAACCTTGTAATTGATTTACAAACTCAACTAATGACGATAAGGGCTGGCATATATTTGCTTGAAACCCACACGTATCACGAGTTATTTTAATACCTAGCCGTGGTGTTGAACGCGCAATGGCTATGATTTTTTTTCTACTATCTTCTGGCAAATTAATTGAGACGGATAAACTTAACCAATTAATTTCTTGGTATTCTGCAAGCGGTGGCTGCATTTTTTTCTGTGTTGCAAAATGATTTACAATTAATATTTGATGTGGCCAAATTTTCTTTTTAGCAAATAAACGAAATACTGCTTGATCGCTGATAGGAGTCGTTTGTGGAAAATGAGAGAAAATTTCCTCAATATGTTTAATAGGCACAATGTCTTTGCCATTTAAAATGGTAGATACACTATAACGATCATAAAGTAATTCTTGCAAATCTTCGAGTATGTCTCCGTGTATATTCCAATCAGTGATCACAATTAATTTTTTTTCAAACACTGTTTCTGTTGTTTGTTGTTTCCATTCCGGCGGATTAGCAGGATCAATGAGGAGTTTACTGAAATCGATTTCTGCACCCTCAACCGGTTCCGGAGAACTGGAAGTGGTAGTAATAGAATAGGGATAATATAAATTTTCTCTTGAAAGCATGATGGTATTCTTTTGTAATGTTTTTTGTTTAATGAATATCGTTATTCAATGTTGTCGTATGTCATGCAGCATTGTCATCCTGAGCTCAGGTGACAACCGTATTACACAAGCTGGTACACAACCTGGTATGACAAACTTTCTTCACTTTTTATTCCGTAAATTATTGCGTAGATTATACAGAGGACGTGTCGTTTAAAATTAAGGAAAGCTTAGGAGGACAGGAGCGACTATGACTTCTTCTGCTCGATCTGAACCAGGACGTTATCGTTATCGTTATCGTTTACGCTTTTTGTCCCTGATGGGTCCTGGATTATTGGTCATGTTGGCCGATACTGACGCAGGTAGCTTGATCATCTCTGCACAAAGCGGCATGGCCTGGGGTTATCGTCTCTTATTGCAACAATTCTTACTCATTCCGGTGTTATTTATCGCGCAAGAACTGGCCGTGCGCCTGGGGCTAGTCACTGGCATGGGTTATGGCGAATTGATTAAAGCGCGTTTTGGGCCTTATTGGGCCGGTTTATTTATGATTTCCTTGCTCGCGTGCTGCATAGGCGCATTACTCACAGAATTTACGGGCTTAGCAGCAGTCAGCGAATTATTTAATATTCCCAGTTGGCAAACATTGACTGTAGTGATTACTTTTTTAATTTTTATTGCTTGCACCGGTTCATATCATTCCGTTGAACGCATTGCGATTTGTTTTGGCGTTTTTGAATTAATTTTTTTGTGGGCGGCGTGGCAGGCCAAACCGCAACTGCATCACGTGAGCCAACAATTGTTTGATCTTCCCTTACAAGAAAAAGAATATTTAATTTTAATTGCAGGCAATATTGGTGCCGTGATTATGCCGTGGATGATTTTTTTTCACCAATCAGCGGTATTAGATAGTCCGGCCTGAAATATTCATTTAGCCCAACAAAATAAACGAAAATTGTTGAAAAACGGGTTAATATTTTGCAACTTTTTAAAGATGAATCCCTAAAAACTTGCAAAATAGTAATGGAAAAATTAAAGATGGTTGAAATCAAATTGGAAGATATTC
>OBEQ010956266.1_pt1 | contig 14619 bp, 18 predicted proteins | sample 1670901 | NCBI WGS metagenome assembly OBEQ01 (sample SAMEA104232315, study PRJEB22302) | groundwater metagenome | biome: forest; feature: aquifer; material: groundwater | place: USA | collected 2011-08-07 | depth 5.4 m
AAGAAAGGTAAGGAAAATTTTTGGTTTTTGCTCCCGCGACCGCAGGGAGCGGACGAGGCGCGCATCATTGGTCTTTTCGCTCAAAGAAAGTTCGCGCAAAGGCTACTATTTCACCGCCAGATTTCCATATTCGAACTGGATAGGAATATAGTTAAAAAGGTCGAAAACGTGTTAAAATAAGACTACTAATAATTAATTACAAAAAAATATGAAAACTTTAAAATGTGATTTGTGTGATGTAACAGCCGAGGGTGAGACATTTGAAGCATGGATGAAGGCGCTCATGCCTCACTATATGCAAGTACACGCGGACGTAATGAAAGACCCTAAAAACGGAAAGGAGGAACAGCAGAAGTGGATGGTTGAAAATAAGGCACGCTTCGAAGCGGCTGTAGAAAAATAGCCGGGTTTGTTTCAAGGGAGCAATTCCAAATGACAAAGCATACAAAAAAGCATCCTGCTATCTCAGCTCGACGCCTAGCGGAGCTTCGTCGTGCAACTCTTATAGCCTCCACCGGTGCATCTACTCGTCTCGCAGACTCAAAGCTCTCCGATAAAGAGGTAGAGCAAGTGATTAGTACTGTTTTTGAGCAAAAGTAGGAACCTCGAAATAAGCAGGATTTTCTTTGTAGATTCGTCGCATCTCGCGTACAATTTTATCTATACGGCCATAACTAAGGGTTTTTCGGAGGAAAGCCGGTTCAAACTTCCGGACATCGTCACCGCTTTGTACGGGAGAAAGTTGTGTGTGGGGTAAAACCCACCAAGAGTTCGAATCTCTTACCCTCCGTTTTATTATTTTTACATATAAGACAATGATGATGCACAAATGCTGGGGACATAATAAGAGCGCGGGACTTTTGATACTGCGGATTGGAGTCGGTGGTATTTTTATTATGACGGGATGGATGAAGTTTGCAGATCTGCCTGGAACGGTTGGCTTCTTCGGGACAATCGGCTTTGCGCCGTTTTGGGCGTACCTCGTGACCGCCATTGAACTGCTTGGCGGTATCGCGGTACTCATTGGTATCTTTACGCGGATTGCTTCCGGGCTTCTCGCCATCGTGATGGCGGTTGCGATTTACAAGACGCTCGCCACCCCGCAATTCCTCATTGGTCCCATTTCGCTTCTCTTCTCCACACTCGCACTTAAACTCACCGGCGCCGGCAAGTATGCGCTGATGCGCGGAGGTTGTGGGAGGAGCCATGGAGCCTCTGAACACGGCTCATGCGCTCACGGTTCGTGCGGCGGATGCAGTGGTGCTGGTGAACACACTCACGGCGCGGGAGAAACCTGCTCACACGGTGAGGCCTCTCCGCACACCCACTAGTCATAACTTTCATATTTGCTACAAATACTGAAAGGGCTATAGGCTAATTCGTGCGAATTAGCCTATAGCAATTTGGTCGGTTGAACGTCGGTTGAATAAGATGTGGAAGGGAGTATCATACAAAATATGAAGACCCCACCATTTAGCAACTTCGCGGTATTTGTACTGTTTTTCGGTATCGCGCTGATTGAGGCTCTGCAGAGAGGAAGCTGGCTTCTCGCGGGACTCTTTCTTGCGCTCGGCATCCTTTCGCTCAAAGCGGATTTTAAGAGGAATTGAGAGTTCCCCTTGTCAGGATTTTTCTTTGTTTTCGTAGTAGAATGTGAACATGATTGCGGTGTCAAAGAAACATATATCAAAACAGACCATTTGTACTCCTACACTCAAGAACATCGTGCGACAGGATGTTGTGGATAACAAAGTTTTTGAGTTCATAAATGAGCTTTTGCCCGTGAACAATAAGATTAGCTGGGATATTGAGGTGATAGCCACTGTCCGCGACTCTATTTTCTCCGCCGTTTCCCAAAAAGTCGGTGGTCAAAATGAAAGCAAGTTTTATCCATAGATTGCCTATCGGGAAGAGTATGACCACACAGGACAAAGTAAAAATAGCATTGCCTCCTATAAAGGTAGCGTCAAGCCCAACTATCAGTTCGGGTGATTTTGGTAAGATACCTACAAAAAACGCATACTATACCCGACCAAAATTTGAATTGTATCATTCCAACTGCCTAGATTTTCTCACTTCCTTACCCGAAGACTCGGTTGATATGGTTTTTGCTGATCCCCCCTATCTTTTATCAAATGGAGGTTTTTCCGTTCATGCAGGCCGACGGGTAAGTGTTAACAAGGGCGAGTGGGACAAAAGCAATGGCCTTAAAAAAGATTTTGAGTTTCATCTTGAATGGATTAAAGCGGTTAAGCGTGTACTTAAGCCACAGGGTACGATTTGGATCAGCGGTACGTATCATTCAATTTATCAATGTGGTTTTGCCCTACAAGTCGCTGGCTATCACATCCTTAATGACATTTCGTGGTTTAAGCCAAACGCCTCTCCGAATCTAAGCTGTCGTTTCTTCACTGCGAGTCACGAAACGCTTTTGTGGGCTAGGAAAGACAAAAAAGCAAAGCATATTTTCAATTATGATGTAATGAAGAATGGAACTTGGCCAGAGGACGCGCTTAAAAAGCCTGGGCTTCAGATGCGTTCGGTGTGGTCAATGGGTACACCAAAACCGATAGAAAAGAGATTTGGAAAACACCCTACACAAAAGCCCGAAGATTTACTGAAAAGAATCGTCCTTGCAAGTACGAACAAAGGTGATTTAATTATTGATCCGTTTACCGGTAGTTCAACGACAGGAATAGCCTCCTATCTTTTAGGGCGACGCTTTATTGGTATAGATACAGAGCCGGCATATTTGGATGTATCAATCAAACGGTTTGAAGAATTAGAGAAAAATCTGAAAAATAAAATCAATAAACAAAAATAACATGATACATAAGGGAAAAGGAGGAGGTAATACGATTACAGGTCTCAATTTTGAAAAGGAAACCAATATACTTTCTCTTTTAGAAAGTAAGAAAGGCTATAGGGTTGAGAAGAATGTCATCTATTTTCAGGGTGTTGAAGTTGCTCGTAGTTACAGGAAAAATGCTCTCTATGTTTTTCTTGCTACCAAAAAAGTTGATTATAAGCAGATAGTTTCAAAGAAATTGCTACCCGACGAAGCTTTATATGTGATTGTAAACAATACACTTTTTGTTATAGAAGTTAAATTTCAAAAAGTAGCCGGTTCGGTTGATGAGAAATTGCAGACATGCGATTTTAAAAGGAAACAATATGCAAAGTTGATGGCCCCACTTAATATTGAAGTTGAGTATATCTACATACTAAGCGACTGGTTTAACAAGCCCGAATACAAGGATGTTCGTGATTACATTATCTCTGTGGGATGCCAGTACTATTTTAAATACTTACCGTTACAAAAGTTGGGTTTGCCTATACCTTTGGAATAGTTTTTACAAATCCTCTTAGCTTTATGCCGATATTTCAAGTTAAAGAATAAATAAATGACATCAAAAGAGATTTGGGAGAAGGTTTTTATCTGGGGCTTTGTTTTTTGCATTATGCCAGTTCTTTTTGGATATTTATTTATGCGTCCTATATTATTTTTTCCGACTCGAATAGCATTACCAGGTGATGCACAGAGGTTAGAGCTTATACCAATTGATTTGGAAAAAACACCTTTTGATGACTTTAGCTCTGTTTTATTCGGAACTCCATTTAAGCTTCAGTGGTATAATGTTTGTTTAGACAACAGAAATAAGGTATTGATAAACGACACAGAAGTTACAACGCCTTATCTAAAGGACCCTGAAGCTGGTGCTATGACCTTACATGTCGATTTACAAAACAAAAGTACCAACGAGGTTTATGCCCCAGTGAACAAGAAAGTTTGTAAATACATTAAAGTCGATAATGTCGTTGCTAATATAACCCCTGAATATAGGAGACCTGATTTTAAATCTTTTGACCCGGTACTGAAAAGACCAAAGTCTGATAATGTTAACGAAGCGACACTAGAACAAAGTAGTGCTGTGGACACTAAGGAATCAAGCATAATTTTATTAAATCGATGGGACGAGTTTTTATATAAGATCATTATATTCATAATAGGTTGGATGTTACTTTTTGTTGGAGTTGTAGAAACTTGGAAATATTCATCTAAATGGTGGGAAAACAGGAGTGAATTCTAGCCTACTCTCAGTGTCTCTTTGCAAAAAAAATGGTGTGGGGGTATACTCTCGCGATATATGAATACGATTCGGCTGGGGTTAACCTTTGATGACGTACTCCTTGAACCGCGAAAAACTGCGGTGAACCGACGTGATGCGATAGTCGAAACGCGCCTTTCTAAAGTGGCGCGTCTTGCTATACCCCTTCTCTCGGCGGCGTCGGATACCGTCTCGGACGCGCGGTTTGCGATAGCGCTTGGAAAGCTTGGCGGTATGGCGGTGCTCCACCGCAATTGCAGTTTGGAAGAGCAGGTGAAAATGGTGAAGGAAGTGGCGCAGGCGGGAGTGCCGGTTGGTGCGGCGGTGGGTCCGCTTGATGTCGCGCGCGCGGTCGCGCTTGCGGAGGCGGGAGCCAGTGTCATTTTCATTGACTGTGCGCATGCGCATGCGCCGGGGATTGTTCGCTCAGCAAAGGAGATGAAGAAAAGATTTAAATCCCTTACACCCCTCCTGCCGAAGACGGCAGTGCTCCCCTTGTTAGGGGAGATGGGGAGAATAGAAACACAGCTGGTGGTGGGAAATATCGTGACGAAAGAGGCGGTGAAAGATTTCGCGGGAATCGCGGATGCACTCAAGGTTGGCATCGGCCCCGGCTCTATCTGCACGACGCGTATTGTGAGCGGAGTGGGCGTCCCACAGCTCACGGCGGTGATGGATGTGGTATCGGTTGCGAAAAAATATGGCATTCCGGTCATTGCGGACGGCGGTATTCGTTATTCGGGAGATATTGTGAAGGCACTCTCTGCGGGAGCGTCGTCCGTGATGCTCGGTTCGCTCTTTGCGGGAGCGGAGGAAGCGCCTGGGGAAGTGATTACCGTTGACGGTGTGAAGTACAAATCCTATCGCGGAATGGGAAGCAAAGAGGCACTCAACTGGCGGTATGCGGAAGACCGCTATACCGCCAGCAATAACCAATTACCAATTTCCAATATCCAAAAAATCAAAGAACACAAGGTCGCGGAAGGAGTGGCGGGGAAGGTGCCATTTCGAGGAACAGTGGCGGATATTGTGGGGGAGCTTGTCGGTGGTATCAAATCGGGAATGGGATACATTGGCGCGAAGACTATAGACGAGATGCCGAAACAGGCGCGGTTTGTACAGATAACGAATGCGGGACTGCGAGAATCTCACCCGCATTCGCTGTCGTAATGCGAATATGCGAATGGACGAATCTACGAATAGATATGAATAAGAAAGAGGAAAGTACTAAATACGAAATCCTAAAATCTAAACAAACTCTAAATTCACAAATTTTAAACAAGCGCATTCGTGGTTTGGATTTTTAGTTTTTATGATTTGTTTAGGATTTAGATTTTAGAGTTTAGGATTTTTGATTCATATCATGCAAAAGATTTCCCCAAACTCACATACTGATACCATTGCGGTTTTGGATTTTGGCTCACAGTACAGCCACCTTATCGTACGAAGAATCCGAGAGCTCGGCGTCCATGCCGAGCTTTTGCGTCCGGATACGTCCGCAGAGGTACTCGCAAATTATGTGGGGATTGTCCTTTCGGGTGGTCCGCAAAACCTTTCGCAGTCTCGGGCGCTGAAGGCTGACCCGAACATCTATACACTCGGGCTTCCCATTCTCGGTGTGTGCTATGGACTACAACTCATCGCGCATCAGCTTGGTGGAGCAGTGCGAGCGGGGAACAAGAGGGAGTACGGACCGGTGAAGGTGGAGCTTTCGTCCGCGAGCAAACTGTTTAAGGGGATGAACACCACCACCCCGGCCTCCGGCCACCCCTACAAAGAGAACACCACCACCCCGCCTGACGGCACCCCTCCTCAACTGAGGAGGGGAGAACTTACGTGGATGTCGCACGGCGACCAGGTGACGAAAGTTCCGAAAGGTTTTAGTGTCATGGGGAAATCGGACGCGTGTCCCATTGTCGCGATTGAAAACGTGGAGCGTGGCATCTACGGCATTCAGTTTCATCCTGAAGTGAAGCATACGGAGCACGGAACTATGGTCCTGCAAAACTTTTTGAACATTGTGGGGGTGAAAAAGACGTGGAACCTCGGCAAGAATTGGATAGAGGCGCAGGTGGAAGATATCAAGGCAAAGGTGGGGAGCTCCCGCGCGCTCTGCGCGCTTTCGGGGGGCGTGGACTCTACCGTCGCGGCATACCTCGTGCATCGCGCGATAGGCAAACAGCTTACCTGTATTTATGTGGATACCGGGATGATGCGACAGGGTGAAACGGAGCAAATTAAAAAGACGTTCGCAAAGCTTCCTAACCTTGATTTTCGGGTGGTGGATGCTGAAAAAGAATTTCTGAACGCACTCAAGGGAGTGAGCGAACCGGAGAAAAAGCGGAAAGTGATTGGTGAACTCTTTATCAGGTTGTTTGAGAAAGAATCTAAAAAGCTTAAAGGGGTGAACTTTCTCGTGCAAGGGACGCTGTACACCGACGTGATTACCTCGGGTGTATCGGTCGGCGGGAAAGCATCCGTCATTAAGTCGCATCACAATGTGGGCGGACTTCCGAAAGATTTGAAGTTTGAGCTCATAGAACCGCTTCGCGACCTCTATAAAGATGAGGTGCGCTCGCTTGGCAACGGCCTTGGTGTACCGGAGGCAATTGTACAACGCCAGCCGTTTCCGGGACCGGGGCTCGCGGTTCGCATTATCGGTGAAGTGACGAAGGAGAAGCTTGAAACACTTCGCTCTGCCGACGCGATTTTCCGAGAAGAATTGATTGCTTCGGAAGAAGCCAAGAACATCCAGCAATATTTCGCGGTACTTCCCGATATCCGCTCGGTCGGTGTTCAGGGAGATGACCGTACATATGGGCATCCGATTATTCTGCGCGCCGTGACAACTTCGGACTTTATGACCGCGGATTGGGCAAGAATACCGCACGAATTACTCGCGAAGGTGTCCGCGCGTATCACGAACGAGGTTGCGGGTATCAATCGGGTGGCGTACGATATCACCTCAAAGCCACCCGCTACCGTAGAATGGGAGTAAGAGGGGAATAAGTAGCACGTGAAGGTAGTAAGTAGACAACAGGCAAAAACTAAACTCTAAAATCTAAATCCTAAACAATATACAAATCACAAAACATACAAACAGTCGAAAGGATAATTTAGATTTTAGAATTTTGGATTTAGAATTTTTTTAGAGTTTCGGATTTAGTATTTAGGATTTTCTTCAAACTATGTCCCAACGAACTACAACCCCACGAGCAGAACTTCACACGCATCTTGGCGCGGCGGTTGACCCCGTGATTATGTGGACCATTGCGCATCGGCAAGGTATCAGGCTCCCCGTCAAAGACTACTGGGATTTTGAGGAGCTCATCACGATGGGCGCGAACGAAAAGAATAAAGGGGTGGACGATATGGACAAGAAGTACTATCACCTCACCGAGCTTATTCAATCCTCTCCCGAAGCCATTGAAGAAGCGGTGCATTCGGTTATCGGAGGCGGGTATCGTAAATGTAATTTGGTGCTTCAGGAACTCCGCTTTAGCCCGATGAAGCGAAATCGTACTGGTGAACGTGACCTTGATTTTATTATTCTTGCGGCGCTCTGGGGCATGCGCCGAGCGATGGTGGAGTATCCGCAGGTGAATGCAGGGCTCCTTATTGCCCTTGACCGAAGTTTTACGCCCGCGCAAAACGCGATTACGCTTGAAAAGGCGATTAAGTACGCTTCCGACGGTATTGTCGGTATTGACCTCTGCGGTCCCGACCGCGACGATTTCTCAATGAAAGACCACGCGCCACTTTTTGCTCGCGCGAAGAAGGCGGGACTCGGGCTGACGGTGCATTCGGGAGAGACCGGTGACCTCAATGAACTTCGCTATGTGGTGCGTCATATCAAACCCGAGCGCATAGGACACGGACTCGCTGCCGCAAGCGACTCGAAACTCTTGAAAGAAATCGTGAAGCAGGGAATTGTGCTGGAACTGTGTCCAACCTCAAACCTGCGCAACAGCGTGGTGAAGGACGTAGAGACGCTCCGGACAATTATTCGTACCTTTATCGATAACGGAGTGCGAATTACCATCAACACTGATGGACCCGAGATGTACCGCACCAGTGTGCTGAAAGAAGAAAAATTTTTGCTTGTGAATGACATTATGAGCGAAAAGGAGCTTGCGCAAGCGACAAAGTGGGCGTTTGAAGCCTCGTTCATCAAGTCAAAAGACGTCAAGAAGGGGAAAAAGTAATTCATTTAGGTTGAGCCTAAATCCTTTAGGCTCAACCTAAATGGATGGAACATGGAAGAACGAATTATCAAAATTGAACAGGATCTTCATGCGATTACTGAACGCAACCTACGCGTGGAGGCCGACAAGGCGTGGGAAACCAGTTTTTTTCGGAAGTGTACACTTGCCGTAACAACCTATATCGTTGCGCTGTTTCTTTTGTACGTTATTGGCGCGGCGCATATTTTTTTGAGTGCGCTTGTCCCCGCCGTCGGGTTCATTCTTTCGGTTCAGACGCTTCCTGCGATAAAACGCTTATGGGTTGGTCGGTTTTTGAAAAGGTAAGATTTTTAGCTCCTCCCACTATTCTTTACTTCAGTAAAGAGTAGCGGAAGGTGATGAACCAACTATGAAAGTTTTTATAGAAAATGAAGCAGGGACTGACCAAAAGAATTTGTACAACGAGAAGACCCTTGAGTACAAAAAGACAATCACCGTATCAAGGAAATATCCTTTTCCGTATGGATTTCTACTAAACACGACTAGTGGAGATGGAGATAATCTTGATTGTTTTATTATCACCGACAAGGAACTCACGACTGGCCAAATTGTAGAATGTGAGCCAGTCGGAATAATGGAGCAGTTTGAGACTGGGACAGAAGATCATAATGTCTTAGCAACTCTGGTCGGAGAAACCGCAACCGTGAACGGGGGTGTCGTAGAGAAACTGACGGAATTCGTATCTCACGTTTTTGATCACCGAATTGGGAAAATCGTTACTGTCGGGAGATTCTTGGATAAAACAGAGGCAGAAAGATACATAAGTAAGTGTGCTGATGCGAAAGAGAAAATTGGTGAGAAATGATATACTGCCAATATGGAAAAAAGACTGTGGTTTAGGCGAAAAACGTACGGGTGGGGGTGGACGCCAGCGACCTCCGAGGGCTGGTTTGTCGTACTACTCTATGTCCTGATTCTCATTTCCATTTTTCGGGTGGTTGACCTTGGTTCCCACTCGGGAAGTGATACTTTAATAAACTTCGCTCCGCGATTTCTCCTCGTAACGCTCGGCTTTTACATTGTCTGTACCCTTACCGGTGAGAAGCCCAAATGGCAATGGGGAACGAAACATCCCGACACACATAATGATGAGCGGTAAACTTCAATTTGCCTGGAACTTTCTCTGCCACCCTGTCCGAAACGCTTCACTCATTCCGAGTTCCACTTTTGCAAGTAAAGCGATGCTTCTCGGCGTTGATTTTTCGGCTGTCCAAACGGTGGTGGAGCTTGGTCCCGGCACGGGAGTATTCACCGAGGAAATACTGAGGCGCTGTAAGCCGAATACGAAGGTGCTTTTGATTGAGCTTGAGCAGGACTATGTAACGCTCCTTCGAAAAAAATTTGGTACGCGTGTCGTCGTGGAAAACGCGAGCGCGCACCTTCTGGACGCGATACTGGCAAAGAATGGGATGACGAAGGTTGACCTCATTGTTTCGGGACTTCCGTTTTCGCTTCCGCACGAGGTAAAGGAGAAATTATTTGCTTCGCTTCGCGTACATATCGCGCACGGCACTCATTACCGATTTTTCACCTACAACCCTCCGCTTATGAAGCGTGTCTATGCGAACCTACCGATACAAAAGATATCGTTTGTGGCTCGCAACTTCCCGCCACTGTGGGTGTATGGGATCAATTAAATAGTGTATGAACGTCAATACTATCTTTGCGGTGCTTTCGGGGGTGATTGCCGTCGTGGGTAAGATTCCCTACGTCCTTGATATATTCAAACTGAAGACGACCCCGCACAGCTATTCTTGGCTTATTTGGACGCTCCTTCAGGGAACGGCTACTTTCGTGATGCTTGACAGTGGCGCGGGCGCGGGAGTCGTCTCTCTCGCCATTAGTACCGTTCTGTGCGCCTTCATTTTTACACTCTCGCTTTCTTCCGGCACCAAAAATATCACAACCTTCGATACAGTTTGCTTTATCGGAGCCCTGCTTGCGACAGGTATCTGGTTCTTTTTGCACGACGCGCTCCTCTCTATTCTGCTGGTTTCCGCCATGGACGCGCTTGCATTTCTGCCCACCTTTAGGAAGTCGTACGTGGAGCCGTACAGTGAGACGGCAGTAACGTATCTTTTTGCTGGTGTTGGTGAAGGCTTTTCTCTTCTTGCTTTGGCGAACATAACGGTGATTACCTCGTTCTATTTGATAAGCCTGGTGATTACCAACTTCTCTTGCTTTGTTCTCATCTGGGTCAGAAGGGTGAAGATTAATCATAGCTAAAATAGTGTAGCCGTATGTTGATAAAAGATTTAAAAAAGTGCGAAGAGTTCCTCGCCGGAGATAAAACAGTGCTACGTGAGTTGCTTCACCCCGACAAGATACCGGGCGTGACATTTCGTTACAGCCTCGCGCATGCGACGGTGAAGGCGGGGGAGAGTTCGGTACCACACACCCTCAAAACCTCGGAAGTCTATTATATTTTAGAAGGTGAAGGAGAAATGCATATTGAAAACGAAGTCGCAAACGTTCACGCGGGGCAGACCGTCGTTATTCCACCAAACGCGAAGCAGTACATTCGCAATATCGGTAGCGGTGATTTGAAATTTCTTTGTATTGTAGACCCTGCGTGGCGCGCGGAAGATGAGGTTGTGATCACTCTTTGAGAACGGCAAAACGGCGGAGGAACGTGAAATTAAGTTCAAGGCACTTCGGTGTGCCAGGTTTCTACATTTTTTGGATACCCTGGCGGAGAAAAGCCTCAAACGACAGGGAATCGCCTAACTATGGTACCTTCCGCCGTGAGGCTGGCACTAGTTGTCCAGCCTCTTTTTTTGCTACACTTATGAGATGAAACTCACGAGCGGGCAGAAATTTCTGTATACAAGGATTGCCATCCTGGTTCTCTTTGTGGGGGCGTTTGCTTCGGCAAGCGCGGGGCTAAAAGGTTTTCCGTTTTGGTACGGAGGATTTGTCCTGTGTTTCTGGGGCGCGCTTGGACTGTTAAACTACGGACAGCACAGTTCGCTGTGGCTCGTGCATCGAAAGCCGTGGATATTCGCCTTGTGGTATGGGGCGGTGGCGGGAGTTTCGTTTTTCGCCGACACTTTCGGATTAAACGCACATACATGGTTTTATCCACAGTACCAGGGTTTTGCGTTATTGTGGGTGTGGCTCTTACTCTATCCCTTCGGCAGTTTCAGCCTACTTGAACTGCTTTATTTTCTGGCGGGCTACCTCGACGCGCCACTCCGTTTTACGCAGTATCCGCAGACACGGGCGCACCGGTTTGTGGATACGTGTGAAAGCATGCTCTTTCTGCTCACGACTACCGTTATGATACTTGGCGCGGTGCAAACAGGATGGGGGTTTTCCCCGCCTTTGCTCGCGGTTCTGGTGACGGTGTGGATTATCGCAGGTCTCGTCAAACTCCGCTTTCATATCGGACACCCCGGTCACTTTGTGCTTGTGTTTGTCCTGACGACACTCCTTGCGACCCTTTCCTATGTGCTCCCGAACGCGGGAGCGCGCGAGTGGATTTATATGGAAACGCCTTTTTTCACTTTTTCCCTGTTCGGCATTCCGTCGTGGGTGTGGCTCGGGTCGTTCTGGCAAAGTCTCATGACGCTTCGGCTTTGGATTTTTCTGGTGTTACATCCGAAGGTGCAGTAATTCTTGTTTTTCTGTGCTATTCTTTCATGGATGAGCACCTTGGTTTACCATGCACGACCCAAAAAGGGTCTGGGCGGGGCACACTCTGTGGCGACAGAGCATAATCAGCGGGGGAGTCTAACGGCTTCTCATCCAAATCATACCGACCTCAATCAACCACCCATCGGATTGGAACCCGGATTCACCGTCCTTCACGCTCCTCCGAAAGGATTGGAACGGCACGTCCATCGCTAAGGGGTGGACTAACAGTAACAGGTTGTACACGCGCTCCGAGAGGTCTCGGAGCGTTTTTTGTTATACTTAGGTGATGCAAAAGATTTTTGTGACTGCCATGCTTGTCCTCTCCGGCGCGCTTATCTTGGCTGGAACGAGCAATGTAAATAAGCAAAGCACTCCCGTACTTTTGATAAACGAGAAGACGATTCATGTTGAACTCGCGGACACCGAAGAGAAAAGAATCCGCGGACTCGGAGGTAGGGAAACGATAGGGGGCGATAGGGGAATGCTTTTTGTGTTCCCCAAAAGCGATACGTACGGTATCTGGATGAAGGGGATGCGTTTCCCGCTGGATGTCGTGTGGCTTTCACCGACGCGGACAGACGCCGATATGACCCAGACAAATGCAGAAAGAAAACAGACCCTCGTTGTTGTAGATATGAAAGAGAATGTTGCCGTGGAAACGTATCCAAACGTTTTCTACCCAGGCTCACCGGCTCTCTATGTACTGGAACTTAAAGGAGGCTCTGCAAAGAAAAACGGTATACATGTCGGTTCGGCCGTAAACCTAAAAGAATAATCTTGTCAATGTACGCTTTTTGGGGTATACTACAGAGCGGTTTATACCAGACAATCGCTTCGACTCACGTCGGAGAGGAAAGTCCGAACACTAACATCTTTGCGAAGGCAAAGACGTAAAAAGGTAGTGGGTAACGCCCATCCGTCGCAAGACGCGAGATGCGAACAGCAACGCTCAACGCCGAAAGGCTAGAGGTTCCACGCAAGTGGAGCGTCCTCATAGTAATGTGAGGCTGAAACGGCTAAATTTCTTACCCGAGTGCAAGGCCGTGTCCCGACGTAAGTCGGGAAGTGCCGCTTGATCCCGCGAGTAATCGCGGGGCTAGATAAATGATTGTCGCCAATTTTGTCCGCCAGAGGCGGTTACAAAATTGAGCGTCCCGAGTAGGTCGAGGGACAATCTTTCGAAAATCTCAGGATGCTCAATCTTACATCCACCTGCGGTGGGCAAGATTGGCACAGAATTCGGCTTATCGGTATAAATCGCGAAATAATAAAGCCCCGGAAACGGGGCTTTATTGCATCAGAATGGCTTGTGAACAGATTGCAGACTCCACTCCATCCGCTATAATGTTCGCACTGAAGGGACGTCTTGTTTTCGGCTTCTTTGAGGTAAGAGTGTATCTTTCTAGTAGCTATTTTTTGACTATGTCATTATTTTCTTTTTTGCGAAGGAAAGCTGGGTTAACGCAGGACGAAGCAGCCTCGAGAAATGCTGACCGAGCGTCTACTTTTTTCCTTGTTGCGACGGTATTTCTCTTGCCGATATTTTTTATTCCCTCAATCTCATTTTCGTTTCTTTTTAGCAAAGCCCTCGTGCTTTCCATATTGACACTCGTCTCCCTCGTGCTCTGGCTCATTGCGAGACTCCGAGACGGTACGTTCATTATCCCAAGTTCCCCAATGCTCCTCGCCCTGGCCCTCTTTGCCGGTCTTTTTGCACTTTCCAGTCTTTTCTCAGGGGATACCACTTTTTCTTTTTTTGGACAGAGTCTTGAAGTTGGCACAACCGTGAATCTTCTCGTGGTCTTCGTGCTCATGTTCCTCGTTTCAGTGGTGTTCCGCACGGGTGAGCAAATCGTAAAAGGCTATGTCGCGTTTTTCGCTTCCTTCGCGCTCATTGCGTTATTTCACATTTTGCGACTTGTGTTTGGCCCAGATTTTCTCGCACTCGGCCTCTTCACCGATACCGTTTCAAATACGGTAGGAAGACTCAATGATCTCGGTATTTTCTTTGGAGTCTCGGCGCTTCTTTCGCTCCTCACGATTGAACTTATACCGCTTACACGAGTATTTAAAGTCATTCTTTCGCTCGCGCTTCTTACTTCTCTCTTTTTTCTTTCACTGGTCAATTTCAGTTTACTCTGGTTTGTGCTGGGTCTGTTTTCGCTCGTCCTATTCGTTTTTCTCCTTTCCTTTGGTCGAGCGCTCGCGAGACGAGGCGCGGAGGACGATGTTCTTTTTGAGAAACCACGTTCCGTTCGGAAGATTCCGTTTGCTTCGTTTGCGGTACTGCTTATTTCCGTCGTCTTTATCTTACCGGGGAGCACCATTGGTGAAAGGGTGGGGAGCATTTTTAACATTTCCCAAGGTGAAGCGCGCTTGTCCTGGAGCGCAACAATGGAAGTTGTAAAGGGGACGCTTCAAATCAGCCCGCTACTTGGGGCCGGACCCAACAAATTTAGTTCGGAGTGGTTGAAGTACAAACCTGAAGGCATCAATACTACAGTATTTTGGAATACTGACTTTACCTACGGAGTGGGTATTGTCCCGACGTTTGTTGTCACCTCGGGTATTCTGGGAGGGCTTGCCTGGCTTATATTTTTCCTGCTGTTTCTTCTTTCAGGATTTCGAGT
>OBEQ010913039.1_pt1 | contig 14618 bp, 13 predicted proteins | sample 1670901 | NCBI WGS metagenome assembly OBEQ01 (sample SAMEA104232315, study PRJEB22302) | groundwater metagenome | biome: forest; feature: aquifer; material: groundwater | place: USA | collected 2011-08-07 | depth 5.4 m
GAGGTGGAGGAAGCTTGCGGAAATCTGCACGGTGAGGCTGACCGCGACAATGAGGATGATCGGGGCGAGCAGACCGGTCACCACGTTCAAGGGCACGTGCCGCCAGGCCATGACCCCCTCGGTAGCCGCAAGCGACCCGCCCATCACCGCCAGGGCGTAGAGAACCGAGCGCCACTGCGCATGGAGCAGCAGGAGCAGCACCGTGATGATCACCACCGTCAGCGGAATGAAACGCTGGCGGTCCTGCCGCATTCGGGTCAGGAGGGTGGCTTGCTCGACGACTGTTCCCGTCACGAGGTACGTGACGTCGGGCCGCTGATGTAAGGCCAACACGCGCCGGACCTCACTGATGAGCGTGTGCTGCGCGTCCAGATCTGGCAGCTCCTGTGCCACGTGCAGGATGATGGCGGTCGTGCGCCCATCACGACTAAGCAGCAGCGGCTCTTCCGGGGTGGGATCAAGCGGAGCAGCGTCTCCATCAGATAAGCGCGGACGCTCAACCAACCGGCCAAGGGTGGTGCGCTGCAACCGCGTGACCGTCGCCAGGCTCCGGATCCCTTCCACATGCGGGAGAACGCGGAGTGCTGCGGTCACATCCTGCACCCACCGAGCGAGCGCTGGTGTGAGGCCGTCGGCCATCCGGACTCCCACAACGATCGTCTCATCGGAACCGAAGCGCTCAAGGAATGTCCGATAGGCGGCATGCGACTCACCGGTGCGGACGAAGAAAGCGCGGTTGGAGGGATCGACCGCGAGCGTGCGCGATTGCCATCCCACCAAGACACACCCAGCTCCGATGAGGAGCGCGATCGCCCAGCGCCATCGATAAATCCCTGTGTACCCGTGCACGACGATGATCGTCTCCACCACGCACAATCAGAGCGAACGGAAATACGACGAGAGAAAAACGTCCAAAAGAACGGGGGGCGTTTCACATGTGCCAGTGGGTCCCCACGACCAGCCTGTCCCGAGCGGAGCCGAGGGAAGACCGTGGCCCGTGTCGAGGGGTCGAAATACGGCTAGGTGATTTTCTTGAGAACGCCTCTGGTATTCTCTATCCCGTTCTTAGAGGAAAAGAAATGGCTGTGCTGAGCCGTAACACAGGTTATGACCTCTGCGTCGAGAGAAGCTGTAAGGCATTCTAGCGCAAACCAAGATCGCTTTGGAGCTTTTGAGAGGCGCTTATTGACTATATTCTTCGGCTATATCAGTAGGGTCGAACTAGGAATTTTGTCTGATTTATCCAGTTAGTTTTGCTGAGCAATCTTCGACGCAACATTTGAGTACTCATCAGATGCCCGATGTCCTGTCGGCTAGAACGGACATCTCTGCGAAAACCAACTTGGTGGGGCAACAGAACTCGAGCCCGTCAAGTGAGAATTTGTAGGAATGGACGTAGCGCGTCAGATCGTCATCCTATCATTGATGCCTCAATCATTTAATGATGATGTCTCCTTGGTGGGATATTGTAGGAGTTATGACGAAATGCACGCCGCTGGTGACGATCTAGTTACGTGCTTGGCTCAGATCCTGGTTGTTTCCCCAACGACAGGATGAAGCGTGGACCACACGTCTGTCGAGCTAACGCGGCGGACGCAGACACCTGAGGATCCGCCCCAATGATCAAGCGTTTCTTTAAGCCAAAAGCGAGCGCGTCGATCGCTGTGTGTGCAAGTTGCCACTCTCTCTGAAGCGAGCCATCACCGTGCGGTGACTGACGCCATCGCTTGAAAGGAATCTGGGCCTTTCGGCGCCTCGTATCTTCAAACAACTGAAGGGTGAGTCGCGCGGCCTTGCCCTTCCGGATGATCAGACTGTGAGCCTCTCGCTGATCGGGATCTATCCGGAGCCTGGGGGAGATCTCGCAGGCGAAAAACTCGTCGTCAGCTTCATCGGCTTCAACGAAAATACCGTGGCCCCCTGCAATAAACCGGATCACGCGCCTGGCGACGTCATCCTTGCGCAAATCCACTGTCATCACGTGGTCGCACCCTGTGATGAGCGCAATCTCTTTCTTGAGCGATCCAAGCAGGTGGTACATGACCGTGGCATTGCGGATGCTAAACATGCTGTCTTCGATGCTGTGCATGATCAGGGTGGGACAACGGACGCGGGGCAGATGTTGTTTCGCAGCTTCCTGAAGCCGCTCCAGTTGCAGGAACGTGCCGGCGTACATCCGAAACGTGCCAAAGTCTTTCGTTTGGCCCCGAACTGACTCGGGGACGGCTTTGGCAATACGCCGTTGCAGCCTGGGATTTTTCAGTCCGTACGGTGGTTTCTGCGTCCAGTAGCCGTGACGCATCAGCCATGGCACACGATACGCCAGGGGAAGCAGAAACCGAGTCCATGGTGTGCCCGGACCAGGCATGCGAAAATTGAGGTCGGGCGAGAGGCTCACGAGCCCGTGCACCTTCTCCTCATCGGCCGCAAGCAACAGGCCAAGCAACCCACCGATGCAGAGACCGACGATCATGACTTCATCGCAGGTCTGAGCAAACTCGTGCAGGTCGCGCCGCAACCCATCGCGCCAATCCTGCCACGTTGTCGCTAAGAGTTCCTCGTGGCCAGCCCCATGTCCGGCGATCAGCGGCACAGCAGTTTGATAGCCCGCGCGCCGCAGCGCCTTCTCCAGCGGAGACATCTCTGTCTGGCTGCCGGTGAGTCCGTGAATGAGGAACACGCCGGTACGATCCGGGTGCCACGTCTGGGAAGCATGCCTAGAGACTGTCTGATCTGCCATGCCCTGCGACATGGGGTTAGCGCGCCAGGAGAGATACAGTTGAGGAATGACTGTCTTCGGCTAGCAGGAGAGCAAGGGTACGCTGGATGGTCGTAAAATCTTCGAACGCACGGTGGGCGATCTGTTGAGTGCGGCACGAGGCCAGCAGCTGGTCTTTGGCGAAGCAATAGTCCGCCTTAGAGGCCCAGCAGAGATCACTGAGTCCGTCTCCGATGACCACCCGTTTGGACTTTGCTTCAGTAAGGACGTGACACTTGCACAATCCCCCGCGGCAGTCGCGATCACGCGGCGGGTGAGGAAATGTGACCGAGAGCGCCCCCCCTTCACCGATGACTAGATGGTTGGCCCAAATCGCATTGACGCAAATGCCCTCCCGCGCCAAAACCCACTCGATCACCCGATCAAGCCCGTCACTGACGATGACGAGCGGGATGGCCTGGGACGTGCACCACTCTGCAAAGCCGGCAAAGGTAGAGTCAACCGTCACCGTCTTGAGGACATGCTCCATCGCCGGCCATCCTCCACGAATGAGCGGGATCTGTCTGGCCAGACATTCACGGCTGCCGATGCGGCCCTGCGTCCACTCAGTTTCAATCGCGGTCCACACCGGATCAGCTAGTGTCGCTAGCAGCGTATTGACGACATCGCGGGTCGTAATCGTTCCGTCAAAATCGCAGAATACCGTCAGCGCCTCGCGCATCATCCCTCGCTCGTACACTCGGTCAGCAGGGTATCCAACAACTCGTAGGCTAGATCCATTTCCTCCTCGGTAATATGGAGCGACGGGGCCAGCGCAATGACATGCTTGTCGTACCCGCCCACATCAAGCACAAGCCCGCCAGGCCGACCGTTAATTCGCAAGTGGCCATCGAGGCCGCGCTCAACGATCCGCTGCGCGAGCGCTCGGTTCGTGGTAATGCCATCGGGCTGGCACAGTTCGATGCGTAAAGCAAGGCCCAACCCGTCGACATGCGTGATGGCTGGATGCTTCGCTTTAAGCTGGTGTAGAAGCTGGAGGAAGTAGGCGCCTTTCGCCTGTACGCTCTGCTCATAGTGCCCCTCTGCGAAGACCTTCATCACCTCAAGCCCAGCCGCAGTGCCGAGCGGATTGGAGGCAAACGTGGAATGGGTCATTCCCGGCTCGAACTGCTCCGGATTGATCAATCCCTCCCTTGCCCAGATGCCGGAGAGCGGATTAAGACCGTTCGTGAGCGACTTGCCAAAGACAATAATGTCTGGCACGACATCAAAGTGCTCGATGGCCCACAACGTACCCGTCCGGTAAAACCCCACTTTAACTTCATCGTCCACGATCAGAATCCCGTGGGCTCGGCAGATCTCGGCCAAGCGAGGAAAGTACTCCATGGGTGGAATAACGTAGCCGCCGCCGGTGCCCTGCACTGGTTCAAAGAAGAGCGCGCCAAATTCTGCCTGACCGGTCTTCGGGTTCCACCACCCGGTATATTCATGGTCGAATTTCCTGGCCACCTGTTGGATGCCTTGGAGGCAGCACTGATGCCGGTCTCGCCCTTCGGCGCCAAAGGGACACCGACCGCAATGGGGATACGGGATAAACTCAGCCCGATCGCTGAACTCTCCAAATGGCTCACGGTAACGGGAGGAAGAGCTAATCGCAGAAGCGCCCAAGGTTCTGCCGTGATACCCGCCCTCGAACGCCAACATGCGTTGCCGCCCGGTGTGTTTCCGCACGAGCTTCAGCGCATCTTCGATCGCTTGCGCTCCTCCGACGTTAAAATGCACCCGCCCCTTCACGCCGAAGCGCTTCTCGGTCTCCTCCACAATCCGGCTTGCCAACTCAATTTTCTCCCGATGGAGGTATTGCGACGACAACTGAGGCAGCGTGTCCAGCTGATGCTTGACCACGTCGATCACGCGAGGATACCCATAGCCAAGGTTGACGCTGGAATGCCACATCTGTAAATCCAGGTACGGCCGGTCCTCGCTGTCATAGAGAAAACTGCCGAGGCAGCGCGTGAAGAGCTTCGGGTGGGCCGCATAGTGGACCGTATCGCCGTAGGAACAGACCTCGCGCTCCCGGGCGAGTAAGGCGGCCTCTGCGTTCAAAGGATGCGATTCGAGAGCGACCGCCTCAGCCGCAAGACCAACCGGCAGGGGGAGACCATTTGTCTTCATCAACATCCTCCGTCATTCCGAACGATGGCCGACAGAATGGGGCGCAGTGCCCAGGTGTAACCGTCTTCTGTATAAGTATAGTAGGCTAGTGTAAGGCTGTGTACCATCGGACTTTGGTCGGAAGTGAGCTTGGGCCGTGGCTTTGCTATACTACAGCCATGAACCCGCGAGCACAATGGGTACACGTGCGATTACGAGCGTGGCGAGCCCCGGTGATTGGGTTGATGGTCGGGCTTGTGTATGGCGGCGTGACCTCGGTCGTTGACCTTGCAGTACTTAAAGCGCCGCGGCTCTTTTTTATCCTCGACAACATCCTCACGATCCTGCTCCCCATGGTGCTTGGCACGCTGGCGGGAATAGTCTTCAACTATATCCATCGCCAGACGAGAACCAACCAGACCCTCTCAACGCAGAATGCCAAGCTTCAAGGCGAGCTCCTGACCCATCTGCTAGGCTCGCATGTTCTCCACGAGATCCGCAACCCCCTGCACAACCTCACCGCAGTCCTTGAAGGATGGCAACAGCACGTGCCACCCGAAGAGTTGTCCATCGTCCAACGAAATCTGCTCCGGTTGCAAGTCGTCACGAATCAGCTCAGCCACTGGAGCTCCCTCAAAGACGCTATTGACCTCCGGCAACCTGTCCCACTTCGTCCATGGTTCGATGAGTTCTTAACCGACAAAGTGCGCCCGCAGCTCCATGAGATGAACATTCACCTTGAAGACACATTTGAGCCGGTCCTCGTGGCCATGCATCCGCTATTGCTGGAGCAGTGTTTTGTGGCCCTCCTCAACAATGCCTTAGAGGCGGTGACAGGCCATGAGATTCGCATCATCCGCTTGTCTGTGAAACCCAGTCGCGAGCGCCAGGGCTACGCAGAGATTGAGATCCGTAACACCGGAGCGCTCTACCCGGAGGCAGTGCTCACCGCTCAGGCGGCACAGCCGCTGAGCGACTATGCCGGGCCTGGGCTTGGACTGCTGCTGGTGCGCAGGACGCTGGAGCAGGTCGGCGGATCGCTGCTCCTGGCGAATGTTGGAGGAGAGGCCCGCACGGTTATCTGGATTCCGGAGCATGCAGCATGAAACTCGCCTACATTGAAGATGACCGCGATGCGCGAACCATCTTTGTCCGAAAGCTTTCCGAGGAAGGGCTCCCCTGTGAAGCGTTCGGCTCAGCTGAGGAATTCCTCAAGGTGGCCACACCCGGTAGTTACGATCTCCTCATCGTCGATATCCGGCTGCCGGGAAAAAATGGCGTTACACTCCTGAAGGACCTGCGTGCGCGGGAGATCTTTACCCCCGCCATCCTGATTACCGCCTTCAACAGCCTGGATTATGCGCACCAAGCGTTGAATGCGAGTGCGAGTTACCTCCTGGAAAAACCGTTTTTGTTCTCCTCGCTCAATCGCGTGATCCGGAAAGTCCTCGCTTCCCCACAGCCTTTGCAGGCCTGCTTTGATCGGGGGCTCGCCGTGCTCCGGTTGACCGGCCGTGAGAATGACGTGGCGCGTTTGGTGCTCAAGGGGTTGAGCAACAAGGAGATTGCAAGCACGATGTCGATTGCTGAAAAAACCGTCAAGCAATACATTACCCAGATCTTCCAGAAAGCCAGTGTCGCCAGCCGCGCGGAGTTTTTTTCCTCCATCTTTCCGATCTAGTTCATCCTCCACTCAGACCAAGGTCTGATGGTACATCTGCCGTCCACCAGCTAAGATGACAACATGGCAATGCTTCTTGGCCGGAAACCATCTCACGTGCTCGACCCGCAGCTTGAAGAGTCGCCGCAGAACGGCAGGCCATCCAACAGCCATCCCGCCGGCATGGGCATACCTCCCCTAGAAGCATTTCCCGCAATCCCCCCCGCCCATACTGATGTCATCAAACAACTCGAACCCTTCGTAATGACTCAACTACACTGGTTGAGACCAGTGCAGAGCACCTGGCAGCCGAGCGACCTGTTGCCGAATGCCTCGGCAGCCTCATGGCATGATGAGGTGCATACGCTCCAGGAACACGCGCGAGGACTTGCAGACGATCTCCTCGTCGTACTGATCGGCGATACGATCACGGAAGAGGCGCTGCCCACCTATCAAACCATGATCAACCGGCATGAAGGCCTCATGGATGCCACCGGCGCCGACCCAAGCCCCTGGGCGCAGTGGAGCCGGGGGTGGACGGCCGAGGAGAACCGACATGGCGAAGTCTTAACTCGCTATCTGTATCTTTCCGGCCGAATCAACATGCGCGCAGTAGAGATCACTACCCAGCATTTGCTCAGGAATGGGTTCGACCCTCACACGCAGAATGATCCATATCAGGGGTTAACCTATACCGCTTTTCAGGAACGGGCCACTCGGATTTCCCACAGCAACGTGGCGCGACTCGCCATCAAACAGGGGAACTACGTACTCGGCAGACTGTGCAACGTCATCGCTGGCGATGAAAGCCGCCATGAAGAGGCCTACAAGCGTTTTGTTGGACGGATCATTGAGCTCGACCCCTCAGGAGCGCTGGTGGCAATTGCCAGGATGTTTCGTACGAAGATCGCGATGCCTGCCCGCCTCATGTCAGATGGCAGTGAATCGAACGTGTTCGACCAGTTCACCGCGGTGGCGCAACGTCTCGGCGTCTATACCACGCGCGATTATGCCCAAATCATTGAGCATTTGGTGGCGTACTGGAAGATTCCCTCTCTGGCAGCTCTCTCCGACGAAGCCGCGCAGGCCCAGGAGTATTTATGCGGATTAGCCCCACACTATTTGAGGCTCGCCCAGAAGCTCGAGCACCGGCTGGCGACTCAGCCGCAGGCGCCGTGTCGCTGGATCATTGACCGAGTCGCGTAAGGCGCGGAGCGGACCCTTTGCAGGGCTGCCCGGACACTATCGTGTATCACAGATGAATACGCAACACGCTGGCTCGCAATTCTGAAGATGACGAGTTGCGCCTTGGAGATACATGGCGGAGGCGGGAGTGAGCGCAAGATCACCATACGCAACAAAGGAGGAACGATGAAAGCTGTTCGAGGGGTCCTGCTGGGGTTTGTGCTCGTTGTGGGATTAGCGACATTACGACCGTCGGTGTCGTTCGCGCACACAGAACACAGTAAGACCGATATCAAGCTTTTAAGAGATGCTGCGTCAGCACTACAGCAATCTCGTCCTGACTTAGCGACCGCGCTAAACGCGTATGCGGATAGAGAAACGAAAGAACTGGGTGAGAGGCTGAAGGAACGCGGTGAGAAAGAAGAAATGGGAGAACGAGTGGAACCAAAGAACGAACGGAAAGAAAACAGACAATACTGATCGTTCGCAAATTGACGGCTACACCAAAACCCCTCATTGGAAAAATCCTGAAGGGGTTTTGGTGTCAACGCTGGGGCGCGCCGCTGCGCGGCACAACGCATCCATGAAACAAGCGGCTACGGTAGCGGGACGATTGTAGAACTGCTGGAGCGGCGTCGGGGGTAGTTTCTGGCCGAGTTCAGGACGTGGTGTAAGTCAGAGCTACCAGAGATGTAACCCACTGCTTGTTCCTCGTATGGGCAGGAATCTCGTAGCTCACGTGATGCGATAGAGCTCAGGGAAGGAACGGTAGCCCGTTTTGGAGCAGCCTGTTCATGATCTGTTAACAAACCTGACGACGGTCCGCTTGACAGGCCTACTAAAGAGAACTATCGTGTGAGGAAGAACATTTCTTGGCTAATGAACACGAATACCGTGACGTATACACGTACCACCTCCCGCCTCTTTGCCTACTCCCGCTGGGACATGATCCCAGTGTTGGCAGCTGGGCTACAAGGGGCGTATCTCGTGAGTCTCTTTTTCCTCTTTCCCCGCCTCCCGTGGTGGGCGCTCGGCCTTCTCGGCGCTATCTATTCGGTCAGTATTTCGTGGAATCTCAACGGCATTGCCCATAACTTCATCCACAACCCCTACTTCTGCTCTCCACGTTTCAATCGGCTCTTCAGTACTTTTGAATCACTCGTGCTCGGTTCTTCTCAAACGCTCTATGATTGTGTCCATAAACGGCACCACCAAGGCAACAGCGATCGCCCCGACGAGACAGGGGAAACCATCGACTGGCTTTCCATCTATCGCCACAGCAAAGACGGGGAGGCTGAAAGCGTCTGGGCCTACACGTTTCTGGGTTATTTTCGAGACGACGTCAGGCAGACGTACCGAGTCCTCAAAGCACGCAGTCGCGTCGATGCCCAATGGGGCGTCTTTGAAATCGGCTTAGTCCTCAGCCTCTACTTGAGCATCCTCATCCTGAATTGGCGCTTTATGGTCTACTTCCTGCCCTTTTACTATCTGGGTCATTCACTCTCCAACCTGAATGGCTACTACCGGCACTATGGGGCCAATCCGGATGTGCCGATTGCATGGGGCGTCAGCAACTATGGATTCTTGTACAATTTGATTTGGTTCAATAACGGCTACCACGCGGAGCATCACTACCGGCCGCGCATCCATTGGACCAAGATGAGCGTGCTGCACAAGCAGATTAGAGAAGATATGAAAGCTGCGGGCGTACGAGTGATCAGCACGCCTCACGCGCTCGGTTTCTTGGATCGAACGCTCCCACGTCGTCGGAAAGTCGCACTGCGTGGGCAGCCCGCGTAAGTCCTCGATTCAACCTTCTCCCTCCTCCACTCGATTCTGATTTGACGACTAACTGATCGCGACAAACGCGATCCCCGAAATGATCAGGATCGTCCCGACGATGCGCACCCAACTCATCGGCTCTCTTAAGAACACGTAAGACACCAGCAGGATGAGGAGCGCATGCATGCTGTCGAGCGGAATAGCGAGGCTGAGATCGACATGAGCGAGAGCCACCAGCCAACTGATCGTGCCACAGGTAATGATAAACATCCCCCACCAGACACCAGGCATCTTGATCGTCTCGAGCAGAAAGGCGAGCACATCGTGCACGGAGCTTAACCGGGATGCGCTGAACTTCCTGGCGCTCTTCTTAAAGGCGATTTGCGCCAGCGTGGAACAGACATCATAACAGAGGATAAGAATCAACGCCTTCAGACGCATGGCTTTTGAGGGGTGGCTGCGGAGATCGAGACACAAGAGCCCCCCACGACGACCAGGAGAATGCCTACCCATCGGAGCGGTGACACTCGTTCGTGCAACACCACGATCGCTAAGAGCGGGATCAAGATGCAGACAGCATTACCGAGAGGAAACGCCACGCTGAGGTCAACTTTTGTCAACACCAGCATCCATAGACAAAAAATGAGGATGAAACACCCGATGCCAACCCAAAGGAGACCGCTACCGATGAGGCGTGAAGTGAACGTCAACAGGTTCGCCAGTGTGACATTGTGAATCCCCGTCGCTGTTGTCGCGCTTTTAAAACACAGTTCTGCAATCGACTCGATCACATCAATGATCAGGATGAGGATGAACGACCGCAGAGCTAAGGAGTGCACAGGAGGTTTCATGTTGGGAACGGTTCGTGAGGCCTTGCGTGAAATAACCATCAGATCTGCCTAACCGAACAATGCGCCCATCAATGGCATCGCCACGCCTAACGGCACGAGTGTCAGCAACCAAAACCAGACGACAAGCAACAAAACGTGCCAGCCAATCCCCAGTGTCATCCAAACCAAGCGGCGGCGCGGCGCGCGGGTTGCCCTCCGGTACGCCACATGCTCCGCTGTCTCGCAGAGGACACACCCCACCTAGGGGATGATGGCGAGGACCGTCATGCGTACGCGACGTGACACAGCGGGGCAAATGCGTCGAGCAAGGACAGGTTGGTCTCTTCATTAACGCGACGCTGATCGGCGGATAGGACAGCGCCTGTCATCGGGCGAGCAGCATCGAGACGTTTCCAGAATCCTCGCAGCGGCTGTGGGGCGGCTTCACCGCACACATCGGCCCCCACGATCGTCGCGGCTTTTCGCACGCACTGGATGCCATAGCGAAGCTCGTCCAGGCTCAGACGCCCCTGCTCCCAGTCGGTAACCGCAAACGGCGCTGCCAGGCAGTCTTTATCGACGCTGAGGTACACCCGTTGCCCAGCCACGCGCAAGGCCAACTCATCGAACAGGTGCCGCGCTCCGGAGCGCTGGATCGTCTGAAACGATAACTCCACCCCGTACCAGCGACGCGCCGACCCAGCAGCACCCGCCACCGTCCCGGGCCACCGCAGCGGCACGCAAATGCGCGAGCGACTATATGGAAACAACGAGACACGTCCGCTGCAGAGCTCGCGAAATGGTGCTCGCCAAAAACACGGCCCCTGTAGATCTGGGCTGTCCTGCCCTATCAAGACCACCGCGCGAAGCCAAGGAAGACGCAACGCGCCTGACACCCAATTGCCACAGTGGTAGCGCGGCGGCACAGCGAACCAATCCGGATGGTTATCGATGACGATGAGAGTGACAGGACGCGCTGATTCGGAAAGCGCGTTTAACAGGAGCAGGGTGAGATGATGGCCATCCCCAGAGCCGAGAAACGTCAGCCATGGCTGGGGGTGCTGGACCTGCCAGCGGCGCAGGACCTTGCGCACGGCGGCAAGCCCCCGCGGCGTCGCCCAGAGACGCAAGGCGTTCTCAGAGGCTCGGAGATCGGCCACCTCATGGAGAGCGCGCACCACCTGCTCCTGACGCGGAAGGCTGCCATCCACATCGAGGCACAACGGAAGTAGCGGCTGGGGCTCCTGAGCTCGATCCGTCACGAAGAACTCTGTAGGTCGACTGAGACGACCTGAGGTCTCAACCGCTCGTGCCCACTCAACTTTTCCCACCCCAGTCCTAATCGAGCGGGGGGGAGATGATCCGGTGGGTGGCAAGCGAACCGTTTCAAACACATCGTCAATAGGCTGTGAATGATCGGGTGGCGATGATGAAACAGCACGAGGCTGGGAACCAGCTCGGTCCCCAACCGCCCTTTCGTGATCTCGGCACCCTGCCCCGCATCGTAGCGTGGGATCCGGTGGGCGATGCAGTAGCGGATATTCTCAAGCCAAGAAATAAAGTACAGCGCGTACTGGCGGCCGCGGTCGTCGTCCATGCCAAAATACTGGTCCACGAGACTCTCGGGTGTCACGATGACCAGATTAAAGGCGAGGAGCGTCCCGCGGTGGAAGTACAACACGAACTCTGCGCCAGGGACCACGTGGCAGACTTGCGCGAAGTACTCCAGGCGCTGGATCCCAAACACGACCTCGCTACGTTCGACCGCGCGCAGGTACCATTGGTACATCGTGTCGAGCCAGAGGCCAGGCTCGCGGGTCCGTCGAATCTCAATATCTTGGGCGTCGCGGAGTTTGCGCCGCAGGTCTTTGCGCGTCGCCTTTGAGAGAGACGCCAAGTAGTTTTCAAGACTGTCGTAGACAATAGGGAGACTGCAATAAGGAAGGCTCTGCACCTGGGCGAACCGCGTGAGCTTCTGCATCGGAATCCATCGCCCGCTCTCACTCGTAAAGTTGACGAAGGTGCGGCACGCCGCATCGAGCTGCTGCGCTAATACGTCGAGCATCTCCAGCGCCAGAGTCCACGCCGCCTCCAAGGTGGCCCGGTCGAGATCGCGCGCACAGCCAATCTGACCCTTTTCGCCACCGACAAACCCTACCCCGAGTATGCGCGGAGAGAGTACGCTGGGCCACCATCGCGCCGCGGCAACCGCGAAAACCCGCGCTCTACCTGAGATAACACTGGAAAAATTATAGGTCATCTCGAAGAGCGGCAGGCAGAGGATAATGCGTCTCTGTTCCTTCACCACGACACTGCGAAAGAAAAACCGATCGGTGCCAGTCCGTTCGTTGAGCTGGATGCGCACAGCCGCATTCGAAAACCCAGGAAATAGGCGCTGCCAGTCTGCCGAGGAAAGAGCATCCACCCCAACATCCACTTCACACGTGAGAGGGATGCTCTTTGAGCCATGTTGAGACGGGAGGAAGAAAGTAAGCGGACGGTTGAAGGATGCAACCGTTCCTGCGCAGCTCCCTCGAGGGGAGAGGTCACATTGACCAGCCGTCGCACCCTCGTCGGATACGGGATGTGAGGAGTGTGCTTCTTCGACCGTACGGCTCCTGTTCATCGTGCTATTGAAACTACAGGAAACCGTCGGCCATGACTAGCAGACTTTAGTCTGAGGTTACCGCGAAGTGACTTTCCTCTCCCCTATTGGGCCACCTGAATTTCCAAGAGGAAGAGAGGCCGGAAGTCGCCCGCCAAGCCATCGCGGAAAAGACCCGGATCCTCGAGCAGATGCACCGGCTCGTTTCCAAGAGCAGCCTCATGGAAGACGAGGCGTGAGAAGACCCGCCGCATCTTACAACGTGCCGAGCGTCGTCGCTTCGCTCAGCGCGTGCATAACCCGCTGGAGGCTCTGCTCAAGATTGCCGCGGAGATGGAGATGCAGAATCCGCCGGCCTTTCTGCTGCATCGCTTCGAAATCCCCTAACGCTTGCGCCTGCTTCAGCACACCAAAGGTAAACGGCTCTCCAGGAATTGAGAGATCGTTCGGCTCTTCAGCGGTGAGGAGCAAAAACAGGGCAGCATCCGGCCCGCCTTTATACAGTTGGCCGGTCGAGTGAAGATAGCGCGGACCAAAGCCGAGCGCAGTTGGTATCTCCAGCTGCCGTGCAGCCTGTTCACGCAGTCCAGAGACGGCTTGATCCAGCAATGCGGTGCGCGGGAGAAAGGAGAGCACGGCGAGATAATCTCCATCGTGGCGCTGGCGTATCCATTCGCTCAGACACTGCACAAGTGATGGATCCCCCCACCCTGACGGGCGGGGTTCCATTGGCTTCTCGCTTCGCGAGGACCGCTGTTCCCGTTCCTCCCCACCCTGACGGACGGGATTCCCTGGGTGGGGGGATGGAGCGCGCGCACCACTTGCTGCCCCGCGATACGCGGTCACTCCGTCATCCGCATAACACGATGGCGTCGGTTCAGGAAGCCGATGGTCGTTGGTATAGCGCTCGAGCAGCGCCTTCGTGCGGTCCTTGCTTTCCTTCACATTCGGCTCATCAAAGGGGTCGATCCCGAGCACGTGACCAGCCACAGCCGTCGCGATCGCCCATTTCGCGACCTCAGCTCCAAGATCGTAGCGGTCCTGCCAATGAATCCGAATGACAGGATGCCCGGCCGCGGTCAATGCGTGCACCTGGCGATCAAGAACAGAGTCGATGGCCGAGGCGAGTTGCAGCTCGACAAACACACGATCGGCTTGATATGTCTCAGGATTGAGGAGAGGCTCGCCATAAAATGGGGCGATCCCCTTCCCGGATTTGCCCGTGCTCTCCGCCACTAACTGCTCAACCCACGTGCCAAAACTCGCCAGCTCAGGCGCGCACAGTAAGGTGAACTTATCGCGTCCTGCTGTCGCCAACACCCCGAGCGCCACCCCAAGTTGGGCTGCGGGATTATCCTGAGCAGTCGTGGTCGGCTGACACTGATCGAACATGGCCTGCGCGCGGCGCAGCAATTGATCCACATCGGCGCCTATCAGCGCGGCCGGTACTAAGCCAAAGTAGGTCAGCGCGGAGAATCGACCTCCGACATCCGCGCCATCCTGTGCCCCGTGGATAAACAGTCGACGGTACTGCAACTGCTGTGCCTGCGCTTCAAGAGGCGTGCCGGCATCAGTAATGCCGATGCAGTGAGCCCCTGCATCCAATCCAGCGTGCTTGAAGGCCTCGTAGAAGTAGCGAGAGAGTGCAGAGACTTCACTTGTTGCGCCAGATTTGCTGGAGAC
>OBEQ011172480.1_pt1 | contig 14617 bp, 6 predicted proteins | sample 1670901 | NCBI WGS metagenome assembly OBEQ01 (sample SAMEA104232315, study PRJEB22302) | groundwater metagenome | biome: forest; feature: aquifer; material: groundwater | place: USA | collected 2011-08-07 | depth 5.4 m
ACCCGCCGTCCATCGGATGCCTTATGACGGGCGGGCCCGGCCGTCCTCCCGCATGTATCACATAGCGGGTGGACGTCGGGGAGCGTCGCATTCGCATTGCGAAGGCCAGCGGTTCGAATCCGCTCAGGTCCACCAGGCCATTGAAAGGCCTTAAACCATTCAGATAAATTTAAAAACTACATCGGAATAGGTCCGGTGTAGTTTTTAAATTTAAGGTTAATCGATGGCAGACGTATTAATTACTTTTCATGAAAAACAATATTTTCAAAATAGAGCAGTTTTACGATATATTTCTGACAATTTTGGATGAAATTTACACTGAAACGATTGAAGGATGAGGAGGAATAAAAAATCAATCATAGTTATAAAAAGTCACTATTTGGCTACACCAGCGTAGCCAAATAGTGTTTTTTGTGCACAAGGCTGTGGATTAAGTCTTTTCTGTGGATATTTTGCTTTATTTTAGGCACTTTAGAATAGTTGATATATTATTTATTCGCTTAAATTAGCCAATAAACCCTTTGACGATTTTGTGTATTCATGCTATAGTCTAACTTAGACTAATCATATATGCGTAATGCAATTGCCATTTTTGCGATATTTGGAATCATTGGACGAGCTGATTTGGCATTTGCGAGTATGTCATCCAGTAATTACATCATTCGTTGGGATACACTCAATGCGGGAGGTGACGATACGAGTTCTTCCGCGAGCTATAATTTGCGCGATAGCATTGGGGAAACTGGACTCGGATTATCCAGTAGCACGAATTTTCAATTAAATGGCGGATACCGCGCTGGTGTGGATGATCAATTAATTTCATTCGATCTCTTTTCTCAATTACCTGCGACTCAAATTGCTGTCAGCGGATTATCAGGAACAACGGTTACCGTCGCAAGCACGGCTGCATATTCCGTCGGCGATTTTATTACTGTCATACAAGATCAAGGAGCTTCTCAAGTATCCGCGATCGGAAAAGTCATTTCATTAACAGGAACCACCCTTACCGTTGACGCTTTTGTAAACAGCGGCTCGACGCCCGTTATTGATGGGGTGGGGGATTTCATTTCTCGACTCTCCGGAGCAAACGCGGATCTTGGCAATTTGAGTCTTACATCCGTTGCCACGGCCATCATCGGTTTTAATGTGACTGCGGCCGTGGATGGTGGCTATACGCTTCAAGCAGCCGTGGACGGGACATTGCGCAGCGGGAGCATTCATCTAAACGATGTCACGGACGGTTCGGTAACGGCGAGATCAGATGAATATGGCGGCCGTTCTTCCGATACGGTCGTGGCGGGATCAACGTTTGGTAGCCAGGACACGGCCTTTTCCACCTCCTATCAACCCATCATAAGCAAAAGCAGTGCTTCCTTTGAAAGTCGTTCATTTCTCACGCTTAAAGTAGGCGTTGGATCTTCTACGGCAAATGCGTCGTATGCGCAGATTCTTTCCGTCATCGCCTCGCCAAATTTTTAATCTATGTTTTTTCGTCGCCTTTCAACTTTTTCTGCAATAGTTCTGGCGCTTTTTGCTCCATCTATAACTTGGGCTTTTTCCATTACGCCAAGTTTGATAGATGTACAGGCCAAGGCGGGAACGCTCGTGGAAAAAACCCTCATTCTTGTGAATTCCTCCGATCGGGAAGAAACATATTATTTGCGCGCCGCGCGATTTGGGGTTCGAAATGAATCGGGGAGCCCCACGTTTCCCAATACGGATCCCGATGGCGTGGCAATGTGGATTCAGTTTCCCCAATCGTCGATTGTCGTGCCCGCCCACAGCCGCGCGTCTGCCGCGGTGCATGTCGCGGTTCCTCCCGGCACGCATCCGGGGGAATATTATATTGCCGTTCTTGCTTCCACGGCTCCCGCCGATATCGTTGCTGTCATTGGCGGCGCAAACGTGCAGGCAAATATTGCCGTTTTGTTTTTTGTCATGGTCGACGGTGTGAATCTGGTCAAAGTCGGTTTGCTCGATGTGGCCATGAAAGACGGGCATGCCATGCGTGATGGATTGTGGGGAACCTATCAGTTTCGATTGCAAAATCAAGGCGATGTTCATGTCGTGCCGGAAGGCCGAGTGGAAATACGCGATGTTTTCAGTCGTCTGATTGCCGAGGGGAAGGCGAATGAAGAGAAAAAACGATTGCTTCCAAATACGACGCGGACATTTGAAGGCGAGCTCGGACAAGAAAAACCGTCCACGTTTTTTTCCGCAGCCGCGGCAGAGTTCCATGCCTTTGCCCTCGGTCCCGTACACGTTCGTTTCGTTTTGAAACCGGGTCTTGTCGCGGACCAACCCATTCAAACCGATTTGAATCTATGGGTATTTCCTTGGCAGCTTGGCATGTGCATGATCGGCGGTTTCATTCTTTTATACACGCTCTTTCGTTTATTGATGCGTTCGCGTGTTTCTTGACGACCCTTGATGCGGGAGAAGACTCGATATGCAAGCATCGGTTTTTCTCCCCCATGAAGGGGGAATGCGTGTGAAACGATTTCTCGGTCGTTTATCTGTCATTCTCATTCTTGCCGCCGGCCTTTTTGGGGTATCGGCTGTTTCGGCGTTTGCCGCGACCGTCACATCGGTTACCGCGAAACCAGCAACGCTTCAAGCAAGCCAAGGTTCGAATCACACCATAACATTTACGACCCCGACGGGGGTCGCGGAGGGTCAAACAATCACCCTCACGTTTCAAACGGGCTTTGTCACGACCACCATCACAAAAAATGACGTGGACATTGCAAATAACGGTGTGGATCTCACCACGGCGGCCGACTGCGCGGGAACAGAAAAAGTTTCCGCCGTCATGGCAAGCAATATTCTCACCTTCACGATTTGCGCGGGAGATGGCGGGGCCATTGCCGCCGGTCGCATCATCACCATCAAAATAGGTACCCATGCGACGGTTTCAGGCACGGGCACCAATCGCATCACGAATCCTTCGGTGGCAGGAACCTATTACCTCACGATCGGCGGCACTTTTGGCGATGCCGGATCCATCGCTTTGCCCATCGGCGGCGACGATTCCGTTGCTGTAACGGCTCGGGTTAATTTGGACACGGCGGGCGGAGGAGGAGCGGCAAGCAGCGGTGGAGGAGGAAAAACAACCGCTTCACCCGTTCTCAGCGGGGTAACGGTTTCCACCATCACGAAAAATGCCGCAACGATTTCTTGGAATGTGGACAAACCGACCAATGCGACGGTCGAATACGGCATCACAACAAGCTATGGCACGGTCGTTTCTGATAATAGTTCTACGACGACGCATACGATCAATCTTGTTGGTTTGACCGAGGCAACGCTTTACCATTTTCGAGCGAAGTCGGCGGATGTAAATGGCATTGGCATGTCCGATGATTTTACTTTTTCCACCCTCGATCAAACGCCTCCCATCATCTCCGGCATCACCGTTAACGCCATTGGCCAGGACGCTGCGACCGTGAATTGGACTACCAATGAATCAGCGACAAGCACGGTGAATTATGGCATGGCTATCAGCTATGGGCTCAATGCTTCTTCTTCCGCTCTCGCCGCTTCGCATACCGTCATTCTTACAAAACTTTCCCCCGCGACCCTGTATCATTTCCGCGTTCGTTCAAGCGATGCCTCGGCGAATGAAACGATTTCCGCCGACGGCACCTTCACCACAGAAGCAAATCCACCTCCGGGAAATGTGTCGGGCTTAACCGTGACGGCCGGCAATCGTCAAAACACATTGCATTGGACGAATCCGCTGGACGCGGACCTCGTATCCATTCGCGTTTTGGCATGTACGGGCGGGTCTCCCTCGAGCCCGACGGATACCGGCCACGGATGTTCGGTGGCGATGGAATCACTTGCCACTTCGTTCACGCATGCCTCTCTTGCAAATGGCACCCTGTATTATTACGGTGTTTTTGCAAAAGATGCTATTGGCCAATATGCAAGCGGCGCATTGGTTTCCGCCAAACCTGTTGAACCGGATGTCCCTCCATCCGCCGTTTCCAACTTGGTCATTGCTTCCGGGAATGCCCACAATCGATTGGCATGGAGCAATCCATCGGATGCCGACTTGGTGACAGTTCGCGTGGTTTCTTGTCCAAATGCCTATCCTTCTTCACCGACGGACATTTCAAATGGGTGTACGGTTGTGTATGAATCCATCATTCCTTCCTTTAGCCATGAGGGTTTGGCGAATGGTCGCGCCTTTTATTACGGCGTTTATGCCATGGATGCCGCGGGCCAGTTTTCCCTCGGCATGTTTGTGTCGGGAACTCCCGCGGTTTTAAACATTCCACCCGGTTCCGTTTCCGGTCTTATCGCAAAGCCCGGCGATCGCCGTATTTCTCTTTCTTGGCGAAACCCGGGGGATGATGATCTCGCCGCCATCCGCGTCTTGTCTTGCGCGCATGCTTATCCTTCCGCGCCTGGGGACATTTCCGGTTGCTCAGTCGTATTTGACGAACTAGGTACCGGCTTTGTCCAAAACGGTCTTCAAAACGGCTCCTCTTATTATTACGGCATTTATGCCAGGGATACGGCGAGCCAATACTCCGTCGGCGCTTTTGCTTCGGCCATGCCATCAGCCATTTTGCCTTTTTGCGGGGACAATGCCTGCAATGGAACGGAAACACCCTTCTCCTGTCCGGCGGATTGCGGGCCGGTTCTTCCCGTCTGCGGAAACAAAATATGCGAAGCGGGGGAAACCACGGCAAGCTGTCCGGCGGATTGCGGACTCATTCCCTCTTGCGGCAATGGGATATGCGATGTGGATGAAACAAATGTCCAGTGTCCAAACGATTGTCCGCTTATCCCGTCTATTCCTCCGACATCCGTTCCCCCGATAAGCAAGGTGATGATTCAAGGGATTACTGCTGATGATGTCCGCGCTTTTTCAAAAAACGGCAAAATAGAAATCACTCCTCACAAAGGGGTATTAGATTTTCTCATTGGCACGCCGGTGCATGTGGAAGTTTCCACGGCGCAACTCATCACGCAACCGGAGCGTGTGCAACTGTCATTCGGCGCGCAATCTTTTAATTTCGTGCGTCGTAGCGCCGACAATCCGAAGACCTATGCGGCGGACATTTCCATTCCTTCGATTCCTGGTTCCTATGCGACGACGGTAAGTCTTTTGTATACGGACGGCACAAGCCAAACCCTTCCCCTCGTCTCTCAAGTGGAAGCGTATGGATTGGTGTTTGAAATGACAGAAGGCCAAGCGCATCCGGTGCCGCAGACCATTATGACATTGTTGGAAGGAAGTGCCGGTTCCCGCGCATGGGATGCCACCCCGTATGGAGGAGAAAATCCGCAGATTACGGGAACATCCGGCACCGCGGCATGGTTTGTGCCAAATGGCGTTTATCGAATTCGCGCCGAAAAAGGCGGGTATCGAACGGAAATAACGCGGGCGCTTACCGTTGAAAATCATTTGGCCAAGGCAAGAATCCAATTGCACTTGGAACAGCCGTTCTTGCCCGCCATCGCGGAAACGGTACAGCAAGTTCGTGAAAATCCAACCGTACAAAAAGCGGCAGAGTCCACGGTCCCCGTCGTCGCCGCTGTGGTGGTTGCAAACACGGCCACCCTTGCTGTTGGCTTTAACCTCCTCTCCTATATCCGCTATCTCACCACGGCGCCCATTCTCTTGTTTTCGCGTCGCAAACGAAGAGGATATGGCGTCGTGTACAATGCCATCACCAAGCTGCCGGTTGATTTGGCCATTATTCGTCTCTATCGTCTGGACGAAGCCAATGCGTCCGCTATCGGACAATTGGTGGCAAGTCGTGTCACGGATAAGGGCGGGCGCTACTTTTTCCTTGCGCAACCTGGTACCTATCGTTTAGTGGCCGGTAAAACGGGGTTTCATTATCCATCGCGTTATTTGGACGGCATAAAAGACGATGGATTATATCTAGACGTTTATCATACGGAACCCATTCATGTTGCCGGCGGTTCGGCCGCCATTACGGCAAATATTCCTTTGGATCCTCTGCAACAGGGGGAAACCACGCCGGCCAAAATTGTGTGGCAACGCCGTTTCCGGCATGTGCAAAGCACCATTGCCGTGCTTGGGAATATTGCGGCCGCTGTCGTTCTCTTCTTGCGGCCGAGCACGTTTACCTTTGTCATGGCTCTTGTACAAGTGGGCATTTATGCCCTTATTCGCCGTCTCGCTTCGCCGAAGAAACCCGTCAATTGGGGCATCGTGTATGATACGCGCAATGGCCGACCGCTCGCAGATGTTATAGCGCGCGTGTTTGAACCGAAGTATAATAAATTGCTGGAAACGACGATAACGGACAGTCGCGGGCGCTTCACTTTCTTGTTGGGGCCGAATGAATATTATGCCGTGTTTGAAAAAAACGGCTTCACTCCGAGCACATTGTCGCCGATTGACTATAGAAAAAAAACCGAACCAACGGAACTTGCCGCGAAAATTCCCCTGCATCCGGCACAGGGCGAGTCTCCGCCCAGCTTTTCTCCCGCGCAAGACACCCATGTTTCATCGCCACCGCAAATCTCTCTTGAACAAAAGCCAATGACGACCTGACCCATATGGCATACATGAAAAAAACCGCACGATTCCTTGCCGCAGGCCTTGTCGTTTTTGCGATCTCCTTGACTTCGTTTAGCCATGTTTTTGCCGCAACCGCCCCCCCGAACATCATTGGATATCAAGGCCGTTTATTGAATGCCAATGGCGTGCCCATTACGGCGTCCACGGCAAGCATGAAATTTTTTCTCTACAGCGCCTCTTCCGGCGGCACGTGCCTTTGGTCCAATTCGTCTTCATCCTGTGACAGCAATGTTCCGGCATCTACCACAGCCCGGTCCGTAACGCTCACGAACGGTCTTTTTTCTGAAAATCTTGGGGATACGGGCGCGTCACTTGCGTATGCGGCCATTCCTGATTCTGTTTTTGCAAATAATGCCGCGGTCTACTTGGAAGTGAATGTACAAGGGGAAACGTTGACCCCGCGCAAACTTTTAACAGCCGCGCCGTATGCCATAAACGCGCAAACGCTCGACGGCTATGATTTGATCGGCAGTGGCTCCATCTATTTTCCGGGAACGACAGGGACAACACCGACCTCCGGGGTTGGCACGCGGTTTATGTGGATTCCATCAAAGGCGGCTTTGCGTGCTGGGATTATTACTGCAAGTGGAACTACGTGGGACGATGCAAATATTGGTGCTCAATCCATAGCTTTTGGTACTAATACAAAAGCAAACGGCGGTCAGTCCACCGCGTTTGGAACATTAACCATTGCAAGTGGCTCTATGTCAACTGCATTCGGTTTTGGTTCATCAGCAAGCGGTGAGGCTAGTACCTCATTTGGTACAAGTACAAGTGCCATGGGAATTAATTCGGTTGCAGCTGGAAATACAACAACCGCGTTCGGGGATTACACTCTAGCGTTTGGTAGAAATTTTTCAGTCAATGGAACAGGATCAGTCGGGTTTAACTTGGGTTCAACGACGACAACCATGACTGCAGCCAATGCCTTTGCCATCATTGGCGGCAATGTCGGCATTGGAACCGTGGCGCCGACAAATATCTTGAGTTTAGGCAATGATGCCGCCCAAAAATTCTGGATAGAAAATTCTGCCGGAGGAACCGTTGGTAGGGCTTTAACCATTGCGGCCGGAGGAACGGTTGCGGGAACCGCTAATATCACCGGCGGCAATTTGATTCTTCAATCAGGTTTGGGCACAGGAACAGGAGCAAGCACCATTTCATTCCAAACAGGAACGACTCTTGGGAGCGGCACGACATTACAAACCATGTCAACCAAGATGACGATTTTGGGGAATGGCAGTGTGGGTATTGGGACAACAGCGCCGACAAATATCTTGAGCTTAGGCAATGATGTCGCCCAAAAGTTCTGGATAGAAAACTCCGCAACGGATATTGTCGGCAGAGCCTTGACTGTCGCCGCGGGAGGAACAATAGCCGGGACTTCCGTAAGCAATATCACGGGCGGTAATTTAATTCTCCAATCAGGTTTGGGCACAGGAACAGGAGCAAGCACTATTTCATTCCAAACGGGAACCACGCTTGGGAGCGGCACGACATTACAAACCATGTCAACCAAGATGACGATTTTGGGGAATGGCAGTGTGGGTATTGGAACCACGGCGCCTGCTTCCACATCCCTTGCCGAATTTGCTCTCGGGGCAACATCACAGGTTCTGATTGATGCATCAACAACAGCTCATACTTCCGCCACAGCTCCTCTGCTCGTGAGAGCCGCGGTTGGACCGGCAAACGTTTCACTTGCGGCGACCAGCATCAGTATTACTTCGACCGGTCTTGATACCGCCTTTGATGCCGCCATCGGTCAATCGGTGAATTTGGCAACCAGCGCTTCGGATGCCGCTTCAACTTTTTATATCGGTTCAAATGTGACGACGACGGGTTCTGGTGCAGGCGGATTAGGCGGTGTTACAGGATATCGTATGGCTCTTGATGATACGGCAGGTGGGATTGACCCCACATTCACGGGAAATTCCGTTGGATTTCAGGTTTTTTCCGATCATAGTCCCTCATCCGCAAGTACGGCAACGGATTATGGCTTTTATGCTCAAATGCAAAATCGTGCAACCACGGCCATTTCATCGTTAACCGGCGCTTATCTTGAACTAAACGGTTCTTTTAATGCTTCGACGAATGTTATAGGAGTTGATATATTCAATGCTTCCTCAACTGTTGATAGAGCAGATACGGCTGTGAGGATTAACGGAAATACCGCATGGACTACTGGTATTTCGATTGGGAAAGCCACAACCGACATTGTTGCCGGCACGAACGAAGATTTGACTATTGCCTCCAATGGATCCGGCAAAGTACTCATAAATTTACCAACGCCTACAAATGGGCAAACTTTTGCCGTGCAAACGGGTGGCACAAGCTTTATGACCTTTGCCGATACGGGGATCATTACGGAAGATTTATTGTCCACTACTTCAACCGCACACACCATTAATACCAATTCGCTTACAAGTGGTGTTGGCTTGAGTATCCTGTCCACAGCCGCCGCACTCACTTCCGGCAGTTTGCTTAATATTTCATCCGCTACCACTGGTACCGTTGTCACGAACGGCATCGTCTCGATTAAAGCTACTCAAGATTATGGAAGCACGAGTAATGTCGGGCTCTTAAATGTGGTGGCCGACGCAACAACGGCGGGGACGGTGGCCCGCATTTCTGGAGCCGCCGTGAACACGGGCACCGGCCTTATTATTTCCACGGGCGCTGTTACCACAGGAACAAGCCTCCTTGTTTCCGGGAGCACAGTTCTCACATCGGGAAATACTATATCCATGGTGAATGGACGCGCATCATTCACGCCAACTAATACGATTGCATCTTCTGTGAGCGCAACGTGGAATGGATTCACCATACCCGCAACAACAGCAACGCTTACCGGTGGAGCAGATGTTACCACCGCCACTGGATTTAATCTTTTCAATATTTCACAGCCGACTATTACGGATAGTTCGGTCGCAACCGTTACCAATGCCGCCTCTCTTTATATTGCAAATGCTCCTGCCGCGGCCGGATCGATTAAGATCACGAATGCCTATGCCCTCTGGCTTGATAATGGCATGGCTCGTCTGGATGGCGGTCTCACATTCTCCAGCGCTTCCGGTACCAGAACCGAACGGTTGTGTCAGTCTGGCGGAGGAACCGGAGATGGCGTTGCGCTTACAAATGCCGTGATCGGAGATTGTTCTGCGGCAGGCCAGGCCGACTATGCTGAAATGTATCCTGTTGCCGCGGATATTACCTATGGCGATGTGGTTGCCATCGGCACGCAGGATGTCATAACCAAACAAGGCAGTCATATTACCCAATTGGTGAAATCCCATGCTTCGTATCAGGGAAATATTGTCGGTATTGTTTCAAATAACTACGAGGATCCAACATCCGTCGGTTACAATATTCAAAGCGCGGACAACCCATTTCCCGTGGCCCTCAATGGCCGCGTGCCCGTTCATGTGACGAGCGAAAATGGCCCCATTCTTCCGGGCGACTTCCTCACGACGTCGGCGACCATGCCCGGGTATGCCATGAAAGCCACGGGGCCAGGCATGGTTATCGGCATTTCTTTGGGTTATTGGAACGGAGTTGGAAATGGGACAGTTATGGTCTTTGTCCAATTAGGCTGGCATGCGGGCGGCGCGATTACCACTTCCGGCACTTTGCCGACATTCGCTTCCGACTTCGCTTTTGCTTCCCTGGGCGATGCTTTGCCCGAATTGCCGGGGAAGGGATCCCGCTTCCTGCGTTTCAACGGTTCGGGTTGGAATGGCGTTTCGGCTGAAGCCGTGGCCATGTCCGTATCGGTGAAAACCACGGATGCCGGCCATTATCGCCTGTCTTTTTCCAATAAAACCGATACCGAAGTCGCATATGTGAATCAATCGGGAGATCTCATTCTCTCGGGCAAGCTCTATCCATCCGATCGCGGCACAGCCCAAACGTCCAAGTATATTTATTATGACGGTTCCGCGGGTCCCGGCGGCGACATGATGCGTTCCAATGCCGCGGGATGGTCTACAGGGAGCTTAGATTTCGCCGAAATGTTTCCATCACCCGAACAGCTGGTAGCGGGGGAAGTGGTTATTTTCTCGAAACTTAGCGGTACCGTGGAGCGCTCGAAAGTCAAAGCGTCTTCCCATTTGGCGGGCATCGTTTCCACCAAACCTGGTTTTCTTGCCGGCGAAAACTTGTCGGATCATTATCCCATTGCTTTGAAAGGTCGCGTGCCTGTTTTGGTGAATGACGAAAACGGGGCCATTGAAGTCGGAGATCCGCTCACTTCATCTTCCACGCCCGGGTATGCCATGAAGGCCACCAAGCCCGGCATGATTGTCGGCTATGCCTTGGATCCGATGATGGAAAAAGCGGGGAGCATTATTGCCTTTGTGAACTTGACATACTGGCAACCGGAAAACAGCACCATCGCTCAAACATCCGTTCCCGGCACGGCAAATACGGCTTCAAATTTTGGCGCGCAAGCCAGTGGAGCCTCATTCACCAGCCTTTCCATGAATGGAGCTTTGTACCTGAACGGGAGCGACATCATTTCCGTGCGGCGCTTAAGCGGCATTGCCGACCATTGGAGCATTGAAGAAGATGGGACATTCAAAACCGAAGGAAGTTACAAGACTTATATCACGTCATTGCAGAATGAAAAGGTGGAAACGGTTGCCATGCTCTCGCGTGAGCAAAAAATTTCCTTATCCGGCGCTTCTCAATTGGTTAATGGTCATGCGACCGTTCAGTTTGAAGCCGTGGATCCCAAGTTCAATGACATTATTTCCACCACGGCTCCGGTGCGCGTTCTTGTCACCTTGCGCGGTCCGGCGAATGGCGTTTATGTGAGCTTTGCGGATCACAATGGGTTTGACGTGCAGGAATTTTCGGGAGGATCTTCCACCGTGCAATTTGATTGGTTCGTGGAGGCCTATCGTCTTGGTTTTGAACCAGCCTCTGCGACCATCGCCGCGCCGATTCCCGCCACGGCAAGTCAGCCAGCGCCTTCAACCAATGCAACGATTTCGCCCGCCGCTGAAATTCCTCCGGCGACCATTCTGGCTCCTGTTCCAGAAACGACGACTCCAACAATGTCTCCCCCTTCTGAAACAGGAAAGGCTCCCGTCTCGCCGCCGACCGTGACCCCTCCCGTAGAAACGGCAGCCGCAACCGTGACCGCGCCGATTCCCGCCACGACCAGCCAGCCGCCAGGGTCCGTGACGGGAGAAACTCTTCCTGCGGCGGCGGCTCCATCTCCTGCTCCCGCCTCTGAACCTCCTTCTGCCGCGCCCCCCGTCATTGAAGCTCCCGTATCAGCTCCAGCGGCCCCCACTGTTCAACCATAAGAAATGGGAAAGAATCAAAAAGCCTCCTTTTATCACCTATCAACAGGTAGGGGACAAGGGAGGCTCGCGCTTTTTTTTGTATGGGGTATACTCTCTAGCGTCTTTATTTTTTGAGGTTTCTTCATGTTATGACCTGGTTCAAAACCGCTCGTTCTCCCATGCGTCTTGAGCAAATCGCCTGCGGACTTGTGTATGCCCTGCTCTTTCTCACGCCGCTTTTTTTCTTGCCGTTTACCTTGGACGTGCTTGAAATAAACAAACAGACCCTCCTTGTTTTATTGACGCTTTTGGCCTGTTTGGCCTGGCTTGGCTCCTTGCATGCCTCGCGGATTGTCTCTTTTCGACGCGGACTCATTCATGCGGCGCCCCTGCTTTTCCTCTTGGTCATCGGCGTGGCTTCCGGTTTTTCGCAGTCCCCTTATTTGTCCTGGATAGGCAGTGTCGGACAGCAATACACCAGTTTCCTGTCTGTACTGTGCTATGTCGCCGTCTTTTATCTCGTAGCGAATTTGTTTGCTGATCCCGCGAAACACGGATATGTCTATGCCGTCCTTCTCCTTTCGTCGCTTATTGCCGGCATCGTGGGCTTGCTGTCTTTGTTCGGTGTGAGCCTTCCTTTTGGGGGTCAGGGCGTATTCAATACCATTGGAACCGTCAATGCGTTTTCGGTTTTTCTCTCCATCGTGACGGTGCTTGGCAATGCATGGTATGTAGCAGGACGCGGGCATAGCCATTTGTACAAGGGTCGTTTGGCGAACATGAATCGCGTGCTCACCTTTGTTGTTTCCCTCATAACGCTTGCCGTTCTTATCTTGCTGGATTATTGGGTGCTTTGGGTCATATTTTTGGCCGGACTTTTATTGCTCTTTGTTTTTATCTTCATGCGTGCCGAGGATTTTCCGGATGTAGGCCGCCTTACCTTTCCCTCTTTTCTTGCCGCTTTTGCCTTGCTGTTTTTGTTCTGGTTCCCAAGCCCCGTTCATCTCAATATTCCGATGGATGTTACTCCGAGCTTTGGCGGCAGTTGGAGTATCGCGCTTCAAACAACCAAGCTCCATCCGCTTTTGGGAAGCGGCCCCGGCACTTATAGTTTTGATTATTCACGTTTCCACGACGCGTCCATCAATTCAACCAATTTCTGGAATGTCCGTTTTGATCGGGCCATCTCTTTTCTCTTTCTCTTGCCGCCCACCGTCGGTTGGTTGGGTACCCTTGGCTGGCTTGTCTTCACTTTGTGGCTTTTCATCGCTTCCATCCTTCGCATCGCTCGCACAAAGGGAGAGGAATGGCTTCCTGCCTTTGTTGTGTTCGGCGGTTGGTTTACGGCCCTTGTCGCCACTTGTTTGTATGGGGGTAATACAACGATTTTGTTGGTCTTTTTTGCCCTTTCCGGCCTTCTCGTCTCTCAATTGGGTTCTGCTCCCACCGAGCGCAAATTCGGGCAATCGCCTCGGTTAAGTCTCATCCTTTCTTTCGCGTTTATTCTCATATCGGTAGGAGCGGTTACCATCATTTTTGTCAGCGGCCAACGCTATGCCGCAGAACTCGCCTTTACCCAGGCTGTCCATTTGGATCAAGCCAATGCGGATCTGGACAAAATCATTCCTTTGCTTGACCGTGCGGCCACCATCAATCGTTTTGACGATATTTATTACCGCAACTTGGCCCAGGCCCTTTTGCTCAAGTCGGGAAAAGAATTGAATGTCATAAAAGACGCACCGCAGGTCAAGCCGGAAGATCGCCAGCGCGTTCAATCGTTTATCGCCGCAAGCGTCAATGCGTCCGTGCGCGCAACCGAGCTTTCTCCGAGTAATGCGGCGAATTGGTTTATTCGCGGTTCGGTCTATCGCGAGTTCATTTCCCTTGTCGATAATGCGGGCACCTTTGCCTCCGATGCTTTCGATAAAACGGTAGAATTGGAACCAGCCAATCCAGGGAATTTTGTTGAATCCGGCCGCACGGATTTCGCCATTGCCGAAGCCTATCGGGCGCTAACCGGCTCCAAGGATGAAAAAGTGAAAAAAGACGCCCAGGAAAAAACGACGCTCTATCTCGGCCTTGCCGAACAGCGATTCAATCAGGCGATTAAGCTGAAGCCGGATTATTCCCCGGCGCATTATCAGCTGGCGCTTGTCAAAGAACGCCAGGGCAAATTGGATGAAGCCATCGGCAAAATGGAAAGCGTTGTCAATTATAATCCTCAAGATGTTGGCGTCGCCTTCCAGCTCGGACTCTTATACATGCGCCGAGGCGGCAAAGAAGATGCCACGCGCGCGCAAGGATCTTTGGAATATGCGGTAAAATTACTGCCTTCCTTCAGCAATGCCCACTGGTTTCTCGCTTCTATTTATGAACAACAAGGAAGTCTGGACAAAGCCATTGCGGAAATTCAAAAAGTAGCCGCATTGAATCCGAACAATGATCTCGTGAAGTCGCGCTTAGAGCGCTTAAAGAGCGGAACGCTATCGAAAACTATTCCCCCGTCCTTGGAAGATGGGTCGAACAAGGCCATCAGCGTCCCAACCCAGCCGACGGAAAATAAAAAGTAAGAAACAAAAAACCTCCCATACATCTGTGGGAGGTTTTTTGGTGGTGTTTGTTTGAAAAAGTCAGATCCCATTTTGCGGAGAACCCTGATTGACCGCCTCCGCTTCGCTCCAGCGGAACGCTGGGGCGCGGCGGAATTCCCCCCACACCCCCCTTCCGCCGCGCCCTCGCTTCTGGCATTTCGGCGAAA
>OBEQ011994561.1_pt1 | contig 14617 bp, 14 predicted proteins | sample 1670901 | NCBI WGS metagenome assembly OBEQ01 (sample SAMEA104232315, study PRJEB22302) | groundwater metagenome | biome: forest; feature: aquifer; material: groundwater | place: USA | collected 2011-08-07 | depth 5.4 m
CATATTTTGTAAACAAAACTTTATCTCCCGGCTTTACTGAAACAGGCACTATTTTTCCATCATCTGTTTTTTTACCACTACCTACGGCAATAATTAAGCCTTGTTCAGGTTTTTCTTTTCCAGAAGTCGAGCCTCGCCTTTTTTCTTTCAATTCTCCACATGGAGCATGTCCGGAGTGCAACGGCTTGGGCTCAAAGTATTTTATGGGCGATGAGCCGTGTGATGTTTGCAAGGGTGCGCGACTTCGTCCCGAAGCGTTGAATGTTTTTCTGACAAACGGAAGTAAAAAAATAAATATTTTAGACTTGTCTTCATTGTCGATAAAAGATGCGCATGATTTCTTTAAAAATTTAAAACTTTCAGAACAGGAGCGTGAAATATCTGTGCCGGTGGTCAGGGAAATCGAAGCACGGTTGCAGTTTATGCTGGATGTTGGTTTGGATTATTTACAACTTTCCCGTAAAGCCAACACACTCTCTGGCGGAGAAGCGCAGCGCATACGTCTCGCTTCACAGCTCGGCTCACGACTTGTCGGCGCCCTTTACGTATTGGACGAGCCGACGATAGGTTTGCATCAGAGAGACAATGATAGGCTCATAAAAACCTTGCAAAATCTGCGTGATTTAGGCAACACCATTTTGATTGTGGAGCACGATGAGGACACTATTTATGCATCGGACTACATTGTGGATATTGGTCCAAAAGCCGGAGTACATGGCGGAGAGGTGATTGTTTCCGGTTATCTGGAAGATTTACTGACCGCCAAAAAAAATACGAATAATTCCCGCACTCTTTCATACCTTCGAGGTGAAACAAAAATAGAGGTTCCTAAAAAACGGCGTTCTGGCCACGGAGTGCTTCGCATTGCCGGTGGAAAAATTTTTAATATAAATAATATGAACGTAGAAGTTCCATTAGGAGCGATGACATCCATCACTGGTGTGTCGGGCTCCGGCAAAAGTTCTTTCATGTATGAAATTTTGTACAAGAACCTTCAAGGACGGCTGGAGAGGAAGTATCGAACTGCCAAAGTTTTTAACTGTTCTTCTTTTTCTGGGACGGAATACCTTTCGCGCGCAATACTGATTGATCAGTCTCCAATCGGTAGAACTCCACGTTCAAATATTGTCACCTATACCGGAGCATTTACGCATATTAGGGATTTGTTTGCTACGACCGAAGAAGCACGCTTGCGTGGTTGGAAAGCGAACCGTTTTTCTTTCAATGTAAAAGGTGGCCGATGTGAAGCCTGTGAAGGAAATGGCGAGATAGCGGTGGAAATGCATTTCTTGCCGACGGTTTACGTGACCTGTGATGTTTGTGATGGTAAACGTTTTGATAAAGAGACTCTCACTGTAAAATATAAAAAGAAAAATATTTATGAAGTGTTGCATATGACCATAGAAGCTGGGCTAATCTTTTTTAAAGATATTCCAGCCGTGTATGACAGGTTGCAAACTTTGATGGACGTCGGCTTGGGTTACTTAGAGCTCGGGCAGAGTGCAACGACGCTCTCCGGTGGTGAAGCTCAACGCGTAAAAATATCCAGCGAGCTTTATCGTCCACACACAGAGAAAACCATTTATCTTTTGGATGAGCCGACCGTGGGACTTCACTATGACGATGTCCAGAAACTTTTAGAAGTTTTGAATAAACTTGTTAGCAAAGGCAACACTGTTGTTCTAATAGAGCACAATCTGGATATTGTAAAAAGTTCGGACTATATTATAGACATTGGTCCTGAAGGCGGAGTGCATGGGGGGAAACTGGTAGCTAAAGGCACACCGGAAGAAGTGGCGAACAACGTAAAAAGCTATACAGGTAAGTATTTAAAAAAAGTACTTAGAAAATAAAAAGATGGAAATCGCAAGCATAAAAAAAATGAAAATACCCAGCAAGCCCGGTGTTTATTTTTTCCGCAAAGGCAAACAAATTTTATATATAGGCAAAGCGACTTTTCTCAAAGACAGAGTAAAAAGTTACTTTGGAAAAGACTTAATACAAACAAGGGGCCCACTTTTGGTGGATATGATTTTTAAAGCGCATACAATAGAGTGGCAAGAGACGGACAGTGTTCTCGAAGCACTCATCCTCGAAGCGAGTTTGATAAAAAAGCATCAACCTTATTACAATACCAAAGAAAAAGACGATAAAAGTTTTAATTATGTGTGTATCACAAAAGAAAAATTGCCAAAAGTCGTCATACTGCGAGGCAGCAATCTTAAAGATAAATTTTTAAGTAAACTTTATGGGCCATACACTAGTGGAACCCAGCTTCGAGAAGCAGTAAAAATAATAAGGAAAATTTTTCCGTTTCTGGATGACAAAAGTAAAAATTATTTAGAATTTTATAGACAAATAAACCTAGTGCCTGACCTAGATGACCGAAAACTATATTTACAAAATATTAAAAGTATTAAATTATTTTTTGAGGGCAAAAAGAAGCAAATTCTTAGGAACCTAGAAAAAGAAATGAAAGGATATGCCCAGAAGCGAGAATTCGAAAAAGCCGGAGAAATTAAAAGGCAAATTTTTGCTCTACAGCACATAAATGATATTGCTTTGCTGAAACAAGAATCAATTTTTTCTCAGTCGCTCGGTTCCTCGCTGCGCTCAGCCACTCCTTCCAAAAAACAGATTCTTGTTTCAGCGCCTATCAGAATCGAGGCTTATGACGTAGCTCACATGAGTGGCAAAAATATGGTGGGCGTGATGACAGTTTTGGAAAACGGAGAAGCGCAAAAAAGCGAATACAAAAAATTTAAGATCAGGACTCAAAGTGGAGCAAACGACACTGGCGCCTTAGCTGAGGTTCTCGAACGACGTTTGGCTCATACAGAGTGGACATATCCGGACCTGATTGTGGTAGACGGTGGCACAGCGCAGATCAATGCCGCCCGAAAGGTTTTTAAAAAGATGAATGTAAAAATTAACCTAGTGTCAGTATTAAAAGACGCAAGACACAAACCAAAAGCTATAATGGCAAAAGGCACCAGTGAGGAATTTGCGAAAAAATATAAAAGAGAAATTTTGCTCGCCAATAGCGAATCGCATCGTTTCGCCATCGCTTATCACAAAAACATGCGGGCAAAAAATTTCTTGAAACAAAAATGAAAAAAGAAAAGATAACTCAAGAAAACATAGTAATACTGCATAACATCCGAAGTGTGGAAAATGTAGGCGCGATGTTTCGCACGGCTGATGCGGCTGGGATTGATAAGATTTATCTCACGGGCTATACGCCGACACCGCTTGATAGATTTGGGAGAAAGAGAAAAGATTTGGCGAAGTCCGCTTTGGGTGCGGAGGAATATGTGGCTTCGGAATCTAAAAAAAGCCTGCCCGCTCTTATTCGTATCCTAAAGCGGGGAAAATTTAACATTATAGCTATCGAGCAAGATAAAAACTCTGTTGATTATAAAAAAATAAAGTTAAAAAATAAAAATGCCTTTATCGTCGGCACTGAAGTTGCAGGCATACCGAAAAATATTTTAAAAATGTGCGACACAATAGCTGAGATTCCTATGCGAGGCAAAAAAGAGTCGCTCAATGTTTCCGTGGCGTTAGGAGTTGCCCTTTTTAGAATTTTAAAAATTTAATTCTTTAACATATCATATATGATAGTTTAAGAAATTTTTGTTTTATATTTCTCTGCCTTACTTCTGACAGCTTTGGCAGAATATAGTTGTTCTGCCTTGAATGGTAGTTTTTTGGAGTGGCTTGCCACAGTTGGGGCACATTCCGCCCTTTTTGCCGTATACTTTGTGTTCTCTGGCGTAGTTGCCCCTAGAAGTGTCCAGAAGTCTATACGTAGCTACAGACGAACCACCTACTTTAACTGCACGACGCAGGATTCTCAGTATAGCTTTGTGTAGTCTAGCTACTTCGGGAGCGGAGAGGGAATATGAATTTCTGTCCGGACGAATGCGTGCCTCAAATAAACTTTCGTCTGCATAAATATTTCCGAGGCCGGTTACTATTTTTTGGTCCATTAATACTGCTTTTATCTTTCCATTTTTTTCTTTGAGTTCATCCTTAAAATATTTCAAAGTAAATTTATTTGATAATGGTTCTACACCTAGAAGTCCGAAATGATTTTCGGCTTCGAATGATTTTCCGTCTTTATAATACAAGAGGTAGCCAAACATTCTGGTGTCGTTGTAGTAAAGATTTCCATGCTCAAGTTCAAAGGTCACATGTGTGTGTTTATTTGGAAGTTCTGTTTCAGAAAGTTCGATAGGGTGCCCGCCTGCAATAGCCATGCTGTAAGCATTGCGGGCAGGGCCACCACTTACCATTTTTAAGCCAGCCTTTGGTTTGTATACAAATTGTCCGGACATTTTAAGGTGCACTAAAATAATTTTGCCATGACTCAATTTAAAAATGAGGTTTTTAGCCCGCCTTTCTACTCCTGCGAAGCGTTCACCTTTTAGTCCCTTAATAAAGGCAATCTTTTTCTTTATAGATGGAGTGCGTAGGGTTCCTTTACCGGAGACCAACTTAGGTTTTTTGACTTCTACCCTACGTATTTTTTGACCCACTATTACACGGGTTAGTCCAATTCTTAGGTTTTCCACTTCTGGGAGCTCAGGCATCCCATTAAAAAATTAAAATTAGTAATTTCATAGTTATTTCAAGTCCGCAGATTTTCTAACGGGACAAGTGCTATAATCATACTATGAAGAGAGGGTTATTAACAATTTTGTGTTTTGTCATTATTTTTGCCCCGGTTAGTTTTTCGTATGCGAAAGCTAAAGTAACTCCACCAATAAAACCAATTAAGATTCTTTTAGTGCCAGGCCATGACAATGAAGTCTGGGGCGCGCAGTATAGGAATATAAAGGAAGCAGATATGAATTTGAACTTAGCTACACGCATTTACAATATCTTAAAAAAAGACAAAAGATTTGAAGTTTACATCACTCGACAAGTAGGCGGATACACGAAGGAGTTCGCAGACTATTTTTATCTGCACAATGACGATATTGTGGCCTTTCAAGATAGTGCTAGAAAAAATATGCAAGCCAATATTGCCAGTGGTAGTTTTGTTCAAAAAGTAAATCCTCCACATCATACTGTAAGTGAAGACGTGGCTGTAAGACTATATGGAATAAATAAATGGGCGGATGAAAACAAAATGGATGCAGTTGTACATATTCATTTCAACGATTATCCGCGTTCGCACAGCTGGACAATAGGCAAGTACAAAGGTTTTGTCATCTATATGCCGGATGGGCAACTGGCAAACTGGAAAGAAAGTAGCCAGCTGGCGGCGAGTATTTTCACTCAACTTAAGAAGAAATATACTACCAGCACTTATGAAAAAGAACTCGGCGGCTTAATTCCGGACCAATCACTCATCGCTATGGGCTCAAATGGCACACTTATCTCTGGCGTGCGTTCCGTGTTGATAGAGTATGGATATATTTATGACAAAAAATTCCGCACCAAGTCTGCCCGCTTTGCGTCTTATACTGCTATGTCCAATCTCACTGCTGCCGGCATAAAAAATTATTTTTTCAAAAAGTAAATACATATATCAGCTATAGCGTAAATATGTATTTTTACCTTCCTCCCAATATTTTCAGTGCTTCTTTTATTTTTGTGTTTGTATTGATGTCGGGAGAAACTTTTTTCAACGCCTCGCGGGCTTCATTTTGTGAGTAGCCCAGAGATTTCAATGCTTCAAGGGCATCTAATTCTCCTTGTAGGGAAGTACCGGATTTCTCTTCGCCGATTTTGTCTCTAAGCTCGATTACTATTTTTTCCGCAGTTTTTCTGCCGATGCCAGATATTTTTGTTAAATATGTCGTGTCGCCGGTGCCTATGGCTTTTTTTAATGTTTCAATTGTGGCTATGCCTAAAATCGCCAGCGCTCCTTTTGGTCCGATGCCGGAAACATTTATCAACATTTCAAAAAATTCTAATTCTTCTTTATCTAGAAATCCGTATAAATCAAAGGCATCCTCGCGAATGTGCGTGTGGATAAAGAGAAAAATTTCCCTTGCCTCGCCGGAGCTATTTGCATAGGCGGGTTTGCCTATTTTTTTTGCTTTAGATAAAGCATCAGGCGAGACGCTTATTTTATATCCCACGCCTGCCGTTTCCACGATTAAAAACTTCTCCGTCTTTAATATTATTTTTCCTCTTATGCTTCCTATCATGGATAAATCATAGCATATTTACCCCGCCAAAGTATCAGGCGGGGATTGCCTTTTTTTGTATTTTTTGCTATATTATATATATGCCAATTACAAAATCAGCTAAAAAAGCTATCCGCACATCCCTTCGTAAGAAGGCTTTTAATGACCAACGCAAGAAGGTTATGAAAGAAGTTATCAAGAAAATCGAGAAACTTTCTAAGACCAGCAAAGCCGAGGCATCAAAGATGCTTTCGACCGCTTTTCAAGCCATAGATAAAGCAGCGCAAAAGGGAGTAATCAAGAAAAACAACGCCGCAAACAAAAAGTCTCGCCTCTCTAGGTTAGTAAAGTAATTTTTAATGTCTCATCTACTCGAATTTTATGGAACAGAATGCCCGCACTGTGTGCGGATGCATGAGCTAGTGGAGCGACTTGAAAAAGAAGAGGGCATAAAAGTTGAAAGCTTGGAAGTTTGGCATAACAAAGAAAATGAAAAACGTTTACTGGAGCTTGATAAAGAGTTTTGCGGTGGCGTACCATTTTTCTATAACACAGAAACCAATAAATGGATTTGCGGGGAAGATAGCTATGATATATTAAAAAAGTGGGCAAAAGGGGAAGAATTTACGCAATCATAGCATTAAATTTGCAACCAAATCGTATCTTCCAACGTATATGAGAGTAAGACCATCTTATGTCAATTATAGAAGTAAAAAATTTAACTAAAAAATTCGGGGATTTTACTGCCGTGAGCGACGTTTCTTTTTCCGTTAATTCCGGCGAGATCTTTGCATTTTTGGGTCCAAACGGCGCAGGTAAAACGACAACTATCAAAATGCTCACTACTCTATTAGAACCAACAAGTGGGCAGATGACAGTCAACAATTTTAACTTAAAAAATGAACGAGATGATGTTCGTCGAAGTTTTGGCATAGTTTTCCAAGACCCAAGCTTGGACGATGATTTGACCGCATATGAAAATATGGAATTTCATGCCGTGCTTTACGGCGAGACTAAAGTTAATCGGGTAAAACGCATAGAAGAACTTTTAAAGCTGGTTGATTTGTGGGACAGAAAAAACGAGTTTGTAAAACATTATTCAGGCGGGATGAAACGACGGCTGGAGATTGCGCGTTCGCTTATCCATACTCCCAAAATAATTTTTTTAGATGAGCCGACAGTCGGACTTGACCCGCAAACTCGCAACCATATCTGGTCTTATGTTGTAAATCTTTCGAAGAAAGAGGGTGTGACTGTATTTTTGACTACGCACTACATGGAAGAAGCGGAAAAATCAGCGGACCGCGTCGTAATTATCGACCACGGAAAAATTTTAGCTACCGGAACACCGGAAGAGTTGAAGAAAAACACCGGTACGGAATCTCTCGAAGAAGCATTTTTAAAATTAACCGGTAATGCTATTCGCTCTGATGAGGCAAGCTCGATGGACACTCTGCGCTCCCAGGCGAAGATGTGGGGAAGGAAGAGATAATACAAAATAAAAAAATACAAAAAAAATGAGCACAATTTATATCCTTTGGTTACGACAACTTAAAAAATATATCAGATCAACGCCCCGAATCATCGGTTCTTTAGGGCAACCGATTCTCTTTTTGCTTGTTTTCGGTTTCGGTTTTGGTTCAATTTTCCAAAAGTCCGGCGCCGGAAACTACATTCAGTTTTTGGTGCCAGGCATCGTAGCAATGGCGGTGGTTTTTTCCGCAATCTTCGGCGGAATTGAACTCATCTGGGATAGGCAGTTTGGTTTTCTAAAAGAGACGATGGTGGCGCCGGTGTCTCGTTTCAACATTATGCTCGGTAGAAGCTTTGGAGGTGCGACGGTGGCGGTGATTCAAGGTGTGGCAGTATTAATCATTTCTTTTTTGGTAGGTTTCAGACTTCATAACCCATTAATGATTTTTCCGGCGCTGGTGTTTATGTTTTTAACCGCTTTTTTCTTTACAGCCCTAGGCACGGCCATCGCCTCAAAATTACAAGATATGCAGGCCTTTCCTATAATCATGAACTTTTTAGTTATGCCACTATTTTTCCTTTCCGGTTCTATTTTTCCGCTTAATACTGCTCCAAAAGCGCTTCAAATCATAGGTAAATTCGACCCACTGTCCTATGGGATAGATGGATTGCGAAATGTCCTAGCTGGGGCTTCGAGCTTTAATCCATGGACTGATTTCCTGGTGCTGCTGGTTTTTTGTATTGCCGTTCTGCTTGTAGGTAAGCACTTTTTCGAAAAAATGGAAGCGTAAAATTTAGTTTGTAGTTGCCGGAGGGGTTGTTCTCGCTGGTCTAATTTGTACGGATTGTGCGTTCATGCTGCCGTCAGTATTTGGACTTCCAGTAACTGAAACCTGTGTGCCGGTTGCCAGGTCAGCCACACTACCCGCAGCAAATTTTGAAATAGTTGTATTCGTATCAAAGAAAATTATTTTTGACCCGCCTTGACTCGGCGAGGCAGGCCCGCCGTCCATCAATTTTACAGTGATGCTTTTGTCATCTTTACCAATAATTTCTCCGGTTGTAAATCCTCCCAAGCCTCCCGTGCCTCTGCCCCCTCTTCCACCACCAAAAGCCTGACCACCCTGGCCTCTGGTATTTGCGCTAACCGGCGCGTGACTTTTTCCATAAACTACACCTCCATAAAAAACTCCCACTAAAAGTAAAACTCCCATCACTACCAAACCAATTTTTTTATTACTATTTTCTTTCTTCATAATTTTTTAGTTGCGCAAATTACCTTTCTTTCTTCAGGTCCTCGGTTCTCCTCGCCATTCTATTCTTCTTCGAAGAAGGAAGCTCGGCCAGACCATTCAGAAATAAAATAATTTGCTTCACTATTATTAAATTAATAAATCACTCATACCTCAGGGCATCAATCGGATTTAACATTCCCGCCCGACGAGCAGGGTAGTATCCGAAAACAATACCGATAGCGGCTGAAACACCAAAGGCCAAAAGAACTGAAGACAGCGTCACTTCCGTAGCGACAATGCCGGTAGAGGTTACGATAAACGATATAAACCAACCCAAAATAATTCCAATAAACCCTCCGATAAATGTTAGCATTACAGCTTCGCAAAGGAATTGGGTGTTTATATCTTTTCTCTTTGCCCCGATGGCTTTTCTTAAGCCTATCTCCTTGGTGCGCTCGGTCACTGTTGTGAGCATCATATTCATGATGCCTATTCCGCCGACTAAAAGGGAGATTGAGGCGATAGCCGCTAGAAACAAGGTGAATGTATCTATAACCGTAGTCAATGTACCTAAAATATCTTCTTGTGAAATTATGGAAAAATCCGCTTCCGCTACACGGTGTTTATCTAAAAGAGCATTGGTTGCCAAGTCCTTAACTTCCGCCATTTGATTTTTATCTCCCACCGAAACAGCCATCATGGAAAGATAGTCCACTCCGGCCAGAATTTTTTGCATCGTGGAAAAGGGGACGAATATCATATCATCCGGACCAGAGAATCCGGCTCCGCCTTTTTTGGTCAGTACACCGATGACATTAAAATTAACTTTATTGATCCGAATAGTTTTACCCAAAAGACTTTCGGGATCTTCATCTCCAAACAAGTCGGTCGCGACAGTCGCGCCCAATACCGCTTGCCGGCCCAAGCTCCGGTCGTTTGCGTCAGAAATAAAACTACCGTTTGCAACAGTTATGTTGTGTACTATTTGATAGTCGGTTGTTGCTCCTGTGATGGTAGTGTTGGTATTATTGCCTGTTGCCACGACTTGGAATCTGCGAGAAACTTCAGGAGAAACTGCGGCGACACCATCTATGGCTTTTATTACGTCGATATCTTCATTTTTTAGAGTCTGCGCTGTCCCACGACCGGAAGAAACTATTCCTCGTCCCGGCTGAACTATTCCCGGAAGAATTGTCAGTAGATTTGAACCAAGACCTTGAATGCTGGACTGGATAGAAGCTTTGGCACCATTGCCTATGGACACCATGGCGATGACAGAGGCGATACCTATCACGATACCGAGCATAGTAAGACCGGAGCGCGCCTTATTGGCGGACAGTGAGCTATATGTTTCATGCGCTATATCTGTTAGTTTCATTTCAGTTATTTTTTATAATCCTTTTTTTATGGGTTGTTTTATCTTCAACAAGTTTTCCATCTTTTATAAAAAGAATTCTGTCCGCGTGTTCGGCTATTTCTTGTTCATGCGTAATCAGAACTATAGTGCGACCTAATTCTTTATTTAGTCTTTGAAAAGTTCCGATGACAATATCTCCGGTTTTTGAATCCAAGTTTCCAGTCGGCTCATCCGCTAAAATAAGCGACGGATTATTTACCAGCGCTCTCCCTATAGCTACGCGCTGAATTTGTCCTCCGGAAATTTGATTGGACATATGAAGAAAATGACTTTCGTCTAAGCCGGCAGAAATAAGAGCATTTTTTGCCCTTTTCTCTCTTTCCCTGCCATGTACTCCGGCATATACCAAAGGTAGCATTACATTTCTGAGCACTGTTGTTCTGGGTAATAAATTAAAAGCTTGAAAAACAAAACCGATTTTGTCTCTACGAATATTGGCGAGCTCGTCATCGGACAAAGTCGAGACGTCTTTATTGTCCAGAAAGTATGTTCCAGAAGTCGGGCTATCAAGTGCACCCAAAATGTGCATCAAGGTTGATTTTCCGGACCCCGAAGGTCCCATGATGGCTACGAAGTCCCCATCGGCGATACTGAAAGAAACGTCATCCAATGCCTTGAATTCAATATCACCCGTCTTATAAATTTTTGTAATATTTTTCAGAGTAATCATCTATCAATCATAAGAAACTATTAATTACCGCGTGCTGGAATTCTTGCACCGCCACCTGCACCTCCTCCTCTATTTTGAGCGGGACTACCAAAAAGACTAGGCGCTGAGCTTGTTGTTGCAGTTTTCGGTTGTATTGTTCTGGTAACAATTTCATCACCTTCTTTAATTCCGGAGATGATTTCGCTTTGCGAGTCATTGGACAAGCCAACTTCCACAGGGATTTTGTTTGGAACAATTTTTGAGACACTACCGAGCAATCCATCCGTAGGCGGAATAAGCGGACTATCAAACATTTCAACATAACCTGTGCCACCTTGACCCGCCTGCTCCCGTAGGGCGGGCAGGGATTTTACGGCGCTATTTGGAACCATCAACACATCTTGTTTGATGTCGGTGATTATAGCTCCCGAAACGCTCATTGCTGTTTTAACTCTGTCATCCTGCGTATCAAAATTTATTTTAACATCATAGGTTACTACTCCTTGCGACACTGTGCCGATGGAGTCGATTTCGCCGACAACTCCGGAGATAGTAAGGTCGGGAACAGCATCAAAGGTAAGAGTGGTTTTTTGTCCTATTTTTATTTTTGCTACATCGACTTCATTGAGTGAAATTACTGCAAGCTGTTGCGGGGCAATCAGAGTTCCGACTACCGTACTTTGGGTTACCGAATCTGATTTTTTTAGATTGAGATTTGTTATAGTGCCAGCTAGAGGTGCACGAACGACATAATCCGATAAATTGTCTTTCGCATCCTGTAGGGCATTCTGTTTCTGTTGTAGCGATAATTGCGCGCTCTGTATATCTAAAGAGCCATTCTCCGAAGAATCTTTGTTGTTATTGATGTTTGTTTTTGCCGTAAGGAGAAGAGAAAGATGCCCGTTGACGGCGGTAGTATAAGTGGAAAGGGTAGTTTGAGTAGAAGTAAAGTTTGCTACGTTACCCGAATCTTTGGCCATATAATCGACAAAGTCCGAGTAGCTTTTAATAGCGTCCGCTAAAAGCTTGGTGGTGTCATAAGTCTCTTTAATGATATTCTCTGTGTCAATTCCGGGAGAAGTGTTGCTTAGTTTTTGATAATCTTTGTTGTTTTGGTTCAAAGCGCTTAGAGCGGCATAGTAAGTTGTGTTTGCTTTGTTTCTGGAATCCAATGCAATATTCCCGGCTGCTCTTGCTGCATTATCTGATAGATTTTTTTCCAATAAAATATTGTTTAATCCAGTGAGAATTGAATTTAAATCGTAAAATGTATCTGACACAGTGTTAAAACCGTCGCCGTAAGCTTTTGTCAAGCTGTCGCTAATGTTTTTGTCTGAATTCTGGATTTTTAATTTCTCTAGTGCTAAATTCGCGCTATCCAGACTTACTTCCGCATCGCGCACAGCTTTTTGCGCATCTTTAGCATCGAGTTCTACAAGAATCGCCCCGGCACTGACCTTGTCTCCATTTTTTGCCCCTACGTATACTATATCGCCGGAAACTTTAGGCTTAATATCTACTTGGCTCAAAGTGGAAACCTGTCCGGTACCGGAAACGGATGCTACTATCGTGCCCTTTTCTACTTTGGCTGTTACATAACGAATCTCCCCGCTGGTGCTTGTGAACTTTTTATATCCCCAATATCCGAGGCCTATAACTACAACCAAAACAAAAACACTGATTATCTTGTGCGCAATAACGAAGGATTTAATTTTATTGAAGTATGTTTTCATTTTTTTATTTTAAAAGTTTTTTTACAATTTTTTTATTAAGCCGGATGTATTGATCAAACTCCTTATCACTCAAGACTTCAAAAAATTTAAAAAATTTACTTTGAATTTGTTTTTTCATTTTGTCGACTTTTGCTCTGGTTCTTTTGGAAAGAGTTAAGGTCACGGCCCGACGGTCGTTCTTATCTGTTTTTCTTGTTACATATCCGCTTGCAACCAAGCCGTCAATAAGCTGCGTTGACGCGCTGCTGGTTATGCCCAAAGTTTTTGCCACATCTTTGACCGTACTTTCACCATGTTGTTCAATGCACATAAGCGCTCCCCATTGGGAAGGAGTGATTCGCGGTATATTTATACTACGTGGTATGTCGAATACTACAGCGCGTCTAAGGGTTTTGAAGTCTTCCATCAGTTCTTTGATTTTTTGTTTACGGTCAGTCATCTCAATTAAGTTATTTAATATGTAAGTATCTTATCAAATAGTAATGCGGGTGTCAAGCTAAACAAAAAGGCACCTCTTTTAGGTGCCTCTTTGTTTAGCTTCATCCTAGTTTGGCTTATTGGTGTATCGTGGTGGTTGTAGTCTGTTGACCCAAGGGATTATTTGGATCGTTTACCGTGGTCACAGTTTTTCTACGAAACGGTTGGTCAAAAAGATATTTTGCCAAAAGTATGAGTATGAGTATGAGTATCAAGAGTAGAAGCCATCCGAAGATACTGTCCGGTAGAAACCCGGCTCCGAATACATTTGCTCCGAGCGCAACTCCGCTTTTTACTCCACATACGTTTGCGGAAACATTAGCGCTCACTGATTGAGGGAAACCGCCGGTAACGTAGCTTAAGGTAGCAGGGAAGTTCAGACTTGTTCCGGCAGGCACGTTATTTCTTACTCGTACGCGTATCGTTACTGTGCCCTGACCATTTGCTCGAAGTGTTCCCAAATTAAACATCAAACTATTTCCGGAAACCATCGGATTGCTTGGATTCGAGAACATATAGTCTACTTCCTGCGGTAGGTTTATTTGCAAGTTTAGATTTGTTACTGATGCAGTACCGACGTTTTGGTAAGTTACGGCATAGTTTATCTCGTCACCCGGACATGGATTTGTATTGTCGAGCGTAGGTACGATAGGTTGATTGCGGTCTACAGAAGAAGAAATTAATACCAGAGAAGATGGTGGGGGAGTATAAGTCGTACTGGTTCCCAATACTTGTCCGCGGACACTTACGGTCACTGAATCAGTAGAGGATCCTGCATTGTTGCTACAAGTCATCGTATAAGTTCTGGTGCCTGTTAGTGAGCCGGTAAAGAAGGCCCCAGGTCCTATATTCTTTGTTCCTGCCCAGCCGACAGAGCCATCAGAAGCGAAACAAGAAGTGGCGCTAGTGGTACTCCAGCGTACAGTCGTAGCTCCGTTGAAAGGTAAGCTTGTCTGGTCAGCGGTGAGCACTACAGTCGGCCGATTGTTAACTATATTGTTATATACACATGGAAGTACGCCTCGGTAATTTATCGCGCTCGGGTCTTGGCAAACCTGTAGTTGTGGGTATGTACAAGGCAAGTATCCTCGATAATTTATAGCACTTGGGTCTTGACAGACCTGTGGTTGTGGATATCTACAAGGCAGTGTGCCTCGATAATTTATCGCGCTCGAGTCCTGACAGATTTGAGTATTGTATGTACAAGGAAGATAACCACCATAATTATTAGCCGAAGAATCCTGACATGTTTGGTTTTGAACTTGATTAACATAGACTGTCGCCGAAGCGCTAGCTTGCTGTCCGTTAACACCATAACAAGTAATTGCGTAGGTAGTCGTCACACCCGGAACCACTACACCTGACCCACTCGTTGCTGTACTACCAGTCCAGTAAGCGGAACACGAAGTAGCGTTTTGGGAACTCCAAGTAAGAGTAGAGTTTTGACCCGTTGTGATACTAGTAGGGTTAGCGGTTAGGGTGACGGTAGG
>OBEQ010394916.1_pt1 | contig 14616 bp, 8 predicted proteins | sample 1670901 | NCBI WGS metagenome assembly OBEQ01 (sample SAMEA104232315, study PRJEB22302) | groundwater metagenome | biome: forest; feature: aquifer; material: groundwater | place: USA | collected 2011-08-07 | depth 5.4 m
CCAAACCCTGAAAGAAGACTTTGTCCGCACGGCCAGGGCCAAGGGGCTTTCCGAACGCCGGGTACTTTATGGCCACGCGCTCAAAAACGCGATTCTTCCCGTCGTGACGGTTTTGGGTCTTTCAGTGCCCGGCCTTTTGGGAGGAAGTGTTATTTTTGAATCCATTTTCTCGATCCCGGGAATGGGCCGGCTATTTTTCAATTCGGTTTTCGCGCGGGATTATCCGGTGATTATGGGAATTCTGGTTTTGGGAGCGGTCTTGACTCTGATCGGCAATTTGTTGGCGGATTTGGCCTATGCCTTGATGGACCCCAGGATAAGATTAAAATGAATCGGCCGGCAAAACTTTCATTGGCCTGGATTTTTTTTATCCTCACGGCATCCGTGTGCGTTTGGTCGTTTTTTTCGGCCGCGGCTCAAAACATGGATTTTCCTCAGGCGTTGCAAACGCCTTCGCCGCGGTATTTATTTGGGACAGATTCGCTCGGCCGTGATCTTTTTTTAAGGACCCTGGCGGGTGCCCGCGTGTCGTTGGGTGTCGCCTTCGTAGCGGTTTTTCTGTCAACGCTTCTTGGCGTATTTTTTGGGCTTGTTTCGGGATACTATGGAGGCAAGACAGACAAAGCGATCATGTCTTTCACGGATGCGGCGCTTTGTTTCCCGAGTTTTTTTCTGATGCTGTCCATGATCGCTGTTTTCGGACCGGGCATTTTGAACGTCATGCTTATCCTGGGCTTTACGGGCTGGATGGGCACGGCGCGCTTGGTCCGCGCCGAAGTGTTGAGCCTCCGTGAAAGGGAATTTATTTTGGCCGCGCGCGTGATCGGCGCCAAAGATTCCCGGATTATTTTTAGGCATCTTTTGCCGAATACCGCGGGGTTAATTTTCGTGAACGCCGTCTTGGGTATCTCGGGTGCCATTCTGGCTGAAACCGCTTTAAGTTTTTTGGGGATCGGGGTACAGCCGCCGACTCCCAGCTGGGGAAATATTTTGGCGGACGGCAAAGCAACACTCGGCGCCGCTTGGTGGCTTACGCTGTTTCCGGGACTTTTTATTTTTTTAACCGTCTTGTCCGTGAACGTTTTTGGGGAGCATCTTCGTGAACGACAGTATTCTTGAAATCCGGGATTTAAGCGTTCTTTTTCATAAAAAAGGGGAGATTTCGAGTTTTACCGCGGTGAATTCTTTGAGTTTTTCGTTCGAACGGGGCTCTTTTGTGTCGCTCGGCGGAGAATCCGGATCCGGTAAAACGGTGACCGCTCTCTCGGTCTTACGCCTTCTACCTACGGCCCTTATTCGAGGGCAGATTCACTATCGCGGGAAATCCGACGGCTCTTCAGAGGATGTTTTAAAGCTTTCCCAGAAAGAAATGACGATGAATGGCGGGCGAAGCCTAGCCGCTATTTTTCAGGATCCGGGTGCCGCCTTGAATCCCGTCATGAAGGTCGGCGAGCAGGTTGAGGAAGCGTATAGGGCACATTTTAATTCCGATAAAAATTCGGCTAAGAAAAAGACCTTGGACTTGCTGGCAGCCGTCCGGATCAAGGAAACGCAGAGGGTGTATGAAAGTTTTCCTCATGAATTGTCCGGCGGGATGAAACAGCGGGCCATGATCGCGATGGCCCTCGTCATGGAACCTGAGCTTTTGATTTGCGATGAGCCGACCGCGTCGCTGGATCCCGACACGGCCTTGGAAATTATGGATTTATTAGCCAACGCGCAAAAACAAAGGGGCCTGACTATTTTTTTTATTACGCACCATATTTCTTTGGCGGCTGGATTTTCGGACGCGCTTTTGGTGATGAAATCGGGCCGGCTGTTGGAAACGCTGAATAAGGGCCCGGAGGGTTTTGTGCCCAAAGAAGAATACACGCGAAAAGTATTTCGCGCGGATTTAAGCGGCTTAACGCCTAAAACGAGGATAGAAGTTTAAATGCTTTTTCAAGCGGTTGATCTTAAAAAATCTTTTCCGGAGCGGAGAGTGGAAGCCGTACGCGGAGTTTCTTTTTCGATTGCCCGGGGGCAGACCCTCGGGCTTATCGGCGAATCGGGCTCGGGCAAGTCCACTCTGGCTAAGCTTGCTTTAGGGCTTTTAGAACCGGACGCCGGGTCGATTTTTTTTGAGGGCGTCAGCTTTAAAAATTTTAGGAAAGAAGACTTGAGAAATTTTAGAAAAAAAGTCCAAGCGGTTTTCCAGCACCCGGCCCTTTCTTTGGACCCCCGGATGAGGGTGAGGGATATTTTGAGAGAACCCTATTGGGTCCGTGGAGAGCGTGGTGGGTACGGCATGGACCGGAAATTACGCGATCTTTTAAACTTGGTGGAGCTTCACGGCCGTTTTCTGGACCGCTTTCCCCGCCAGCTTTCGGGAGGTGAATGCCAGCGTGTCGCGATCGCCAGGGCGCTTAGCACAAGCCCCGAGCTTATCGTTTGCGATGAGGCCGTCTCTTCGCTGGACCTTATTACCCGCGCCGGAATCTTGAATTTGCTTTTAAAGCTTCAAAAAGAGAAGTCCGTGAGTTATCTGTTTATTTCACACGACCACACGGTCGCGCGCCACATGAGCGACCAAATTCTCGTCATGAAAGAGGGCAAGATTCTGATACAATAGATAATATGAAAAAACTTTTAACTTTTGTTATGGCCGGAGGCAAGGGGGAGCGCCTGTCTCCTTTGACCAAAGACAGGGCCAAGCCCGCGGTGCCCTTTGGCGGGATTTACCGCATCATTGATTTTACGCTTTCCAACTGCATCAATTCGGGAATCCGGCGTATCAATATTTTGGTTCAGTACAAATCCATGTCTTTGGCGCGCCATATCCGTATGGGATGGAATATTTTGAACGCCGAAGTCAGCGAATACATTGATGTGGTCCCCGCCCAGCAGAGGGTGGATGAGCACTGGTATCAGGGCACGGCCGATGCCATTTACCAAAATATTTATTCGATCCACATTGAAAATCCCGATCAGGTTTTGATCTTGGCCGGGGATCACGTGTACAAAATGAATTATAAACTCATGCTGGACGCTCATCGCCAGGCCGGCGCGGACCTGACGATCGGCGTCGTGCCTTTGCCGGTGGAGGAATCGTCAGGGGTCGGCGTCATGGAGGTTGATGCTTCCAACCGCGTGGTCGGCTTTGAGGAAAAACCCGCCCAGCCCAAGACGGTTCCGGGAGACCCCAAACATATTTTTGGATCCATGGGAATTTATATTTTTGACCGCAAAGTTCTCGAAGAAGAGCTGGAAGAGGACGCGGGTAAAAAAAGCGACCATGATTTTGGAAAAAATATCATTCCTCAGATGATTCAAAAAGGGCAGAGGAAAATAGTCGCTTACAATTTTGTTGATAAAGCCAAAGAAGGAGCCGCGTACTGGAAGGACGTGGGGACCTTGGACGCGTATTACGAAGCCAACATGGATTTGGTCCAGGTGACGCCGCATTTTAATCTTTACGAGCGTGAGTGGCCCATCCGCACCTACCAGTTGCAATACCCGCCCGCTAAATTTGTTTTTTCAGAAAATTCCCGGCGTGGGGCGGCGCTGGACTCAATCGTCAGCGACGGGTGCGTGATCTCCGGCGGTTTGGTCCAGCGGTCGCTGCTTTCGCAGGACGTGCATGTGCATAGTTATTCCAAAGTGGAAGACTCAATCCTGCTGGAGGGGGTGGATGTCGGCCGCTACGCGAAGATCAAGAACGCGATCATTGATAAACATGCCAGGATACAACCGAATGCCCAAATCGGATACGACCGGGACAAGGACAGAAAGCGTTTCACCGTGACGCCCAACGGGATCGTCGTGGTTGAAAAGGGCGCGGTGGTGGAGGCGGATAAATGACAAGCGGGATTCTAAAGATCGGCCCCTTCGAGCTTCGGTCGAGACTTATCGTCGGCACCGGGAAATACGCCTCGTTCGAAGAAATGGCCAGAGCGCTCGAAGCTTCCGGGGCCGAGATGATTACCGTGGCCGTCAGGCGCGTCAACTTGGACCGTAGTAAAGAATCCATGCTGGATTTTATTGATCCCAAAAAATATATCCTTTTGCCCAACACTGCCGGTTGCTACACCAAGGAAGAGGCGGTCCGCACCGCGCGGATGGGCCGGGCCGCCGGGTTTTCCAATTTGGTCAAATTGGAAGTGATCGGTGACCCTCAGACCCTGCTTCCGGACACTCAAGGACTTCTTGAAGCGACGAAAGAACTTGTGAAGGAAGGTTTTGTCGTGATGCCTTACACCAATGATGACCCGATCATGGCCAAGCGTCTGGAGGAGGCAGGTGCCGCTTGTGTGATGCCTTTGGCAGCCCCCATTGGGTCCGGGCAGGGGATTTTGAACCGCCTCAACATTCAATTTATCATCGAAAAAGCGAAGATCCCCGTCATTGTGGATGCCGGAGTCGGCACTGCATCCGATGCGGCCATTGCGATGGAGCTCGGAGCTGACGGAGTTTTGATGAACAGCGCCATTGCCGGCGCCGATGATCCGGTCAAAATGGCCGAAGCCATGAAGCTTGCCGTCAAAGCCGGCTGCTTGGCGTATCAGGCCGGAAGAATCGAAAAGAAAATGCATGCGAACGCTTCCAGTCCTTCTATTGGATTAGTTCCAGCGATTGAATAAATAGCGTGTGTCATTGCGAGCCCGCGGTTTTTGGCGGGCGCGGCAATCTATACCACAGAGAATAATATCGCACAGATTGCTTCGTCGGCTGCTGCCTCCTCGCAATGACACGTAAGGGAGAATATGAAAAAAAAGAATAATAAAGACAGAAAATACAACATCGCTGTGATCCCCGGCGATGGCACGGGTCCCGAAGTAACGGTCGAAGCGGTGAAGGTTTTAAACGCTTGCGCAAAGAAAAACGGTTTTAGTTTAAGCCTGACTCATTTCGATTTTGGCGGAGAACGTTATTTAAAAACCAGCAAAGTGTTGAGCGACAAAGAAGTGGCGGGCCTCAAAAAATTTGATTCAATTCTGCTCGGTGCGGTCGGGCATCCGGACGTGAAGCCGGGAATTTTGGAAAAGGGACTCTTGCTCAAAATTCGTTTTGATCTGGAGCAGTACATCAACCTTCGTCCGGTGAAACTTTATCCCGGTGTGTGGACACCGCTCAAGGACAAGGGTCCGGACGAAATAGATTTCGTTGTTGTACGCGAAAATAACGAAGGGCTTTATGTTGGCGAGGGAAAATTCATCAACAAAGGCAAAAAAAATGAAATCGCGCTTCAGGTGTCGCGCAATACGCGTAAAGGCGTCGAAAGATGCATTCGTTATGCGTTCGAATTTACTCGCAAACGCAACAAAAGAAAAAAATTGACTTTGTGCGCCAAGACCAACGTGCTGACTTACGCGCATGATTTGTGGTGGCGTGTTTTCAATGAAGTTGCCAAGGAATACAAAGATATTCAAACCGATTACGCGCATGTTGACGCTACTTGCATGTGGATGGTGAAAAACCCGGAATGGTTTGACGTGATCGTGACGGACAATATGTTCGGCGATATTATCACGGATTTGGGCGCGATGATTCAAGGAGGGATGGGCATTGCGGCCGGCGGAAATTTAAATCCCGAAGGCGTGTCGATGTTCGAGCCGATCGGCGGCTCAGCGCCGAAATACACAGGCCAAAATGTGATTAATCCATTGGCCGCGATTTGCGCAGGCGGAATGATGATTGAACACTTGGGAGAAGAAAAGGCTGCCGCTCAAATCGAAAATGCCGTGATGCAGGTGACAAGATCTAAATTAAAATCATTATCGGCTGGAAAAATGGGATACGGAACCAAAGAAGTCGGAGATTTAGTTGTGGGAGCATTGTAAGTGTCATTGCAAGGAGGCGTTGCTTTGTGTCATTGCGAGGAGACCGCAGTCGACGAAGCAATCTATGCTAAGACCCTATCGCAGAGATTGCTTCGTCGGCCTGAGGGCCTCCTCGCAATGACACATAAGCGCCAAAAGCTGCGGGCTCGCAATGACACTTGTTTTGTAGAAGTTTTATGAAAAACAAATCAAAATATAACGTCGCAATCATGGGCGCCACCGGCGCAGTCGGCGAAGAAATGCTCAAGATCCTTGAGCAAAGGAACTTTCCGGTCGACCGGCTGGTTCTTTTGGCTTCCAAAAGATCGGTAGGCAGAAAATACCTTTTTAAAAGGAAAAGTTATTCGGTTCAGGAATTAAAAGAAGATTCGTTTGACGGGATCGATATTGTACTCGCCAGCGCCGGAGGCAATATTTCAAGACATTTTGCGCCGTTCGCGGTGAAAGCGGGCGCGATCGTGATTGATAATACGAGCGCGTTTCGTATGAATCCCGAAGTACCGCTGGTGGTTCCCGAGATCAACGCCGCGGATATTCAAGAACACAAAGGGATTATTGCTAACCCCAATTGCTCGACGATCATCCTGGTGGTTCCGATTTATCCGATTCATCAAATAAACCGCATTCGCCGCGTGATTGTTTCGACTTATCAAGCAGCCTCGGGTGCCGGTGCAAAAGCGATGCGTGAGCTGGAACTCCAGTCGCGCGACGTGTTACGGGGACGCGCGGCTAAAAAAGAGGTGTTCCCGCACCAGATCGCATTCAACCTTTTTTCGCACAATAGCGCGATCAAGGAAGATGGCTACAACGAAGAAGAAATCAAGATGATCAAAGAAACAAAAAAAATTTTTCATGACGAAAAAATCAACGTCACCGCCACGACTGTGCGCGTCCCAGTATTTCGAGCACACACCGAATCCATTTATCTCGAACTGTCAAAGGAGCCGGATTTGAAGGAAATCCGCCGGCTTTTGTCGCGTTCGCCCGGCATTAAGATCGTGGATAATCCGGCGAAGAATTATTTTCCGATGCCGCTCGACGCATCGGGCGGTGATCCAGTATTGGTTGGCCGCTTGCGGCTTGATCCTTCGAACCCCAAAGGACTCTGGCTTTTTGTGTCAGGCGATCAGCTTCGTAAAGGAGCGGCGCTGAATGCGGTTCAGATTGCGGAAATCTTATGTACGTAGTGTCATTGCGAGCCCGCGGCTTTTGGCGCTTATGTGTCATTGCGAGGAGGCCCTCAGGCCGACGAAGCAATCTCTGCGATAGGTCTTAGCATAGATTGCTTCGTCGACTGCGGTCTCCTCGCAATGACACAAAGCAACGCCTCCTTGCAATGACACATAGATTTTCATGCGAACTGTAAAACTTATCATCGCTTTCCAAGGCACGCATTACCTCGGTTGGCAAAGCCAGCGAAATGGCCGCACGCTTCAGGAAATCTTCGAAACGCATCTTAGTAAAATTTTTAAAGAAAAGATAACGCTTCACGGCAGTTCGCGCACCGACGCGGGTGTTCATGCCAAAGGTTTCGCCGCTCATTTCAAAACCAAAAGCAGCCTTTCTGACAATAGCATCAAGAATGCGCTCAATTATTATTTGCCGAATGACGTCATTGTTTTATCTGCTAAGACGATGCCTAACTCATTTCACGCCAGATTTTCAGCTAAATCGAAAACTTACCAATACGAAATATGGAACCACCGCACGCGGCCTATTTACGATAAAGCGCCTTTTGTTTTATGGGCGACCCAAAAATTGAATGTGGCTCGGATGCGAAAGGCAGGCGGATTTCTCATTGGCCGCCACGATTTCAATGCTTTCCGCGACAGTGGGGAAGAAGAGCGAAAGACAATCCGGACGATCCGGCGTTTGGTGATCTCTCAAAAGGGTTATTCAATACTGATCAAAATTACCGGAGACGGATTTTTAAAACACATGGTCCGTGTGATTGCTGGCACGCTGATTGAAGTTGGCCGTAAAAAAATTTCTCCCGAAACAATTTTAACCATTCTCAAATCTAAAAACCGGCGTTTAGCCGGCCCTACCGTAAAACCTTTCGGGCTGACTCTCTTAAAAGTCCAATTTTAGTGTTATTGCGGAGAGCCTTGCTCTTTGTGTCATTGCGAGCCTGCGGCTTTTGGCGCTTATGTGTCATTGCGAGGAGGCCCTCAGGCCGACGAAGCAATCTCTGCGATAGGTCTTAGCATAGATTGCTTCGTCGACTGTGGTCTCCTCGCAATGACACTTACCCAGACACCAAATGCTACTTCCTAAAGTCCATAGTCGAAGCTTATAGGCTGTTATTTAAAAACGATTAATTTCAAATAATCGCAAAACGGGTTTATTATTTTAAATCAAACTAATTTGATAAATAATCAAATTCACACTTGACAGCCTGAAAATCGTCATGTAACTTTCCAATGAAGTTTAAACATTGGAGAAAATCGCATGACGCAGAAAAAATTTCTCACCAAGATCACCGCGTCTTTTCTTGTCCTTACTTTTTCTTATTCCCAACTCCTCTACGCCGCCGACGTCCGTCAAATGATCTTGGATGCCAAGGCCTTCTTTGATCAGGAAGCAGCCAATCGTCCCGGAGGATCATCAAGCCTATCTCCCCAAGATCTCACAGCAGCACAGACTCAGGCAGCAGCCGTTGTCACTCAACAACAAACTCTGCAGGATTTATCCAACACCAATTTTAGTTTGACTACCCAAAACGGAGATGTTTTGAAGTATGTAGGAAGTAAGTTAAATGAAGTCACGCGTCCTGACGGATCAGAACTTCACAATATCACGACTGATCTAAACGGCAACATCACCAATGCGGATCTTAAGTTATCGGATGGTTCTGTCCAAATCTACCAGAACGGACAAGTCCTAGGCTATCAAACGCCTGACGGCACTCAAGTCATCTATAGTAATGGCACCATCCAAAAGACCATCGACAAGAACGGCATAGAAACTCTTTATTCTTATGGCAAAGATGCTCAAGGGAATAATGAAACAGTTTTGGATAATCCTTCTTACACCACCAAATACGATCAAAACGGAAAGATCAAAGAATCTACAAGAAAATCTGACAACCAAAAGAGCGTTTATTCCAATGGCAAGATACAAAAGATCACGAAGTCCGATGGTTCCCAAGAACTCTTTACCTGGACAACCCAAGGAACGGACACGGTGGTGACTTCTCAGGGAGGAAGCTCTTCACTCAATACCTATACCGACACTCAAGGCAATGTTTTTACCTTCGGAACAGGAGGAACCATCACCCAAGTCAAACTAACCGATAACTCTGTTCTTACGAATATCACTTGGAATATGGACAACACCGTAAAAGACGCGACTCTAACCGATGCTTCCAACACCAAATACACCTATCAAAACAAAGTTCTTACCATGTCCACGGATTCTCAAGGCGTTGTTACTAACTATACGTATTCAACCAATACCATCACTGTCAGTTCTCAAGGCAACGCCTGGGTCTATGATCTAAACAAAAACCCGATTTCTTACACAGATATCTATGGAACAATCACTACCTATTTAACTCAAGGGAGCTTTAAAGGATTAAGAGATAGGGATACAACATCTACAGGGCAGGTATTTGTTTATGATTATAAGAAGAACGCCGACAATTCCGTCTCCGTTGAAAAAAGGGAACTCCACCAACAAACCTACGGCTACACCACCTGGCAGGGGACAAGCCCTATTTCTCAAACCAACAACCCTTATTTATTTTTAAACGCCAGGTTTGAGAACGACAATTCTTTTGATCCTCAAATCAATATCACAGCCACTGGCACGGGAAAGAATCTTTCAATCAAGCTTCTGCCTACAACAGATTCAAGCTACACCTTTAATGGAGTGACTACTGCCTTCAATGTCACGATGACCAAAGGAACTATTTATACAGTCGAAGTCCGCTGGGAAACATCCCGAATTGGAATTTATGTTTATCCTCAAGGAACAACAAAACCTTCAACGCCTCAAGGAACCATCTCTGACAGATCCTGGGATGTGACTTTTAAGGCTGTGTCTCAAAACGCATATTTATCCAATCCTTGGGATCCAAGTTACAACTATACTTCTCGAGGTGTACTCAATCAGACTTTTTCATCCAACGCCCAGAACTTTGCCTATCTTCCAACATCAGCTTCTGAAAGAATCACTTTTAATCAAAGCAGCAACTATCGCGATATTTACCTTAAAGCCAAACAAACCTCAGGAAATATCTACCGCACGATTACTCTTTGGTGGGTGAATAGCTCAAATTCCTGGTCTGCGACAACGTCTGACTGGAATTCCTCGACCAATGTTACGACAAATACAAATAGTTCAGTCACTCAAACGCTTACCTCTGGGGTGGACTACATCGCTGATTTCAAGGTAGAAGGCTCAAACCTTAATTTTTATGTTTACCAAAAAAACACGGACAGGCCTTTGACTCCCACAGTCTCTTTTTCTTCTTTGAATGTCCCCACAGAGTTTGAAGCCAATTTCACCGGAGCCATGGCCAAAACCGAGCTTTATAAGAATCTTACGAGCCCAACCTATTCTTCGATTCTCCCCGCTTCACTCACTCCAAGAGTGGACACGGTAAAGAATCTGACTCTGACTAAAGCCACTGCTCCCCAAGGAATAAGTTCAGTGGATTTTTCATCCGTGACTTATGATTCGAATTCTCAAGTTAAACAAATTATCTTAAAAGACAACTCAAAGCTTACTTTTACCAACGGTCTTTTAACCCAAGACCTTGATCCTCAAGGAAACTCTACCACCTTTAACTTTGCTCAAAGCGCTCTTTCAAATGTTGTAGGCGCAAGCATCGTCCAATCCAACTTAACTTCTACTTATACCTCCGAAGGAAAGCTCTCGAGCGTGAAGACAGGGGAGATAACAATCCATTACAAGAAAGACTCTTCAAACACCGTGGAGTGGATAGAAAAAACAGACGGCACAGAACTCTGGAACCTAGTATTCGATACCAACGGCAACTTAACAGGCGCTTTAATCATTGCTCCGGACGGCGAAGAAAGACAATACCAAACAGGCAAACTCGTCGCCTTAAAACGTCCTGATCAGAGCGAGCTTTTCTATAACCCTCTAAATAGCCAAGTTCTTAAGATGATCACGCCTGAAAAATTAACTTATAACTTCAACTACACGACCCCGAATATTGTGAAGGCGGTGTTGGATACAACCGTTGTTCCCGTTCCCGATCTTTTAACTCCGATCACCATGGAATACGACACAAGCTTTAATCTTAAGAAAGTCACAAGGCAAAACCAGGAAGTTATTAACTATCTCAATAACCAAGTCAGTCAAATCGATGCTCCTAGCAGCTCTTCCAAAGTATTCAGTTATCAAAAAGATTCCAGTGGAAATATTCTCTCTTACACGGTTACGCAGGGGAATGTCATCACCACTTATGATTCTAATAACCAGCCCACAAGTGCTGTGATCAATCCCGATTCCTCTAACCCAAACACCCTAAACATCAGCTACCAATACGGAAAGATTCGACAGATCAAGAAGAACAATGTCGTGACCTTTAATTATTCCTATACCTTTGATCCCCAAGGAAACGAAATCACCCAGATAGACGATGTTGAAACAAACACAACCAAGATCTATCAAGCCGGGAACTTGATGACTTCTTTGGACAAGGCTAATTCGGTTCTCTCGACTTATTCTTATGAAAGTTTTGTCATTGCGAGCGAAGCGAAGCAATCTCTGCGAGTGAAACAAGTGGAGGTGACTCGCTTTGGAAGAACACTTCATACCTACAATTATTCCTACAGCGGCACGAATACGATTGTCACGGATGAAACCTCTATCATCCGTACTTATGACGCCAATCAAAAGCTAATTCTTTTAGAAAAAGAAGGACAGAAGTTTCAGTACACCTACACTCCTCAGACTGTTCAGGATAGTGTTACAGAAAGTGCTCTTTCAGCCACTACCAAAACCGCCTGGAATGGCCAGCTCATGGAATACACGATGAGTTTGAGCAAAGCAGGGGATATCAAAGTATCTGTTGAAGCTCTAAATAATGGAGCACTGCCTAAGGAATATCTGAATTATCAGTTTGAAGCCTTTGTGGATGGAACTTCCAAAGGAATATTCAATGTTGCTGCCAACACAACCGTTTGGCAAGGCGCTATCTTTTCATTAACAAATGTCGCCCAAGGAAGCCATACAGTGCAGCTTAAATGGATAAACCCCATGACCGCCGGCTCAACCCAAGCCAATCTTACTTATCGGAATCTTAGTTTTAAGCAACTTACTCCTGTCACACATTTAGAAACCATCACGACCGAAGATCTCATTGAAAAGAAACTCTCAGACGGTTCCCTTGCGAAATACTCCTCCGGCAAACTTGTTCAGGTCGAATTAACAAATGGCAAGGTTTTAAAGAACATCGTCACTGACTCCGCAGGAAACATCCTTGAAGGAGTGAGCTTTGCCAGTAAAACCGCAACCATTGGCACTAAATATTTGTTTGACCAAGGCCAGATCACAAAAGCAGTGTTATCTACAGGCCAAGAGCTTCTTTATTCTTACGACAAAGATTCTGCTGGCAAAGTCATTAACACTTACATTACCAAAGGATCTGTCAAACTGAAGTACAGCTCCACAGGCAGTTGGCTTGGATTAAAAATCGTAGGAGTTCTCGACCCAAACGAAGTCAAAGCCTCTACAAAAGATGTTTACACAGGCAGTGGAAACGGCCCTCAAAGCATTGACGGAGATTTTAATACTTGGTTCTATGAAAGTTACAAACACTCCTCAGGAGGCGTTGGAACTGTCGTCTCGGAACATGACTTTACTCAGAATGAGGTTGTCAATTCTGTTACTTTCAGCATGTATGCTTTTGGAAGAGCGGATGGAAGTTACACCAAGGACTATGAAGCTTATTATTATGTAGAGGCTCTTCAAAACGGTGTGTGGCAGCAAGTCCCAGGATCTTTTGGTGGAACTTATAAAGTCACGGGCTCCGGAAGTTATACCGCAAGCTCAGGCGTTGTTACACTCAACAACTTAAATCTTCAAAACGTCACAGCCATTCGAGCCTTTGCCCACGGTTATGGAAATTCCTCTGACAACGCCAACGCCGACGGAGCGGCCGGTATTTATGAAATCCAATACACGCTAGCAGACTTAGCCAATCTCACTTACGCTCCCATCAAAAATTCCTCCGGAACAACCACAGGCTATCAGCTTTCAGGCTACTACGGACCAATAAACTTTGACACAACAGGAAACCTAACCTTATCAAACACAAATTATACTTCCACCCAACAAGAAATGACGAGCGTCATTCAAAGCTATGTCTCACTTCCTTATAAATACACCGACTTTGACCGCGCCCGTGAAGTCACAAGCGACACTCAAGCTGTTCTCACTCAAGAATATGCCTCGGATGGAACTTTAGAGACCCAAAGTAAACAAGACGGCACAGTGACCTTGTTCGAGAATAATAAACCTTCGAAGGTTCTTGATTCCACTGGTGTCATTCTTATTCAATACACCTACGACGCCCAAGGCAATCCCACGCGTATCTATTTAAAGAATGCCCGTGACACACTCCCTGACCAAGTGGCTAAAGCCAAACAAAGCATTGAAGGACAGCGCGACCAACAACTTAGAGATCTTGCTTCCCAACAAAATTTAGCCTATCAAGCCATTCAAACTCAGTTCCAAAACTATCGAACTGCTCTTGAAAATCAAATAACAGTTCTTCAAAACCAGTTTAATGACGTTAGTTCCATCTCTGTCAAAGGAAAGAAAGCCAAATCCCAAAGGGGAGATGCTTTAAATCTTATAGGCAATGCCGTAGGAAGTGCCCGAGGACAGCTTGCTTCCTCTTATTCCCAAGAAGCCGATGCTTATGCCAATTTAAATGGCCAAGTCAAAGCCGCTTCCGACAAGATCGAACTAGATTCTCAAAGTGCTTTTACTGAACTTTCCAAACAAGAAAATAATTTAAAGCAAGAGATCTTAAGACAAGAGGTTTCTCCGATTGTTTATGATTATTACCGGAGGATCTTAGGAAGAGATCCGGATTCCAATGAATACAACTTCTGGGTATCCCGCATTGATTATGATTCAGGAAGTACTTTGAATGAAGCAAAAGCTTTTGTGGATTCAAAACCCCTTTCCTTCTGGGCGCAGAATAATGTTCCTTTATCCATCGAGGCCGAAGATTTTCATACCAATCTTGCCCAAGGAACCGACTCTTGGCAACTTCAAACCAATGATCCAAAGTTCTCGGGCGGAAACTTTCTTGTTGCTGGACCGGATGACAACTCTTCCACAACGAACATCCTCACGCAAAGTCCTCGACTTGATTACAAAGTCTATTTTGATACCCCAGGGACTTACTATCTTTGGGTGAGGGGCTATGGAACGGATGGTAACAGCGACTCAGTTTATACAGGACTCGACGGAGTTTTAAAGTCAGCTTATGTTGGAAGCTTCCCAATAAGCGCTCTCAGTTGGGTACGTCGTGACACGAATGGAGCGATCGTCAGCTTTACAGTGAGCACCCCAGGCGAACACATCTTAAACTTCTGGATGAGGGAAGATGGCTTTAGGTTCGATAAATTTGTTCTCACACAAGACGCCAATTTTACTCCTTCCGTTTTTGGACCCATTGAATCTCTAAGGAAGAATGCGCCGCTAGTTAACTTAACCCAAGTCCTTCAAGATTATTTAAATGCTTTGCCTGAACTTGCAGAACGTCAAACCTACGTCAACACGGTCAAACAAAACGTTACGACTTCTA
>OBEQ010449570.1_pt1 | contig 14616 bp, 7 predicted proteins | sample 1670901 | NCBI WGS metagenome assembly OBEQ01 (sample SAMEA104232315, study PRJEB22302) | groundwater metagenome | biome: forest; feature: aquifer; material: groundwater | place: USA | collected 2011-08-07 | depth 5.4 m
CGATTAAAAAACATATCGTTCCCCATGTCCCGGATAGATCGTTCCCTAGAAATCATAAAGTACCAAATAAGGCTTTTCTCAAACGGAGAAAGGCTATTTAATCCTTAACCTGACAGCATTGGGATGAAGGGGTGTGTTTCCCTTAAATTCGCACGGGATTTGAATGTAAGAATACAAGCAATATGTGATTTAAAATATTTTATCGGTTTCTCAATATCAGTTTTGGTATTGATTTTTCGATTTTGTTTAGGATTTCGGATTTAGATATTAGAATTTTATTTAACATCCGTTATTGACACTATTTAGTTTCATAGTTATCAAAAATAATAATTTATAAATGCCTTCATCCTTTACTGATTTCCAATCATACATCCACGCACTTGAAGCCGCAGGTGAGTTACATCGCACCGATATCGAAATTGATCCGAATTTAGAATTAACAGAAGTTTCTATCCGCGCTCTTCGTGAAGGAAAACCTGCGCTTTTAGTTGAACGCCCCAAAGGCTCAAACTATCCCCTCGTCATTAACCATTTTTCAAGCGCGCATCGAACTGAATTAGCATTCGGCAGACATCCCGATGAAATAGGACATGAGCTTATTTATTTCCTTGAGCGGGCAATGCCGCCAACTCTTAAAATGTTGTTAGATAACAAGCCAACCATAAAACGATTCCTTAATGCAAGACCAAAGTCAGTATCTCAGGGTATCTCACAACAAGTTGTCGAATCGCCAAATTTAGACGAGCTTCCAATTCAAATCTGTTGGCCCCTCGATGGCGGACGCTTCATTACGTATGGACAAATCTTCACCTACGATCCAAGAGACGGCAAACGAAACATCGGCATATATCGCATGCACATCTTCGATAAAGAAACAACCGGCATGCACTGGCAAATCCAAAAAGGGGGCGGGTTCCATTATTATCAAGCGGAAAAACTGAGGCAAGATTTTGAGTTAGCAGTAGCCCTTGGAACATCCCCCGCATTAACATTTGCTACCATTGCCGCTTTACCGGAAGGGATTGATGAAGCAATGTTTGCCGGCTTCCTTCAAAACAAACGTGTCGAATTCACAAAAGGAAAAAAAATTTCCATTTCCGTTCCTGCAAATGCCGAATTCATCCTCGAAGGCATTGTGCCCGCAAAAGAACGAAAAATGGAAGGTCCATTCGGTGATCATTTCGGTCATTATTCTGCCGCCTCTGAGTTTCCTGTCTTTCATCTTAAAGCAATTACTCACAGAAAAAATGCAATCTATCCGGCAATCGTTGTAGGCAAACCGCCGATGGAAGATAAATTCCTTGGAGATGCAACACAGCAAATGCTTGGTCCACTTGCCAAACTCATACATAAGGAAATCACCGACCTTTGGGCATATTACGAAGCAGGATTCCATAATTTGCTTGTTGTAGCAATCGAGCAACGCTACCAAAAAGAAGCCATGAAAGCCTCTCTCGGTCTCATGGGCACAGATCAACTTTCTCTTACCAAGTGTATTGTGACAGTTTCCTCCGGTGTGAACGTGCGCGACTTTGAAGCCGTCTTAAAAGAAATTCGCGAAAACTTCGACCCCCATTATGATTTTGTGATGATACCCAAAGTCCCTCTTGATACGCTCGACTTTACTTCCTACAAAATGAATCTCGGAAGTAAAATGATTATTGATGCAACCAAAAAGGCGCGTGGGCAAAGAATTGAAAACAATGAACAAGGAAGCAAAATTCAAGATTCAGGATTCAGACCTCAACTTTCTACTCTCAGATCAATTGATAGAAGAATTGTTGATATCAACCTGATTGATAATACACTACTCTTGGTTAAAGTAGATTCGCCGATAAAGTATTATACTTCTTCCCCTGAAATAATCGCGGAACTCAAACCAAACACGGGAAACGAAGTTCTTAAAAAACTTCTCACCGTGCCTGAACTAAGTCATCTAAAACTTATTGCCATTGTAAGCGAGGATGTGGATATACGTAATCAGGAAAATTATATTTGGGGAGTATTTACCCGCTTTGATTGCGAGCGCGATGTGCTATTTACCGACCAAAAACTTATCGGAATTTCACCCGTCTATAACGGTGTCATGGGCATTGATGCCACATGGAAACCCGGCTATCAAGAGCCACTTACCATGCCTGAAGAAATTATCAAACGCGTTGACGAAAAGTGGGGGAAAATTTGGAAGAAGAAGTAAGCATACATCAGAAATATTCCTAAAACATAATACCAATAATATCAATAATACAAGTGAATAAAATCTAATACTCCACTTCCCTCCCCATCAGCTTAAATTGCACCCAAGTCGCGAACATAATCAACACAAACAACACCCATGACATAGCCGAAGCATACCCCATCCTGAGTTGTTCCCACGCCGATTGATAAATATGATACACAATCACATCCGTACTCCGAACCGGACCACCTGCCGTCATAACATAAATAGAGGTAAACACCTGAAATGAGCTGATAAGCGATGTAACAAGAATAAAAAATGTTGTCGGCTTGAGTAATGGAAGAGTAATACGCCAAAAACTCTGTCTTGCGCTTGCTCCGTCAATTCTTGCCGCGTCATACAGTTCCTCCGGAATCCCCTGCAACCCTGCAAGAAAAATTATCATCTGATATCCCATCCCAAGCCACACGCTAAAAATCATCACCGAAAGCATTGCTGTTTTCTCCGAGTTCAACCACTGCGATGGTTCAAACCCCAACGAGGTTAACAATACATTCGCCGCCCCAAACGATGGATGGTAAATCCACATCCACACAAGGGCAATAGCAACAAACGATGAAACGCTTGGCAAAAAATATAACGTGCGTAAAAAGCCTAATCCTTTTAAGCGTTTGTGCAACATCAACGCAACAACAAGTGAAATTGCCATTCCAACAGGAACATTCAAAGAATAAACAAACGTATTCTTTAACGCATTCCAAAATAGTGGCTCGCCAAACATTTCCTTAAAATTTTGCAACCCGATAAACGGCTTATCAGGAACAATAACATCCCACTGATGTGTACTCAAGTACGCTGCAAATGCTATCGGGGTAAAAATAAACACAACAAGATGAAGAAGCGACGGCGCAAGAAACATGTACGCTGTTTTTACCTTATGTCGTTCACGGCGCACTGCTTTCATATAAAGAACAATGCAAATCAAGAACACCACAACGAATACAGCAATCAAAAAATAAAGTATTTCCGATTGCTCTTTCATCGGTTTAAATTCCCTGCTCTCGTGACTCCTGATATTGTTCAACTCGCGATCAATGCGTGCCGCATATTGTGTCATCGTTTCGTGCATGGGTTTATTGTTCACCATCACTTCGTCAACAGCATCCTGTAACGTCCACTCTATTTCACTAAATCGCTCAATCACAGAGCCCCAGGGCTGCCTGCAATAAGGGACTTCGTCAACAAATATTTTTTCCATCCCTGTCAAGTCAGAACGAACATTATCATTCGCAACAGTAATGACAGAAGGTATTTCTAATCCCTCATTCGTGCGAATCCTTGCAGAGTGTTCCCCGGCCATAAACGCGGCAAGTAAAACAGCCTCGTCAGGATGTTTAGCGTTTACCGGAACACACCACCCTGATTCATACATAACATTAACTTTGGGTCCCTCAGGATTCCTAGGAAAAGGTGCAACACCAATTTCAAGCGTTCCTTCGCGAATATACTTAATGAATTTCGGCATCAACCAATGACCGCTTGCCAGCATCCCTATTTTTCCATTCGAGAAAAGAGAGTAACTTGTCCCTGTTTTTTCTGATTGCACCCATGTCCCCAAATCGGGCGAAACATGATGTTTTAGCCTCAAATCAATAAGAAACTGCAACGCCCCCTCTGTTTTTGGAGAATTTAAATACCCCGTTGCTTTCATCCCCTCACTATCAACAACATCTCCACCTGCCGACCATACCCATGGAATCCAGACATAATAATAATTCGTGAACGCCGCTCCATAGATATCAGGCACACCATTGCCATCGGTATCTCTTGTTAACTTCTTTGCTATTTGTAAATAATCATCCCATGTCCACTCGGTTGTTGGATAAGCAACATGTGCATCACGAAACAACTTTTTATTGTAATACATCATGATGGGCGTAAAACCTTTGGGGAAGGCATACACCGAAGTTCCTTTTCGACCAATGTTCAACACATTGGGAAACCACTGTGTTGTATCAATTGATAATTTATTAAAGAATGGTTGAAGATTAAGAAGGACGTGTTTATTCGTAAACGTTGGAACAAGTTTTGAATCTAAGAGAAAAACATCTGGAGGATCATCTGCGGCAAGCGCGGTGAGGATTTTTTCTTCATAGACTCTCCCCGGGGTTGGTTCGTAGAGAATATCTATTTCAGGATATTGCTTTTTGAATTCCTCCAGCGCCAGTTCATCGCTGGGCATTTCTTCAACTGAAGCCCAATCCATGATCCGTAGCGTGACCTTGGGTTTCGTTTGTGCAGTTACACATATCACTGCAATAAAACAGCATAACACCCCCAGAAGAACATAGCCAATCGTTCTTTTGTTCATCAACTTTGATTTGCTACATGAACAGGCATACCTATTGAGGTCATATCATAAACCGTTGCGCCGTCTTCTATTGATGCCACATAAATTGCAAGAGATCGGCGGGCAACTTTTTGGTATTCATGACGTACATGTTCTACTAATTCATCAACCTGAGTATCAGTAACAAGACAAATACCACAGCCGCCAAACCCGGCGCCTGTCATTCGCGCTCCATACACACCCTCACATTCAATTGCTACATCAACAAACGTATCCAGTTCGGGACAACTGACATCATACAAATCCCGCAAGCTGATATGTGAATCAATCATCAACTTCCCAAATTCACTTACGTCACCGCGTTCCAATGCTTTAGCTCCTCGTTCTACCCGGGCATTTTCCATAATTACATGTTTTGCACGATCTCGAAGAACAGGCGAAATATTTTTCTCCTCCCTATGAAATGTTTCAACAGTGACATCCCGAAGAGATTTTACTGAAGGATCCAGTGTTGCAAAATAATTCACTGCTTCTTTGCAATCTTGCCTGCGCATATTATATTCGGAACGGGCTAACTCTCGTTTAATCCCCGTATCACAGATAACAAGGCGGTAACCTTTCGGGCAAGGGATATACTTATGTTCTAAACTTCTGCAATCTAAAAACAAGGCATGGTGTTTTTTCCCCATTACAGAAACGAATTGATCCATGATACCGCAACTAACACCGACAAACTCTGTTTCTGCTTGTTGTGCAACACGAATACTATCGTACATTGAAATTGAATTTTCAAATAATCGTGAAAAGGCGAGTGTACAGGCTACCTCAACAGCCGCTGAAGAACTTAATCCGGCTCCCATCGGTATCGTACCTCGATAACACATATTAAGCCCGCCAAGAGCGAATCGCATCTTTTCCAACCCCTTGAGAACTCCAAATGGGTAATTTGCCCACGTCATCTTCGTTTGGTATGAAATGCCATTGAGTGGAACGCAAACTGATTGCATCATATCAATCGCGTGTAAATGCACCTCATTATCTTGTCGTCGGCTAACAGCGACAATAATTTTCTTATCAATGGCGATGGGCAAAACGAACCCATCGTTATAATCGGTATGTTCTCCTAACAGATTTACTCTACCGGGAGCCGTGACAACAAATTCGGGTTCGCATCCATAAATATCCTTAAACCGTTTTATTGTATCACGTATGAGTTCCATGATGTTGATTCCGTTTAATAAGAAATACTGCTCTTGTAATAATAATTATTGCCTACCGAAAATTCTCCAGGTAGCTTCCCATTCCAAACAAGTAGGCTCAACAATCACCCTTCCTCCATTCTTAAAATACTTTGCATCTTTTCCTTCTATTTTATCGAATTGAAGTTTTGATGATATTTTCCTTGGAAACTCGATATGATGAAGTGTAGGCATTCTCTTTTCATCGAAGTTTTCTCGTTTGAATTTTGCTTTCCATGAACGTTCATCAAGTGGTTCAAGAGTGAGCGATACTCTCCCCCAGCGCGTAGGAGAAGCGGTAAAGGTAAATGGCTTTTTCTCTACAAGGTCGCCATCAATTAAACCATCAAATAATCTGAGAACTTTATCATCTTCCATTATAAAGCTATGACGCAGATACCGGATGCACTCGGCGCTTGCCCAATTATGAGGCATATCCCCGATAAAGTTTTCGGGAGTAATACTACGTAAGGTTTGCTCCTCTCGCCAATTTAACATTGGAGAAGCATGGTTCAGAAATCCATGAAACACCCTGCGAGCAAGAAGTGGTTGTTGCATCCACAAGCATACCTGAGCGAATATCGGAGCGTTATAGGGCCAAACTGCATCATTCGATAGCCAGCCCGTTTCTGCTGGAATATCTTCATTCATGACTGATTTCATAAGCTCCACATGACCCCCTACTACCGGGTCATCGTTGGCAAAAAGAAGTCCCGGATAAATAGCATGAGATACATAAATCTGTGCGGCTTGAACCTTGGGTCTATTTAACGGGTTCACATCCTTCCACTTTGGATCTTCTTTCGATAACATGGGCAAGAATTTAAAGCCTTTTTCATGCTGAATCCATTCTTTGTTTTTTGCGCTTTGGAATCCAATCAGTAAATCACGATAAAAATCTCTGATTGCGCTTCTGTTCGCTAATGCGTACTTATCGCCGACTCTTACCATTTCCTTAAGCGCAATTAACGTCCAAAGCGTATTGGTTAATTCAGGGCGCGTCCCTCCAATACCACTATCACCAAATCCGTTCGGGAGAATACCATAGTTACCGTTCACTGTTCCATCATTCACAGCTTTATCGCGTAAACTTCTCAGGAACATGGCGGCTTTGTGCATATCGGGCCAGAGTTCATCAAAATATTGCCAATCCTGAGCTAACTCAGCTTGCCGGATAAGCATATAGATTGCCGCCGCTGTATCCTTCCAATGTTTTTCACCGCCACCTGCAAATATTCCTCCATCCGATCGTTGGAGATTCCAGATAGATTCCAATCCTTCTTGCGCTTCTTTATCATATCCCATATAACGGGCGGCTTCGAGTAAAAACGTTCCATCTATAACCCACAACCCTCGATATACAGTCGGTCCTACTTGAAACGCTTTTTTGCCATTTTTTATTGTTCGAGATTGTAAAATATTTCGTGCAGATGAAACAAGAAACTCCTGATGCTTCGGTTGAACCTGTATTGTCACCTTACCGTCAAATGGATTCCATTGGTTCCAGAAAGTCTCTGTTTCTTTCAGCATATCTTTTGGCTCTTCAAGCCCGTCTTCGATAACCTTGACTTTTTGTCCCGCTTGAGGAAACCGCGCAAAGAATTTATACGGAGATGTTTCTGAAATTGTTTTAGCTTGTAATGTAGCAGTATGAGAATCTCCTTCAGTGGTTAATACTACTTTTTTATCAACTGCAAGGAATAATGTTTTCTGATCGTCTCCGATAAGCAATGTGCTGAGGTCACTATCATCATCATCAAGCTCGATGGGTTGTTTTGTTGCTACTGTAATAATTGGAGTACATTCAAATTCGGCTTTTCCTGTTGGAGTAATTTCAACAAGAACATTATCTACTCTTCCCTCATCCTTATGATTTGTGGCAAATGTTATAATCTTCATTTGCGCATCCGGGAATTTTAGCATCGTCGTATAGATCGGGATTCCCGCACTCTCAATTTTTTGTTCCACGTACTCACCTTTCGGGGTACCTTTTAAACCAAACCATACTTTTTCAGCAAAAGCATCTATATCGGCATTTAACCCCGGATGACCATACAACAGCTCGCCAAATTTCCCGACTAAACTTTTATTCGGATCATCTGGGAAACAAAATGTTGATTGCCACGTTGACGGCGAAAAACGAAAATCTACTGGATGCACGGCTTCATCCTTTATTGGGTTTATTTGAATTACTCGTTTCTTCCCTTGCTGGAAGAATGTAAATGCTTCAAGTGCTTCGGTAGCTAAAGTTATTGCACCACCGGCTAAGGCAATGTCTTTTATAAATTTCCGACGATTATGTTTTTCCATAGTAAAATTGATGGTTTGTAAAGTGTGGTGAACGGGATAATATACAAAGAAGAAATCAGTTGAAAAACAAAAAACCCGCTTTAATTACAAAAAACGGGATTTTGTATGACCTATCTTCTATTCTAACAACATCTTAATAATTAATGTTTCGCACGGACTTTATACCCTCTCCTTTTAGGAGAGGGCAGGGTGAGGTTTTGTAAAGGAAGTACAACATTTTTGGATTTTTTTTGCATATTTTAAGTTAACAAAACCTCATCCCTATCTTCCCCTAAAAGGGGAAGGAGGAAAATTGTACTAAAAATATGATTTTGCGTAACTTCATTTAATAATTAATGTTACGTAAAACTGGCATCCGGTGAAATCGGGACGTTGTGTCAAAAAAATGTAACTGGGACTGCCTTTTCAGTCCGATTTATCGGACTTTATTCGCATTAGCGTGACCATTTATGGTCATGCGGGTTTCCTAAAAGAGAAATCACGCTTTCCTGCGTAACATCATCTAATAAATAACCACAAATTTCCCCGTTTGCGTTCCCAACTCCGATTCTACCGTAAAAATAAAAATCCCGGGTGCGAGAGCCTTATTACTCTCTGAAAGTAAATAATAATCTTCCTGCCCTTTAATACTTCCTCCATCCTCATCATGGTAAATTGTATGGATCACCTCTCCTGCTATGGTAAAAATTCGTATCGTCGCTTTTGCTGGCAAATCAATAAATCGTACCATTCGCTTCCATACAGACCAATCATAATCATTTCCTTCAAAACCTTCGTGACCTGTATATGCCCTATTACCATAGTAAGGGTTAGGCACTACCTTCACCGCTCCAAGTTTTTTAGAAGTACCAAACGGCACATACACTTTTTTTGCATTGGCCATGAGGCCTGACTCAATTCCATCATTGTAAAATTTTACTGTATCAAGAAAATTTGGATCATCTGGATTGGGACGTAAAATTATTGTTTCAATAGGTATTGCTATTGATGTTACTGCATACCAATATGTATTCCCGCGTCGCACATTTCTATCAACAAAAACCGTGTCAAACCCCAAATCCAAATTAATTCCATCTATCAAATCAAATTGTTTAAGAAAAACAAAACTCTTCTCTGCTCCATTAGGATCTTCACTTCGATAAAGTTTATATCCTTCAAACGTTCTACCGCCTCTCCAATGACCCGATGGTGGATTGATTCGTCGCCATGATGTATCACTCATATTTCTTTCAACATATTTACTTGAATCATCCCACGTTTCTTTTGGATTAGGACAACCACTCCCACTGAGTGCTCCCCAGGTTAATTTCACACCGAAAGAATCAGTTTCCGCTTCCAAGCAAGGAGAGGGTGGATAAACAGGTAATGATGGTGGTGGCAATCGGTGTCTCCAAAAATAAAGTGCTTTTTGAGCATTGCTATACATATTATTTTGTCCTGCGTTTACTGCATCTCCGGTAACAAAAACAAGTACAATTTTTAATGTTTCACCTGGCGCTAACCTTGCAAACTTTGGATTTTGTATAAATGTTGAGGGGTCTAATGGGTTATAATGCTTATTCCCAAACGCATAAATAAATCGCGTATCCGATAACGCTAATGGAGATTGATTAGGCTTAATGCAATTAGTATAATTAAAGGCTTCACAACTCATGCATCCATAGAGAGCCGCGTCTGATGCTCCTCCACATGGTGGATTGAAATCGTGCCACTGAAATACATATTGTAAATCATTTAATGACGCTGGTGCATTCACAAGCGTTAGCCCTAATGGTGTTGAGCCAACATCTACCGGATCATGGACATACGCCGTATATATTTCAGGAAAATACGCCGCATAGTTCGAAGCCCCGGCATTGCCAACAGGCCCAACATCCATATCGGCAAACATTCCCACATAAACATCTTTTATCGTATCATGCCCAAGATTAATAAATGAATATTCTATTGGCAACATAGATCTAAAATAAGTTTCATTCCACGCAAAGGAGCGCGCCCACACTTTCAATCTCATCGAGGAATGACTTGGATTCTGTGGTTGGGGTGTGGTATCTGTTACGCCAAAATAAATGTCATGTTCCGAAACAGCCCCAAAATCTTCATCAACGTGGGGTTCACCATGATCGGGTAACCCATTGTTTTGTGTGTACCTGTTTTTATCATTCTTATAAGGATAATTTCCCTGCCAGTCAAGTTGACATAAATCTCTGCTTGAAGGATCATAATTATCAAACGCAGGATCGGGGTTACTAATAGCATCGTAACTACCCTTACAACCTATCTCTAAACTATCAGGCAAATCATCTGTACCAAAATCATCAATCAAATGCCCTGTAGTATTATACACTAACGCATGGGTAATGCGGTCACGACTCCAGTCACCGTCGTTATCTTCACCATCAAGTTCGTCTTCATCACCCTTACCATCACCATCATCATCATACCCTATTCTATTCACCGTATAATGTTCATTGGAGTAAAAATGTATAAGTCGGCGTGCTGAGTCAGGATATTGTTGATTTCTTAAGTTCACATCATACAACGTATCTCTGGAATCAGTAATCCACATCCTGTTTCTTGATGTATCTTTTAGAGCAGGCACAAAATACCCATAGCCTGTATTGCCATTATACCCTTGGGCTACAACTCTCACACCTTTGATGATACCGCCAAACCATGGACCTGCGCCAAACAAATGCTCAACACACGCTCCGGGTGGATACGAACAACCTAAACCGCTATTAAGTCCGGCACAATCATTATCATTTCTTGGCGGACTTCCATCCCATGCCTGAACACCCATTACCATTTCATTACTGAGCCACAAAGAAAACCCTCCGGCTTCCTGTCGCGCGCGCTTTGCCCATGAAACAGTAGTTTTTTCAACACTCCCCTGCTTATGCAAAAGATGTTTTTGTCCCGATGGACTAAATTGGGTAAGAACAATCGTCAGAATGATAACACTGATATTTCTCCTGGATTTCAGCATTGGTATTCCTTATTCCTGTATCGGAATGTTATTTATGAATGTATTTCTTTAGCTTCCTACTCGTAGTATATAAAAAACGCTCCTTAATGTCAAGTAGAAATAAGATAATTTTTACGATAGTGCAGAAATGCCAAAAACTGTCCCAAACACTGCACTTTCACATGCCGAGAAAATAAGTAAGTGACCTTTCTGAAATAGTAGTAATAACAGATTAGTTTTGCACTATTTTGGAGTGAACCACGTGGAACATGTCTGCCATGTTCGTTCCCAAAACCAACATACCCATCTATTGCCGTCTGCTTCAGCTGACGGCTCTCCCCATGACTTTAGCCCTGAACATGACTAATTACAAATGACAAATAACCAAGTACTAAGAACAAAGTACCAAGTACTTATATTTTCGGCGGCGGCAACACCCGCGCCTTCACTTCGCTCTGAAAATTCATCAGTTTATGTGAAGAGTCGCAAAACGGCATATCCTTACTATGCCCGCACCGGCATAACGATATCTTCGTTCGTCCGGCAAGATCATATTTATTTCCTTCTCCGTCGAACAATTCAAAATCGCCTTCTACTTTTGTTGAGCCGTTACTTTTTACAATTATTTTTGTTGACATGATTTTATTTTTTAGATAATGAATGATTGATATTATTTCATAACTGATATTAAGCAGTCTATGACTATCCACAAGCTCAAGCCGGTGGCAATGAGTGATTCCTAAATAGCATGGAAATGGACAATTGCCACGACCTTCAGGTCGTGGAATATAAGCCCAAAAACCAAAATGGACTTTAGTCCATTTTGCCTTACATCAGTTCATAAGTAAAACTTTTTTACTTCCGATTCACTACCAATGCCACATTGAGCATACATATATAAGATAAAAAGTTCTTTCATACTCTACACCCTATTTTGATAAATATTAAAATATAAATGACTACGTTGACCGTTGCTTTTTGAAATAGCTCAAATGAGCTATATACCAGATTTTTTCTGAGGCTATGCTGTCAGGTTAAGCATTGTCATAAAAAAGTAAATTATAAATTCCCCTCTTGTCGAAGATCCGCCTCTGGCGGGAGAGGGGGAAGGGGGTGTGTTCCCCATAAATTCGCTAAGAATTTGAATATCAGAAGCAAGCAATAAATTATTAACTAATATTTTTCCCACACTTTTCCTTAACCTAATATCATTGCCCCTGAGTCCTATCTATTCCCATCTATTGCCGTCTGCTTCAGCTGACGGCTCTCCTCCGATCTATCACTACTCATCTTTATCGGTTCCTAAAATTACCCTTTATAAAACGATCATCTCTAATAAATGAATTATAAATTATTTTCCCTGCCTGTTTCGCCTTCACCCAATACCCATTACCGGGTTCGATTAAGGTCATTACACCGTACCCTTTTTGATACCCAAAAAAACTTGAGGAAAGTAAATCCGATGGCTCCGTTATCACCGCGCCAACATCCATACTGTCTGATATAGAACCGATTAAATTCCATCCCACAGAAACATCAATCGTATCTATGCTGATTGAACTCCCCGTAAAATTAGTTGATTCATCCTCGCCAAACTTTAACCAATACCCTTTACCCGTTTCAAACGAGTCACTCATCAGGTATCCTGTTCCCGGTATGTACATAAACGCATTCGATATTGCAGTCGGGAATAAAGAACTCTTGCTCCTATCAATCGCTTCAGTTGGTAACGATACTAATTTCCAATGATTTGCATTTGTATAGGTAAATTTCCTAATCGAAGACCATGCACTATTGATTGATGATATTCTTGCTCTCACCCTCCAGTGATATATTCCGCTGTTTGAATTAGTAATTTCTTTTAATGTATCAACCAACAGCGAATCATTCACAACTAACAAAGTAAACAAAGAATCCCTTGCAACTTGTAGTTGATACGTAGCGCCACTATCCGATGTGTGCCAAACCAGATCCAACACAGTTGATGTAACTGAAGTATCATGTGTTGGTGCAATCAATTCAGGCACTGTAACCACCAATTGATTTTTCTCATAAGCCCCGCAATCTACACGTACTCCTGATACACGCGAATTTCCATCAATATCTGTTTCACCTAATGACGGGGTAAACACGGGGTCTCCCGAATCAAGTGCCGGCGAGCCGACTTGAACATGCAAATCCGTTTGCGGTAATACTGTCGAAACAAACAAAGGATTACCAAACAATGAATGTGAATCCTGTCCCGTACCTGAAGTATAATTACCAAATCCTGTATAAACAGTCCCATTATAATCAACCGTTGCAGAGGATGACCCTCCGGGAGCATACCAAATATTATAATCAAATATATTCCCGCTGCTATTCCCAATCGTTGTTTCCAACAACCGATTGTGCGAGGTAGAATAAAAAATATTATTCTTGAAAATACAGTTCTCGGTATATTCTATCGTTAATTCTCCCGCTCCGGTATTATATGTATCATTATTAAACGTAGTATTATTTAAAATACTCGCGTTTGTCACTTTCCCCGTCGTCGGATAATCATACCCGCCCACCCCTATACCTCGTTTATCATTATTAAAAACCAAATTATTCCTTACAATATTACCCGATGCAATAAAACCATGATTTTCGCACCCAATTTCAATACCCACATCATTCATATATGATACATTATGTTCTACAACAATATTTCTCCCTCCATCAACATAAATTCCGCCCGCATATCCGCCACCGTACAACGAGTGCGCTTTATATACCGTATTACCCCGGCAGAATCCATTCCTTGCCGCATCCACGGCAGGTGTAGGCGCAGTTGCTTCGCCTCCTATCATAACAATCCCGATATTATTTACATCATGGACGATATTATTCGTCACCCAAAAAGTATCTACATTCCCATTCAAAGGTATTGCCTCGCTATGTCCGGGTTCACAGTTATACACAAGATTACTATCTATAACAATATGTGAGAGCGGTGTATTACTTGTACCATACACCGATAACGCCATGCAATCACCATTGCTTGTACGCCTCATATCGTGAATAATATTTTTCCTGAACTCAAGATGCTCTCCTCCCCCCTTCACCCAAATCCCCGTGCCAAACGTTTGATTGAGATTATTCCTCAACTCAAATCCGATAAGTTTGATATAACTTTTATCCTCAATTAAAATTAATTGGTCTCCCGTTTTCCCTGTTCCATCAAGCACAACGGTGTCGTTTCCATAATTCCTGAAAGTGATAAATCCACCTCCCGATGTCCCACTAACATTCATTGTTGTTTTTTCATTATAAATGCCCTGCTTAAAATATACAGTACTCCCCGGCGTGGCAGAGTTAAACGCCTTTTGAAATGTTTTCCATGGATGCACTTCCGTACCGGCACTTGTATCATTTCCCGTCGTTGCAACATAATACGATACCTGAGCAACAGAGATTGAGGTACATATAATGATTAAAAACAGTATTACAGCTATATAACGATTATTCATTTTCAAATTGATTTTTTACTAATTGGTATTAAAGAAGATAAAGAATTTTTCGTAAGAAGGAAATGAAGCAAAACACA
>OBEQ010595932.1_pt1 | contig 14615 bp, 12 predicted proteins | sample 1670901 | NCBI WGS metagenome assembly OBEQ01 (sample SAMEA104232315, study PRJEB22302) | groundwater metagenome | biome: forest; feature: aquifer; material: groundwater | place: USA | collected 2011-08-07 | depth 5.4 m
ATCATATTTTTATTCACAATGATATTAACTTTTTCAAGCCGCTCCCCCGCCTCTTTACCGGTCAGACCAAGTGGTGTCACATCAACCAACATAAGATGATTATCGGTACCACCAGAAACAACATTAAAACCGAGACAGATTAATTCATCAGTCAAAGCTTTGGCGTTCTTAACTATCTGTTTGGTATAACTTTTAAATGCAGGCTTAAGAGCTTCTTCTAGTGCGACGCCGATAGCAGCTATGGTATGCAGTTGCGGTCCGCCCTGTAACCCGGGAAAAATAGCTTTGTCTATATTTTCAGAGAGTTCTTTTTTGGAAATAATAATCGCACCCCTTGGACCACGTAAGGTTTTATGCGTCGTTGTTGTAATAATATCGCAATAAGGAAACGGCGACATATGTGCGCCGCCAGCCACAAGACCGGAAATATGCGATATATCAGCCATCAATAAGGCTCCCACGGAATCTGCGATTTGCCTGAATTTTTTAAAATCCAACTTCCTGGAATAAGCTGTGGCGCCTGCGACTATTAATTTTGGTTTTGATTTCTGCGCGAGTTTCAAAACTTCGTCGTAATCAATAAAGCCATCGCGACCGACACCGTAATGTTCAAAGTTAAAAAGCCTACCCGTCCAACTGACTTTGTGACCGTGAGTCAGGTGGCCGCCATGTTCAAGTGACATTGCCAATATATTGTCCCCCGGCTTAAGAGTACCTAGATACACAGCTAAGTTCGCAATACTGCCAGAATAAGGCTGCACATTAATACCGTATTTCTTTGATGTAATTTTGAAAACTTTATAGACCAGATTCTTCACTTCATCTTCAATCTCATCAATAACCTTATTACCAAAATAATATCTTTGGTGCGACTTGCCCTCGGCATATTTATTGGTTAACGGCGAGCCCAAGGCCGCCAAAACATTCTTGGAAACATAGTTCTCTGAGGGTATCAGATTAATAACTTTCTTCTGACGTTTTACTTCTTTTTGAATTAACTTTTTTATCATTTGATATTAAATAGTTCCTGAATCAGATCAATGTTTGGACCGGCGCGTAAAATCTTTGGTTTAAGAGTTGATAGATCAATCACGGTTGACGGCTTAGATTTAGGCAGAACACCGGCATCAATTACCAAATCGGGTTTCCAGATTCTGTCAGTGAATGATCCGATTATCTGATTAATATCTCCTGTCGCCTCTTCGCCGGCAATATTGGCGGAGGTAGACGTCAGAGGATAGCCGAATTTGGCCAGTATCCTATCAATGAACTGATGATCGGGAATCCTTATACCCACATTATGGAGTCCGGCAATAAGGACCTTAGGAATAATTCTCTGATTTGGCAAAATAACCGTCGTAGGACCAGGCCAAACTTCAGATAAAACTTTTTCTAATTTTGGCGGTACAAAAGCAAGTTCTCTTACCCAGCCTAGATTTCTGGCAACTATGGGCAATGGTTTGTCCGATTGGCGGTTTTTTATTTTAAAAACTTGTTCAACGGCATCAGTATTCAAAGCATTTGCACCAAGTCCATAAACTGTGTCGGTGGGATAAACAATAACCCCGCCCCTACTCAGAACATCCACCGCCTCGCGTATTACTTCAGAACAGTCCGTATTTAAATCAACATGTACAATCTTCATATAACAAGGGAAAGTCATCGAAAGTTTTAATGATGGCATCGGCTGACTTCGTTAAACCTAACTTATTATCCTGATTTCTCAACATTAAAACGCAAAAAACGTCAGGAAAGTTTGCTTTGATAGTATCCACTATTAAAGGCTTATCGTCAATAAAAGCGATCTGGCCACTACCGCTACCAAGTTCTTCAAAAAAGGACTTTTTTGATTTATCTGATGTTATGTTTACAGAAGAAAGATACTGGACAATATCTGAGTTATTAATTTTTTTCAATTGGGCCTCCTCATCTCCAAAGGATAAGATGCTTTTGGAGACTTTAACACTCCTCAAAAAAGCCAACGCATCCTTAAAAATGTACCGGCGCGAATTAGAAAAAACCCGTTCAATGTTTGAGGCAAAATCCATCGGCAATATTTTAAACAGTAGTCCGGCCTGATTAAGAGGATGCCACAAGCCACCTCTCAATTCTTTGATGCGCTGATAAGTGTCATCGAAATCTTTTTTATTTATACCGTACCGTTGGAAAACAAGAAAAATATCGCCCATGAAGCGATTGTCATCAAAAAGAGTGTCGTCAAAATCCAAAATAATCTTATCAAACTTCACAAAAGTGAAATTATTAGTTTAGCCAATTTTTTCCTGGGATTGTGTCGGACAAATTGACCAGGATCAAGCAGGTCAGCCAAAATGAATTTCGGCTGCTTATTATTGGTATCGAGATTAGTGATATCAACGAAGTGTGAGTTCTCTTGCAAGTATCTTCGCAGAACACCGGCGGATGGCTTCTTGTTGTTGAAAATTGCGTAATCCAAAATGCCTTTACCGAGATACTTGTTAATCGTATCAACAAAGTCCTGCGCCTTGAACCCGTGAGTTTCGCCAAACTTAGTCATAAGGTTACAGATATAGACTCTCTTGGCCTTCGATTTTTTAATTGCTGCGACCATTCCCTCAACCAAAAGATTAGGAATAATACTTGTAAATAAATCTCCCGGGCCGACTACTATCATGTCGGCCGCCAAGATTGCCCTCTTTGCTTGGGGATTTATTTTACCGGACGGGTCTAACCAAACATCCTTAATGGGTATTTCCGGATTATGTTTGGGCACATCTATATTTGTTTCGCCCTTTATAACAACGCCCGTAGCCAATTGAGCATAAAGAGTGGTGTTATCCAGGGTAACCGGCAAAACCTCACCTTTAATGTTCAGGATTTTGGAAGCAACACTTACGGCATCGGCAAAATTACCGGTAAGTTTCTCCAAAGCTGTTAGAAAAATATTACCGAAACTATGCTCCTTCAAATCACCGGTAGAAAAGCGGTAATTAAAAAGATCGCGCAAAATTTGACTAGTATCAGAAAGGGCAACTAAAGCCCGCCGCACATCACCTGGCGGCAAAACACCATACTGGTCACGAAGCCGGCCAGTAGAACCGCCACTATCAGCCATTGAAACAATAGAACTGAGGTTAACCGGATAATCACGCAAAGCTGAAAGCACCATAAAACTACCGGTCCCCCCACCGATAACAACAATACTTTTTTTACGCTTAATTGAGTGAGGCATAAGAGAGGTCATCTCAAAACCCCGTTTTCTACTGCGACTTTACTGACCTGGCTGCAAACAATTCAGAATTCGTCGGAATAGTTAAACTATTCCTCCTCACTCTTCATTATTTTCGCTCAAGCCAGTAAGATCTCGTTACGAAAGTGGGTTTTGAGATGACCTCTAAGCGATCTTAATTGAAGCCCCAGGCTCTCGACGAATTCTAAAAAACCGAATAAGAGAAAAGATAATCGCCAAAAATAATAATGAATACAGACCAGTGTTAGAAATGAAGAAACCATAAAGAAAAGCTATCTGCGGACCAAGAGGCCAATAAGAAACATGGAAATGGTTCCCCCTAAAAAACATCCAGGCCTGTCTGGTTATTAAAGGCAGAAAAGAAATTAAAATGACCATAAAATAGCCGATCGTCTGTCGCCTCTGTTCTATGCCATGAATCCGCGACATCGTTCTCGTCAAGAAATCAACCGATGGTTCAAGCTCAAACCTTGACCTGGCCGTTAATTGACTTGTGGACTGGATTCTTTGCTTTATTAAGTTATCTAAATCAATATCATTTTTATTCATATTCTAAAACTGTGTTTTTTAAAACTTGGTTGGTCTTTATTGTTTCCAACAATACTCCTCTGGCCCTATGTAATCGACTTTTAAGAGTATTCTGATTCATTTTCAAAAGTTCCCCAATCTCTTTATATGTAAAGCCATCATAGTATAACAGCTTAACGATGGCCCTATCTTCGCTTACCAACGTATCAATACAACTATCTAATTCCCTTGAGATCTCCAGATTGGCAACGCGGTCTTGATGGCTGATATCTCCAGTGTCAGGAATATTTTCAAGAAACGGACTGTCCAAAAGTATCGCCTTGTTTTTATTCTTTCTGAAAAAATCTATTGCTGTATTTCTGGCAATGCTAAACAGCCAACCTTTTAACTTCTCCGGCTCGTTAAGACTATCAAATTTCAAATAAGCCTTGATAAATGTCTCCTGCGCCAGATCTTCGGCCTCAAAACGATTCCCGACAAATCGGTAATGAAAGTTAACCATATCTTTCTGATATTGGTTAACTACACCCTCAAATTTTTGTAATTGCTGGGCGTTCATTATTATGATCTAGCATATATTAAGACGGCAATTCCGCCAATAGGGTTGCATGCAACCAAACACGATATTGCGCCGTCTTATCTTGTATGAACATACTAATTAACAAGCGCGGGCCTCCGTAATGTCCCGCGATGTTGCTACTTTAAAAACTGCCAAAAGGGGCAGTTTTTAAATGACAAAATTTATCAATTTGTTTTTAACGAAAATTACTTTTTTTACTTCTTTACCTTCAAGATATTTATTGAGTTTATCATTTCCAGTAACAAGCGAAGCGGCCGCAGACTCATTGATATCTATCGGGGCAGAAATAGTACACCTAGTTTTACCCCCTATCTGAACAATTAACTCGACTACTTTTTCCTGAATTAATTCGAAATCATATTCTGGCCACTTCTCAAGATGAATTGATTTTTTATTGCCTAGTACCACGCGCCAGATTTCCTCGCTCAAATGCGGCGCAAAAGGAGCAAGTAATTTAATAAGTGCTCTGATGTCGGCTTTGTTAATTTCAACGTCCGGTAGACCTTCTAGTAAATTTAGTGTTTTCATTAATTCACTGACGCCGGTGTTGAAATGTAAGTTCTTTATATCATCCCCTATTTTTTTAATTGCCACACTAATAATTCTTGCCGCGGCTTGGCTAGGTGTTTTGGCAACAAATTTTCTTGAGCCTACAAAAGACCAAACTCTGTTTAAAAACCTGGACACACCAATGATCCCGCCTGGACTCCATGGGCCGCCTTGATCATAGGGTCCCATGAATGCCAGATACATCCTTACTGCATCTGCGCCATATTTTTTAACTTCGGCATCGGGATCAACTACATTGCCGCGTGATTTGGACATCTTTTGATTGTCCGGCCCAAGTATAATGCCTCTATTAAGCCTTCTAAGAAAAGGCTCTGAGAAATCAACATAACCCAATTTGTGTAGAGCTTTGATATAGAATCGAGAATACAGAAGATGCATAGTCGTATGCTCTGCCCCACCTAGATATATAGGCACCGGCAACCACTCTTTCATCTTTTCCTTGGAAGCAAATTCTTTTTTATTTTTAGGATCAGAGTAACGAAGGAAATACCAGGAAGAATCAACAAAGGTGTCCATGGTGTCAGTTTCTCTCTCAGCCTCACCTCCGCATTTGGGGCATTCGACTTTTAGCCATTTTGTAGCTTTCGCTAAAGGCGACCGTCCATCATCTGCCGGCTTGAAATCTTTAAGCGGCGGCAACTTAATCGGCAAATTTTTATCTGAAGCGGGTACGTAGCCGCAAACAGAACAATTGATCATCGGAATCGGCACACCCCAATATCTCTGGCGTGATAAAATCCAGTCATGTAAACGATATGTTTTTTGAAAATCACCTGCGTCTTGTGACTTAAGAAACTCTACGATCTGTTTTTTAGCTTCTTGTGAATTCATTCCGTCGAATTTACCCGAACTTGTCATTATTCCCTGGCCAGTATAAATCTCGTCCAGTACTAGGCGCTTGAAGCTCAAGAGATGATTCTCATCTTCCATTTTGCCAAGGATTTCTTCTTTTGTAAGCCACTCCATTTCAAAGTTGTTCTTTTCATCATGCTGAAGATCTTTTTCCACTTGTTCACTTCCTTTAAGCAAGAAATACAGTCCAACTACCTCAATATTCCTAGCTACATTCTTGGAAAAAGCAAAATAATGATGATGCATCATTTCGGTCTTGGCTATGAAAGTAAGATTGGTATAACCGGTTTCCTCCTGAATTTCTCGCAATGCCGTAGCAACTTCGTCCTCCCCTTCCTCTCTTCCACCTCCAATAAAAAGTGTGCCGCCCAACCTAGGTCCCCAATTTAATGTAAGGAACTTTTTGGTAGAGGGATCCTTAATAATGGCCACGATACTCTTGCGAGTTTGCTCATTAGGCAGAACCCTGCCTGTTACAGGTTCGATAACTACCTTGATAGGCAGATTGAATTTTTTAGCAAAATCATAATCTCGTTCATCGTGCGCCGGTACGGCCATAATGGCGCCTGTTCCATATCCGCCCAAAACATAATCAGCAACCCAGACAGGAATTTTTTCATTAGTTGCCGGATTTATGGCCATAATGGCCGAATCGACACCCGTCTTTTCCCCTGCCCTCTCCATCCTGTCCAATTCTTTTTTAGATAAGCTGTCTTTGATATATTTTTTAACTTTATCATCCACCATCCAGCCAGTATCAACCCATCTTTGAGCCATCTCTGGAGATACAACTAAAAATGTTACCCCAAATAAAGTATCGGACCTTGTCGTAAAGACTTCTACGGAATCTTTGCTATCTTTTTTGCCAGGAATATTTACTAGATTAAATTTTATCTTGGCTCCTTCCGAACGGCCTATCCAGTTGAGCTGACCCAACTTTGCTGTTTCCTGCCAATCGAGATCCTCGAGACCAGAAATTAGCTCATCTGCAAAATCTGTAATCCTAAACATCCATTGCGTCAGTTCTTTTTGGACAACCTCTGTCTGACATCTGTCACACTTGCCATCTATCACCTGCTCATTAGCTAAGACGGTCTTGTCTTTCGGACACCAGTTTACTTTAGTTGACGCTCTATATGCGAGCCCATTTTCATAAAATTTTAGAAACATCCATTGTGTCCACTTATAATAATCTGGATCTATAGTCTGGACTTCTCGTGACCAATCAAAAGTTGCACCCATACTTTTGAGCTGCTTGGTCATATGCGAGATATTTTTCTTGGTCCATACCCCAGGATGGACATTGTTTTTGATAGCCGCATTTTCAGCCGGCAAACCAAATGCATCAAAACCGATTGGATACATTACATTCTTGCCATTCATCCTAAGGTATCTTGCAAGAATATCTGGCAAGGCAAAAGCGTACCAATGACCGATATGCAAATCGCCGGATGGATATGGAAATTCCGTAAGAAGCATCGTGTTCTCCACTCCGTCTTTGGTATTATAAAATCTCTTACTCTCCCAGTACTTCTGCCACTTATGCTCTATTTTGTTTGGATTATATTTCATCATTTTATAAATTTATACCAAATAAACTAGATGTATTTTTGCTCGTCTTCTCAGCGACTTCTTCAACGGTTATTTTTCTTAACTCGGATATTTTTTTGGCAACCTCGACTACATATAATGATTCATTTCTTTTGCCACGATATGGTATGGGCGCAAGATACGGAGCATCGGTTTCAAGAAGTATCCTATCAAGGGGGGCATTTATCACCATTTGATTGTATTGATCTGTAAATGTAATAATTCCATTTAAACCTATATAAAACCCCGAGTCAAAATATCTTTTGGCCTGCTCCCAAGTTCCGGTAAAAGAATGAATCACGCCTCTTAGGGATTGCCCGTTTAGTATTTCCAACATATCGTCATGAGCACTCGCCTCGCCTTCGGCTCTGCGAAGCGGGTCACGGCAATGAATAATTACTGGCTTATCCAATTCAGTAGCCATCGCAAGCTGTTTTTTAAATCTTTCTTTTTGTAATGTCTGAAGCTCTGATTCGGTAGTACGATAATAATCAAGCCCGATCTCACCAATTGCTACGACCTTCTCATTTTCACAAAGCTTTTTGTACGGCTGAGGATCAAATTGTTCCTCCAAATTATCATTTGGATGCAGACCGACTGCCGCCCAAATGCCATCATACTTTTCCGCCAGATCAACCGCCTTTTTAGATATCTTTAAGTCCGTTCCAACACAAATCATCTGGACTCCACCATCTAGCGCGCGTTTAATCATCTCCTCTCGATCATTATCATATTGTTGATCTTGCGGATGTGAATGTGAATCAATTAGTTTAATTGACATATGGTCTTATATTTGATATTCTATATTTAGAACTTTCGTAATTATGGAGGGCCGGAATGCTAAATCATTCTGATCTTATTTGTATCTGGGCCATTGGGCTAACCCTTACACTTGTTCATCTAGCTGTTACTAAAATACTCGACGATATAGACAATATCCTTATTTACGAATTAAGTTTTACTCGTGTTTTATTTGGGTTCTTTGTCTCTTGCATAACCAGTGTCATTATGTCTGTCTTCTGGCCTTTTACACTTCTTTATAAACTTTATCGCAAACTTTCAAAATCTATGCAAAAAACTTAGATACCAAACAGGCTTCGCCTGTTTTTTATTTTATCCTGGGAAATAACGGTTCGACCTTGGTAACTCTGAAAATATTAGTTTTATCAAACTTTTTGCGTCCAAAAATTGATAATATTTTACCTGATGTTTCGGGTAAAAATGGTTCCAATAACCTATTTGCGGCCATAATTATTTCTACGATGGTCGTGAGTGTTTTTAATATATGCTCTGGGTGTTCATTATCAACCCACGGCTTTTTGTCATCAATATAACTATTTGCAAACGACAAAAGCTCCCAAACACCAGTTAGTGCCTCGTGCAAGGTGAAACCCAATATTGCAATATGCCACTTGTCTGTAGCCACCTTAATTTTCTCTATTACCTCCTTGTCAAGAAAATTAATATTATAAATCAGCTCACCATTTAATTTTGTTTCAATCAGCTTCGCCACACGGCTTACTAGATTACCAAGATTATTTGCCAAGTCTCCATTATATCTGTCTTCCAGTTTTTTTTCTGAAAAATCACCGTCTTCAGAAGATGATATTTCACGCATCAAAAAATACCGAACAGTATCAACGCCGTATTTTTTGACTATGTCTTCAGGAGAAATAACATTTCCCAAGGACTTACTTATCTTCTCGCCATCCATAGTGACATAACCATGGACGTAAATCGATTTGGGCAATGGCAAGTTTGCGGCAAGTAACATAGCCGGCCAATATATAGCATGGAAGCGCAATATTCCTTTGCCAATCAGATGCACATCTGCCGGCCACCATTTATTAAAATTATCCTCGTCGCGGCCATAACCTATGGCTGTTATGTAATTGGCCAAGGCATCATACCAAACATACTGAACCTGAGTGGGATCATCGGGCACGGGTATCCCCCAACTTAACTTCTCTACCGGCCTTGAGACACTAAAGTCATCGGCGTCTTCAAGAAGATTGAGCAATTCTTGTTTACGAGTCTTAGGAATAATCTCTATTTCATCAGACTCAATGAGCTCTTTTATTTTATTTTTGTATTTGGTTAATTTAAAAAAGTAATTCTTCTCTTTTACTAACTCTGGCTTGGTATGATGCTCTGGGCATTCGCCATCAATCAAGTCTTGTTTGTTTTTAAAAGCTTCACAGCCTACACAATATAAGCCCTCGTACTCTTTCAAATAAATATCCCCGAGACTCTCTCGCCAAAGTTTCTGGGCACCAACCCAGTGCCTTTCTTTGTCGGTTGTTCTGATAAAATCGTCGTAAGATATATTTAGTGTTTCTTTCAATTTAATAAACTCGGCGGAATTACGATCCACATAATCCTGAAAACCAATACCTTCTTCCTGGGCATTGCGGTAAACCTTCAAGCCATGCTCATCAACACCAGTCAAGAAAAAAACCTCATCCCCCTTTAAACGATGGTATCTGGCCAATACATCGGCCTGTATTATTTCAAAACCAAAACCGATGTGCGGCTTGCCATTGGGATAAGGTATAGCAGTTGTAATATAAAATTTAGACATAAAACAGGCGTTCGCCTGTTTTTAGATTAGCTTATAATTTAATAAAAATCCACTTTTATTATTCAACGACCACAGCTCTCCGACTTTCTTTGTGTTTGGCCAAGTCCTCAAGAATCTCAACTATCACTACAGCAACAGGCACAGCAAGCAAAATACCCAAGACTCCGGCAAGCTTGCCGCCGATAAGTAAAGAGATAATAACTACGATCGGATTCAGTCCAATCGTCCTGCCAAGAATAAGTGGGGTAAGGACATGTCCCTCCACCTGCTGGACCACTACATAAAAAACTAGTACCCACATGCCAAGCGTCGGAGACTGAGAAAAAGCCAGAACAACTCCTGGAATCGCAGAAATTACCGGACCAACCATTGGCACCACCTCTAAAATCATCGCGATGATACCGAGCAAAAGAGCATATTTCAGATTAAAAAGTGATGCTCCGACAAACACAATCAGTCCGACTGACAATGCCAGCAAAAACTGTCCCTGAAGCCAACGACCGACTTTCTTCTCTGATCTTTTCCATAAACTAATGGCATATTCCTCGTATCTCTCCGGTAAAATCGAGCCGATAAATCCGGTAATTCCCTCCCTCATTACTGATAAATAGAAAGAGATAATAATAACTGCTAGAAACGACAAGACGCCGCCGAAAATACCGATAATGAAGTTAAGACCAGATTGTGAAGAAACCTGTAGATATTGTGAGAAGCTATCGAGAAGGTTTTGAATCTCACTGAAAAAGTCAAAATATCTGCTGGATGTAGTTTGCTGAGCTTTCTCAAGAGCACCCGAAAGATTGGATACAAAACCCGGCAAAGCCTTCGTTAGCTGATTAATTTCGCTGGAAACAAAAGGTATCACTAAAGACAAGAAAAATACCACTAAACCAAAAACTATAAGATACAAGACTAGTACGCCAAGTAATCTGGGAATTTTCTTGTGTTCGAGCCAATCTGCAAATGGTCCGACGGCCGAAGCGATGATTATGGCTAAGAACAAAATAATCAGTACATCTTTGAGTAAATAAAGAAAAACAAAACCTAGGATTATAAAAATAACCTTGAAAATAGTTGAAGCGTGAATGTCTATGACTTGATGTTCTGCCATGCTCTGTCTATTCTACCACGATTTTAAAATCTCTTTAATCTCTGAGTTATCCCCCTCTAACTGCCCAATGATGACGAGGTTGAGTTTTTCAGGTTTAAATATATCACGAGCAACTTCAAGTATATCTTCTCGAGTTACCGCATTTAATTTGGCCAGACGCTCTTCGGGGGTCTCCATCTTATGTTCTAGGAGTTCTTGTTCTCCATAAAAAGAGGCTAAATCATCAGATTGCTCAAGGCCGATAACAAAAGATCCCCTGACTTGATCCTTTACCCTATTGAGCTCCTTCTCCTCAACTAATCCTTCAGTGATCTTCTTGTGCTCCTGGAATACAACCTTGAGACCCTCTATCAAATTTGCACTATTTAATCCTGCATAAGTAATAAAACTACCCGTTTCTTTATAGGGGCTCTGACTACTCCTTATACGGTAAGCGAGTCCTCTTTTTTCTCTGACTTCAACAAAAAGCCTCGAGCTCATACCGCCGCCAAGTATCGCGGACAATAGCTGGAGGGCTTCGTATTTTGGATGGGAGTAACTATAAGAATGGAAGCCCAGAGCAATATGAGTTTGATCTGTTTTTTTATACTCAATTTTAAGCCTCGGTTCATTTTGATTCTCCTTTACCGGCAATGGCTCGATACGAGAATGTTCTCTGACATTATTGAAATACCTCTCTATTTTTGTTTTTACTTCATCTGTATTGATACGTCCGGCAACAGCAACGACAGTGTTACCCGCAAAATAATGCGTCTTAAAATAATCAACCAAATCTTGATGTTTCATTTCATCTATATTCTCCTTGGTACCGGCAATGTTCCAACCCACTGGCTGATCACCGAATATTAATTCTGAGAACAAATCATAAATATGTCGGGACGGCTGATCAAAATTCATATTAATCTCCTCCTTGATTGGTCCTCGCTCCTTCTCCATTTCCTTTTCGTCAAATTTAGAATTTTGAAAAATATCAGAGATCACATCCAGTGCAATATCCAGCTTGTCAGCAGCACACTTAACGTAATAGCCCGTATGTTCATGTGAGGTGAAAGCGTTGTAATCAGCACCAATGGAGTCGAGCTCCTGTGAAATATCTAGTGAGCCAGGACGCTTGGTTGTACCCTTAAACATCATGTGCTCTAGGAAATGTGAAATACCATTGATCTCCTTAGTTTCGTACCTGGAACCAGTCGCAACCATAACCAAAACGGTGACACTCTTGGTGCTCTCCATTGGAACGGTAATTAACCTCAGTCCATTGGGATATGTAAAATAATCGTAGTGATCGTTAGAAGAGTTTTTATCCATTTTATGATTCTAATTTTTCTTTAAGATAACCCGCCAGTGATTCAATAGCAACCCTCTCCTGAGTCATGGTGTCCCGATCTCGTACGGTGACTTTTTTATCTTCAAGAGAATCAAAATCAAAAGTTACACAATAAGGTGTGCCAATCTCATCTTGCCTGCGATAACGTTTGCCTATGGAAGCGGTTTCGTCATATTGGCACATCCAGTATTTTTGTAGATCACGCAGAACAGCCAAGGCTGGTTTAGTCAGCTCCTCTTTTTTGGACAATGGCAATACAGCAACTTTGATTGGAGCTAATTGTTTGGGTAATCTTAGAGTAATTTCCGTTTCATGCACAGCGTCGTCTTTTCCAGAACGAGCTTCAGATTCTTCATAAGCATCCAGCAATACGGCAAGCATTATTCTATCTAGCCCAAATGTCGGCTCTATTACATAAGGAATAAATTCCTTATTAGTTTCCAAGTCTTTATACATTAAATTAGCCCCGGACAGTTCTATATGGTTTTTTAAGTCGTAATCTGTTCGATTAGCAATTCCCGCTATCTCATCCCAACCAAACGGAAATTTATAATAAGTATCCACGGTACGCTTGGAATAGTGGGCCAATTCATCCTTTGGCAATTCCACTGTTTTGATATTTTCTTTTTTAATACCCAGCTCCGAAATAAAAAAATCTTGTTGGTAGTCGAGCCATTCGCTAAACATCTTTTCGTCTTTGCCTGGTTCAACAAAGTACTCTAGTTCAGCAATGGTGAACTCTTTGGTACGGAAAATAAAATTACCAGTTGTAATCTCATTGCGAAATGCCTTACCAATCTGTGCAATGCCAAATGGCAGTTTTTTGCGCGCTGATTCCATAACCAACTTGAAATCGGTAAACATAGTCTGTGCGGTTTCTCCCCGAAGATAAGCCCTTATCTTATCGTCTTCAACTGTCCCAATATAGGTTTCGAACAAAGTATTGAAATTTTTTGGTTCTGTCCAAGAAACCTCTTTTCCTTTATGGGTCTCGCTATGAGCTTGCAGCTCTTCTTCTTTATCTGCACGTAATCGAAGATGGCAAATTTTGCACTCAACCAATGGATCGGTAAAGTTTTTTATATGACCCGATGCCTCCCAAACTTTTGGATTCATGATAATTGGTCCTCGTAAACCCACCATATCTAGTCTCTGCTGAACAAATTTCTTCCACCACAAATTAGAGATGTTATTCAATAGTTCTGTACCAAGCGGCCCATAATCATAACTATTTGCCAATCCCCCGTAAATTTCTGAGCCGGGGAAAACAAAACCTCGTCTTTTACAAAGAGAGACTACTTTTTCCATTAAACTATTCTGATTTGTATTTTTATTGTCTGACATTGCCGCTTTCTTTTGTGTCGTTAATATTGGATGTACTCGCATCGGGCATAATACGGGAAATTTTTTCATTAGTAAAGGCATCAGTGCCGTCAAATCTGACATTTTTCAGAAGAGTAACCGGTTGGCCGACTTGATTTGATGATGGCGTAATTGAAATCTGGAAGTCAGCTTCGTATTGTGGCAAGTTAACGCCAACGCCAGCAGACAGAGTGCCCAGATCCCAGGTTATACTATTCTGTCTGCTGTTATATATTGGCTGGGGCTGGCTATCGCCTGCCCTTACTTGGTTTTCCCAAATTACTCCGGGAGCCAAAACGGCAGTAACCTTTGCTGATGCAATATTACTTGCGGGATTAACCAGATTCCATCGGACTGTAAAATTGGTCTTCTTGTTAACTGTCGGTGGGAACGGCCCCGAAGAACCAAAGACACCGTCATTCAAAAGAATTTTTTGACCGAAGGTTGGAGCAGTAGAAATACGGGTCACCAACTCACTATCGGCAGTGAGCTTATCTAGTTGTATAGCAGCCGGAACATTTGGTGTTTCAAGATGCACCGAAAGCTTAACAAAAGAGTTCTGAGCTCCCTGGCTTGAGGTAAAGCCGCTCTTTAATCTGACCTCAAAACCAATTTCCGCCGCTTGATTAGATTGCAAAACGTTCAGATTAGACACACTCGAACCATCCCAGAATATAGTGTTCTGCCTGCTATCAAAAAAGCCATCGCTTTTTATACTAGTCAGATCGAACATATCGCCACTTAAATGTACGGACAACTTCAGCTCTCGGATATTCACGTTGGTATTATTTTTAAAATCAATCTTATAACGCAAGTTATCGCCAAGATGAGCGGTGTAGTCAGCGGAATCATTGAGGACAAATTTTAATGTTAAGGGTGAAGCCG
>OBEQ011779695.1_pt1 | contig 14610 bp, 12 predicted proteins | sample 1670901 | NCBI WGS metagenome assembly OBEQ01 (sample SAMEA104232315, study PRJEB22302) | groundwater metagenome | biome: forest; feature: aquifer; material: groundwater | place: USA | collected 2011-08-07 | depth 5.4 m
ATCACTTTCAGCTTTCTCAATTCTTGATTTGTCACCTCGATCACCTCTTCTTTTTCCATCACACACTCCTTTCGAGTGTGTGATTTTAGGTGACATTTCTACTTTGCAGAAAAGTGACATTATCATTTTGCGGTTACACCACTGTTTCACTTCAAACGATTGCCTTGACTTTCATACCTTCATGGATAGAATAAAAAAATCATGAGTTATTCAATAAAAGAATTGGCAGAAAAGGTAAACGGCACGGTTTTAGGAGATACAGACACGCAAATTGACGGTGTCACGAGTTTTGACAAACCACAGGCGAGCCATATCACCTTTGTCACAACGCCGCGGGATCTCAAAAATCTGGAGCAAAGCGCGATCGGTGCCGTGATTGTTCCGAAGCAAATTTCGGGATCAGCGAAACCCATCATCCAAGTCGAAAATCCGAAATTAGCATTTGCCGTTTTACTCTCTTTTTTTTATCCTCCGCGAACATTTGCGCCGCAAATTTCGAATCTAGCGCATATTTCTAAAACGGCAAAGATCGGAAAGAATGTCACGATCGAGTCATTCGCTGTGATCGGCGATTACGCCGTAATCGGCAACGGGACGGTCATTCGATCTCATGTTTTTATTGACGATCATGTTGCAATCGGTGAGCGAACAACCATTCATCCAAATGTATCGATTTATTCAAACGTAAAAATCGGAGATCAAGTGATCATTCATTCCGGTGTCGTCATCGGCGCAGACGGATTCGGATTTGTTTTCGACGGAAAACAGCAATTCAAATTACCTCAAGTCGGAACTGTGATCATTGAAAATAATGTAGAAATTGGCGCCTGCACCACGATTGATCGCGCCGCCATAGGTGAAACCATTGTCGGTGAAGGAACCAAAATTGATAATCAAGTTCAGATTGCGCACAATGTCCAGATTGGAAAGCATTGCGCCATTTCCGCGCAGTGCGGAATTTCGGGAAGCACCAAAATCGGAAATTATGTCACGCTTGGCGGAAGTGTCGGAATTGCGGACCACGTGGAAATCGGTGATGGCGCCATGCTCGGCGCTAACGCGGGAGTTCCGCCGGGAAAGAAAATTCCGCCGAAGCAAATTTGGTTTGGCGCTCCCGCCCGGCCTTATGATGAAATGCGCAAGCAATTTGGCGCGCAGCTCAGAGCCGCTGAAAATCAAGAGGAACTACGCAAGCTTAAGAAAAAAGTTGCCGAACTGGAACGCGAGTTCGAAGCATTAAAATCAAATTCAAAACCTTCTTAATCGTTTACCTTTTCCCAATTAAACTCAAGAATTCGCTGCGCGAACGTTCGTTCGTGCGAAATGAACCAAGCATAGAACTCGTTACACAATAGGAATCTTTCTTTTCAACGCCGCGCATCGCCATACACAAATGAAACGCTTCGATGACGACGGCGACGCCCTTTGGTTTGAGCCACTGCATCAGACAGTCGGCCACCTGTCCGGTGAGCCGCTCCTGGACTTGAAGCCTTCTCGCATACACATCAACGACACGCGGAATTTTGCTGAGTCCAATAATTTTTCCATCCGGCAAATAGGCCACGTGCGCTTTTCCGTAGAATGGCAGAAGATGATGCTCGCAAAGACTAAAAAGATCGATGTCTTTTACGACCACCATTTCATCGTAATTTTCTTCGAAAATAGCCCCATTTAAGATTTGCTGAATGTCCTGTTTGTAACCTTTGGTGAGAAATCTAAAAGAGGCTTCCACCCGTTTTGGAGTCCGAAGCAATCCTTCTCTTTCCGGATTTTCACCCAGCTTCACAATTAAATCGTGAATCAAATTTTCAATTTTGGTTTCTTCTTTTAATTGTTCAGACATGTCATCACACCTTTCTTTTCTTGCAATTCTCACAGCCGCAAATTTCCCGCAGATAATCGAAGGAATAGATTCCTGTGCTGTGGCCGTCACTCCAAACCATTTTCAAACCGTAACGCCCGACGCTTTCTACCGTCACCGGATGAACGTCCGTCGGAATATTTTCGCGATTCAGCTTTGGCGTTCCATTCCATTCATCCACACAATTCGCGCACCGGCAGCCGATTCTTAAATCATACGTTGAATAAGAACTTTTATGACCGTCCGACCAAACAATCTCAAGCTGGGTTGGGCCGGCTTGAATGATGGAAGCAGGCACCGTTTGTGAATTGTTTTCCATATTTATTTGGAAGGAACGGTTTTCCATGTCATTTTGAAATCGCCTGGAAGCTTTGCGTGCAGCATATTGACAATGCTGAGCTGTGCCGCAATTTTTCCGGCGGTTTCTTGATATGCTTTTGCAACACGGGCGTTTGGATTTTTAGCAATGATCGGAATTCCCGAATCGCCTGCTTCTGCCACTTCGGCATCAATCGGGATTTCACCCAAAAATGGAACTCCGAGTTCCTTTGCCGTTCGTTCACCGCCGCCCGTTCGAAAAATGTTCGTGCGTGTTCCGCAATCCGAACACACGAAGTAACTCATATTCTCAATAATTCCAAGCACCGGAACTTTTACTTTTTGAAACATTTTAAGGCCTTTTCTCGCATCAATCAAACTCACTTCCTGCGGCGTGGTCACAATGACCGCTCCCGAAATGGGAGCTGACTGTGTGAGCGAAAGCTGTGCGTCACCGGTTCCGGGAGGAAGATCCATCACAAGATAATCAAGCTTGCCCCAATCCACACGCGTGAGAAATTGCTGCAAAATTCCGTGCACCATCGGTCCCCGCCAAATCACCGGCGTATCGTCATTTGACAAAAATCCCATCGACATCAATTTGATCCCCAAACTCTCAAGCGGAATCATTTGTCCGGACTCACTCACGTTCGGCTGTCGATTAATGCCAAACATAAGCGGAATCGAAGGGCCGTAGATATCCGCATCCAGAAGCCCGACGCTCGCGCCGGACTTTGATAATGCAAGCGCAAGATTTGCCGCTACGGTTGATTTTCCAACGCCGCCTTTTCCGCTCGCAACCGCAATGACATTTTTGACGTCCGGCAGCACAGCGCCTTGACTCATGTTTGCCCGGGCTCTTGTATTGGAAGTCATCGTCACTTCCACTTTTGAAACACCGGGAATTTGCCGGACGCGCTCAAAACATTCCGCTTTGAGCTGCTCTTTCACAGGACACGCCGGCGTTGTCAGCTCGACATCAAAGCGGACATGATCTTTTTTGATTTCAAGATTCTTCACAAAACCGAGACTGACAATATCCTGCTTCAAATCAGGATCCAGAATCTTTTTGAGTTCATTCAAAACATCATTTTCTGAAGGCATTTTTGTTTCCTAAATGATTCTGAAACGAAATCCAGAATTTTCTTGAGTTCATTTAATATTTTTTGTTTCCGTTATTGTATTTAACTCGGACACGCAACTCGCTGAATTTGCGATACCAATTCCGGAAGAATTTCGCCCACGTAATTTACTTCCTCTTCGCTTGTCATGCAACCCAAACTCAACCGAATAGATGAAAGCGCCAATTTCCGAGAAAGCCCCATCGCCTGCAAAACATGGGACGGTTCAAGCGCACCCGTAATGCAAGCCGAGCCGCTTGAAACACAAATGCCAATTTCATCAAGACGCGGAATCAGCGCTTCCGCCGATACATTCGGGATGGTAAGACTGATGGTATTGCAAATTCGATCGCTCGTTTTGCCATTCACGAAACTGCTGGGAATTTTTGATATTAAAATAGTTTCTAACTGCTCGCGTAATTTCTGAAGGCGGCTTGCCGTTTCATTCAAATGATGCTTGACCCACTGAGCCGCCTTTCCCATCCCAATAATTCCGGGAACATTTTCAGTGCCGCCGCGCCTGCCGCGCTCTTGATGCCCTCCAAAAATAAAAGGATGAAACGGCAGGCCATCCCGAACAAAAAGCACTCCAACCCCTTTCGGTCCGTAGAACTTATGCGCGGAAAGAGAAAGAAAATCAATTCCAATTTTTGAAAGATCAATTGGAATTTTCCCAACGGCCTGCACCGTATCGACGTGCAGTAAAATTCCGTGCGATTTTACCAAATCGGCAATTTCTTTCATCGGAAAAATAATGCCGGTCTCATTGTTCGCCCACATGATTGAAACAAGCGCTACTTGATCGGTTAACTCGCGCGCAAATTGTGAAAGATCCATTTTTCCATGTCGATCAACCGGAATCCGAACCGCCTGAACTCTTTCCTGCTTTTCAAGCTGATCAATGACATTTCTGACTGATGAATGCTCAACGACAGTCGTCACAATTTTTTTCTTCCCCGGATATTGCGCCAACACACTTTGAATTGCCGCGTTGTTACTTTCGGTTGCTCCGCTTGTAAAAATAATTTCCCTTGGACTTGCACCAATTAGCGCCGCGACTTGCTCTCGCGCCCGGCTGACCGCACGCAAAGAATTCTTTCCCAGCCGGTGAATACTGGACGGATTACCATAGGTTTCGGTGAGGAAGGGCTTCATTTCCTCAAAAACTTCTTTTGCAATCGGCGTCGTGGCATTATAGTCAAAATAGTAGATTTTCATGAACCTGCTCGTTGTGAAGTGCCATAAATTTATGTAAGTTATTTATTTATAGTAACTTACATAAAATATCTGAAAAACCTTGAATTTTTAGGATACCCCAGCGGCGTCTATTTGTCAATTAAAGCAGCGTTTCAATTTGTGAGCGGACAAGCTGCGGAAGAATGGCTGATTTTCTCATTTTAATTTGATCGACGTAATGAGGGTCAAGCGCGCGAGCATGTTTATAAATTTCGATGCCATTTTGGATCAGTTTCGCCCTTTCATTCTCATCATCCATTTCGGCTGCCCACTTGAAGTCATAAAAAGCATCGCCCAATAAAAGCTCCAGATCAAACGGCATGCGCTCTATTTGAGATACAAAAATCTTATTTCCTTCTTCATACTTTTTGGATTTCAAAGCAAGCTCCGAATAATCCATTCGATAAATCAGTTGAAATGGATTGAGCTCAATGGCTGATTCGACAGAAAACATGGCTTCTCTCTCCACTTGAATTCGGCGGACCGGATCGTTCACCGTACCCGCACGTTTTTTCTGCAAAAGACTCAACCAGTAAGAATACGCTGCGTTTTCCGAATCGAGTGCTCGTGCCCGTTTGTAAGACATTTCAATCGGATTTTTTCCGATAAATACATCTGCGAACTGGGCCCTCAGGAAAAAAGCAAACGCGGCAAGTATAAAAATAAAAATGACGGGGGCAAATAATTTTCCCGCGGTTTTTTTAGCACCGATCAAAACGCCCTGTTTTTTCCACCACATTTCTTCCTGAGTTTCCTTTTCCTGAGACACGACGACAGAGAGGCCTGCAAATAACATGACGTAAAATGAATTTGCGGGATCGTGTAAATTGGAAATCAGAAATTCATGAGTAAAGAAACTGATCAAACCTGAAATCAAGCCGATTCCGACAAATCTTCTGAAGTAACTTCGCTCAGAGAAAACTTTTTTAATTTGAATCGTTAAAAACCCAATCCATGCAACAAGACAAATCAAAATCCCGGCAACACCGGTTTCAACGGCAAGTTCAAAATAATCATTGAGCAGATGATCGCTGAAATAGTTCACATCCACCCGGTGAAAACTGGAAAACGCTTCTGAAAAAGTCCCAAAACCCGCACCAAACAGAGGAAATTTTAAAAATAGCGGCCAAGCCCTTTGCCAAAACGGAATCCGAAAATCAAGTGTCAAAAGATGCGCTGCTTTAGCCTCTGCAAAGCGATTTCCGATGGCTTTCCCGACCGTCCACTGAGAGAAAAAAATTCCGAGCGCGATAAATCCGATCAAGGTAAAGACAATCCATTTTTTTCTTTGATTTTGAGCGGCCAATATTAAAAAGGAAAACATCCCAACGCCAAGAGAAATCAAACTGAACTTTGAGAGCGTCCCAACCGCTGCGGCAAAAATCAAAATCAATAAAAAAAATGAGCTCGCGAGAATGCCGTCTTGAACAAGATACGGCCATGCGTTTCGCCCGCCGGGGTGTTTGTCGATCACGTGGAAAAGACGGTAATAGCCGACGCCAAGCGTCAGCGGTGCAATCAGCTCAAGAAAAGAAGCGAGATTATTCGGATTCGGGTGAACCGCCGGAAAATGGGAAATCCATGCAAATGCCGGATTGGCAAGTGCGCTTGATTCCCGCCCAAAAAATCTCTGAAACAAAACCATCAATGAAACAACGTAGGCCGCAAGAAAGATTGCGGTTAAGAGAAACTGCACGATTCTTCGGTCATTGGCATATTGAATGAAAAGATGAAAAAAAATCCAGTAGCTGAAGCAATAAACAAAACCGGTGCGTGTGGCAAACGGATACACCGAAGACGGAATAAAACTTCCGGAAATGCCAAATTTTGACAATCCATACTGCAGAAATAGAAGCAACAAAAAAATAAATAAAGAAACGCCGAGAAAATGAATCTGAATGAGTGGTTTGTGGTTCAGAAGCGAATCGAACGCAGATAGAAAAAAGAAGGCGAAGCTAACCCAACTGATTAAATCGTTTTGATAAAAAAATGCCAGCCGGTAAAACAACGGAAGAAAAAGTGCGGCAAGCAAAAAAAATCCGGCAAGCAAAACCGATAATCCTAACGAAAACCGGCGAGAAACCGGATGAAGGGGTTCGCGGGCGTTAATCAGATGGTTTCCTTCTTTCTTTTTGCTCTTTTTGTTCTTTCTTTTCTTTTTTCTGGCCTGATTTTCCGTAGTAACGATTGTACGTGTGGTAATGGTAGCGGTAATATCCGTAGCGGTCCTTTTCCATGTCCAGCGAATTTAAAATAACACCAAGCACTTTGATTTGATGGAGCTGAAGTTTTTCCCGCACCTGTTTAATGGCTTTTCGGCTGATTTTGTGGCTTCGGATCACTAAAATTAAATGGCCCACGAGTTTCCCCAGCACAAGCCCGTCGCCAATACCGATCAGAGGCGGCGCATCCACAATCACGCGGTCATATTGCGATTTCGCTTTTTGGATAAATTCGAGCATTTTCTCAGATCCTAAAAGCTCAGACGGATTCGGGCTCTCAGGACCGCTCGGAACAAAATCAAGACCGGGAATTTCGGTCGGTTTAACAACCGACTCTAAAGAAATATTCGACGTTAAATAATTGGTGAGTCCGTTGGAATTTTCAACATTAAAAACGGTATGAAGGACCGGCCTTCGGTTATCTGCATCCACCAAAAGCACCCGATTTCCATCCAACGCAAACGACGCCGCCAGATTGCACGAGCAAAAACTTTTCCCTTCCTGAGGAACACTGCTTGTAATCGCAAACGCACGGAGCATGTCGGGCGGCGCTGAAAAATTAATTCCGACGCGGATGTATCTCAAAGATTCAGCGAGATCCGACTGCGGTTTTGTGTAAACATAAAAATAACGCTTCCTCGGCTCTTTTTCATTTTCATCTTTCAGAACCGGCGTATGGCCCAGGTAAGGAAGCCGCACAAACTTCTCAACATCATCCTGATTCTTCACGCGATCATCCAGGTAATCCATTAAAAATACCAAACCCATACTGGCCATCAGTTCGAGAATGAGAATAATGCCGAACAAGCGGAATCGCTTCGGGCCCGACGGTAAAAGCGGCGCTTCGGCCGGCTGCACAATGCGGACGTCACTCACCTGCAGACGATTGGTGAGCGCTGTTTTTAATTCATGAATGACGCGTTTTGTTTGAACTTCCACGCTTTCCCGCAAAAACTTCAGATTCGCTTCCAACTTCACAACATCCGGATGCTGTTCGCGATACTGTCTTTTTAGTTCAAACAAATCCGCTTCTGCTTTTGCAATTTGATTCTTCAATTCTAAAATGGTGGGGTTTGACCGGACAGACGGCAGCGTTGCCGCAAACTCATCTTTGTCCAATTGCGCTAATTGGCCAAGCGGGGTTAAATTTTTCAGCGATTCGCCGCTCGAACCTTCCGGAAGCAATTGAAGAATTTCTTTTGAAAAGAATAACCGGTTTTGAATGCTTTGTTTCAAATAGGTTTCCGCAATCGTATTGGCAATGGCCGCCGATTTGTTTGGGTTGGGCGTTTGTACGGAAATATTGATCAGTTGCGTTCCGCGAACGGGCCGGACTTTCAGAATTTTTTTAAGTTCAAAAACAGCTTCCCGAAGGCCTCTCACGCCAAAAAATTCAGTCAGTTTTTCTTTTTCTGTGGCCACGGTAAGAATCGGAACGCTTCCAACGATTTCGGCCTGCGTGTCGACATAGGTAAAAGTTTGATGCGTCGGCTGAAGTTCTTCCGTGGCACCCGCGGAAATCGGAGCCGATTCAATCAACACCTGCGCAACGGAACGGTATTGATCCGGAAGTTTCATCAAAAAAATGAGGGCAAGCGTTGCTGTGATAAAAAGAAATGTCAGCAGAAAAACGCGCTGCCTGTAGAGAAGCCCGAGATAATGAGAGAGATTGATCTGCTCAGCTTCTTCAGGTTCAACCAGATAGGCTGTTTGTTTTGGAATAGCCATGATTAAAATAAAGACTCGGGAACTGTAACCAAATCACCTTCTTCTAACGTGATATCGGTTTCTTGGCCGCCCAGGATTTTCTCGGCATTGACGCGCATCGTGATTTGTTTTCCATCCGGAAGTGTTCGCACAAGTTTAATTTCCCTCAAATTCGCAATATCGGTAAATCCCTCGGCCTTTGCAATGGCTTCGAGCAGAGTCATTTTTCCGTTTTGCGGGAATTCGTATGTTCCGGGTTTTTTAAGCTGGCCTAGCAGCACCACCGCGCGGGAATTCGCTTCTTTGATTCGAACGGAAACATTTGGGTTTACCAAAAAATCTTTATCCAGTTTCTTGCGAATCGCCTCTTGCGAATCGCGCGTTGTCATTCCCTCAATTTTTACCCAGCCGACCAAAGGCACCAAAATTTCCCCCTCCGAATTGACCGTCAATTCAAGGTCTTTCTCAAATTCTTTTCCCGGCGTCACATGCAAAATCACGATATCGCCCGTATGCACGCGGCGCAATCCGATGGAAGAATCCTGAGCGGGACGGTCCGCGATTGGAATCGCCGGCTTCGACAATATCACTTCTGTTGGCTTGGATTCATGTGCACAGCCAAACAAAAAAACACAAATTGTAACAACCAAGCAAACATGATTTCTCATCGATCATTCACCTTAGCTTTTTTCTTAATATCTTCCATTAACGGCAAAAGAGGCGATATGCTTCGCATATTCCCGATTCGAATCGGTGGCATTGACACCTGTAAAAATGTACTTTAGCTCAAATCCAAGCCACTTACGAAAATCATAACGTAGGGTTGCGCCTAATTCAAGGGTCAAATCGCGCTGGTTTGATCCCGCTGTCTTCCCGTGCTGATCAAATACATTCCGCCGAAGGCCCGAGAAAATCTCGCCGGACAAATAACGCCTGAACTGCGTGCTTCCGGTCAGCCGATAATTTTCAGTCACGAAGAAATTACTTCCTTTCGTTTCGGTTGCCTGCGACAAACTCCGATTTATTAAAAATTCAACCCGGCTTTTGCGCGTCAGATTGGAAATGACGACAACTTCTGCCACAAATGCATTCGTATGACCTCCCAAAGTCCGTTGCTGCTGGTTGGAATACCCCAGATCCAAGAGCGCCGTTGTCTTGGGAGCAATTTTCCCCCGGACACCGCCTCGAAATTCATTCGCAATGGCTCGATTACTTCCTCCCGCACCCCCGCTTGCAAAACCAAGCGCATACCGCGTAAAAAAAGAAGTTTTTGGCGAAACAAAATAATCAAATTCGGGGCTAAACACAAACTGGCGTCTTGAATTGTCGCGATTCGCTCTCCGATAAAAAAAAGTGTCGCTATACGTTTGACTCAAGCGAAGCCCTGTTTTCTTGGACAACCGCTCTTTAAAAATGATTCCGGCATCCTGGCGAAGCCGGTTCGCAATGCTTCGGATTTCACTGGTTTGGTTCCCGGTTGCAGAAAGTTTGTACGTTCCTTCAACTTCCGTTTTTGAACTGATCGGATAATTGATGTCCGTTCCCAGCTGATGTTCAAACCGGCTGAGCTTGGAATTGTGTAAATAATCCGCGTGCGCGCCGAGATAGTCCACATTGATTCTGGTTCTGGGCGTTCCCAAATCAAGCTCGAGACCGGCCCCCGAATTAAAAATGATGTCGGACTTCGCATTTTTTTGGTTGCGCACATTTGAATCAAATACCACCCGTTCAGACGGGGTAATCCGAATCCGGTCGCGGAAGCGTTTTTTGCGAAGCAGCACTTCCGATCGTAATTTCGATAATTCCTCACTCAAGGCTTTTTCTTCCTCCGTTCCCCCCGCGGCTTTTTGTCTTTTTTCTTCAAGAGTCCTGATCATGTTTGCGCGTTTCTCTTCTTCCTTTTTTTCATTCTCCTCTTCCATAATTTTTTCATGCTCGCGCCGGATCTCATCCATTTTTTCGGAACCTATATTTTCATCCCCAACCACAGCATACCCTTTGGGCAGTACGATCAAAAAACAAATTAGAAAACCGAAGAGCGCGGGTAACCTTCTCACGATTTTTTTTGAAAATCCCAGGGTCCTGTACTTTGCGAAAGTTGAGCCAAATTAAAGCGAGCGTCCGGAAAATTCGGATTGTGACTGAGCGCATTCAAGAATTCGAGCTTGGCTTCCTGCGTTTTCCCCATCCGCCAATACACGAGCCCAAGATTATTTAAGATGGAAGGCAAAAATTGATCGAACCGGCCGGCTTGTTTCTTGGCTTCCAAGAAATGCTTCAACGCTGAATCCAGCTGGTCTTTCTCGAGTTCAAGCCTGCCCAAATTGTAAAGAGCCACGACATATTCCTTCCGCTCGAGCAATGCTTCTTGATATAAAGCAATTGCATCTTCTATTTTTCCTTCCTTTTCCGTCACAAATGCAAGCGCAGAGGTTGTGTATTCGTCCTTTTTTAAAGACCGGCAGCGTGTGACATATCGAATGCCTTCCTTTTTTTCGCCATCCAAATACAACGCAAGTCCATAGCCGCAATTTCCCCACGCATCATCTGGATTCAATCTTAAAACGTCCTCAAAAAATTTTCTGGCGGTTGCAACATCTCCCCGAAAAAACCGCTGGAACGCGCTGTCACGCAAATCTGCTTGAATCGACGGAATGAGTTCCCGCTCGTACAGGCTGGATAAAAAAGGAGAAGAAATGAATTGCTTCGCTTCTGAAAAAGAACTTTCAGCGCGCCTCAAATCCTCCAGATCATACAAATAAACGCCGCCTGCGCGATATTTAAAGAGAAAAGAAGCATTTTGAGAAGTGTGGCTTTTTGCGAGACGCTCAAATTCCCGGGCAGCTTCGTCATAATTTCCCGTCCGTTCGGCAATCGTTGCAAGCGCAAACGAACTTAACGCACCAAACCGATCCTCGGGAAAACGTTCCAAAAGGTCACGCATGAGGCGCCGGCTTTCCGTGTAATTGCTTTCCAAAAGATAAATCCACCCTTGAATCCATGTGGCTTGTTTTTCAATTTCAACAGACGGTTTTGCACCCAAAATTTCCTGAAAGACCATTTTCGCAGCTTTGAGGTCAAATAAATAAAGATCGTAAACGCCCAATTGAAAAAGCATTTTGATTAAATCCGTTTGAACGCCGCCCAATTGTTCGCTGCGAAGCCGTTCAATCACATTGGATTTTTCTTTTTCAGGATGAGTTCCAGTTTCAACGTTTTTGTTTTTTAAACGATTTATTTCGGAGAGCAGGAGGTCGCGCTTTTTCGCCAGTTCTCTTAAATCATTCAATTTTTTCCTGAAAGTTGACACCAAATGAATTTCACTCGCAGAAGCGAGGGTTAAATTAATTTCGGAAAGCAATTTTTCGCCGTTCGCATAATCACCTGAGCGAAGATAGACGGAACTCAAAAAAAGTTTCACCAAATTCATGCGTGGATAGTCGGGATAATGCTCGATAAAAAATTGATACGTTTTCGCGGATTCCGCAAACTGCCAATGCAGTTCAAATTCTCTCGCGCGCCGCAAAATTTCGATTTGAGTATCTTCAACTTTTTCAACCACTTGTTTTCGAATTCCGGACTTTGTAAACAAATACTGAAAAAATTTGGCGGCGTCATAAAAACAGTCAAAGGCATACTGATTGATCCGGTCCAGCCATTGAAGAAATGGGGAACGATTTTGCTGGTAAGATGACAAAAGATTCTGCAGTAAAAATTGAACGTCTGCCTTTCGGCGCATGACTTTGGGTGATGCAAAAACAGATTGAAAGGTATCGGATGTAATTAAACGCTCAAGATTCACATCCGGTTGTCCGATTTCACTAACCAGAAGATCCTGAAGCAAAAAAGACGCGCTCTCTGATTCAAATAATGTTTTCGCTTGTGAAACGTCCTTCAGCGCAATCCGGATCCGCTCGATCGAACTATCAAGCAGAAAGTAATTGTAAAAAACGAGGAAAAGAATCAAAATCAGGATGCTGACCAAGCCATTGAATACAAATTTGACTTCTTTTTTCATTCAATTTTCCCGAGTGGGCCGCGGCGCACTGCTGAAATGGAACTTTGATCAGATAAACTAAGATGAAAAGACACACCTTATCCTTGAAGCAATCGATATTTTTGACGATCGTTATAGCATCGGCATTTTTAATATTAGCCTTTACCCACCTTCAACTTACGCGCGAAGCTTATCGCACATCCGAGCACCAAATCCGGGAAACACAGTTAAGTCTTCTTCTCGCAAAAGAAATCATGGAATCTAAACTCAAAACCGCGGCAGAAGACCCTCTCGACCAATTAATTCCTGTGCTTGAAAATCTATCTACGAAAATGCAAATCCTTCAAGACCCTCTTCTCTTATCGAGCGATGGTTCGGTGCTTTATCCTAAAAACGAACTTAATCCGAACGCAGCTACTGACCAAAAGCGGATTCAGGAAATTCTTCTCACTTACGACCTGAGCGGGGACTGGTTCAGGCCGCTTCCCACGCCCGACCGAAGCGATGCGTTGGATATTTTTACGCCTCTTTTTTCTCCCGGCGGCGTCCACTACATTTTAAAAACAACCGTGACGCTCGACAGTTTAAAAAATGCGTTTCAGCGGACATACCGATTTGTCATTTTAATTTTCCTGATGGTTTTTCTCTTCGCCATTTTTCTGGGAATCCGGGTGAAGAAAAAGATTTTAGATCCCATTCAAAAACTTTCAAAATCAACGGCGGAAATTGCGGACGGAAATTTGGATCAGGAAATTTTGATTGAAACCGGAGATGAAATCGAAGAACTCGCCACCTCATTTAATCAAATGACAAAGCAATTGGCTGTCATGAGAAACCAAGCGGAAGATTCAAATCCGCTAACGCATTTACCGGGCAACAATGTCATCGCGGCAGAAATTGACCGGCGGTTGAGAGTGGGGGCTAAAATTGCCGTCGTTCACGCGGATCTTGACCGTTTTAAAATTTACAACGATTCCTACGGAATTCAACGCGGCGATGAAGTAATTAAAATGACGGCTGAAGTTTTAAAAGAAGCGGTTCTTGAAAAAGGAGCGCGGGAAGATTTGGTTGCTCACGAAGGCGGGGATGACTTTGTGGTTGTAACAACTCCTGTTCGCTTAGAGCAGATTGCAAATGAAATCATTACGCGATTTGATGCGCGGAAAGGAAACCATTATCGGGAACAAGACCGAACGCGCGGTTTTATTTTGATTCCCGACCGCCGCGCGAAAGACCCGGCCCATGCACCCAAAGTTGAAATTCCGCTCATGAGCATTTCGCTTGCCGCGGTTACCAATGAAGCCCAATCGTTTGCAACTTACAATGCCATCGCAACCGCGCTGGTTGCCATGAAGAAACAAGCGAAAAGCATTCGCGGAAGTTCGTTTGTGGTTTCAAAATAAAGAATAGAGATCAATTCCCCGGCGGGCAAGTAAGTTCACCGCAATTCACAGGCGGCCGTGGTTGTGCGCGCGGCAACGTTTTTTCCGTCACTCGCGGATTACCGCAGCAATTCACACATTCAACGCGAATCCGAGGCGGTACTTCACCCGGAATCTGAGTCACATACACGGCACCGGCCGTATCAACCGCTTCATCGCAACCGATCATTTCACCGGTTACAGAGACTAATCTCTTTTGTAAACTTCCCGCGGTCGATTCCGTCTGTCCGCACACGCATTGCGAACCACCCGTGTGTGCCGTACTGACAATGTCAACCTGATAAGTGCTATCAATGGGTCTTCCTGTACAGGGATTAAATTTCACAAAGAGTTTATACGAAATAGATACACAACATTCAGGAACTTCAAGCGTGCCTTCGCCATATTGTTCAGGTTTTAATTCCGCCGGATCCGGATTAATTAACTCTGGATCATCCCATACACAATTGCCGGACGCATCGCGGCAATACGGAATCTGACAACGCGGGTCACGTGCGCAAGGAATATTTCCGCATTGAATAACTTCGCAATGACAGCTCACGCATTGTTCTCCCTGTGGACACAACGGAAGCCCGGGTTCCCCGCAGGCTTCATTGGGATCCATGTTTCCATTTCCGCATGAATTTCCGGGACAATTCGGAATGGGTGCATGATTGCACTGACCATTCAACGTGTCACACGTATCAGTCGTGCAAACATTTTGATC
>OBEQ010432329.1_pt1 | contig 14609 bp, 11 predicted proteins | sample 1670901 | NCBI WGS metagenome assembly OBEQ01 (sample SAMEA104232315, study PRJEB22302) | groundwater metagenome | biome: forest; feature: aquifer; material: groundwater | place: USA | collected 2011-08-07 | depth 5.4 m
CGATAGGGCGGCTGACATCATCAAAAAACTTGGCAGAGTTGAAGTCTGATTTAGTAAATTTAATACACAAGATATTCCAAGCAAGAGGGAACCTATGGATTTTAAGAGAGTTTTAAGATCAATACGGACAAATAAAGCATCACCAAAAAGTACTGCTAAGAAAAAGAAAGCAACGGCCGAAAGTAGAAGTGAGGTATTTGTGATAACCTCTAAAAAGATAAAAGTATTTAAAAACATATTTAAGCCTCAAAATCCGCAGTGGATTAAACCTTCCACATGATGAATGCGGCACAACCGCTGTCATCTGAGAGGTTTCTAATGGTTATTGCCTTTTGCTTGAGGTAAAACTTGAGAGTGGTGACGTTTTTATCGCTGACATAGACGTAATTTTTCTTGGCGCCTTTTCTTTTTGTGAACGTTAAGACCTTTTTAAATAGGCGGTTTCCGTAACCTAAGTTTCGAAACTCGGGTTTTATATACATGTACATCAATTCAAAACACATCTCAGTATCGATTGAAAAATTATCAGGTGCCCAGCCTTCTTCAGTAAGAATTTTTTGCCAGGTTTTCATTTTGGCCGGGGAGAATCCAATTACACAGAAGCCGATTTTCTGGTCTTGGGCCTCTTCAAGCAATATATAAACCTGAGATCTGCGATCCTCGTCGCTGATATCGAATTCTTTGTTGATCCTTTTTATAAAATGGGCATAAGTTTTATCGCCGCCAACAATATGTGAAATTTCTCTTATTTCGTCCCTTGTCATAAAGATTACAAGAAGTATTGCTTAAAGGGGCGTTTTTTTCAAGCTTAGAAAATTAGTTTTGGGAGGTGTACTGTTTAGAAATCCAGCCCAGAGTATCGTCGGGGAGTTTAATTTGGATCCAGCCGTTATCTTCAGCGGTTATGGGGTACTTTTCTCCCGGTTTTACCTGGTTAGTTTCTTTCCCCGATGGTTTTTCCCTGACCCTTAAAAACCCGGTTGGGGTATCGGTGATAGTGGCCAAAACAGTGGTATCGGTATTTGATGAGGTGATTGTTTCTACAAAATCTTTATCGATCCAGCCCTCCTGGTTTGCGTCTGTCCTTACTTTAACAAACATTGTACCATCTTGGAGTTTTTTGACGTTTTGAGTCTTATCCAAAGAGGCAATAGTCGGTGAATTTGTGTCCGCTTCGGAATAAATGGCCACAACGCTTTGGGGAGGCACAAAGATTTTTATTGTTGGAAGAGTTGCGTCGGTGTTAGCGCCATTTTGGCCGTTTTTGGTACCAAGAACCGTTTGCTGATTTGGGAGTTTCTGGTTTTGGTTAATAGCTTTGTTTTGGCCTGTTTTACCTTGAAAGAGAAAATGTTTGCCGGCGATGATTCCGGATGCTGCCACAATTAAGAGGGCAGCGATAATAACAGCAAATCGGTAGTTGAATCCCGTAGTCGGTAAAGAGGGCTCCAGGGGTTTACCCTTGGGGGTTTTTACTTTTAGATTTTGGGGTTCATGTTCAATTTTTGCTTCCAAAATCTCTTCACGTCTGCTGAGCGTTTTCATGTAAAGAGCTAGAAATACAAAGCCGGAGACTATGACGATTACCAATCCCCATACGGCAAAGATCTGTGCCCCGCCGACAAAACCCATGAGATTTGTCGATTGTCCTGCGAGGCTATTTAAGTCTTTAATTTTTTCTATTTTATCCTTTGCGTTTTTTAGCTCTATTTGTTCTTCTCGATAAGACCTAATTTTTTCTTCGGGTGTGGTGTTTCCTTTTTGGAGTTGCATAATTTTATCAAGACTTGTGTTGATGTCGTTTTGGAGTGATACCGCTTGGGCAAACACATGAGTCTTTTCGAGGGTTTTTACAAGGTCTACCGTCTGTTTTTTTAGGGTGATGATTTCGGAATCGGAGATGACAAAAATGTCTTGCGACGAGACAGAAATGGTTTTGGACTGGCCTGGCTCCAATATTATTTTACCGGTAACTATTAATTGGTCTTTTACCATGTCATAAGTGACGGTTAAACCGTCGTCAACTTTTATGATATTCTCCTTTTTGATTTCCGGCGGCAGGAGGAATTCGATGGGAACTTCTTGGCTGATTAAGGTCGAAGGATTGGTGACTAGCGTCTTAAAAACAATGCTACCTTCTTCAAGCCAGGTAAATGCCAAGGGGCTATTGGGTTTTTTGGCCAGGAACTTTTTATTGGCATCCAAAATACCTCTCATACTAAGGAGCTGGTTTTTCAAGTTCTTTAAAGAGTTTGTTTGCTGGTTTATAGAAGCAAGTACGGTTGTTGCTTGCGGAATTTTGTTTATGGAAAATATCTGACTTGCTAGAGTAGAAATTTTACTCTTGATATCGGATATTGTGTTGGACTGAAAATTATTTAAGATACTGTCAATATTTTTTTTGCTTGTATCAATAGTGCTAGCCAGCTTAACTACAACATTCAACTGTCCGATGATTGTTTTTTGAGTATCTACGTCACTTACATTTCCCAGTACCGAATTAAGCTCAGTCGCGTAAGCCGTAATGCTTTTGATATTACTGAGAGCAGTTTGGGACTTTCCATAAGAGCGAAATTCGTTTTGGGCGGCACTAATGGCTCTTTGGATATTTCTGGTAGTTGTAAGTGATGATTGGAGGTTTTGCCAGCCCCAGGCATCATTTATCGAGGCAATTTGTCCAAAAATATTATCCTTAGATTGGTCTTTTTCTGTACCTACAAGAGATGAAAGTTTGTCAAGATTGCTTTTAATCTGTTTTTCATCCATCGTGTACCATTTGGCGCTTAAGAGGGAGGATTTGCTTTGAATGTATAGAGTATTTGCCTTAAGTTGGTCGACGACTTTTTTGGTGTCGTCAATTTTTGATTGTAGGTTGGTATTGTCTTCCTGAATGGAGGTTTGGATGATTGGCTTATTTACTATTTGTTCCAGGAGTAACCGGTTTTGCTGACTCGTTTTATCAATGGTTTGGAGAGTAGCGTTGGTGCTATTTGATTTAACATCGTTTTGTGTTGCCAGAGATGTGCCATCGGCTAGGCCTTTGGCTGTTAGGGTTCTTGAGGAATTATTCCAGATGTCCGAGACAACTGAGCCAAAGCTAGAAAGTGTTCTGTTGGTGTATCCCCAAACAGCAGAAGCGATGTCAGTTTGGGAAAGGGCGGAAGCATTTGCTACGGTAAAGCTTTTATCTATACGCATGGTATTTGCGCCGGTTACACAGGTTATGACGGTAGGGTACAGGCCAAGAGTTGCAGGAGCAGTGAAAGTGTTGGCGTACCAGGCATCGGCTGTTGACGTAAGGGCGCCGTTGTTTAAAAATATAGAATTGTCGGGGTTATGGCTGGCTATCGTACAAGTGGCAGTAGTAAGTGGGTTATAAGAGTCGTCAAAAAGATACTCGCCGACAGTACAGCTACTTGATGGCTGGCAAGAGATTTGCGATCCCGCGGCAGCCCAGGTGTTTCTGGGAAACACAAGGGCTGAAACGAGGACAGTTATTGCCAACATGGCGAATTTCGCCTTTTTGGCAATTAACACTCTACTTTGTATCCTCACTGGCAGCTTTACGAAACTCTTTCAAGGAACTTCCGATTCCTCTTGAAAGCTCTGGTAATTTTTTACCGCCGAAAAGAACCAATAAAACTAGAGCAATAACAACAAGCTCTGTTGGACCAAGACCTAACATGCAAAATCACCTCCTTTGTTTTTGATAGAGATATTTGTGGCTAGGGGAAAACCGTCGGAAAAGATATTCGCTTTTGGGGGAGGTATAAAAAAAATCCTTGGTACGGGCAGCTTACCAGGCATATTGGTTAGTTAACGATTAGAGTTTGCTTACTTCCATTATTTATAATGTATACGAGCTTTGTCAAGCGTGCGCGGCTACCAAGAAATTTAGGAGGTTATAGTTGAAGCAATTCTATGGTTTATGTGGAAAGTTAGAATTTAAAATTAAAACAAGTTTTTTATTGCTCCGATTTTTCTATTATACCCAATTCTAACAGGTTTTCAGCATTGAGCAGGATTGAAAATTATCGGTTGGTAGAGTTTGGAGTTCCCTTGCCCACAAACAGCAAGCACTTAATCTGGTCCTAAAGGAGCAGGGTAGGACAACAGACCGGGCAATCTACAGGAAAAGGACCAGTGTCGAGCGGGTCTTTAGTTACCTGAAAGGAAAGTACTATTTGGGACAGGAAAAGACACGAGGCAGTGCCAATTTCCTGATCAATGTCTTTTTGTCGGCAATCTGTCTGGTTCTTGAGAAATTCCGAGGCTGGGAGGTGAGAATTACTTGAGGTTCAGCAAGCTCGACTCATAAATGTTGTATAATCGGAAATAATTATGGGTTCCGAAGAAATAAGGAGAAGATTTAAAAAAGCAAGGAAAGAACTCGAACTTACGCAAAAAGAAGTAGCAAAAAGAGCCGGAATACATTTTAACCACTACAATAGGATAGAAAATGGCAAAGCAACACCTTCTATTAAAGTAGCTGAAAGAATAGCGAAGGCTTTAAAGATTAAGTCCCTAGATGTAGTGTCTCTTTAATTTAGAAAATCAATCAGTTCTTTTTTTGGGGCGAATCTATTTCTTTAACTACTCTTGCTGCAAAAACCTGCATAGCATCCGCCAAAAGGATAGCCTTCTCATAAGAAGCATTGTCAGGAGTATTTTTCTCTAAACCTCTTAGAGCTACTTCAATTATCCTAGAACGATTATTTTTGTCAGCAGCCGTTCTCCATGTGCTTGGCAGAATTTTACCAGCATATACTTTAACATTTTCGTTTCTCAGGATATTTTCTATATCTTCCTGGCTGAATAAATCAGTCAAAGGTAAAATAGCTTTAGTTATATTAGTTAATCTTTTAGCCATAGTTTTCTTGTATAGATCTGCACTCATGGCATGTTTATACAATGAAATTGCCAAGCATGCAAGGACTTTTTAAAGAAACTTTTCAAACTGCAAAAACTTAAACGTTTCTATTGCTAACTGCTTATTTTCAATTCTTCTCATTATTTCCCGACTGTACGTTTGAGACAGGATATTAAGACTTCCTTCCCAAAGTATTTCTCTGTCAATTATTGCAAGTTTTCTGTGGTGGTTGCCAAGGCATATAAAAGTTTGGATACCCTCGTGTTCAAAGTTTTGTATTTCCGCTTCAGATTGAAGTGCCATAGCTTCATCCTGTTCATTCGGATCACGAGTGAATATGTAGATTTTTATGCCTTTTACCAAGATGTTTTTAAAGACTGGTCGGAAGTCTTTCATTCTTACAGAAGTAATATAAGGGCTTTCGATAATAACTTCTCTTTTACAATCAAGTAAATCTTGAGTAAAAGCTTTATAGAATGTCTTTTCATCGTGAAGCTCGGAGGAGAATAAATTATTCATACGTTTCCTCTTTTTGATATAATCTCCTGAGCACTTCGAACCAAGCTAGAAGGTGTTCGAATAGAAGTGCATCAAGTCTACTGAATCGGCCAAAAAACATGTCTATTGGTACGGGAAGAATGTTATTGAAAAATCATTTGAAGAAGTCTCTCTTTTTGTAACAACAAAAGATACTATAAAATTTGCTAAAGAAGGTATTGACCCTTGGCAGAAGGTAGCATAAACTCTTGTTGGTACAAAATCTCGACGTGACCTATAGGATTTAAAATGTTACTGTAAAGCTAATAATGAACCTGCCCCAATAAGATATGATTGATCGACTATCAACTGGTGTAAGAAAATTCAGTCGAAGAAAATTTGTGTTTGGGGCTGCCAGAGTAGGTGCCGCTACTCCCGCTGTTCTCCTAACGCGGGGGGGGTTTGCCAGAAGCAAAGGCGAGCTCCGAGACATCCTTCTATGTTTCCGATTCGGCAACTATTGAAGTAGTTCCTCCTAAAACCATAATCCCGGCCGGCGTTTTCAACAGTTCAAAAATGTATGGACCGGATGCGGATGTCTTTGCACTCTTTGCAAGCGGCTCTCTTTACGTCGGGATCACTGCCCCTTACGAAGTTCCGGGACAGAGCATCAACGCAGATGTTCAATTCGGGCTGTATAGGATAAGTGATGTTGAGAATGAGAAGCCCGAGCTTGTTGACATTTTGTCGTTCAAGCCGCCGTATGGAACTGCAAAAAACGGGCTCGTGATGAACGGGACAACTGGCGGCAGAAATTTCCAAATACCATGCGCAATGGAGTTCCGTCCATACAAACCAGTCGTCTTAGGTTGCCGGACGCCGAATAAGCCGGGTAGATATCAAGTTGGAGCAGTGTATACTTTCTTTTGCGATCATCCGTTCAAAAGTGTTCAATATGTCTCCGAAATGTCTGGAGAGCTCCGATCTAGCTTTCCATAAGGCTTTTCTTGCTTTTTTTACTGTAGGGGCTATATTGCAATCCATGCAAATTGAGGAACCTTCTGGTGGAACACAAAGGGTCGAGAGCTTTGGTAATGAATATCAGTTCGGTGTTCTAAGGGCTGCACTGGTGGGCGTTATGGAGTCAAAGGGAACTATTGTACGAGAAGATAGAGAAACGGATGACGAAACAGGTCTTGTATCTTTCACATTCTTTGCTGGGAATCTGGATCAAGGAGTATCAGCTACACTAACTGGTTATCCAAATAATGAAAATGATCAGGGGCCATACGAGTTACTTGCTACCCAAGACATCATTGATGCGGTTAAGCAGGAATATAGAGACCTTACCGAGCCGAGGGCTGAAATTTAAACGGATATCGGCTCAAACTCATCTTTTAATATTGACTGGACGAAATTTGACTGTAACGCATCAATCCGCAAAGATAATCACCAAAATGATTTTTGAAAAAGAAATAAGCTACACCGTTCAATAAATCAAGGAAGTTCGGAAACTTTTACAAACTCAAATCCTCTAGCTTTTAACTCAGAAATTATCTTAGGCAGAGCTTCCGATGTTTTTGGAGCAGTATGGGATCCATTCAAATGTAAAATTATAATGGAACCGTTTTGTGTTTTGCCCAAGACATTTTGTTCAATGGAAGCTGAACTATGATTAAACCCGTCACCCCCAGAAACATCCCAATGAATAACCTTAAGTCCAGCCTTATTTAGCATGTCTAAATCCTTTTCTGAATAACAACCACCGGGGAATCGAAAAAGATAATTATCGATGCCTGCACTATCCTTTAAAAGCTTTTGAGTCGTTTCAACAGCCTCTTGCTTTTTTAAATCGTCAGATATTTGTTTCAATCCATAACAGTATCCATCAAAAGAGCTATCTGTGTATGAATGGCTTCCAAGCTTAAATAGGGGATTACTGGATAAATTTCTTGTTATTTCAGGGTAAAGCTCGATCCACATACCAGTTAGAAAGAAGGTAGCTTTGGTATTAGTTTGGGTTAAGGTATCAACTATCCGTTTATCATAGGATCCTTTTTCCTTGCCGGATAACAAATTCTCTTTCATGCCATCTGTCATCTCGGCATCAAAGGTCAAGGCTATCTTCTTCTGGTCTCTGGAACCATGAGTTACAACTCGTCCGTCAGACGAATTTATATTATTCGTATATTCTTCAATTTCAACAATTTGTGTTCCAAGCACCTGTGCGCTAGATCTGCTTTTATCGGGAATTAAATAAAACGCAGAAAGTAAAATTAAAACCACAAAAATATAACCAATAAACGACTTCCTTCGGAAAATAAATTTCCGTATGAAAGGAGCTCGAGAGGGATTTTTTTTATGGACTGACCGCATCTATAAGTTAATGAAGTAGAAATTATACAGCAATCGAAGATTAATATCAAACTATGGGTTTACGTACGTACGTACGTCGTGCGACCCTATAGTTGATATTGGTCTCTCCTGCTGATATAATTTCGATTTATTGCGTTACTTATTGAGAAAGGATTTGCTTTATAATTATGAGTATCGAGTCGAGAGCAAGTAGGGCCATCGATTTGAGGAATATTGCGGGGGTTTTATACCGGAAAACCAAAAGCCAAAGAATATATGCCTCAAGAGCATTGGTTATGTTAGCTTTTCTAGGGGGCGGGGTAGCTCTTAACCAGGACCAGAATACATCGCTTACACCTATTGCTGTAAAAGAAGGAATAGGAAATTCTTTGCCCCGAATTGACTTAGTTGATTTTGAAACTACACCAGAAACTCCATATCTCAATGTTGACGGACCACAACTAGGAGAAACAACTACAGATGTAGTTGAAGGAAATCCGAAGATATTACTTCTTGGTGGGACCATAGCAAAACTTCCCGGGCTAGCTAACAATACCACAGACAAGATTTTTGGTTACCAACTTGATTCCAACTACAAAATCTCTTCTCCGGTACCGGAGATTATTAAAGTTGTTCCCGATGAGTTTTGGCCGGCAGACGCAAACCTAATTGCAGACTTGAATTTTTTGCAATTTGGAGACGGAAAATTGTTAGTTAGTGCTCTTGCAATGAGCAGGGGTGGTGATAAAAGGAAAGATTGTCCTGGGAAGGCAGTGCAGTGGTTTGTTACGCAAGCTGATGTGAATGACCCATTGAATCCAAAAGTTCTTTATGAGTCTAACCCTAACGGTGATTGTTTAAAAGATTCTCCGGATAAACCGGCAATTGCTCTTGGAGAAAACGGAGGATTTGTTGCGGTAGTAGACATACGTAATAAGCCTGGGCTGTACCAAACAATTACTTATCGAGGTCCGGATGGCGTTCAAAAAATCGCTGATTACCACGATTCGTTAGACCGCAGGATGATTCATCCGGCTGTAAATTATATAGGAGATAACCGCTATTTAATTTTCAGCAAAGGCATTAGTAAGGATTCTAGCCGACTTCAACAAAAAAATGTGAAGTTATACTACCGGATATTTGATGCGGCTACAGGCAAAACTAGCAATGAAACGGAAATAGTTTCGGAAAACGGGGAAAATCTTCTTGCGAGTTTTTTGGGGGCTAGTTCTTTTAGATACCTAGAAACTGCATATGGATGCTTACAGGCCGGAGGAACCAAAGATTATTCAACTGTCGTGATGTCTTATCTTGAAAAAGAGAACGCGGAGCAAAATCGGTTTACAACCTTGATAGCCATTGTCCATAACAAAACCGGAAAGGCTATTGTAAAAAAACTGCCTCTGCCGTTTTTGAATCCTTCGGTCCAAACGTTGGGTGATGAGATATTTATTGTAGGCGATGCAAATTATTCAGAAAGCAAAGTCGGCATGGCTACAATAGGAAACTTTAATGATGTGGCAATAAAAATTGATCCCTCTACGGGTAGCATCGTTGATATTTTTAACTTTCGACAATATCAGGCAGTTATCGAATACAATGACCCTGGCATGAATTTCAATGTAAGAACTCCAAGGAGTGATTATGCTATAGGTAAATTACTGCGTGTTAATGGTAAACTGTATCTTTTCTCCTATCAGTCAAACGTTTGGCATGCCCGAAACCTAGGATACAAAGCAGATGCTATTTTAAATGTGCCTGGGGTGGGGATTGATACTGTTTACACACGCTGAGATTTCAACTTAAGCCTACTTGAACTATTGTGCCATTTGCGGGCAGCGCGCGTTAGAATACGCATGAGGTTGTTGATCTCCTTTCTAATTTAAGAGAGCAACCTTTCTTTTGTGGTTTCAAGGCTGAGAGGTTTTCAGCAAGTCCTCAAGGAAGCTCAGTTATTTGGCTGGCGTTGCCGAAGGAGTACCGATATTAAGAGGTGCAACATCGAGCAGTTTATCCTGAGTGGGACTGTAAAGGTAGGCTTTTCTGGCGTTGGTGTAGATTAAGATCTGGTCGCCGTTTTGGGCTTTGGCGAAAAACGGCTGGTCTTTGAGTTTGGAAATGTCGTTGATGGTGGCCAGTGTCGGGTCTTCTTTTTCCGGAAGGGCGATAAATTTGCCGACTTTGGCGACAACAGCTTTAACTTGGTTTTGGGCGATTTGATTGGGGTTTTTTTTCAGGGAATCAAGTTCTTTTTTAGTCTGTTGCCATTGTTGGAAGAGATAAACGCTGGCAGCGACGGCGGCAATTAAGATAGCAAGAAGAATGAGAGCTTTAAAGCCTTTTGGGTTTTTTCGCTTTGGAATTGTCTGGTCGGTTTCCGGCATGTATGGGATCTAATTTACTTCAAAGGCTGGCGACAAGTCAAGAGACTAGTTGGTATATTTAAAGATTTGATTTATCGGTTCCTACAATTACCAGGAAATCGGCATCGGGTTTTTGCTCACCATCAGGGAGACTGCCGGCAGTTATTCCCAAAGTTGTGGCGATTTGGGAGGCGTCTTGAGTGGAAAGTGACACGATAAAAGTTTTGGGAGCGTCTTTGCTCTTGGCATCGCCAACTGAAATAACCTGGCCGCCGCTGATTTTATTTTCGACCTCTTTTTGATAGCGACGGGCAAGGCCAGTGACATTGGTGCCGTTGAGAATGACAAACCTTAGTTTGGTTTGGGCGCCAGCGACTTGTCCTTCCTTGGTTGTTTCAATATTCAAAGGGGCGACTTCAACTATTTTATTGCTGCCAGGTCTGAAAAGAATGGCCTTTTTTGCTTTTGAGTATATTAATACCTTGTCTCCTTTGAGAGAGGCAGCAAAAAAAGGTTGGCTTTTAAGTTTGTCAGGGTCAGTAACGGAAGCAATGGTTGGTGCTTCCCCTTGTGGAAGGATCATGATTTTGCCCACCTTTTCAATTATCGCGTTGGCGTCATTTTTGGCGATATTTTGTGGGTCTTTCCTGAAATTTATTAAGTCTTGCTGGGAGCGAAAATAGAGTAACCCAATTGTAGCGGAGACTATAAGGAGCAAAAATATGGCAAGATGAATTGGTTTAATCTTTTTTACTTTCTCTACTGTTGCCGAGTTGATTTTGGGTAAATTAAATGTGAATTTCTCCATTGGCTTTAGATTCTCATATAGTAATATGTCATTAAGATTGTTAGTTTGCAAGTGTAATGTTCAAGTGCCTGTTATGGAGTTACTTGAAGTGATATAGCTTGGTTTGGCTTGTCGGTTTTAGGTACAGGTGAGGCAGAAGGACTAGGGTTTGGTGAGGGACTTGGTGGATTAGATTTTTGGAGGCTGGGAGTAACTTCGGCTGGCGGTGAGGTTGGAACCACTGGAGGTTGAGCCGGCTGACTGGTTTCTTGTTTAGTGGCAGTTGAATCCCCAATTGCAGTTTTTGTATCACTGATTGCCAGGGCTAACCAGGAGAATTTTAGGTCCTGGGGAGCTGGTTTATTCACCTTGACGACGAAACCTTTGGTGGTGCGTTTGGTTACTAGATAACGGATATCGCCATTTAAGAAGGCTTGCTCAAGAGAATTTTGTAATTCCTTTTGCTTATCATCAGTTTGATCGTCTAAGGTCAGACTAATGTTGACAACTGGCAATGCTACGTATTCTTTTTCAAATGTGACGGTAACGCTGTTGGCATCCTTTTTGATAACGGCAAAACCGCCTGTGTCTTTGCTGAAGGTTGGTCTACCCAAAAAGGTGATATCCCCATGGAAAATAGTGTTGCCTAAGAAGTCGGCGAGGGCATGGAAGACTGAATTGCCCTTGACCTCTACTGGGCCATCAATTATTAAACCACTGGTTGTTAGTTTCCCCAGAACTTTCATGTCCAAGGCGACTTCAATAGACTTATTGACTTTTAAGGATCCTAGAATTTGAAGGTCGTCTATGGGGGTTGTGGTTTTGGTATTTGTGGCGGCAAGTTGGGCACTGGAAGTGGAGCTACCAATTGGGGAACTGTTTGTTTTGGCAAGCTTTTGAGTGATGATTTCATCGGCCAAAATTTGCAAACCTTCAATCCGGCCGGCTTTTAGGCCTTTGGCCGTAATGATTCCTTTAAAATAGGCATTCCCTTGGTTATCGAAGCTGATAACCTCTTTTTCTAGTTGGTCTTTTATGACGAAGTGTCCATCGCTTGTCAAATTGAGAGCCAAATCTTTGGAGATTGGTTTGATTGAGGCTGCGGCAATAGTTTCAGTTGTAACTTTAGGGGTGATAACTTCTAGTCCTGCTACTACTCGATCAGCCGCAATTTCTGATAGATTTTTTTGTTTACTTAGTTGGTCTTTTTGGCTGATAAAGTGAGCAAGAATTAACTTAGAGTTATCTTGTCCCGGGGCAGGACTCAAACCAGCCAATAGATCTTCTGTCTTTAGCCCATTGTAGTAACCCAAGCTCACAAAAATCAAAATCTTTTTTATTTTCGTATCAGAATAAGACTCTAAAGCTTTACCGACAGTAGGACCAGGTTTAGTTGCTCTCATTGCTACTCCTGGAATAGAGGAGGATGTTAGATAATCACCAATACGAATTGGGCCGTTCTCAGTTGATACTTTAGTGGGAACCCTACCTGTCAGGGCTACAGGTATCACGCCGGATGGTAACTTAAAGCCGGGGCTGGCAGCGCCAACTATCCCGCCAGGCCCTATTAAGAGGCCTGGAGATGTTGAATAAACACCTATCATCTGATCCTGGTAAATACCGTTAGACCTGGTCACTTTGGCGGTATCTTTTTGATCAATGGTTATAACATCTCCGGTTTCCAAATTATCATTGGTATCATAAACTTCCGCATAGTCTGCACAGGTGGGATTAACTCCGGCAGCTGCCCATGAAGCACCAGCAGTACAGGTGAAGGTAACCGTTCCACCAAGAGTGGTAAGAGCTGTCCCGGCTGCAGCTACTGCGCCAACGGTTATACCTGTATTCCAACCTCCTCCAATACTTAAGGCTGTCTGTGTCCCTGCTGCGGTAGTAACAGCACCAATATTAATACCGTTCATCGTTGTTCCTGCAAGTCCGTTAGCAGGGGTAATGTTCAATGCATTTTCAGTGACGTTTGCAATTGGAACGCTCGCATTGATATTCATTCCACTCCAAGTACAAGCACCAGCTGCACAGGCTGTGAGGGTTGGGGCCTCAATATTGACTCCATTTGTAATCCGAAATCCTGTATCTACCCCAGCAACATTGACGGTTGAAGCAATATCTAAACCATTGGTGGTTGAAGTAAAAGTAGCGGCCGTCTGAGTAGTTTCTGTAAAGCTGATTTTAGCTACATTGCCAGTTTCATTGGCACCGGTTGCATGTGAGTAGCTGGCACCCGAGATAGAAAGTGCTCCGCCGGTTGTTAAAGCTGTTCCTAAAGTACTGGTCTCGTTGAAACCAGTTGTTAATCCTGTGCCGGAGATATTAAGAAGAGTACCTGTAGTTGTAGAATTGGCGGTAAATTGAGCCAGGGTACCGGTAGTAGTCATTATTCCTGTCGAATTGACAAATAAACCGGTTCCTGTAGTAAGAGAGTTGTCGGTAAAGATCCAGGCACTGGCGGATGTATTATTAGATGAGGTAAAAGTCTGCGCTCCAGTTCCTGATGTGAAGTTGAGCGCTGTTGCTCCGGTTGCGTTTCCAATGGTTATTGTTTGTACTCTTGCTGCAGTGCCAATTGAAATAGTTGATGTTCCAGCACCAGTGGCAGCCCCTGCATCTATGGTAATCGTTCCGCCATTATTAGCACCTGATCCCTGAGCTGTTCCACCGGTTAAAGTAATTCCTCCACCTGCTGATCCGGTTGTTCCAGAAGCTCCCGCTCCGCCAGTGATAGTTAAAGCGCCAGCAGTTGCCCCAGCTGTAGCTCCTGATGCACCAGCGTTTAAGGTTAAGTTACCGCCGGCTCCAGCCCCAGAACCTGCACCAGGGATAATCTGGATCTGCTTTGAAGCAGCAGAAGTTATATCTGTTCCGATTGTTCCGGAAAAGGAAATACCATTTGTAAGTGTCCCTACAGTTTGGGTGATATTAATGCCATTTGTGGTTGTAGCTCCTACGGCGGTATTGATATTGATCGACAAAGCATTAGTTGCAACTAGGATTCCGGGCTGGCCCATGACTATATCGACTGCATCGGCAGTAGTTGTAGCATTACTGGTATTATTCACCGTCAAACCCACTACTGAGGCAGCAGTTGGAGTGACAGTGTTGGCAGCAGTAGTGCCAGGAGCCTGGACTAAACAGGTGGCACAGGCTCCTGCTGATGCCCAACTGAATACACCTCCAGCAGTTGATGAAAGAACTTGGCCAGCTGTTGGTGCAGCAACCGGCCAGGTGTATGTTAGTGAGGTTGTTCCTTGTGCACCTGCTTGAAATGTGGTGGTTCCAGTGTTACCTGCTCCCGTGGCAGCAAAGACCAATTGTCCTGTAGTGGCAGCTCCTCTACCTAGAGTTAATGTTAATACCCCAGCAGTTGAAATATTCCAATCTGTCCCAGAGTTACCAATAGCGGTGGTAGCAGTACCGGTTGTATTAATAGTAGTAGTACCGGTAATTGCCGCACCTCCTGCTGTAATGGTTAACCCTCCTGCTGTAATGGTTTCTCCGCCTGATGCAACTGTTAGTCCTGTAAGACCAGTCAGTACTCCGGCTGAAGATAATACTGCGGTTGGAGTCTTAATAAAGTTGGTAAACCCAGTTGCACTGGCATAGTTAATACCATTAATGGTATTGGCGTTGGTGATGGTGGCGGCCGGAAAGTTGATGCCGTTGACGGTATTGGAGTTGTTGGCGTTGGTACCGGTGGCCAGGGTCAGATCCAGTCCGGAAACGGCGGTGGCACCGACAG
>OBEQ010326238.1_pt1 | contig 14608 bp, 8 predicted proteins | sample 1670901 | NCBI WGS metagenome assembly OBEQ01 (sample SAMEA104232315, study PRJEB22302) | groundwater metagenome | biome: forest; feature: aquifer; material: groundwater | place: USA | collected 2011-08-07 | depth 5.4 m
ATTCATTACCAAAACGCCTCCAGCTTCAGTGCTTTTACGCAAAGCAGCCGGAATTACCAAAGGCAGCGGACAGCCCAACACGAATAAAGTTGGCAAAGTGACTCTTGCACAAATTGAAGAAATCGCCACGACTAAAATGCCTGACCTGACCGCTGGAAATATGGAAGCGGCAATACGTTGTATCGCAGGCAGTGCACGCAGTGCAGGGATTGAAGTGGAGGGCTTAGAGTAATGGCTAAATTATCAAAAAGAATGAGAGCTATTAAAGAGAAAATCGACAGAAGCAAAGCTTATAGCATTGATGATGCGGTAAAACTATTAAGTGAACTCTCCACGGTTAAATTCAAAGAGTCAGTAGAAGTAGCAATAAATCTTGGAATTGATCCAAGAAAATCTGATCAGGCGGTTCGAGGTGCGACAGTATTGCCCAATGGTACAGGTCGAACAGTGCGAGTAGCAGTATTTACTCAAGGTGCCAACGCAGAGGCGGCAAAAGAAGCCGGTGCAGATATAGTAGGTATGGACGATCTAGCAGAAAGAGTGAAAGCTGGCAATCTGGATTTTGATGTAGTAATTGCATCACCCGATGCTATGAGGGTTGTTGGTCAGCTCGGACAAATACTAGGCCCGCGCGGCTTGATGCCCAACCCAAAAGTTGGAACTGTAACGCCTGATGTAGTTACAGCCGTAAAAAATGCGAAAGCCGGCCAGGTACGTTATCGGGCTGACAAGAACGGTATTATTCATGGTGCTATCGGCAAGACTGATTTTAACAGCGCCGCGATTAAACAAAACCTTGAAGCATTACTCACTGACTTGAAAAAAGCCAAACCGGCTGCTTCTAAAGGTGTGTATATGAAGAAAGTGACCTTATCGACAACAATGGGTCCAGGTTTGCTGATCGATCAATCATCGTTAGAAATCTAATTTATTTACTGCATAACCAGAGTACTAAACACAGCATGTGGTCTGGTTATGCGAAACGAATGCCTTTTTTACTTATTTAAACTGGCAGGCGTGAAAGAGCTTTGGGGCCTTTGTTTCTTTTTTTAAAAAACAAAGGCCATCAAAGACCGTAGGTGTTATTGGTCTGTGATCCAGTAATTAAAGATCCTGGTGATCTAAAAATTGTTGGTAGGTATAGCCAGGCTTAATTTTTAATGACTCCTCATCCCAAAGATTGGAGAAGTTGAAAACCTACGCAGATGGTGTGAGTCCCAGTTAAGAATTTTTAATTGGATTTACCACCACACTAAATGGTTTGTCCTTTTAAGATAGACCTTTAGTGATTGGATTTACTTAATCTGATCTTAGGAGATGCTTTATGGCATTAGGACTCGAAGACAAAAAGGCGATAGTTGCTGGTGTTAACGAGACAGCCATGAGTGCATTGTCACTAGTTGTCGCCGATGCTCGTGGCGTCAAAGTTAGTGCAATGACAGAACTTCGAAAAAAAGCTCGAGAAAATAAGGTTCAATTGCGCGTAGTGCGTAATACCTTGGCGAGGAGAGCATTCGAAGGTACTGATTTTGAGTGTGTAAATGACTCATTAGTTGGACCGTCACTTTTTGGATTTTCCATGGAAGATCCAGGTTCATGTGCTCGTCTGTTCAAAGATTTCGCCAAAACGAATGATAAATTCGAAATTAAGGTGTTATCGGTGGGCGGCGCGGTGTTGGATGCAAGCAGAATTGATGTGTTGGCTACCCTGCCAACAAGAGATCAAGCGTTAGCTATGTTAGCTTGCGTGATGATCGCACCCATCACCAAACTTGCACGTACCCTGAACGAAGTACCGGCTTCAATCACTCGTGTAATGGCGGCTGTTCGAGACCAGAAACAACAAGTTTAATGCCTGTTGTTTATCAAACATTCGTGTGGTTTATGATTCAATTAATTTAGGAGTAAGAAAATGGCTCTTACGAAAGAAGATATATTAAATGCTATCGCTGAAATGAGTGTGATGGATGTAGTTGATCTCGTTAAAGCAATGGAAGAAAAGTTCGGCGTTTCTGCACAAGCGGTTGCAATGGCTGCAGCACCAGCTGCTGCCGATGCTCCAGTTGTTGAGGAGAAAACTGATTTTGACGTTATCTTGGCAAGTTCTGGCGAGAAAAAAGTCAACGTCATTAAAGTTGTGCGCGCACTTACAGGTCTTGGACTTAAAGAAGCAAAAGCTCTTGTTGATGGTGCTCCATCAGCAGTCAAAGAAGGTGCTTCTAAAGCTGAGGCTGAAGATGCTAAGAAACAGCTTGAAGAGGCTGGTGCAACTGTCGAGCTTAAGTAATATCAATTTGCATAGCTCGGAATTGCTCCTAATATGAATTAGGGTTAAAGGCTGGTGACTTCGTTCGCCGGCCTTTTTCTGTTTGTAATTAGAACTGCCCTACATACTTTATATTCGGAACAATAAAAAAGGCATGTACCGTTCTAAGTTTTAGTTTAAACATTAAACTAAAATGTCGGTTATATGAAAAGCAAAAACGTGAAAACGTTTCAATAGGAATGGGTTCATACTCAGAACCAGTGAATAAGCTGAGGAATGCTGATGGCTTACTCTTATACAGAGAAAAAACGAATTCGCAAAGATTTTGGTAAATTACCAAGTGTCATGGATGTGCCCTATCTACTTGCGATTCAATTGGATTCGTATCGCAAGTTTACCCAAAGGGACATACCTTTAAGTTCTAGAGAGGATATTGGACTACACGCAGCCTTTAAGTCGGTGTTTCCTATCGTCAGCTATTCTGGAAACGCTGCATTAGAGTATGTTGATTATCGTTTAGGTGAACCTGTTTTTGATGTTAAAGAATGTCAGCTGCGGGGCGTCACCTATGCTGTGCCGCTGCGCGTGAAGGTTCGACTCATCATTTATGATAAAGAGTCTTCCAATAAAGCGATAAAAGATATCAAGGAACAAGAAGTTTACATGGGTGAAATTCCCTTGATGACTGAAAACGGTACCTTTGTTGTCAATGGTACTGAACGGGTTATTGTTTCTCAGCTTCATCGATCTCCAGGTGTCTTTTTCGATCACGATAAAGGTAAAACTCACTCGTCAGGTAAGCTGCTTTATTCTGCGCGTATTATTCCTTATCGTGGTTCTTGGTTGGATTTTGAATTTGATCCAAAAGATTTAGTTTATGTGCGAATAGATCGTCGGCGTAAATTAGCGGCGACAATTTTGCTGCGGGCTCTTGGGTATTCATCACAGCAGATGTTATCTATGTTCTTCGAGACCAATGTTTTCCATATTGGCGATGATAAGAACGAGCTTGAACTTATTGCAACACGTCTGCGTGGCGAAGTCGCCTCGTTCGATTTTAAAGATAACAAAGGCAATATTTTAGTTGAGGAAGGACGGCGTATTACTGCACGTCATATCAAACTGTTTGAGAAAGCCGCTGTTAAGCAACTCGAAGTGCCCAGACAATATATTATCGGCCGTTCCTTAGCGAAAGACATCGTTGATGAGAAAACGGGAGAAGTGCTAATTGCCTGTAACTCAGAAATTACAGAAGACACGTTAAAGACGTTGTTAGGCAAAGGCATTACCACTGTTGAGACGCTTTACACCAATGATATCGACTGCGGTCCATTTATTTCTGACACCTTACGAGCTGACTCAAGCCAGACCCAATTAGATGCGTTAGTTGAAATCTATCGTATGATGCGTCCAGGCGAGCCGCCCACCAAAGAAGCGGCGGAAAGCTTGTTCGCCAATCTGTTCTTTTCACCCGAGCGATATGATTTGTCAGCCGTTGGACGGATGAAGTTCAACCGTCGTTTAGGGCGTGAGGAAGTAGAAGGTGAAGGTACTTTATCCAAAGAAGATATTGTCGAAGTACTGCGACATCTCGTCGATATACGCAATGGTAAAGGCGTGGTAGATGACATAGATCACTTGGCTAACCGTCGTGTCCGTTCAGTGGGCGAGATGGCGGAGAACCAATTCCGCGTAGGTCTTGTCCGTGTTGAGCGTGCTGTGAAAGAACGACTCAGTATGGCTGAATCGGAAGGTTTAATGCCGCAAGATTTAATTAATGCCAAGCCTGTTGCTGCGGCAGTAAAAGAATTTTTTGGCTCAAGCCAACTTTCGCAGTTTATGGATCAAAACAATCCGCTTTCAGAAGTTACTCACAAACGCAGGGTATCAGCATTAGGACCAGGTGGTTTGACGCGGGAAAGAGCTGGGTTTGAAGTTAGGGACGTGCATCCTACGCATTACGGTCGAGTATGTCCTATCGAAACTCCAGAAGGTCCGAACATTGGATTAATCAACTCTCTTGCGACTTATTCGAGAACCAATCAATACGGATTTCTCGAAAGCCCTTATCGCAGGGTAGTCGATGGCGTAGTAACAAACGATATTGAATTTTTATCTGCTATCGTTGAAGCAGACTACGTAATCGCGCAGGCGTCTGCGCCTTTAAATAAAAAGAACGAGTTTGTTGAAGACTATGTAAACGTGCGTTACATGAATGAATTTACTGTCATGCCACGGGAAAGAGTCGGCTTCATGGACGTCTCGCCCAAGCAGGTCGTATCCGTCGCAGCCAGTCTGATTCCGTTTTTGGAACATGACGATGCGAACCGCGCGTTGATGGGTTCAAACATGCACCGCCAAGCTGTACCGACACTAAGATCCGAGAAGCCACTGGTTGGCACCGGGATGGAACGCAACGTAGCGCGCGACTCCGGAGTGTGTGTGGTTGCAGTACGCGGCGGTATTATTGAAGATGTTGATGCCTCTCGTATTGTGGTACGGGTTAATGACGATGAAACTGAGGCCGCTGAAGCCGGTGTGGATATCTATAACTTGGTTAAATACACCCGTTCTAACCAGAATACCTGTATCAATCAGCGTGCGTTGGTAAAAAAGGGCGACATAATCAGTTGCAAAGATATCTTGGCTGATGGACCTTCCATCGACATGGGCGAGTTGGCGTTGGGGCAGAACATGCGTATCGCGTTCATGCCGTGGAATGGCTACAACTATGAAGACTCGATACTTGTATCAGAGCGCGTAGTACAACAAGACCGCTTCACCACAATCCACATTCAGGAACTCACCTGTATCGCGCGCGATACCAAGTTAGGACCGGAAGAAATTACGGCTGATATTCCCAACGTAGGCGAGGGCGCTTTAAGCAAATTGGATGAGTCCGGTATTGTTTATATTGGTGCTGAAGTTGGCGCGGGAGATATTCTCGTTGGTAAGGTCACACCCAAAGGCGAGACCCAATTAACGCCTGAAGAAAAACTCTTGCGAGCTATCTTTGGTGAAAAAGCCTCAGACGTTAAAGACACGTCTCTTCGCGTACCTACCAGTGTTAAGGGTACTGTAATAGATGTGCAGGTTTTTACGAGAGATGGTCTTGAGAAAGATCAGCGAGCTCTCGAAATCGAAAAACAACAGCTGGACGAGGTTCGAAAAAACCTAAACTCCGAATATCGTATCGTTGAAGCGACAACGTTTGCTCGCTTACGTGAAGCACTGGTCGACAACAAGATCGCCAGCGGCACCAACGTGAAGAAAGGCGATGTTGTTACTAATGAGCTGTTGAATAGTTATGACAGCGACGATTGGTTCAAACTGCGCATGGCTGATGATGTACTAAATCAGCAATTAGATGGCGCTGACCAGCAATTGCAGGAACGCCGCAGTATTCTGGATCAGAAGTTTGAAGATAAAAAATCGAAGCTCCAAAGCGGTGATGATCTCGCACCAGGCGTATTAAAAATCGTGAAGGTATATCTGGCGATTAAACGTCGTATACAGCCCGGTGACAAAATGGCGGGACGCCACGGCAACAAAGGGGTTATCTCTGTCATCATGCCGGTGGAAGACATGCCATATGACGAACATGGTAACGCAGTAGATATCGTACTGAACCCACTGGGTGTACCTTCTCGTATGAACGTTGGACAGATCTTGGAAACACACCTTGGCCTAGCGGCGAAAGGTTTGGGAGAAAAGATCAATAGATATCTTGAGGAGAAGCGATCTATCGCCGAACTCAGGGATCTTCTGGACAAAATTTATAACACGGGAGAGGGACGCAAAGTCGATCTTGATTCGCTGACCGATGTTGAATTGGTTGAGATGGCGGGTAATCTTTGTGATGGCGTTCCAATGGCGACCAACGTATTTGATGGCGCCAAGGAATCCGAAATCAAAGAGCTGCTGCGACTGGCTGACATGCCGGAAAGCGGACAAATAACCTTGTTTGATGGCAGAACTGGTGAGGCGTTTGATCGTCTTGTGACGGTGGGCTACATGTACATGCTCAAGTTAAACCACTTGGTGGATGACAAAATGCATGCGCGTTCAACAGGCTCTTATAGTTTGGTAACTCAACAACCATTGGGCGGTAAGGCTCAATTTGGTGGTCAGCGTTTTGGAGAAATGGAGGTGTGGGCACTCGAAGCATATGGTGCTGCATATACACTTCAAGAAATGCTTACGGTCAAATCTGACGATGTTGCAGGGCGTACCAAAATGTATAAGAACATTGTCGATGGCGATCACCGAATGGAACCGGGAATGCCGGAGTCTTTCAACGTGCTGTTAAAGGAGATTCGTTCACTTTGTATCGATATAGAACTTGAGAACGAATAGCGAAGACAACGCACAGGTTTGAACGGCATGTTTTGAATGCATGGGTTTGAACGATAATAGGTTTAAATAAAAGGGTGTGGTTGCGGTTTATTTATATTCCGCTCCATACCCGCGCCGCGTGGAGGAAGATTCTTGAAAGACTTACTGAATTTGCTCAAGTCCCAAGGACATAATGACGAATTTGATGCGATCCGCATTGGATTGGCGTCACCAGAAATGGTGCGCTCTTGGTCTTATGGAGAAGTTAAAAAACCAGAAACTATTAACTACCGAACTTTCAAGCCAGAACGTGATGGTTTGTTCTGTGCAAAAATATTTGGACCCATCAAAGACTATGAATGTCTCTGTGGAAAGTACAAACGCTTAAAACACCGTGGTGTTATTTGCGAAAAATGTGGCGTTGAAGTGGCGTTGGCCAAAGTGCGTCGCGATCGAATGGGGCACATTGAACTTGCCAGCCCTGTAGCGCACATCTGGTTTCTAAAGTCGCTGCCATCTCGAATTGGTTTGCTGCTGGATATGACCTTGCGTGATATCGAGCGGGTTCTCTATTTTGAATCATTTGTGGTAGTCGATCCCGGCATGACCACACTCGAGCGCGGCCAGTTGCTGACAGACGAGCAGTATTACGAAGCCATGGAAGAGTTTGGCGATGACTTCGACGCAAAAATGGGTGCTGAAGCAATTCAGTTCCTGATGAAAGATATTGATATTGAGCGTGAAGTTCAGCGCTTACGAGAAGAGATTCCGCAGACGAGTTCTGAGACGCGCATGAAAAAACTTTCGAAGCGTCTTAAATTACTGGAAGCGTTTGCAGCCTCTGGCAACAAACCAGAGTGGATGATTATGGAAGTGCTACCGGTACTTCCACCCGATCTGCGTCCGCTGGTACCGCTGGATGGCGGTCGCTTTGCGACGTCAGATCTGAATGATTTGTATAGACGTGTTATCAACCGAAATAACCGTCTGAAGCGCCTGCTGGATCTCAATGCCCCTGACATCATTGTCCGCAATGAGAAAAGGATGTTGCAAGAATCAGTTGATGCGCTGCTGGATAACGGCCGTCGCGGCCGGGCAATTACCGGATCAAACAAACGTCCGCTGAAATCACTGGCGGATATGATCAAAGGTAAACAGGGTCGTTTTCGTCAAAACCTACTGGGTAAACGCGTAGATTACTCTGGCCGTTCCGTAATTGTGGTGGGGCCAACGCTGCGACTGCACCAGTGCGGTCTACCCAAGAAAATGGCCTTGGAACTTTTTAAGCCCTTTATATTTGGCAAGTTAGAACATCGTGGTTTAGCCACCACCATTAAAGCTGCCAAGAAAATGGTAGAGCGCGAAACTGCAGAAGTTTGGGATATTCTCGCCGATGTAATACGCGAGCACCCCGTCTTATTAAACCGCGCGCCAACACTTCATAGATTGGGGATTCAAGCTTTTGAACCCGTACTGATTGAAGGCAAAGCTATCCAATTGCACCCACTCGTCTGTGCGGCGTATAACGCTGACTTTGACGGTGACCAAATGGCGGTGCACGTGCCCCTTACCATTGAGGCACAGTTAGAAGCGCGCGCGTTGATGATGTCGACCAATAACATCCTTTCGCCAGCCAACGGTGAACCGATTATTGTACCCTCGCAAGACGTGGTGCTCGGTTTGTATTACATGACGCGGGCGCGCATTAATGCCCGTGGCGAAGATATGATTTTCTCCGATATTGAGGAAGTCGCGCGCGCCTATGGCAGTGGTTCGGTACATCTGCAAGCTAAAGTGAAAGTTCGTATCACTGAAACCTTGTATTCTGAGGATGGTAAATCGACTACTACCATAAAAATTGTCGATACCACCGTAGGGCGAGCGCTGCTGTGGAATATTGTGCCGGACGGTTTAGGCTTTGAGTTGGTGAATCAACCCATGTCTAAAAAAGCGATTTCAAGAGTCATTAACCGCTGCTACAGGGCTGTTGGTCTAAAAGAAACCGTAATTTTTGCTGACCAGCTGATGTATATGGGATACGACTATTCCACCCGTTCTGGTGCTTCAATCGGTGTAAATGACTTTGTTATTCCGGAAGCAAAAGCGGAAATTATTCGCCGTGCCGATGCTGAGGTGAAAGAAATTGAATCACAATATGCGTCAGGATTGGTAACGCAAGGTGAAAAATACAACAAAGTTATCGACATTTGGTCTAGAGCGAACGACCAAGTAGCGAAAGCTATGATGGATGGTTTGGGAACTGAACCGGTTATTAATAGACACGGTGAAGAGGTTACCCAGGAATCCTTCAACTCCGTGTACATCTACGCTGATTCTGGCGCGAGGGGTTCACCCGCACAGATTCGTCAGTTAGCTGGTATGCGCGGTTTGATGGCTAAGCCTGACGGCTCCATCATCGAAACACCGATCACGGCAAACTTCCGTGAAGGTCTTAACGTGTTGCAGTACTTTATTTCTACTCACGGTGCGCGTAAGGGTCTGGCCGATACAGCGTTAAAAACTGCGAACTCGGGATATTTAACCCGTCGTCTGGTGGACGTTGCGCAAGACTTAGTTGTCACTGAGTTAGATTGTGGTACTAACAAAGGACTCACTATGTCACCTGTTATTGAAGGTGGTGACATTATCCAAGCCTTAGGTGATCGTATCCTCGGGCGTGTTGTTGCAGAAGACGTGTACAAGCCTGGCACGAATGAAGTAGCGGTCCCCGGCAATACCATGATCGATGAGAAATTGGTAGAAAGCATTGAGCGCCTGGGTATTGACGAGATTCAAGTACGTTCTCCTATAACCTGCGAAACACGTTTCGGTATTTGCTCTAAGTGTTACGGTCGGGACTTGGCGAGAGGACATCTTGTTAACTCTGGAGAGGCGATAGGCGTCATCGCGGCCCAATCGATCGGTGAGCCCGGTACTCAGTTGACCATGAGAACCTTCCACATCGGTGGTGCCGCATCAAGGGCATCAGCTGTGGACAATATCCAGGTTAAGCAAAGTGGTACAATACGATTGCATAACCTGAAAACTGTAGAGCGCGCCAGTGGCGAATTAATAGCGGTCTCCCGTTCGGGTGAGCTGGCATTGGCTGACGTGAATGGCCGAGAGCGCGAGCGTTATAAGTTACCCTACGGCGCGGTAATCAGCACGCATGATGGTGTGCAAGTCGTTGCTGGAACTGTGGTTGCCAAGTGGGATCCACACACTCACCCGATTATCACCGAAGTTAGCGGGCAGATTAAATTCTCCGGCATGGAAGAAGGCTTAAGTATTCGGCGTCAAACAGATGAATTGACCGGCTTGTCGAGCGTCTCTGTCATTGATCCAAACGAAAGACCTGCCGCGGGTAAAGAAATGCGCCCCGCAGTTACCTTGGTAGATGACAAAGGTAACGATCTTAAATTGGCTGGTTCGAATGCGCCTGCGCACTATTTCTTGCCGGCCAATTCAGTGCTCAGCATAGAAAACGGTTCCATCGTGGGTGTCGGCGAAATTATTGCGAAAATACCCCAAGAAGGATCGAAGACCCGTGATATCACGGGCGGTTTGCCCCGTGTGGCAGACTTATTCGAAGCACGCAAACCAAAAGAACCGGCAATTCTGGCTGAAATTACGGGTACTGTCAGTTTTGGTAAAGAAACCAAAGGCAAGCGTCGCTTGATCATCACTCCACTTGATGGCGTTAATCCGCTTGATGGCAGTGATCACTATGAAATTTTAATTCCCAAGTGGCGCTCAATGACGGTGTTCGAAGGTGAAAAGGTGGAGCGAGGGGAGATTGTGTCTGATGGTCCACCCAATCCACACGACATCCTCCGACTCCAGGGCGTAGAGGCGCTGGCTAAATATATCACCACTGAAATTCAAGATGTCTACCGCCTGCAAGGTGTGGGAATCAACGATAAACACATTGAAGTCATTGCGCGCCAAATGCTGCGAAAAGTGGAAATCACCGCTATGGGTGACACCAATTTTATCAAAGGTGAACAAGCAGAGCTTACTCGAGTCTTGGAAACTAATGATCAAATGGCCATGCAAGACAGGATAACCGCAAAATATCAGCGAATACTCTTGGGTATTACCAAGGCATCTTTGGCGACAGAAAGCTTTATCTCAGCTGCCTCGTTCCAGGAAACCACTCGGGTGTTAACCGAAGCAGCAGTGACCGGCAAGCGCGATTTCTTGCGTGGCTTAAAAGAAAACGTCGTGGTAGGACGTCTCATTCCAGCGGGAACGGGATTGACTTATCACCTCGAACGCAAGCGTAAACGTGATGCAGAAATGGCAGCGAGCCAAGAAAGCCCGACGGTTAGCGCGAGTGAAGTGGAAGCAGCTTTGAGTGAAGCACTTAAATCGAGTGCTACCTAACTTTTAGCTTAACGACGGACATTGATAGATACCGTCACAGAAAAGAATTGAGCAAAATACGCACAATACCTTTTCTTGACGGAGCTACAATGTCTCTATAAACTGCCGCCTCCGCGTTTTAGGGCTAGAAGGCGGTAATTGGATTTATAAAATATACTCAACTTAGCAGTAATTTGTTGGGTAACTATTTAAATTTGGAGTTTACTTGCATGGCAACGATCAATCAGTTGGTTCGTAGGCCGAGAATACGCAAAGTAGCAAAGAGCGACGTTCCTGCGTTACAGGCTTGTCCTCAGCGCAGAGGCGTGTGCACTCGTGTTTATACTACAACACCTAAAAAACCGAACTCAGCATTGCGTAAGGTTTGTCGTGTTCGTTTGACAAACGGTTACGAAGTGACGTCATACATAGGTGGTGAAGGGCACAACTTACAAGAGCACAGCGTCGTACTTATTCGTGGTGGACGTGTCAAAGATTTACCCGGTGTGCGCTATCACACGGTACGCGGTAGTCTTGATACAGCGGGTGTTGCCAATCGTAAGCAGCGTCGCTCGAAGTACGGCACTAAACGGCCGAAGTCTTAATTTTTCTCAGGTTGCTTTTTTTAAGCTCAACGCATAAAAGAGGCAACAATTTAGAAAAATTCACCAAGAATTAAACAAAATTTGCTACCGATGCAAATCGGGCTTTCACGAAAACATAAACAGTAAGGCTGAGCATTGTTGCTTTAATATTAGTAATACAAACAACATGTCTTAGATAAACCTGAAATAGGAAAAGGCGAATAATATGCCAAGAAGAAGAGTCGTCGCGAAGAGAGAAATTCTTCCCGATCCAAAGTTTGGTGATCAAACTCTGGCGAAATTTATGAATCACGTGATGGTTAGCGGAAAAAAATCCGTTGCTGAGCGTATAGTGTATGGAGCGTTAGACGTTGTTAAGCAGAGAGGCCATGAGCCCATAGCTGTTTTCAAGGACGCGCTAGAAAATATTGCACCTATGGTCGAAGTTAAGTCTCGACGGGTTGGTGGTGCTACTTATCAGGTCCCTGTTGAAGTTCGTCCTTCACGTAGGACTACGTTGGCTATGCGCTGGCTAGTTGACTATGCGCGTGCTAGAGGTGAAAAATCCATGGCACTCAGATTGGCTGGTGAGATGATTGATGCCTCTCAAGGTAAAGGTAGTGCGGTCAAAAAGCGTGAAGATGTGCATCGTATGGCTGAGGCTAACAAAGCGTTTTCACATTATCGTTTTTAAAGAAAGACAAATATGCAGCAGCAGTATTCCTGCTGCTTTATTTAGAGTTACAAAAGGTTTGCGGGGAAATAAGTCGTGGCACGTAAAACACCCATTTCACGTTACAGAAACATTGGTATATGTGCGCATGTAGATGCTGGTAAAACTACTACCACTGAACGTGTACTTTATTACACCGGTCGCTCACATAAAATAGGTGAGGTGCATGACGGTGCGGCAACAATGGATTGGATGGTGCAAGAGCAAGAGCGCGGCATCACCATCACTTCAGCGGCAACGACTTGTTTTTGGCGTGGGATGGAAGCTCAATTTGAAGAGCATCGAGTAAATATTATCGATACTCCCGGACACGTTGACTTCACGATTGAAGTTGAGCGCTCGTTGCGAGTACTCGACGGCGCTGTGGTGGTTTTATGCGGTTCGTCTGGAGTGCAGCCACAAACTGAAACGGTATGGCGTCAAGCAAATAAATACCAAGTTCCACGGTTGGTATTTGTCAACAAAATGGATCGTGCTGGCGCGGATTATGAAAAAGTAATTCGGCAGCTACGTGAGCGCTTGGGCGCTAATCCTGTGCCAATGCAAATGACAATAGGTGCCGAAGATGAATTTAAAGGTGTCGTTGATCTCGTCAAGATGAAAGCAATTATCTGGAATGAAGAAGATCAAGGCATGACTTTCGAATATCAAGATATACCTGCTGATTTATTGGAAAAGTGCGAAGAAATGCGTGAGCACATGGTAGAAGCGGCGGCTGAAGCCAATGATGAATACATGAATAAATATCTTGAAGGTGGTGCGCTCACTGAACAAGAAATTAAAGCGGGTATTAGAATCCGCACCTTGGCTAGCGAGATCATTCCAGTTTTTTGCGGCTCTGCATTCAAGAACAAAGGTGTGCAAGCGGTGTTGGATGGTGTTATTGAATACATGCCTTCGCCGAAAGAAGTTAAAGCGATCGAAGGCATTCTTGACGACAAAGCTGAAACAGTTGCTACGCGTGAAGCTGATGATGACGCGCCTTTTTCGGCACTTGCGTTTAAGATTGCCACGGATCCATTCGTGGGCACCTTAACATTTTTCCGTGTCTATTCCGGCACGCTTTCCTCGGGCGACTCCGTTTATAATCCGGTGAAATCTAGAAAAGAACGAATTGGGCGTATGGTTCAAATGCACGCCAATGATAGAACTGAAATTAAAGAAGTTTTGGCCGGAGATATTGCTGCAGCGGTAGGTCTGAAGGATACTTCTACGGGAGACACTCTTTGTTCTCTCGATAACATTATCACGCTAGAGCGTATGGAGTTCCCAGAGCCAGTTATCTCTGTAGCAGTGGAGCCGAAGTCCAAGCAAGACCAAGAAAAAATGGGTGTTGCATTGGGTAAATTAGCCCAAGAAGATCCTTCGTTCCGTGTTAGATCTGACGAAGAATCTGGTCAAACCATTATTTCAGGAATGGGCGAGTTGCATCTCGACGTACTTGTTGATCGGATGCGGAGAGAATTTGGTGTTGAGGCAAATATTGGTAAGCCGCAAGTGGCTTATCGAGAGACCATTCGTAAAACCGTTGAAGTTGAAGGTAAGTTTGTTCGTCAGTCTGGTGGTCGTGGTCAGTATGGTCATTGTTGGGTTCGATTGGTGCCAGTAGACCCAGAAGGTGAGTATGAATTTGTCAATGAAGTCGTAGGTGGTGTAATCCCCAAAGAATATATTCCTGCGATAGATAAAGGCATTCGCGAACAGATGCAAAATGGCGTGCTTGCGGGTTATCCTTTGCTTGCGCTTAAAGCGGTCGTGTTTGATGGCTCATATCACGATGTCGATTCGAGTGAAATGGCGTTCAAAATTGCCGGCTCTATGGCGTTGAAAAAGGGCGCGCTGTTAGCTAGTCCAGCATTACTGGAACCTATCATGGCTGTTGAAGTTGTTACACCCGAAGATTATATGGGTGATGTAATGGGTGATCTCAATAGGCGTCGTGGTCTCGTACAAGGAATGGATGATTCGCCTTCTGGCAAAGTAGTCACTGCGGAAGTACCACTTGCCGAGATGTTTGGCTATGCCACAGATCTAAGATCTGCGACGCAAGGGCGTGCAACATTCACAATGGAATTCAAAAAATATGCTGAAACTCCTGCTAGCATTACTGAAGCAATAATTAGCAAGAACGCGGCAAAGTAATACCAATCTTTAAGCTATTAACTTACATATGAGGCATCAAAGTGGCGAAGGAAAAGTTTGAACGCAAGAAACCCCACGTGAACGTGGGTACGATAGGTCACGTCGATCATGGTAAGACGACATTGACAGCGGCGCTGACAAAAGTCTGTGCGGACACCTGGGGAGGCAGCGCGGTTGCTTTTG
>OBEQ012071388.1_pt1 | contig 14606 bp, 7 predicted proteins | sample 1670901 | NCBI WGS metagenome assembly OBEQ01 (sample SAMEA104232315, study PRJEB22302) | groundwater metagenome | biome: forest; feature: aquifer; material: groundwater | place: USA | collected 2011-08-07 | depth 5.4 m
ATCGCCGCCGTGCTGCTGGTGCTGGTGATGCTGCGCATCGTCAACTCGCCGTTCGGCCGGGTGCTGCAGGCGATCCGCGAAAACGACTTCCGCGCCGAGGCGATCGGCTACCGCACCGTGATCTACCGGACCTTGAGCAACGTGTTGTCGGCGCTGTTCGCCACGCTCGCCGGCTGCCTGCTCGCGCTCTGGCTGCGCTACAACGGGCCCGACACCTCGTTGTCGTTCGAGATCATGCTCGACATCCTGCTGATCGTCGTCATCGGCGGCATGGGAACGATTTACGGCGCGGTGGTCGGCGGCGTGTTGTTCGTGCTGGCGCAAAGTTATCTGCAAGACCTGATGAAGCTCGGCGCATCGGCCGTCGAAGGCGTGCCGGTGCTCGCGCAACTGGTCTCTCCCGAGCGCTGGCTGTTGTGGCTGGGCATCCTGTTCGTGCTGTCGGTCTATCACTTCCCCACCGGCGTGGTCGGGCGGCTGCGTGCGATCGGCAAGAAGTGACGACGGCCATGGGCTTCACGTCGAACTACCTGGCCTGCGAGGGCCGCGAGCTGCACTACACCGAGTGGGGCGCGCAGCATGGCGAAACGGTGGTGGCCTGGCATGGCCTGGCACGCACCTGCCGCGACATGGACGACATCGCCGAGCACCTCGCGCAGCGCTACCGCGTGATCTGCCCCGACACCATAGGCCGCGGCCTGAGCCAGTGGAGCCCCGACCCGGCGCACGAATACTGCCTCGACTTCTACGCCCGGCTCGCCGCCTCGTTGTGCAACCAGCTCGGGCTCGAGCGCTTCCACTGGCTCGGCACCTCGATGGGCGGCGCGATCGGCACGGTCGCGGCGGCCGGTGCGCTGCGCGGGCGGATCCGCCGGCTGGTGCTCAACGACATCGGGCCGCAGCTGTCCGAAACGGCGATCGCGCGGATCCGCGGCTACGCCGGCAACCCGGCGGCGTTTGCCACCGTCAGCCAGCTCGAGCAGTACTTCCGGACCATCTACAAGCCCTACGGCTGGTTGAGCGACAGCCAGTGGCGGCGCCTCACCGAAACCTCGACCCGGCGTCTGCCCGACGGCCGCGTGACGCCGCACTACGACCCGGCGATGGTGATGCAGTTCACCCACCACGACAACGACTACCTGCGCTGGGACGCCTGGGACAGCCTGGACATCCCGGTGTTGTGCCTGCGCGGCGAAAGCTCCGACCTGCTGCTCGCCGACACCGCCGACGCGATGCGCCAGCGCGGCCCGCGCGCGGTGGTGGTCGAGGTGGCCGGCTGCGGCCACGCCCCGGCGCTCAACACGCCGGAGCAGTACGCGCTGGTGGAGCGTTTCCTGGCCGGGGCTTGAGGCGGCGATCGACTTCGTGACCGGACCGCGCCGCGGCGGCGCATGGCCCTGTCGGCGACACGTTTCGGAACGTTTTGGCGACCGAAATCGGCGAGCATTCCTGCACAACAAACGCTGCGAAGCAAGGAGGTCGTCATGTCCCATCCATCGTCGCCAACCCGCACCGGAATCACCCGCCGCCGTGCCGCCAAATGCCTGGCCATTCTGTCGGGTGCCATCGCGATGCCGCGCTTGGCCCGTGCGGCCGAGCCGGTCGTTCGAATTGGCTACGCGATTGGGCGCAGCGGGCCGTGGGCCGGCGGCGCGCAGGTCAGCCAGGAACCCAACTACCTGCTGTGGTCCGAGCAGCTCAACGCCGCCGGCGGCCTGAGCGTGCGCGGCAAGCGCCAACGCATCGAGCTGATCGGCCACGACGACCACAGCGACATCGAGACATCGCTGCGCCTGTACCAGAAGCTGATGGGCGGCGACAAGGTCGACCTGATCCTGCCGCCGTGGGGCTCGAGCGCCAACTTCGCGCTGGCGCCGATCGCCAACCGCTACGGCTATCCGCTGCTCGCGCCGACCGCGCTGTCGCGCAAGCTGGTCGACATGAGCCTGCCGTATTTCTTCTCGGTGCTGCAGCAGCCCGACAAGATGATGGGCGCGCTGCTCGAGATGCTGACCGCCAAGGGCGTGAAGTCGGTCGTCATCATGTACATGGACGACCTGTTCGGGCTGGAGAACTTCTCGGCCCTGAACCTGGCGCTGAAGAAGACGCCGCTGCAGGTGCTCGACCGCAAGAGCTACCCGTTGGGCACCAAGGACCTGAGCCCGATGCTGCGCGGCTTCAAGGAGCTCAACCCCGACGCCTTCATCGGCATCACCTATCCGCCCGACACGATCCTGGCGAGCAAGCAGGCGCGCGAGCTCGGCTTCAACCCGCGCTTCTTCTATACCTCGGTGGGCACCGCCTTCCAGCTCTACCGCAACGTGATGCAGGCGGGCGCCGAAGGGGTGGTCGGCATGGGCTCGTGGAACGCCAAGACCAGCCCGCAGGCGAAGGCCTATTTCGACGCCCATGTGGCGCGCTTCCAGAAGGAGCCCGACCGCTGGGCCAGCGGCCATGGGTGGGCGGCACTGCAGATCCTCGAACAGGCGGTGCAGCGGGTCGGCCTGGACCGCAAGGCGCTGCGCGACCAGATCGCGAAGAACAGCTTCGACACCATCCTCGGCCCGGTGCGCTTCGAGGGCAGCGAGAACGCGTCGATACCCGGCACCGTGGGCCAGTGGCAAGGCAACGAGTTCGAGGTTGTCTGGCCGCCGCAGCGCGCGACGGCCCCGCTGATCGCGCCGAAGCCGGCGTGGCAATAGGAAAAACCGTTACCCCGACGAACGTCGGGGTCCACGGGTGATCGATGCGCGCTGGCGGAGAGTGGATCCCGACGTTCGTCGGGATGACGGAGTCTCCCTCAAGCTGCCCACACTTCGACCCGCGGCTCGCCGCGCTGGCGCGGCACGGCTTCGGCGTGTGCCATCGCGGCGGCCAGCTGCTCGAAGCGGACCGGCTTGCTGAACAGATAACCCTGCAGCAGCTCGCATTTCACCTCGATGAGGTGGTTGCACTGGGCCGGCGTTTCGACGCCCTCGGCCACCACGTCGAGGCCGAGGCTGTGCGCCATCGCGACGATCGCGCTCGCCAGCAGCGCGGTGCCCTCGCCCGAATCGATCTGGCGCACGAAGCTGCGGTCGACCTTGACGGTCTGGACCGGAAAGTTGGCCAGATAACTCAGCGACGAATAGCCGGTGCCGAAGTCGTCGATCGCGAAGCGCACGCCGAGCGCGCGCAGGCGGCTCAGGATCAATTGGGTGCGTTCGAGCGAGCTCATCAGCACCGACTCGGTGATCTCGAGCTCGAGCGCGTCACCGGGCAGGCCGGTTGCCTGCAGCGCGGCAACCACGCTCTCTTCGAGCCCGTCGGCCATGAACTGGCGCGGCGACAGGTTGACCGCCACGCGCAACCCGGGGCGGCCCTGGGCGCGCAGCCGGGCCAGGTCGGTGCAGGCTTGGCCCAGCACCCAGGTTCCGATCGGCACGATCAGTCCGGTGTCCTCGGCCAGCGGAATGAAGTCGGCCGGCGGCACCAGGCCGCGCTGCGGGTGCTGCCAGCGCAGCAGCGCTTCGAGCGCGCGCACCTCACCGGTGTCGGCGTCGACGAGCGGCTGGTAGTGCAACACGAACTCGTCGCGCGCCAGCGCCTGGCGCAGCGCGGCCTGCATTTCGAACTGCATATTCGCCTGCGACGACATTGCCGCGCAATACAGCGACGCCGCGTTGCGCCCGCGCGCCTTGGCGTCGTACATCGCGGCGTCGGCGTTGCGCAGCAGCGTGGACAACTCGTTGCCGTGCTCGGGAAACAGCGCGACGCCGACGCTCGGCGTGACCTGCAGGCGGTGGCCCGCGGCCAGCATGTCCTCGGCCATCGCGGCGAGGATCTTGTTCGCTACTTCGAGCGCCTGCTCGGCGTGCATCACCTCGGGCAGCAGGATCGCGAACTCGTCGCCCCCCATCCGCACCACCGTGTCGGAGGCGCGCACCGTGTGCACCAGCCGCTGCGCCACCGTCTTCAGCACGTCGTCGCCGGCCGCATGGCCGAGCGTGTCGTTGATCTGCTTGAAGCGGTCGAGGTCGAGCAGCATCAGCGCGAAGCCGCCCGAGTTGCGCTGCGCGCGCAGCAACGCGCGCCCGGCGCGGTCCTGCAGCAGCACGCGGTTGGGCAGGCCGGTCAGGCTGTCGTGCAAGGCCATGTGCTCGATCTTGGCGGCCGCGCGCTTGCGCTCGGTGATGTCCATCACCACCCGCAGCTGCACCGGCGAGCCGTCGATGCCTTCGTGCAGGTGCATCGCGATCTCGCTGGTCGGGAACGCACTGCCGTTCTTGCGGATCCAGGTGCGCTCCTTCTCCAGCGGGGCCGCGCCGTCATGCGACCCGGTCTCGGTGCCGAATTGCGAATCGCGCGCCGTGTCGGGTTCGGCCTGGCGCAACATGCTCACCGGACAGCCCAGCAGCTCCGACGGCTCGTAGCCGAGCATGTCGTAGCTGGCCCGGTTGGCCGACGCGACGCTGCCGCCGCCATCGATGGTCATCACGCTGATCGGGACGGCGTCCATGATCGCCTGGTTCAGCAGTGCAGCGTGCTGGGCGCGCCGCTCCATGTCGCGCTCGCGGGTCACGTCGCCGATCAGCCAGACGACGAACTCGCCGGCTTCGGTCTGCACCAGGCTGAGGCTGCTTCGCACCTGCACTGCCGAGCCGTCGTGGTGGCGCAGCTCGAGCTCGTGCACCGGCCAATGCCCGTCCTTGCGCTCACGCGCGCTCCGCACGAAACGCACCCACAGCGCGGCGTATTCGCTCTTGCGTTCAGGCGCCATCAGGGTCGAGCTGCTGAGTTGCAGCAGCTCTTGCTCGCAGTAGCCGAGGATCTGCTGCACCGCCAGGTTGGCGCCGACGATGTCGCCGCGGGTGTTCAGCGTGAAGATGCCGTCGCGGGTGCCGTCGAGCACCGAGCGCAGGCGCAGCTCGCGCTCGCGCGCGTCGCGGCTGTAGTCGTTGGCCAGGGCATGGGCGCGCGCGGACTGCGACAGCAGCAGCCACGCCACTCCCGCCAGCAGCACCGACAGCGGCACGCCGGCGAGCAGGCTGATCGCGCTCGGGCGCACCTGTTCCAGCAGCTCGGGGTGGCTGCTGGCGATGCCGGCCTGCAACGTCCACCAGCGCCCGCCGACCCGCAGCGTGCGAACCCGCAGCTGGGTCGGCGCGCCCGACTCCAGCGTGCTCGCCGACGCATTGCCGGCGGCGGGCGCCGCACCGTCGAACAGCTCGCTCGCGCCCGAATGGCACTCGAGCGCGAGGCGGGCATCGGGCAACTGGCGCGACAAGGCCTCGACCACCGCCGGCACGCGGATCGGCGTGGCGACGTAGCCGGTCAGCGCCGCGGCCCGCGCCTCGGGCGAGTCGAGCACGGCCTCGCGCTGGTAGACCGGCATGTACCAGACCACGAGGTGTGTCTCGGAGGCCATGCCCGGCCAGCTGGCGCGGGTGCTCAGGCGCGGCTCGGCGTGATCGCGCGCAGCCTCCATCGCAGCCAGGTGCGCGGCGTCGCGCCATGGCTCGAAGCCATCGAGCTTGTCGTGCCCGGCGGCCGCCGGTGCGACCAGGACCCGTCGCGCGACGAAGGCCCCGTTGCCGGCGTGATCTCCCGCGGCGCCGCCGGCATCGAGGTAGACCAGCGACTCGGGGCAGGCGTCGAATTCGCCGACCCGCGCCTGGCGTGCGATGGCCTGCCACGCGGGGGCAGCCAGGCCCGGATCGGCGCTGGCGACCAGCGAGGCGGCGCGCAAGGCCTGCTCGCATTCGGCCAGGTGCATTTGCAGCATCGCGCCCAGGCCGTCCGCGATGTTCGACAGCTGCAGCTCGGTCGCATCCCTCTCGGCACGCCGCAGCTCGGCCGCCGTCAGCGCGGCAAGCCCGAGGACGAGCACGAGAACCAGGCCGGGTGCCCAGAACGTGGGCCGGCGCAAGCGTTGGAACAGGGTCATGGCACGACGAAGCCTCACGCGCTACTGCTGCGTGAACCTGATATCGGCAGTGAACGCTGCCTGCTTGCGTGCCCGGAATGCCCAATGCTGCACAGATTGGCGGGCTGCGGATCCTTACCCGCTGAGCTCGAAGCCAGCTTCCTGCGCGATGTAGGGCACGTGGCGGTAGTCGCGAATCGCGCTCACCCGCTCGTCGCGCCAGCTCAGTTCGACGAAGTAGTCCGGTGCCGCGCTGTGCGCGTCGCGCGCCACGGCCAGCACCTCGCGGCCGGCCAGCCAGGCCGGGATCAGCCGCCAATCGCCGGCGCTCGCGTAGTTGCTGAAGTAGACCGCCACGTCGCGCCGGCCGGCCGCCTTGCGGCGCGACACCAGATCGAGTCGCACGTCGTCGGCGAGCAGGGCCCGAACGCCGTCCCAGTCGTGGGCGTTGAACAGGCTCGCATAGCGCAGCAGGGCCGGCGACATCTCGCGCGGGCGCGGCGCCGCGGTCGGCGCCAGGCTCGCCAGCTGCAGGGCCAGTCGTCCGCGATGCAGCGCAGCCTTGACCGCCGGCCCGCTCAGGTTCAGCTCGAGCGCGATCTCGTCGATCGAATGATCCAGCACGTCTTTCAGAATCACGCAGCCGCGCTGCGCCGGAGCGAGCGCCAGGAAACACGCGATCGCCGCACGCACGGCCTGGTGGCGCGCCAGAACGTTGTCGGGTTCGTGCGCCGCCGAGTCGGCAAGCTCGAGCGCCGCCTCCAGCGGCTCGCTGGCGCGGTACGACTCGTGTCGCCAATGGTCGACCGCCCGGTTGTGCGCGATGCGAAACAGCCACGGCCGCAGCGCCGGGATCTCCTTCAATTGAGACAACTCGTAGTAGGCGCGCGCCAGCGTCTCCTGGACCACGTCTTCGCCGTCGGCGATCGAGCCGGTCATGCGCGCGCAGTAGCGATGCAGCTCGGGGCGCACCGGGTCGACGAGGGCGAGAAACTGCCTGCGCCCGCGCTCCAGCATGCCGATGACCGCGTCGTCCGCTGCCTTCTTCTCACCCGCCGAAGAATCCATACGACCCGATCTCCGTCAGCTCGACCCGGACCGGCGGCGCTTCGCAGCGTTCCTTGACGCCCTCGGCAAAGGCCTTGAACGCCGGCAACGCGGTCAGGGCGTTGGCGCCATCGGCCTCCTCGTGCGACACGATGTGCATGAAGCTCACACCGTCGGCAAGCCGGAACGTGGCGTAGCGTAGCCCGGGCGGCTGCTCGCGTTTCAGGACTTCGAACACGGCCGTGACGAGGCGTTCGTTCTCGGCCACCCGATCCGGCTTGAGCTTGTAGCTGACCATGTGTTTCATCGTCGGTCCTTTCGTTGCGAGCCTGAATTGTCGGGCCCTGCTTCGAAGACGAACCAGCATGGTCAAAGGATGCGGTGTCAGCGCTTGAACTTGCCGTCCGGCCCGATGATCGACAGGTCGGCGAACTCGAGCCCGGTGTGGTCGTTCGGCCCGTAGGTGACTTCGAGCCCGCCGAGGTCGAACTTGCGCAGGCCCTCCAGCGCCTGCTGCAGCTTCACGCGGGTCGGGTTGGCGCCGGCGCGGCGCAGGCCTTCGACCAGCACCTTGGCGCCGGCATAACCTTCGAGCATCGCCGGCGACACCTCGGCCAGGCCCTTGGCCTTGGCCAGGTCGTAGGCCTCTTTCACGATCGGTGCCGACAGCGAGCGTTCGTACGGAAAGATCTGCGTCACGATCGTGCCGCGGGCGTTTTCGCCCATCTGCTTGATGAAGCCGCCCGACGCGTTGTTCGACACGGTGACGATCTGGGCCCGCGAACCGGCGGCGCGGATTGCCCTGGTGCCGTCGGACACTGCGCCGGCCGAGCCGATCAGGAACACCGCCTGGGCTTGCTCCTTGGCGGCCTTCTGCGCGACGACGCCGAAGTCGGGCTTCACGCGGTCGAACTTCTCGACGAACAGCGGCTGGATCTTGGCCTTCTCGTAGCCCTTTTGCGCGCCGATGGCACAGTCGGCGCCGAAGCTGTCGTCCACGTGCACCAGCGCGATGCGGGTCAGGCCGATGGTGGCCAGGTGGGTGATCGCCTTTTCGGCTTCGCGCTGGTAGGTCGCGCGCACGTTGAAGATCCACGGGTTGACCGGCTTGTGCAGGATCATCGCGCCGGTCGACGGCGCCACCAGCGGCACCTTGTACTCGTCGAGCAGCGGCTTGATGGCTTCGGTGTGCGGCGTGCCGCGGTTCATGAACAACGCGATGGCGTTGTGCTCGGTGATCAGCTTCTTCGCGTTTTCAGCCGCCAGCTTGGGGTCGAACTTGTCGTCCAGCGACACCAGCTCGATGCGTTGGCCATTGACGCCGCCGATCTTGTTGATGTGGTCGATGTAGAGCCTGGCGCCCTCGGTGTTCTCCTTGACGCCCGAGGCCACCGGGCCGGTGAAGCCCGAGGTCTGTCCGACCACGATCTGCGCCCGCAGCGCGGGTGAGGCCACCAGTGCCAACAGACAGAATGCGATGCCGCGCCAAGTGCTTGCCAAGGGGGTCATGTGCGTCTCCGGTAGGGTCCTGTAGAGGGAACTTCCTGAGGTCCTGACTGCTGACCAAGGTGGCCGCAGTTTGCGACTCGCCCAACCCCGCGCCGATGTGGAAAACCGAGGGGCAGACGCGTCCAAACGTGTCAAAGGCCCGGCTTCGGCAGGATTCGCGCGCATCTCTAGAATGTTCGGCTTCCTCCGACACGGACCTGTCCTAGGCAGTCACCCATGACCTCCGGTCTGATCCGCATTCGCGGCGCGCGCCAGCACAACCTCAAGAACCTCGATCTCGACATCCGCACCGGCGAGATGACGGTGGTGACGGGGCCGAGCGGTTCGGGCAAGTCGAGCCTGGTGTTCGACACGCTGTACGCCGAGGGCCAGCGCCGCTACGTCGAGACCTTCAGCGCCTACGCGCGCCAGTTCCTCGACCGCATGGACCGGCCCGCGGTCGACCGGGTCGACGGCGTGCCGCCGGCGATCGCGATCGACCAGACCAACCCGGTGCGCACCTCGCGCTCGACGGTCGGCACGATGACCGAGCTGAACGACCATCTGAAGCTGCTCTATGCCCGCGCGGCCGAGCTGTTCGACAAGCAGACCGCGCACCGGGTGCGCCACGATTCGCCGGAAACCATTTACGCGGAATTGCTGGAGCGCACGCGGGATGGGGATCCACGACTGGTGGTGACGTTTCCGGTGGAGTTGCCGGCGAGTGCGAGCGCCGACGAGATCGAGCAATGGCTGTCGGCCAGCGGCTTCACGCGGGTGCAGGCACAACGCGAGGTCGCGTCGCCGACCGGGCCGCGCAAGCTGCTCGACGTGGTGGCCGACCGCTTTCGCATCCAGGGTGTCGAAAAGGTGCGTGCGGTCGAAGCGATCGAGATGGCGCTGAAGCGTGGGAGCGGGCGGGTCAATGTCTATGTGCTGCAGTCCGCGGAGTCCTCCGTTCGCACTGAGCCTGTCGAAGTGCCGGCCGACCCCATCCTCTGGCGCTTCTCCACCGGCCTGCATTGCCCCGACAGCGACCTGCGCTACGCCGACCCGCAGCCGGCCTTGTTCTCGTTCAACTCGGCGATGGGCGCCTGCGAGACCTGCCGCGGTTTCGGCCGCGTGATCGGGGTCGACTACGGTCTCGTCATCCCCGACCACCGCAAGACCTTGCGCTCCGGCGCCATCAAGACACTTCAAACCCCGGCCTGGAAAGAATGCCAGGACGACCTGATGAAGTACGGCGGCGAGGCCGGCATCCCGCGCGACACCGCGTGGGCGCAGCTCACCGAGGCGCAGCGCGACTGGGTCATCAACGGTTCGCCGCACTGGAACGGCAACTGGAACAAGCAGTGGTACGGCATCAAGCGCTTCTTCGAGTACCTGGAATCGAAGGCCTACAAGATGCACATCCGCGTGCTCTTGTCGAAGTACCGCAGCTACACACCTTGCCATGCCTGCGGCGGCGCGCGGTTGAAGACCGAGGCGCTGCTGTGGCGCCTGGGCGCCAGGCCCGACGCCGACGCGGTGCTGCCAGCGGCGCAGCGTTTCATGCCGGTCGGCGTGGCCTGGTCGCGCGCGCAGCTCGAAGCGCTGCCCGGCCTGACGGTGCACGACCTGATGCTGATGCCGATCGATCGCATCCGGCGTTTCTTCGACACCATCTCGCTGCCGAGCACGATGCTCGACGACGCGCTGAAGCTGCTGCTCGATGAGATCCGCACCCGCCTGAAGTACCTCTGCGACGTCGGCCTCGGCTACCTCACGCTCGATCGCCAGAGCCGCACCCTGTCGGGCGGCGAGGTGCAGCGCATCAACCTGACGACGGCGCTCGGCACCTCGCTGGTCAACACGATGTTCGTGCTCGACGAGCCGAGCATCGGCCTGCACCCGCGCGACATGAACCGCATCGTCGAGGCGATGCACCGGCTGCGCGACGCCGGCAACACGCTGGTGGTGGTCGAACACGACCCGGCGGTCATGCTGGCCGCCGACCGCCTGATCGACATGGGCCCGGGCCCCGGCGAACGCGGCGGCACGATCGTGTTCGACGGCACGCCCGAGGCGATTCGCGACGCCGACACGCTGACCGGCGCCTACCTGGGCGGGCGCAAACATGTCGGCATGGGCATCAAGCGGCTGGTCAGCGACGCGACACCGCGCCTGATTCTCGAAGGCGGACGCGAGCACAACCTGAAGAACGTGACGGTCGACTTCCCGCTGCACCACCTGGTGTGCGTGACGGGTGTGTCGGGTTCGGGCAAGAGCACGCTGATGCAGGACGTGGTGCACCCGGCGCTGGCGCGCCACTTCGGCAAGGCGACCGAGACGCCGGGCCAGCACGAACGCCTGCTCGGCGCCGACTGGCTGACCGACGCGGTGTTCGTCGACCAGTCGCCGATCGGCAAGACCGCGCGCTCGAACCCGGCCAGTTATGTCGGCGCGTTCGACGAGATCCGCAAGCTGTTCGCCGAGGCGCCGCTGGCCCAGCAGCGTGGCTACGGTGCCGGCATGTTCAGCTTCAACGCCGGCGACGGCCGCTGCGCGACCTGCGGCGGCTCGGGCTTCGAACATGTCGAGATGCAGTTCCTGTCCGACGTCTACCTGCGTTGCCCCGACTGCGACGGGCGGCGCTACCGGGCCGAGATTCTCGACGTGAAGATCGACCGGCGCATGCCCGCCAGGGACGCCGGCGACGTGATCCGCGACTTGAGCGTGGCCGACGTGCTGGACCTCACCGTCAGCGAAGCGGTGCAGCTGTTCGCGCAGGACCGCGAGGTGCTGCGGGTGCTGCAGCCCATCGTCGATGTCGGCCTCGAATACGTGAAGCTGGGCCAGCCGGTTCCGACGCTGTCGGGCGGTGAGGCGCAGCGCCTGAAGCTCGCGGCCTTCCTGGCCGAAGCCGCGAGCAACGGCAGCGCGAGCCGCCAGCCACTGGCGCGCAAGGGCACGCTGTTCATGTTCGACGAGCCGACCACCGGCTTGCACTTCGACGACATCGCCAAGTTGATGCGTGCGTTCCGCAAGCTGCTCGATGCGGGGCATTCGATCGTCGTCATCGAGCACAACCTGGATGTGATCCGGGCCAGCGACTGGCTGATCGATCTCGGCCCCGAAGGCGGCGAAGCGGGTGGCGAGGTGGTGTGCACCGGCACGCCGGAAGACGTGAAGCGCCATCCGACGTCGCACACCGGCAAGGCACTGCGCGACTACGACATCTCGATGGGCTTCGACGTCCAAACCGCCCGCGAGAAGCTCCCTCTCCCCCTGGGAGAGGGCTGGAGTGAGGGCGCGCCCTTGCAGACCGCGCTGCTCGCCCGGCGCCGCGCCATCAAAGGCGAAGAATCCATCCGCATCGTCAATGCCCGCGAGCACAACCTCAAATCGCTCGACGTCTCGATCCCGCGCGGCAAGTTCAGCGTCATCACCGGCGTCTCGGGCTCGGGCAAGAGCACGCTCGCCTTCGACATCCTGTTCAACGAAGGCCAGCGCCGCTACCTCGAATCGCTGAACGCCTACGCGCGCAGCATCGTGCAGCCGGCCGGCCGGCCCGAGGTCGATGCGGTCTACGGCATCCCGCCCACCGTCGCGATCGAGCAGCGCCTGTCGCGCAGCGGGCGCAAGAGCACCGTCGCGACCACGACCGAGGTCTGGCACTTCCTGCGCCTGCTCTACGTCAAGCTCGGCCTGCAGCATTGCATCAAGGACGGCGCGCCGGTCAAGCCGCAAAGCGCCGAGAGCATCGCCGCGCAGCTGTTGCGCGACCACAAGCACGAACATGTCGGCCTGCTCGCGCCGCTGGTGATCAACCGCAAGGGGGTCTACACCGACCTCGCCAAATGGGCCAAGGCGCGTGGCCACAGCCACCTGCGGGTCGACGGCGAGTTCGTCAAGGTCGACCCGTGGCCGCGCCTCGACCGCTTCAAGGAACACACGCTCGAGCTGCCGGTCGGCGACATCGTGATCAGTGCCGACAACGAAGCCGAACTGCGCGCGTTGCTGGCCAAGACGCTCGACCTCGGCAAAGGCGTGATGCACCTGCTGGCGCCGCTCGACGGCCTGCACGGCGCGATGCTGACCGATGGCGCGACGGCGCACATCGGCGCGCTGAAGGTGTTCTCGACCAAGCGCGCCTGCCCGGTCTGCGGCACCAGCTACCCCGAGCTCGACCCGCGCATGTTCAGCTACAACAGCAAACATGGCTGGTGCACCACCTGTGTCGGCACCGGCCTGGCGCTGACCCGCGAGCAGCGCAAGGCCTACGACGATTCGATCCGCAACGATGACGACAAGGGCCGCGAGCAGAGCTTCCCGTCGGAGGAGATGGAAGTCGAAGGCGTGGTCGACGAAGCCTGCCCCGATTGCGGCGGCACCCGGCTCAACCTCACGTCGCGCGGCGTGACCTTCGAAGGCCATTCGATCGCATGGATCGCGCAGTGGTCGGTCAGCGACGCGCGCCAATGGGTCGAATCGCTGCAGCTCACCGGGCGCGACGCCGAGATCGCGCGCGACGTCATCACCGAGATCCAGAGCCGGCTCGAGTTCCTCGAAGAAGTGGGGCTCGGCTACCTCACATTGGATCGCGCCGCGCCGACCTTGAGCGGCGGCGAAGCGCAGCGCATTCGCCTCGCGGCGCAGCTCGGCAGCAACCTGCAAGGGGTCTGCTATGTGCTCGACGAGCCGACCATCGGCCTGCATCCGCGCGACAACCAGATCCTGCTCGACGCGCTGCACAAGCTGGGTGACAAGGGCAACACGCTGGTCGTCGTCGAACACGACGAAGACACGATCCGCCGCGCCGACCACATCATCGACATCGGCCCCGGCGCCGGCAAGCGCGGTGGGCGGCTGGTGGCCGAAGGCAGTGCGTCGGAACTGGCATCGAAACCCGAGTCGGTGACTGGCCGGCTGCTCGCCAATCCGCTGATCCATCCGCTGCAGGCACGCCGGCCGGTCGCCGCCGACACACTGCGCCTGACCGTGCACGCCGCGTCGCTGCACAACCTGCAGCAGATCGACGTCGGCGTGCCGCTGAAGCGCCTGGTCGCCGTCACCGGTGTCAGCGGCTCGGGCAAGTCGACCCTCGCGCGCGATGTGCTGCTGACCAACGTGCACGCGGCGGTCGCGCAGCGCATCACCAAGGCCGGCCGCGACGCGATCGCCGGCGGCTCGCACCCGAGCTGGAGCGGCTGCGAATCGGTGAGCGGCTACCAGGCCGTCGACCGCGTGCTCGAAGTCGACCAGACGCCGATCGGCAAGACGCCGCGCTCCTGCCCCGCGACCTACATCGGTTTCTGGGACACGATCCGCAAGCTGTTCGCCGACACGCTCGAAGCGCGCGCCCGCGGCTACGCGCCGGCACGCTTCAGCTTCAACACCGGCGAGGGCCGCTGCGCCGGCTGCGAAGGGCAGGGCGTGCGCACGATCGAGATGAGCTTCCTGCCCGACGTGAAGGTGCCGTGCGACATCTGCCACGGCCAGCGCTTCAACGCCGAGACGCTGGCGGTGAGCTGGCGCGGCAAGAGCATCGGCGACGTGCTGAGCATGGAGATCGACGAGGCGGTCGAGTTCTTCGCCTCGATGCCCAACATCGCCCACCCGCTGCAGCTGATGAAGGACGTGGGCCTGGGTTACCTGACGCTGGGCCAGCCCTCGCCGACGCTGAGCGGCGGCGAGGCGCAGCGCATCAAGCTCGTGACCGAGCTGACCAAGGTGCGCGACGACGTCACGCGGCGCGGCAACAAGGCGCCGCACACGCTGTACGTGCTCGACGAGCCGACGGTCGGGCTGCACATGGCCGATGTCGAAAAGCTGATCCGCGTGCTGCACCGGCTGGTCGACGGCGGCCACAGCGTGGTCGTCATCGAACACGACCTCGATGTGGTTGCCGAAGCCGACTGGGTCATCGATCTCGGGCCCGAAGGCGGCGTGCGCGGCGGCGCGGTGGTGGCCGAGACGACGCCCGAAGGATTGGTGCGCTGTGCGGCCAGCCACACCGGCGCGGCGCTTGGGCCCGTGCTGGCGCGCGGAGTCGAGTCGGGGGCCGCGCGACGGGACAGATTGGCGAAGATCGCCTGAGTGGATACCGGCGCGGGCGCCGCCCGGCCTGTCCTGAGCCCGTCGAAGGGCCGGGATGACCCGCTCGGAGGGCGGGCGGGCCAACCGG
>OBEQ010187742.1_pt1 | contig 14605 bp, 15 predicted proteins | sample 1670901 | NCBI WGS metagenome assembly OBEQ01 (sample SAMEA104232315, study PRJEB22302) | groundwater metagenome | biome: forest; feature: aquifer; material: groundwater | place: USA | collected 2011-08-07 | depth 5.4 m
AGATAGATTTTAAGAAGTTGATAGATTATTTTAAAGCTCACTATCAGTTAGATAATGTTTACTTCTACTTTGCCTATTTAAAGGATGATAAAAAACAACAGGGCTTCTTTAATAAATTAAGACAATGGGGATACAAAATAAGAACTAAAGAGGTTAAATTAATTAGGCAAGCAGATGGAACTGTTGTAAAGAAAGGGAATTTGGATGTGGAGTTAACAATAGACGCTGTTAAAGACTTAAGATTTTACTCTACGGCTATTTTAATGAGCGGGGATAGTGATTTTCATGCCTTGGTAAAGTATCTGCAAAGTAAAAATAAGAAAGTGGTGGTAATTTCTTCAAAAGGCCATGTCTCTTTTGAACTTTTAAAAGCTTCAGATAAATACATAAATTTCAATAGACTGAAGGAGTTTGTGGAGAGAATTTAGCTTCCAAAAACCCCCTTGCGGGGGTTTCCAGATGATTATTGATTATATTTTAACACATCCTGTAAATTTGTCACTACCCCAAAAATAGCTTGCACTGAATGATGTTGAAGGGGCCTTGCACTGATCGAAGTCGAAGTGTAAAATTTGCTTGAAAATGATGGTTAAAATAAGGCAATTAAAGCAGAGTGAACTTCTAAAGATAGATCCTAATTTGAGAAACGATCACCCAAAGTCTCTACTAGCTGAGATATTTAAAATTGAGTTTAAGAAATTATTCTATGGAACTGGTTTTCAAAAAGAACGCGATCTTTTTATTGGTTGTCTCTTCGCATTCTACTGTAGAAAGCTTCAAAATAGAGAATGGTTTATACAAAGAATTTCAGATCCACCAGACTTTGAATTGACTGCACCTACGAATAGGAAAATAAAAGAAAAACCATTTGACCATGCTCAGGTAGAAATAGTCCAGATTACAGAAAGAGTAAAGTCACTATCAGAAGCTATTGAAATAATTAAGACTAGAAAAATAGAAAGACCATATGATTTAGGTAGAGATGTAATTCTATTAATTTTTTTGAATAACCCCAACGGACCTAATTGGTCATATGGGTTAGCGGATTTTTTTCAACAAGTAAACGATAAATATAGTGAAATATTTGCAATATATTTTCTTAAAGGTGATACCGAAGATCAATTTATTTATGAAGTAAAAAGCATTCGCCCGCAAGGATCAAAAGAAACGTTAAATCTAAGAGAGGAGTTGTCTAAAAAACCTATTCCTCACCCACTTATAGATAGATTCGCTGCTAAAATTAATGAAGAGTAGACGTTAAAAGTTTTTGGAGGTGGGTGGATTTGGGTGATTGATTTATAAGTCATATGGTTGTATTATGATATTCATAAACGCCTCAGCCAGTACCGCAAGGTCCGCTGAGGTTTTTTGTTGCTCTGCAAGAGCTTGCTCATTTGGTATAATTTCCTCATGTCAAAAATATATGCTTTTATAGATAGTCAGAATCTAAATTTGGGGACAAGCAAAGATATTTTTCATGGGAGGAAACTAATTTATAAAGGCTGGAAGCTGGATTTTAAGAAATTTAGGAGATATTTAACTGATAAATTTCGTGTAGATAAAGCATTTCTGTGCATAGGATATATCAAGCAAAACAAAAGCTTATATAAAAACTTAAGATCTGATGGTTATGAACTAATATTCAAACCAACAGTCAAAGATCATATAGGTAAGCCCAAGGGGAATGTAGATGCAGAATTAGTTTTGCACGCGGCCGCCATAGAATTCCCCAAATATGACAAAGCAGTAGTTGTATCAGGAGATGGTGATTTTTACTGCCTGTATGAGTTTTTGGAGAAAAATAAAAAGCTATTTAAAATCATAATTCCAAATAGAAAATCAGAATCTTCTCTGTTGAAGCAGTTTCAGAGATACAAAGTATTCTTGATTAGAGACAAAGATAAACTTGAAAGAAAATAAGCAAATAAAAGGGGAGGCGTAGCAATATGACATGTAGTCATATGGTCGTTTCTCCCTAGTGATAAATATATTTTACCATGAGAGGAATTAATAATCAATGTCAAGTTTCGGTCTGAAAGTAGGAATAGCGGGAACAGAACCAAACAATTCTTACATAAAAATAGATAGGGAAAATGTCCCTAGTTTAGTTAGAGGAAGTCAGAGAATACAAAAATAATTTAGAGTTTTTGGAGGTGAGTGGATTTGGGGTTTCTCTGTTATAAGGACCTGCTTCGCACTTCACTTTGTGATATTATAGTTCGTGCTCGCAGAACCTTGCCTTTTGCCTGCGGCAAAACGTAATTTCCAAATATGAGTTTAAATCATGAGCACGTAAATCACGATATGGGTTTAATAGCAGCAGGAGAGCAAGGTTTAATTCCTGTTAGCCAAGGTTTGGTAGAAAGAGCGCCAATACCTAAAGATCAGATGGTGGCAATGACTATCTGGTTTGATAGAAGAGGTTATGGTCAAGATGATTGGGGTACACCCGATGATATAGCTGCATTTAATATGGAACTTTTGACAAGGGGACAATTTGTACCATATTCAGAATTTGAGATTCCCAATGTTACGGTAATAGATGAAGGTTATTCTGCCTTTGCAGACGTTGATCGTGATATAAGATATAAGTTATCTGGAATAAGATCAAATCCACTGGCAGTTTTTATAGTCACAACTCCTCAAGTAGCAGAAAGACCCTGGTTTGCATTTATGGATCCGGGCATAAAGAAGTTGCGGCAGCAACTTGGAGCTTATGACACTTTTGTTTATAAAATAATTTTGGGTGCAGCTATACCTTTTTCGAAAGAAGGCCCCAAAGATCCTAGTGGGCATTTTTCCGGAAATTCAATGAGAGCGTATGAACTTGGTGGTGTTTATTTGCCTTACGGATATGATTATCCCTCTGTTAGTACGGGAAGATTGGTAGAATTTATGAATAGGATTATGGGTTGTGATTTACCAGGCAGGGAGTTTCCAGATTATTCTTTTGAAGATCTTCAAAAAATGGCTTGGCATATAAGTAGAGAAGATTTCAATCTATTTTCCCCAAGAGAAGGTGCCCTCCCAAAATATTCAATTGTTAACGGAAGACCCCAATTTGCCTGTTAATCTATAACAGATGAATTTAGAGTTTTTGAAGGTGGGGGAGGAATTAGTATTAAGTATTATGTATAGAGTATATAGGGTAAATGCAAATTTTATTAAATAAATAACTTTCAGCACTTGACACTATTATCGAATTATGCTAATATCGATAATAAGGAAATACTAATTATCGATATGGATATTTTAAATCATCGAGCAGGTAAATACAGAAAAGTCCTATCAGGGGATTTTGCTTATAATGCGTTTATCCCCAATAATTTACCACCAACGCCCCCAATTAAAATAGATGATACCATGCAGATGCTCTTGTCCAATGCAGACAGGGCTTTAGGTGGTCTTAATGTGGTTACTGAATTATTACCAGATTCAGATTATTTTATTTTCTCTTATTTAAGAAAAGAGGCAGCACTTTCAAGCCAGATTGAAGGAACCCAAGCAACTTTTATGGATGTTGCAAAAGCAGAAGCTGGTGCGGTTGATAGTGAAACACCACAAGATTATCCGGAAATTATAAATTACATTAATGCCATAAATTATGGATTAAAAAGAATTAGGGAAGACGATTTCCCTATGGCTTTGAGGTTGCTTAGGGAAATTCATGAGAGAATATTAAAAGGTGTAAGGGGACAACATAAAACCCCAGGTGAGTTTAGAAAATCTCAAAATTGGATAGGAGGTGCGTCAATTAATACCGCTTCTTATATTCCTCCAACAACGGAAGATATGGTTCTGGCAATGAAAAATCTGGAGTTTTTTATACATGATAAAAGACCTGTACCTGCTCTTATCAAGATTGGAACTGTCCACTCTCAATTTGAAACTATACATCCTTTCTTGGATGGAAACGGTAGGGTAGGAAGATTGTTAATTACCTTGCTGCTTTGTCATTATGGTTTATTGGCAAAACCGGCACTATACTTATCAGAATATTTTAAGGCTTTTAGAGCCGAATATTATGACAGATTGGATGCCGTGCATGAAAAGGGAGATTTTGAAGGGTGGTTAAAATACTTTATAGAAGGTGTTTGGCTGGTAGCAGAGGAAGCAACAAATACGGCAATGAAAATTAGAGCCTTAAAAGATAGAGATATCTTAAAACTTTCCGGTCTAAGCGCGCAATCTTCTCGTAATGCAATCAAGTTACTTGAGCATTTATTTAGCAGCCCGATTATGACAGTAAATGATGTTTCAAAAGTTACCGGTTTATCCTATGCTAACGCAAATAATTTAGTCAAAAAATTAATGGATTTAAAAATTCTGGAATCAATTTTAGAGAGAGAAAGAAATAGAATTTTTGCTTATTCAGAATATATTGGTCTATTTAAAAACAGGGAATCTTACAAGAAGCAAATCTAAACTTCGTAATTTACTTAAATTGAACTGAAAGGGAAGTGTCAAGAACTTCTGCAAGTCTTTTAAGAAAAGATAGAGAAGGGGTGATTTGGCCACTTTCTACATTATGATGAGAGTCATATTAATTTTTTTTGGTAATTCGAAGCTCTCTTCCTTCAACTAATGCAAGGGATACTTTTTTATAGGCAGATGTCAGGATACGCTGAAAAGTGCTTTGAGAAATTCCCATTTTTTCAGCAGCAGAGGTTTGATCAAGATTTTTAATATTTTTTAGCCTTAAACCTTCAATTTCTTCCGGGGTAATATCTACACATTCGTACTCAGAAGAATCATCTGGTTTAAATGTACTAAATGGCGGACAAAATCCTATTTTGTAATCACATCTTGGTCTTCCCATATAATTTAATAAAGCCTCATCTCCCAGCTCACTCTAGAAATGAACTGGGGGACTGTGGTTTTCTTTACTCCTTTTCAGACTCAGATTCTTCTTTGTCTGCAGTCTCTATCCAATGACGGATTGTAGCCAGTTTTGCTTCAAGAATCGCTTCCTTTTCCTTAAGCAAAGCCTTCCTATCCTTTTGGGATATCATAAAACTATCCGGCTCACAATATGCCCCACATGCATTTGAATACATCATTCCAGCTTTCACCCCCTCTCTTTTAAAGTATAGTTATGAATATATACCCAAAACTAATCAATGTCAAGAGGGCAGTTTCAATGAATGTTGTATAATTTTTCATTTGAGATTTAATTATTTTGTAAAAGCTTAATTAATGCGCATTCATCCCAAGAAAGACCCCCTCTATTATTTTTTGATCTGGAATAATAACCAAAATGAGGTCCCAAAATATTTTTTTGGTAGGTCTTAAAAACTTTCGGGTGAATATAATAATTTCTACAAACCGAGATAGTGTTATTTAAATATGATGCAACTTTTTTTAAAGTCTCACGGACTTTCTTTTTCAGCTCCTTTTTATCATCCACATAGCCTATTTTATAAAAATTTGTTGCACAAAGTGAAGTTGCTCCCCAGGTTCTAAAATCTTTTGCTGAAAAATCATCCCCCGTAACTTCTTTTAAAAATAAATTTATGTCTTCCGAATCAATCACGTGTTTTTCTCCTTTATCATCAAAATATTGAAAAAGCTCATATCCGGGAAGTTCAACACACCTTTTTATGGTTTTAACAATGGTGGGATTGACGACCTCAATCGTATTAAAAACGCCACTTTTCCCTCTAAATTGAAAAATTATCTCAGATTTTTTTATTTTGACATGGCGGCCTCTCAAAGTCGTTAATCCAAAAGAGTCATTTTCCTTTGCGTATTCTTCATTGCCGATTCTGATAAAGGTGTGTTCCAAAAGCCAGATAACTGTTGCTAAAATTTTTCTCTTATTCATTTCTTTAGTTTGTAGATCATAAGCAATTTTTTGTCTTATTTTAGGAAGACTTAGGCCGAAATCAACCACTTTTGAAAATTTATTTTGCTGGCTTAATTTTATCCAATTAGGATGATAGATATATTGTTTGCGGCCACGCTCATCAACTCCTGTTGCTTGCAGATGGCCGTTTTCTTTTGGGCAAACCCAGACATTTTTCCATCCAGGCGGGATAACCAAACTTGCTATTCTTTTTAATGTTTTTTTATCTTTAATTACCTTGCCTTCCAAATCGTAGTATTTAAAATTTTTCCCCATCTTTTGACGGAAAAAGCCCGGAAGAGTATCTGAGGTATATCTTAAATCTTGTCTTTTAAGTTCTTTTTGGATTTTGGGATCAATATTGGCTACTGACATTTAATTTCAGCTTACAGTATTTTTCTTACTACAACAACTTTCCTGCTATAATTGCACAATGAGTTTAGTGGTTGGGATTGTAGGTCTTCCAAACGTAGGAAAAAGCACGCTGTTTAATGCCCTTTTAAAAAAGAGGGTAGCTCTCTCTGCTAATTATCCTTTTGCTACTGTTGAACCAAATGTTGGAGTGGTGGCTGTGCCTGATGGAAGGCTCAACAAGCTGGCAGAGTTGGTTAAGCTAGAGGAAAAGATGGACTCTCTCCCTCCAATAGTACCCGCAGTTGTAGAATTTGTGGATATTGCAGGGCTTGTTAAAGGAGCATCAACCGGGGAAGGTTTGGGAAATCAGTTTTTAAGCCACATTAGAGAGGTTGATGCAATAATTCATGTGATAAGGGATTTTGAAGATCCAAATATTGTTAGAGCCGGTGGATCAGTTAATCCAAAAGAAGATAAGGAACTGATTGAAACAGAGTTAGCTCTTGCTGATATAGACAAGATGGACAAATTATCCACCAAGCCGGTTTTATATGTTTATAATGTGAGCGAAGCGAACATTACTCAGCGTAGCGCTAATGTTTCAGAGTGTGAGTACAAAAATAGAACAGTTGCAGGTAACTTGAGTCAAAATGAGTTAATAATTTGTGCAAAGTTGGAAGAGGAATTAGCTGATGTATCTGAGGCAGAACGCTTAGAATATTTAAAGGAGTTGGGGACTCCGGAAACAGGACTGGAAAGATTAATTAAAGCAGCCTATCAGTTATTAGGATTGATATCTTTTCTCACAGCGGGCAAAAAAGAAGTCAGAGCTTGGACTCTCAAACGCGGTTCCACCGCGCTCAGGGCCTCCGGCGTCATTCACACAGACTTCATGAAAGGTTTTATAAGAGCCCAAGTTATAGAATATGAAAAGCTGGTGGAAGCAGGAAGCTATGCTAATGCAAAACTCAAAGGTTGGATTAGGACAGAAGGCAAGGATTATGAGGTAAAAGATGGGGATGTAGTTGAATTTTTGGTAAGTTCTTGATAGTTACTATTTTTGTTATAATTGCTAAATGAGTTTAGAAGTAAACATTAAACCTGTTGAGGTTGTGAAAACACTGGCTAAAGTAGCTGCTGCTGGTTTTGCATTCTCGCTTCCTGGAAGTCTTTGGGTGATTATAAACGAACATCGCAGATGGACCCATAGAAGCATAGAGGTAGATTCTGCTTTAGAAGATCCCTTAGATGGGTACATGAAAATATACGCGCCCGAGCCAAGAATCTGGGCTGCCGTACATGATGGTCATCACAAACTTCGTGATGTTGATCTATTTTCATTTTTAGAAATATCGGACGCAGTTGAATGGATGGAGTCACGTCCAGATCGGGATCAAAAGGTCCCGATTCCTAATGAATATTCACACCTTGATCGGGGTGTTGAACGCTTTAACTTAAAAGGTGTAAAAAAAATTGGCGGTCATGCCAGAGCCATCTTGATAGATCGGATGGGGGGAGAATATCGGCCTCCGTCCGATTATACTGATGAGAAGCTGCGTGACATATTAAATCCAACTTCTCCGAGGTGGAGCTATGATTATGATCCTATAGCTGCCAACCATAAAAATGAGTATACTCTAAGAGAAATAGCCAGGGTGATTTTACGTGACCCTCATTCTCCTTATCTAGCTGGAAAACAGAATGGAGTCAGAGAGGTAATGGAAAGAAATGTGCCTTTTTACCAAGTTGCATCTCATATATATAAAAAATATCCTCGTTTTATGCCTAAACATCTAAGAAATGAAGATGATTCAATCAGCAGGGACCGTAATTTTGGCGATTATGCCCTAGGAGTTGGTTTACCCACCCTTGCCGTATTAATCGCCAAAGGTGTAGGTAGTAGAGGTAATTTGAAAACTGAAGATTTGATTAAAACAGCTCTTTATGGAGGAGTTATCTTTGGAGCGAGATTAGGTTTTCATATTGCGGGGGGCAATATTACTAATTCTCTAGGCCACGCCGGAGTAATGACTTCAGAAAGATTTCCTAAGGCTATCCTTGGGAAAAAGTATGAATTCGAATTAAATCCAAATGGGTCTATATCGACAAATGTGATTTATGGAGGGATATTGGGTAGATTAATTAATTTCATAACTTTTGATGAAGTTGGTGGGCAAGAAGAACATCACGAACATCCCGAGAAAATAGAATATACTTCTCAAAAGGGTTTAAGAGCTTGGGTAGACGCACCTTGGGGAATGACACTAAAAACTTTAGCACATAGCGAGCATTTCCCATGGATTAGACCAGGTCGTGGTTTTGATCTGAAAGAGGGAGAGATTAGACCTGATATGCCAAATCCTGGTGTGTTATTAATTGAACAGCGTCGTATTGAACCAAGCAATCGTGTTGAACAAATGCACCGCCGTCGCGTCGAACAATTGAAAGCTTTGCAGGGAAATTGAATTTTACTATAGGTACTAGTATAATAAACTTGTATGGCTGTAATTAATGTAGAGACAGTTTTAGCTCCAGTTAAGGAAAAAATACATGATGCTTCGGTAGGGTTAAGAGCAAGATTAAATCCTAGGGATTTTGGTAGCCCTGATCCTAAAGATACCTTTGAATCAGTTGCAGTAATAGGAGCAGCGGGAAAAACAGGAAGATTTTACGTTGAAACTTTATCCCCGCAAATTCTAGTTAGAGAGGTATTTAGAGGATCCCGGAATATTGAAACAATGCTTCAAGAAAAGCATGGAGCAGTGATTTTGGCTACTTCAAATCTTGATGCGGAAGCAGCTTTAAAAGATATTGCCAAAAATGTCAAGGATCCGATTACTTTAATACTTTCTCAAAATGGCATTGGTGTTGTTCAAAGAGCTGAGGTAGTATTGGCAGGTGTCAGGAGCCAAGTTACTATAGTTAGAGCCAGTTTATGGACTAATATAAGTGATGGTCCAGATAATGGGATCGTTTATAATGAAAATAAAAAAAGGATTGACTTAGCTCTTGTTGGTGATGACTCAGAAGATAAAGTAGGAAAGGCGGCAGATGCGTTTAGGGAGGCAGGATTCGATGTGAGAGTTGTGGGTGATTACTGGGCAATGGAGACAGCTAAAGTGATTGGTAACTTGGTTGGTTCGACCGCCGAAATAACGGGTTCATTGGAAACTCTTACAGATCCGGACATATTTCTCGTAGACCACAGAGGCTTAAAAGATAGATTCGCAATCGCAGATAAAGCTGGGATTCAATTGGATAATCTCAGGTATATGGGTAGGCTCAGATGGTTATCAAGCGTTCCTGAGTGGGTAGTAACGGATAGAGGATTACTGGGAAAAACCTTTAGAAAATTTGTAGTCAGCAAGTTAGCTTCAGAAAGGAATAACCAACCTCCTGCAGCTGCAAAAGCCATTAATGAAGGAACTAGAAGAGTAGAACCGACAGATTATTATCATATGCCCTTTTTACGCTTAGCTAGGTCTGTTGAATTAGAAAGTCCTGCTGATGCTGCAATTGTATCAATCTTAAGAAGACATGAGCGTGCTGGAAACGATTTTTCTCTAATCTCTCTAACTAAAGACGAGAGAAGAAACCTTTTACTGGAAATATATGGTTATCACACACAAGATGTTATGATTCAGGTCGCTTCTGCTTTCGGAATAGAATATTTAAGAATAGCACTTGAGGCAATTTATCATCACTATACAGATAGTTTGGAGATATCCGGTCAAGAAAATCTAAAAGGTGTTGTTGAGAGTCTCAAAAACGGCAAAAGTGTCTTGATTGCTCCAAATCACAGATCTCACGTAGATCATCCAACAATCATTAGAGCTCTCAAAGAATCATTGCCCCCTGAAGCTCAAAAGTACCCTATGTATATCGTGGCAGGGATGAAATTTGATAAAGAAGAGATTTCAAATAGATTTAGCCGTGCTTATTCTCATCCTGTTGTTTGGACATTAACCCAAGGGGATAGTGAGGAAGTAGAGTGGAAAGCACAAATTGTAAACGGTAAAGCAACAAAAATAATAGAAAACTTATTGAGTAAGCCTTGTATAGTTGTTGTATATCTTGAAGGTGGTAGAAACAAATCAGATGATCTGGAATTGCAATCGCCCGCAGTAGATAGCTCTTTATGGTTGATAAATCCGCATATTGAATTAGCTGTTCCAGTTGTGATTCAGAATACGGAAAAGATGTTACCTCCTGGTGCAAAATGGCCACAACAGCATGCAGATTTAACAGTTGAATTTTGTAGAGCAATCGAAACTGCTCCTTTTAGAGTTGCTACATATCAAGATGCAGATCTTCGTAAGTCACGTTCTGAAAGAGATCGACGTTTTTCAGGTAAAGTCTTAGGTGCCATAGCTGCAAAGCTGCCTGACTCTCAAAGAGGAGGTTATTGAATTTATTTAAGCTTCAAGGTACAATAACCCTCGTGAATAATTATTTATTAACTTTAGTTTTAAAAGCTGATCAGGAGGAAAAGGATAGAAAAGAGTTCCTTGATGGAGTCAAGAAAAAGATGACTGGAGAGAGTGGAAAGATCAGCAAAGAAGATCTTTGGGGCGCAAGGGAGCTGGTTTATCCAATCAAAAGACAAAGCAAAGGTTTTTATGTTCACTTTGAATTTGAAACAAATCCAGACATTGCCAGGACTCTTGACAAAATCTTAAAAGTAGAAGAAGATATCCTTAGATTTTTATTGGTACGAGTTTAAACATACATGGGTAGTAGATCTTGGAATAGAGTAGAATTAATAGGAAATTTAACAAGGGATCCGGAACTTCGATATACCCCTAATGGAGCTGCTGTTTGTACCTTTAGTGTTGCAACCAATAGAACTTATGTTTCTGAAGGTGAGAAGAAAGAAGAGGTTGATTTTCATAGGTTAGTATCTTGGAATAAATTAGCAGAACTTTGTAATCAACTTTTAAAAAAAGGTAATAGGGTTTTTATATCGGGGCGACTTCAGACCAGATCTTGGGAGGGACAAGATGGTCAACAGCGGCAAACAACAGAGATAGTAATTGAAGATATGATTCTACTTACCCCAAGGGTTAGTGGAGAACCTGTAGCTGAACATGAGGATGCCAGGGTAGAGGAAGTGGAAGAAAAAGCACAACCAGCGAAGGAAGAGCCTAAAGAAGAAATCAAAGAAGAAAAGAAAAAAGAAGCAAAAGAAACTCCTCCCCAGGAAGAAGTAGAAGATTTGCCCTTTTGATTTGAGTGCGATATAATTCCCCAATGGCTGAAAAAAGAACGATAACAATACACCCCGTAGAGAAATCTGAACCTGAAATTCAGGAGCAAAATACCGATGAATCAGCCCCGCCGGTGGCGGGGTCAGTTAAAACTACCAGACAAAAAAGGGTATGTCCATTTTGTCAGAACAAAAATCTGCCTTCCTATACTGATATATCAACTCTTCGCCGCTACCTAACAGAGAGAGCAAGAATTGTCCCAAAACTCAGAAGCGGTCTTTGCAGCAAACATCAAAGGGTAGTGACCAAACAAATAAAATATGCGCGTCATTTGAGCTTACTTCCTTTCACTCCAAAAGTGTAAGTGGTACACTAGATATATGCCCAAACTGTCCGGACTTTTTGGTAGTTTTGATAACCTAGATTTAATATCAATAGAAGCTGTTGCTTCCCGGCTTAAGCCTACCCCAAATCTTATCCAGCTGGAGAACTATTTAGCTAATAAAATTTTATATCCTCAAACCTTGCCTCTTAATGAAAATGAAATGAAGATAGATTTAAGTATTCTTAGGGAGGCTCTAAAAATAAATAGTCCAAAAAGTGTAGATAAGAAGACCGATAGTCTTTTGGGTTACAATCCTTTCCTAAATATTACACTTCGAAACATTCTCATACCCAAAAAGTTTTTGGGCTTCATCCCAAATCTTGTCAGTTTAACCTGGGCTTTTGTTGATGGGTTACTCCTGGATAGACAAAAAGGAGACTTCTTTCAGGATGTTTGGACTGTTATCTTGACTGATGATATTGATGAAGTGGTAGGATCTGTGTTACTGCCACAATTTGAGGATAAAAATGACAGGATGGACCTAAATATTTTGAATGAGCAAACCTCCTCTTCGAGTAAAAATTATCAGATTCGTCCAGGTAGTTTAACTATCATTCCCTGTCCAAAAGATAGATGTCAACTATCTTATAAATTCAATAAAGGCACGATTTTAGGCAAGAAGGAAAGTGCTGTTGAAGTTTATGGAGGAAATTTAGGTTTGATGATTGATGGAAGGAATACATGAAACAGTATGCCCCGGTTAACTTAAGAGTTGAAAGAAAGGTAGTAGTTAGAATGAGGAGGTCTCTCCGAGGAAAAGGCACTCTTAATGTCAGTTTGGGTCAGCAAGTTAGTCCTGAAGAGATTATAGGTACATCAACCATCTCTTCCGGGTTTAGAACCTTAAACCTCTCCCTTCTTCTTTCTGTTTCTCCATCAGAAGTAGAAAATCACCTAACAAGACAAGTTGGACAGCGCATTTATAAAGGAGAGCTTTTGGCTTTCAAAAAGGGTTTTCTTTGGAGTAGAAAGAAGGTAGTAGTAGCCCCAACAGATGGAATACTAGATTTTTTAAACTCTAAAACAGGTGAGCTCAGATTAAGTTTTATCCCGGAAAAGGTAGAATTACCTGCAGGAGTTTATGGAATTGTCGAGGCAGTTGACAAAGAATTGGGATTGGCGATAATCCGGACACAGGTAAGTAGAATTCACGGCATGTTTGGCAGCGGTGGTCCCCGTGATGGAATATTACAAATTTTCAATACAAAGAACAGTTTAGTTTTTAAATCCGCGATTGCTGCAAAATATAATGAGTATATCTTAGTTGGGAGAAATTTATTTTTTAAAGAGGCAGTAACTGCTTCTATTTCAGCTGGGGTTAGAGGCATAATTACGGGTGGGCTAAATGCCAAAGACTATAGGGCAATGGCAGGTGGACGTTTGATCTTTCCCAAAAAATTAGACAATGATATTGGTATTTCAATTGTAGTTTGTGAAGGTTTCGGGTCAATACCAATAGGTGATGATATTTTTGAAATTTTGTCTGAATATGAGGGAAGATTTGTTTATGTGGATGGGAATAAGGCACAAATTTTACTACCCTCATTTGAGGGAAGCAGTATCAATGCAGTTAAAAATACTCAGCTAACTGATATGGCAGAGGAGAATTTAGCCTCGGATTTGGAGAGTAAAAATGAGATTTTGGAACTTAAGGTAGGTTTAAAGGTAAGGGTAGTAGGATCCTCATTTTCCGGCGAACAAGGGAAGATAGTAGCGATTAATGCATCCGAAACCCTTCTTCCTTCCGGGCTTAGGGCCTTTCTTGTGACAGTTGAGGGGTCAAGGAGAAAGATTCAAGTACCGGTTGCCAATTGTGAAGTAATATTGTAGAGTTGTAAGTTACAATTCAAATGAAGAATTTAAGAAAACATTTTAATGTCAGAACAATTTTAATTGCCTTTATTACTTTTCTGTTAGGTTGGCAATTAGGTCACTTCGACCTGCAAATTAAATGGGCAACTTACAAACCGACAGTATCAATAATAAATAAAGAACCTCCCAAGGAAATTAATGTTAATTTTAAGCTATTTTGGGATACTTGGGATCTACTGTCCCGTTCTTATTTGGATAAAAAAGCAATAGATCCCACCAAGTTATTTTATGGGGCTATTTCAGGAATGGTGTCTGCAGTGGGTGATCCTTACACGGTTTTTTTGCCACCTGAGCAGCAAAAATTTTCGGAGGAGGAGTTAAATGGTAGTTTCGAGGGAGTTGGTATTCAGTTAGGTTTTAATGAGGATAAGAGGCTAGTTGTAGTAACCCCCCTGAATGGTACTCCTGCCGAGCGTCAGGGTATTAAACCAGCAGATGTAATTGTCAAAATTGAGTATAAGGACACTCAAAATATGAGCTTACCAGAGGCTGTTAAACTTATCAGGGGTCCTAAAGAAACCATTGTTGCTTTAACAATCCAAAGAGAAGGTGAAAAGAATACGCGCTCCTTTAGCTTAACCCGCGAGACAATCATTGTTAAAAGCGCAGAGGTAAGTTACAAAGAAACCAGCAGTCGCAAATCGGTGGCTGTAATTAAGTTATCGCGTTTTGGGGAGAGAACAAAAGATGAGTGGAACGGCGTTGTCTCTGACATCAAAGCCAAAAACCCCCAGGCTGTTATTTTAGATCTTAGGAATAATCCTGGAGGATTTTTGGAAGGAGCTGTATTTATTGCTTCTGAGTTTTTAGACGAAGGAGAGGTGGTTTTACAAGAGAATGCTACAGGGCAGAGGACTGCTTCTAAGGTGAACAGGACTGGAAGTTTAACAAAAATTCCAATGTTAGTTTTGATCAATAAAGGTTCTGCTTCAGCTTCAGAAA
>OBEQ010941057.1_pt1 | contig 14604 bp, 18 predicted proteins | sample 1670901 | NCBI WGS metagenome assembly OBEQ01 (sample SAMEA104232315, study PRJEB22302) | groundwater metagenome | biome: forest; feature: aquifer; material: groundwater | place: USA | collected 2011-08-07 | depth 5.4 m
CTTTCGGGAATTTCAAACCGAGTCGCTCTTAAAAGGTACTTTGTCATATTCTCTCCCTCATGATTTGTTGTTATTAAAAGACTCAGACCGTTCAGCCCCGGAATTAAGACAAGAGAAGCATCTCTCACTAAACCAGCTTGCAGTTGTCCTCGCAATGCGAGTTTTTTTACTGAAGATGAGCTTTCAAAATCGGCAATTTGCGCTTCGTCTGGAAATTCCGGTATTTCTTTCATAACTTATAGTATTGTAACACACGCCATATAGATAGTATATAATGATATATGGATCTAAACCCTGTCTCCAACGAAGAATTTGAGCGAATGATCGAGCAGGCTGTCGAGTCGCTTCCCCTTTCCATTCAAGAAAAAATGGAGAATGTTGAGATTGTCCTTGAGGACAAGATCGAGGCCTCTCCAAACCTTTTTGGTCTGTATCAAGGAGTGCCTCAAACAAAACGAGGAATCTACTATTCCCTGGTCCTGCCGGATAAAATCACTATCTTCAAAAAAACAATTGAGAGATATGCCCGGGGGAGAGAGCACCTTACCTACCTGGTACAACATGTCGTCAGACACGAGATCGCCCATCACTTCGGCTACTCCGATGAGGACCTGCAGAAAAAATAACTCGGTATAATTTTATGGTGGAAAATTCAAAGAGGAATGTAATTTGGTCCATTGTTGCCACAGCCCTACTCGTCGGTATCTTATATCTTTTTTTTACACAGTCTCCAGGACAAAAACCTCTTCCCTCATCCACTATACGTCCAACTGTCGCCTCCTCATCGACAGTACTAGGCGTGCAAACTAAAACCTCCGGGTGTGTCGCCCATGACGGACTCCCCGATAGAGACTGCACCCCAGGCGCAATCATCGCAACCGCCACCATAGAGCAAATCTGCGTCCCCGGCTACTCCAGATCTGTCCGCAACGTACCTCTGGAGGAGAAAAACCAGGTGTATCAAGAGTACACAATTACCCATCACGCACAAGGCGAGTATGAGGTGGACCATCTGATCTCATTGGAGCTTGGCGGATCAAACGATATCGCAAACCTCTGGCCTGAGGCGGCTGATCCGCGCCCCGGGTTCCACGAAAAAGATCAGCTAGAAAACTACCTTCATGACCAGGTCTGCAGCGGCTCAATCAGCCTGCAGGAAGCACAGAAAAAAATCTCCACAAACTGGCTCGGGATCTACAACCAAATCAAGTAGCGCCTTTCTCTTATGCTACAATATCCTCATGAAGTCCGGTACTATTCTTCTTATTGGAAGGCCAAATGTGGGCAAATCGACCTTCTTAAACAACCTCATCGGACAAAAAGTCGCGATCACCTCACCTAAGCCGCAGACCACCCGCTTCCCCATCCAGGCGCTCTACGAAGAGGAGCGAGGGAGAATCGTGTTCATCGACACTCCAGGAATTTTCGATAAGGCAAAAGATCTCTTGTCCAAGAAGCTAAACCAAACCACGCTTAATGCCATAAACTCCGAGGTCGACGCCGTGATCTACATGGTTGATCATACCCGAAGACGTGATCGAGAAGAGGCACGAGTTCTCGGCATTGTCAGAAAGATCGATAAACCGAAGATCCTTGTCATCAATAAGTTTGATCTTCAGGAGAAAACCTATCTGCCACAGTATGAGTTTCTGACAGAGGAGTTTCCGGATGTCTACAAAATCTCTGCAATCAACCGCACCCATGTTAAACCACTCCTTGATAAACTCTTCGAAATTCTTCCTGTAACCGACTCGGTTCAAATGGAAACCGAGTCTGTTTATCCGATTCTAAACCTCGACAGCAAAATCTTTATTGCCGAACTCATTCGTGAGAAGATATTCTTGAAAACCGGCGAGGAGATTCCTTATACTACAACAGTCGTCGTCGATGAGATTGAAGAACGACCTGACAAGATGCTTTATATTAAAGCACGGGTACTCACGACCCATGACCGATACAAGAGGATGCTGATCGGAAGAGGAGGACAGAAGATCAAGGAGTACGGAAGTATGGCGAGAAAAGAGATCCAGCTGGCAACCAACAAAAAAATCTTTCTTGATCTTTTGGTTGAGACCGATCCCCACTGGCAGGAGCTCTACTAAGAAACCGCCTCGACTCGAGAAACACACTCCTTTTTCCCGAGGATCTCCATTGATTCGTTAAGAGGGGGGGAGATTTTTTTGCCGGTTATCGCAACGCGCAGAATCGCAAAAAAATCTCCCGTTTTTATTCCTTCTGTTTCGGCAAGCTGTTGCATCGTTGAACCTATAACGTCTGCCTTCCATTCCTTCACCCTAGACAATTCGTCTTGAATCTTTTGTAGCAACTTTTTATGAGATTTTAAATCTATTTGATATTTTTTAGGTTTTTCGAAAAAAAACTCACATAACGGAAGATAATCGGTAAGTTTTTTGATCCTTTCTTGAATCAAAGGAGTTGTTTTGGCGACAATCACGCTGTCGTAACTGTCTCCAATAAAATTCTTTATTCTTTGTTCTAAATCTTGAATTGGTAACTGTCTGATGTGCTCTCCGTTTAACCAGTCGAGCTTCACAATATCAAAGACGGGGCCCACTGCTTGCATATCCTTGGGGTCAAAAACGTTTATAAACTCATCCATGGTAAAAAATTCCTTCTGTTGAGGGTGCGACCAACCCATCAGCGCAAGATAGTTCAAGACTGCCCGGGGCAGATACCCATGTTTTAAGTACCACGAGGCCCATACCGGGTTTTTGCGTTTTGATAATTTTGACCTGTCAGGATTTCGAAGTAGCGGAGTATGGGCGAACTTCGGGCGCTCCCAGGAAAACGCATCATACAGTAAGGCATGCTTCGGCGTCGAGGAGATCCATTCCTCCCCGCGGATCACGTGAGTAATCTTCATCAGATGATCATCCACGACAACGGCCAGATGATATGTCGGATAGCCGTCTGATTTTACGAGAACCTGATCATCAACGTCGTCGCTTTTGAATCTGATCTCGCCTCGGATCAGATCTTCAAACACAATCTCTTTTCTTTGAGGAACGTTGAGCCGAATAACATACGACTCTCCCCTCTCAATTCGTTTGTCTGCATCCTTCACAGTCAAAAGGCAGTGTTTGTCGTATCGGGGAACTTTTTTCTCTTTCAGCTGCTGTTTACGAAGTTTTTCGAGCCTCTCTTTTGTACAAAAACAGTAGTAGGCTGCTTCTTTTTCTACCAGCTCCTTTGCATAGATCTGATAGGTCTCCAGCCGCTCGGACTGGCGATATGGTCCGTTTACTCCTTCATTATCAGGACCCTCGTCGTAGAAAAGACCATAGTCTTTCATCGTCTGCAAAATCTTCTCCTCTGCGCCTTTTACCAATCGCGCCCTGTCGGTGTCCTCGATACGGACGATAAACTGTCCCTTTCCCTTTCTGGCAACCGCCCAGTTGATGAGCGCAACCTGAAGATTTCCGATATGAAGATCCTCACCGGTCGGCGAAGGAGCGATTCGCGTACGAATTGCCATGACTGAAATTATAATATACTTTTACTGTCTCTATGATAAAACATCAGAGTCCTGCGCCGACAAACGGTGTCATTCTCGTAAATAAAAAAGGAGACATTCTTCTAGTAAGACGGGCAAAAAATCCAAAGAAGGGATACTGGGATTTGCCCGGTGGATTCGTTGAAACAGGTGAGTCCATGGAAGACTCAATAAAACGCGAGATCAAAGAAGAGCTCGGAATCAATGTATCACGGCTCCAGTACCTTTCCTCTTTCCCTGACAAATATTTTTATAACAACGTCTATGAAGATGTTTTAGGATTCGTTTTTGTCGCGCATATCGATACCGAGAAAGGGCTTAAACCAGCTGATGATGTTTCGGCCTGTAAATTCTTCCCCAAAGAGAAAATTCCATTTGAACGCTTGGCGTTTCCTAGTCTGAAGCGGGCGCTGAAGAAGTATCTTAATACTTCACGAAGTAGAAAATCTTAGCATTTGCCTTGAGTTTCTGCAGAAGCGCTTGTACTTTTTCTGTCAGTTTCTTCTGTAGGATCTGCTGCTTTGCCTGTTCGCGGACCGACGCGGACTCTGTCCCTTGTGGAAATGCATTTTTGTTCGTATTGAGAAATGCGTCGATATCTTCGTTGGTTACTGTTGCATCTTTTACAAACATCTTTTCGAGCAATTTCTGAAGATAGACCTGCTCGCGAAGTTGTGCTCGTGTTGTCCCTTGAAACTGTAACAGCTGATCCAGATTTCCTCCCTGTCCTTTAATATTATCCTCGAGCTTCTTCATCTCCTCATCGACCTCTTTTTTCGTAACAATAACTTTTCTCTTCTTTGCTTCCTGAAGAAGAAGGGTCTTGTTGACCAAGGAATCAAGCGTCTGTTTTCCCGCTTGCTTCTCAAGCTGGTCCACAACAGAAGCCCGGTACACGGGTTGCCAGTTTACCATCGCTGCGATAAACCATCCTTTGACAAAGTAGAGTATCAGCGCGACAATAACAATAAGTAGTACAACGCGGGCAGCTTTTAATCTCGGCATCCAGCTATTATAGCACAACTCACCTCAAGGGTATTCCAAAAAGAAGAAATGCAACAGTCGTATGAAGCGCTACTGAAAGTACAAACCCTCTCCAAAACCAGCAATGAAAATTATAAAACTTTTTAAACCAGGGCTTTTGTAATAGTTGTATATAGAACTTTGTCCCGACAAAACAGCGGCAGGTAAAAAGCACCAAGACCAAAAAAACAAGATTTGAGATTCCTAGGATATAAATTGTTTTTATTGAAATAAGCTGCATAATCGTCAACTCATTTTAATAGATCGGGCCTTTTTTTTAAAGTCTCCTCAAACGCGGTTTTGATTCTCCAATCATCAATCTCCGCGTGATTGCCGGACAAGAGAACTTCCGGAACTTTTTTCCCTTGAAACTCTTCTGGCCGTGTGTAATGGGGGTATTCTAATAATGTTACTTCTTTGGCTCCTTTATTTTGTAAACCAATCAGGATCTCATTCTTCCCAACCACTTCAATTAAATGTTTAATTGTAGTGGTGAAAAAACTGTCATTGGTAGTTGCATCTTCTTTTTTCAAAACCCCAGGGATCAGGCGAGCGACTGAATCAACGATCGCTGCAACAGCAATCTCGCCGCCTGTCATCACAAAATCTCCCAAAGAAATTTCTTCATTAACGTCTTTCAAAATTCTTTCATCAACTCCCTCGTAATGTCCTGCGATAAGAACAAGGTGATCGAGCTTTGAAAATTCTTTTGCTTTTTGCTGGTTAAACGGTGTTCCTTTTGGAGAGGTGAGAATGGTATGTGAGTTTTTTGTTTTTATTTTTTCAAGAGCAGAGTGAAGAACATCCACTCTCATCACCATTCCAGCGCCGCCGCCATAAGGCTTGTCATCGACTGATCCATAACGATCAACTGCAAACTCTCGAAGATTGATTAACTCTATGTTAATAACGCCTTTTTCTTGTGCCCGCTTGATAATGCTCTCTGCGAAAAACCCCTCGATCATCTTGGGGAAAAGCGTAACGATGGAGATTCTCATATATCTATTTTACAATGTGTCTGATGAAAAAACTTGTTTTAGCGCTACTGCGTTTTTATCATGCGACTATGCATGTGATAATTGGACCAGCCTGTAGATTTACTCCAACGTGTTCCGTCTACACGTACCAGGCGATTGAAAAGTACGGAGTCACAAAAGGAAGCTGGCTAGGTGTAAAACGCATCGTCCGCTGTCACCCCTGGTCCAAAGGCGGCTATGACCCAGTCTCTTGATTTAAAGTGCTTTTTGGATTTTTTCTGCAATCTCCGTCATCTCTTTCTTACTAACAGTGATTTTTTCTTTAGGAAGAAAGGCTGCTAGAGAGGTCTCTTCATATCGAGGAATTACGTGAATGTGAGCATGAGGAATATAGCCATGAGTAAAATATTGGACCCATTTTAGCGCTAACGTTTTTTCTAGAGCTCTTGCAATTTTTAGTGCAGTTTTCCAATATTCCCCAAACTCAGGAACGTCATGAACCCATTGATAGTGTTGTTTTGGAATAACTAAAACATGACCTTTCGTTAAAGGGTAAATATCCAAAATTCCCAAATAAACTTCGTCTTCATATACTTTATAGCTGGGAGATTTGCCTGCGACAATTTGACAAAAAATACAGTCTTGCATAGATCCTCCCTATGATATCATGAATATATACCCATGAAAAGAATAAAACTCGGCCTTAATGGTTTCGGACGAATCGGAAGAGCCTTTGCCAGAATCGCTCTCGAAAGAAACTCTTTTGATATCGTTGCGATCAATACTAGAAAAACAACACCGAAGATGCTCGCGTATCTTCTCCAGTACGACTCAATCTACAGAAAATTTGGGAAAGCGGTACAAGCGGAAGAAGGGGGAATCTTGATCGATGGAAAAAAAATTGTAACAACAAACTGTGCAGGCCCTGAAGAAATTCCTTGGGAAAACTATGGAGTTGATGTAGTTGTTGACGCTACAGGAGCCTTTACAAAAAAAGTTGACCTAACAAAACATCTAAGAGGCACCGTTAAAAAAGCTGTTTTGACTGCTCCCTCGAACGATGAGGAAACACCCCACGTTGTTCTTGGAGTGAACAGCGATGATTTTGATTTTGCAGGATCATCTGTTCTTTCCAACTGTTCATGTACGACAAACTGTGCAGCCGTTCTATTTAAGGTTTTGGACGATCACTTCAAAATCACCTCTGGGTTTCTCACCACAACACACGCATATACCCAATCGCAGAGTCTTCTGGATGATGCCGGAAAAAGTGTCGAGCGATCCCGCGCTGCAGTCCTCAACATTATTCCGTCAACCACCGGAGCGGCTACCGCCGTGGTGAAAACGCTTCCGCACCTTGCGGGAAAAATCGACGCTCTGGCACTTCGCGTACCGACCCCGATAGTTTCTTTCACTGATATTTCTGCGATTGTGGAGAAACCAACGACTACAGAACAACTCAATAATATTTTCAAACAAGAAAGTGAAGAAAGATTAAAGGGAGTTCTTGGGTACGAAAACGAGGTCCTTGTTTCTTCTGATTTCATCGGTTCACCCTACTCTGCAATCTTTGATGCAAACTACACCAAAGTAATCAATGGAAACTTTGTAAAAGTATTTGGCTGGTATGATAACGAGTGGGGATACAGTACCAGACTCGTAGATCTTGTAGAAAAACTTTCAGAATATGTCTGATGGACCGGTCCGCTATATTGATGAGGTTGAACTTCGTAATAAAAGAGTATTACTGCGGGTTGATTTTAATGTCACCTTGACCGATGGACTCACTATCTCAGATGACGCGCGCATCAAACAGTCACTGCCGACAATACAGTACCTTTTGAAGAATAACAACAAACTTATTCTTGTCTCTCACCTTGACCGCCCGGAGAAACGAGACCTCAAGTATTCTCTAAAAATTGTTGCGGAGCGACTCCAGTCGTATCTTCCCGGCTATACAATAACGCTCGTTGATGATTTCTTAAATTCTTTTCCCGAACAACGACCCAATGAAATTTTGCTTTTAGAGAATATTCGTTTTTATCCAGGAGAGAAGGCAAATGATCCAGCGTTTACAAAAAAATTGGGAGCACTTGCCGACGTCTATGTAAATGATGCCTTTGGTGTCTCTCACAGGACAGACGCTTCAGTTGTCGGCGTGCCAAAACTTCTACCCTCTTATGGCGGACTTCTTCTCAAGAAAGAGATTACGATGATCTCAAAACTCGTCAATACCCCGCAAAAACCTTTCGTTGCAATAATCGGTGGAATAAAAGCTGAGACAAAACTGAAATTTATTGATCGTCTCAAATCTCTTGCGGATTTTATCTTAATCGGCAGCGGGATAATACATGCAATTCCAAACGCTGAAAAAATAATTCTTCCGCTGGATGTCATTCTTGCCAGTGGAGAAACGAAGAAAATCAATCAGATGAAAAGCGAAGACAGGGCTCTTGATATCGGGCCGGAGACCGAGGCCAAGTTCGGAGCTCTTATTGCACAGGCAAAAACAATCGTCTGGAATGGGCCAATGGGATACGTTGAGGATAAACGTTTTCAGAGAGGTACGGAGTTTGTATATTTTTCTATTACTCAAAACAGTACTGCCCTTTCTATCGTCGGCGGGGGCGATACTATTGCCGCAATCTCAAAAGAAGAATATCTTGAAAAAATTACTCACATCTCAACCGGCGGGGGCGCAATGCTTGAGTATATCGAGACCGGCACTCTACCCGGCATCGAGGTACTGAAACATTAGGTAGTTTTCTTTTCCATCTCTTTTTTCAAGAGTTCGTAGACGTTTCGTTTTACATCCTCAACACTCAACCCCCATTTCTCTGCCATATGTTTGAAATCTTCCTCAACAAGAGAACCTCCTCCTTGATGAAGCATTCCTTTGCCCATATCGTCGTTTGGCATCTCACACCCACAGTTGTAACACATACTAGAGATTGTTTGTGAACTTTTAATAAAAGTGAACAATTATAATTATATCATGAACGAGTCAAGGACGTTCACAGTTTCATTTCTGAAAAAAGAGCAGCTCACAGAAGATACCTACTCTTTTTACTTTGATCGTCCGTCCGATTTTCAGTTTGAGCCAGGACAGTATCTTCGACTTACCCTCGATATTGTCGATCCAGATGAACGAGGAAATAAACGTATGTTTACAATCTCGTCCTCCCCAACAGAGAAAGATCATTTGACAATAACGACACGAATTATTCAAAGTTCTTTTAAAAAAACACTCCATGCGCTTACCGCAAATACGCCGGTCACAATTTTTGGACCACTTGGCCGGTTTGTTCTGAACGAGCAGGAATTAGCACCGAGAGTTTTTCTTGCCGGCGGCATCGGAATCACTCCGTTTCATAGCATGATTCGATACGCCGCTGACAAGAATCTTTCCATCCCGATCACGCTTTTTACTTCTTTTAAAAATGCTGATGAGGTTGTATTTCGGGAAGAGTTGAAAGAAATTATACAGAAACATTCACGGTTTGAGTTGGTGGAAACAGTGACACGACCGGAAGAAGGAAAAAAGCCGTGGGATGGACATGTGGGCCGCGTTGATGCCGAGTGGATAAAACAAAACGTCGCCAATATATCTTCTTCTCTTTTTTATATCTCAGGTCCCGGGAAAATGGTGGATGCATTAAGCGAAGTTGTACAATCTCTTGATGTTGACCAAGAAAAAATTCGCACTGAAAAATTCCCCGGCTATTAAATCACTTTCGTATCAATTCGACTACCATATTAACCGGTCTTGGGGACGTGACAGTCACGATTCCTTTTTTTTCAACGGATGGTAAATAACTTTTCCCAACAACAATCATATCATCCATCCAATACAAATCAAGGTCGACATAGGTATTTTTATTCCAGAAGGTTCTTGTATTTTTATCGGGGAATAAAAAAATCATTCCATCTGCATTATCGAGCTTTCTCACAAACATCAATCCCTTTTCCCATTCTTGAGGAGTTTTTGCGGTGAATAAACGATACTGTTTATTTTGAACTGTATAGAGGATCGTATTTTGATTTTCTCTCTGAACCAGAAAAAACATTACAGCTGCAATAATGGTTATCACTATTAAAATCACTGTGAGTATTTTTTTCATGAACGTAAAACGATCTCAGAAATTTCTCGAAATCGTTGAGGAAGAGTCTCTCTCAAAAATGTTTGCTTTTCTTCCCCGACCAACTCAAATATTTCTTTCCACAAAGCGCGACCTGCAAGAAATCCGACACAGCCATTTTGGGTTGCTATCTCTAATTGATGCTTGAAATTGTTAAACTCTTCACCGCCTGTAAGAAGTATCCAAGGAGTTTGTCCCAGCATCCCAGTAATCTTTTTACAATTTTCTGCATCTCCGGGAAACTCAAGCTTGAAAACGTCAGGCTGAACGTTTGCTCGCAAAAATGCCTGGACTGATTCTGTGATTAATTTCTGTTTAGACTCTGATCCATATGTGACAATTTCTAAAAATAACGGCAGGTTATAGATCTCGTTTAATTCGTGACGGACGTCATCTGCTTTCGTAAGTTGAGTATGAGCAGATCCTTTATATGGATTAAAGTATAAGAGCAACTTACCTCCTGCTGCTCCATACCCTTTTATCTCATCGCCAGAGAATTCAAGCTCTGTATATCTTCCATCCGCAAATTCTTTATATCCGCTTCGTTCTATGCATAGAAGAAACGGCTTCGTTCTATTTTTATATGCTTGTAGTCCATAATAAGGATCAATCAAAAGACTACTAAACTGATCAGATACTGCACCAATTATTTCCGACTTCAGTTGGATAAGTTTTTCATCGACAACCTGATCTGGATTTTGAGGGTTGATTAATTTTTTAAAACTTTCCCGATGATCAAGCGCGAGCATCAGGAATTTTCCGTTGTGAGTAAATTGAGAGAGGTCCATTATTTTTTATTATACGGTTTTTGTGCAGTAAAAATACAATATCTCCATAAATCCTTCTCAACAAATTTGCTCCATTCAGCTGCAATCAGGATATTGCTAAAATGTTTTTGGAGATTAAATAGTTTAATAAAAAAATAGGGAATTTTCGCTATGTTTTTTAATCTCTGAATCGAAGGTTTAAAATTCTCCGTAATATTCTGTTCGTGCACTTTTTTAAAACCTGCTTCTTGAAGAGTTTTTGGAAATTGATTATGTCTAAATTGTTTCAAGCCCGATACTGCTGTTCCTTCTATTCCTAGCTCAAGCATTTTCATTTCCCACGGAGAAAATTCTCGGTTCGGCGCCAATGTGTATTCAAACAAGACAATCTTACCGCCCGGCTGTAAGACTCGATAAAATTCCTTCAGTGTGTGTTTAATGTTGGAAGCATGAGATAGGGTTTCCATAGTATAGATATGATTAAAATAATTCGAAAGAAAATCGGTTTGAGAATAATTCATTACTTTAAATTTAACTCTATTGGTCAGGCCTAATTCTTTTGCTCGTTCCCCTGCTCTTAAAATTTCTCTTGGATTAATATCAATCCCAGTTATCTTTCCTCCATATTTTCTAACGAGGTAACAGGCGACTGTTCCATACCCACAACCCGCATCCAGTATCAAATCACCTGATTTAAACTGTAGTTTTTTATAAATTAAATCTTGCATCAACTCTTGAGCTTTTTGCTCGTTGATGGTTCTTTTGTTTAAAGGATAAAAGCCGAAGTGTTTGATTTCCCGGGTGAGGTATTTGTATCCAAGTTTTGATCCTACAGAGTTGTAATAGTCTAGAATTTTCTGATTGTTTCTATTCACAAGTGAATTTACCTTTTAGAATACAGGCCGATGAGTTCAGCTTGGGCAACGATGTGGTCTTTCATTGCTTTTGTCAGTTCTGTAACGTTTGTACTTGTTGACAACGATAGTGTCTCATCCAATGCGTAGAGTTTGAAAAAATATCGATGGGTCCCTGAAGGAGGACATGGACCACCATAGCCCGGCTTTCCAAAACTGGTCATTCCTTCGACTGCATTTTTTAGCACCGAGTTTTCTTCAATTGTTTTTGTTTCAGGTGAAATATTCCAGAGAATCCAGTGAGTCCATGTCCCCCCCGGAGCATCCGGATCGTCAACAATAAGCGCAAGTGATTTTGCGTTTGATGGAATATCTGAAAATGAAAGTGGAGGATTTATATTTAGACCATCACAGGTATATTTTGCAGGAATCGGTTGATTATTTGCAAATGACGGACTTGTTACCTTCATAATACCGTTTAATTTCCCTTCGAAACCCTTTTTTGTAATTGAGTTTATCGCAAAGATTAAAATACCTGAGACAACCAGCGCGATAGTGATAAGCGTAATATACAGCTTATTCATATCAGTTCCACTTCGCTCTCACGAGCTACGTTAGGGACACAAGAATCAGTAAAACTCATGGCATTCGTTAACTGTTTCTAGTGTCGGGGTGGCGGGACTTGAACCCGCGACCTCACGCTCCCAAAGCGCGCACTCTAAGCCAACTGAGCTACACCCCGTCTCTTCTTATTTTATCACAGAATACTGTATTATTTATACTGCCTTAGCAACCCAATTTGAACTGACTCGGTTCGGTGCCGGTTCGGTTTTCACGTAAACGATCGACGCTTCAGATTCTGCATCATATAATTCCTGTCCCACAATTTTCCAGTGATACTATGACCACCAAACATATTACGAATTAAGTTCAAAATTTTGCCTTGATATGAAGGATGCTTTTCCGTATATTGTCTATACTTGACCGCTTCTTCTATAATTCTTGTTTTGACTTTTTCTTCTTTTGCTGTTTGGACTGTCCAGTCTGCTTCACCTCCACGTGGGACTTTGCCAGCAACCTTATCCATTTCAGATCCATAAATCTTCAGTCCGTCTCTCAACCAATCTATCAATCTCGATTCAATAACAGTTCCGTGACTATAGACCTCGGCCACTCTGTTAAGATCTAACTTATATTTTGATTTCTTTAAAATCTCAAAGCCCTCGGCGATTGCCTGCATCATCCCATATTCGATTCCGTTGTGTACCATCTTTACAAAATGCCCTGCTCCCATCCCTTCAAAAAATTGCACACCTTCTGATACCGAAACCTCTGTGAGAAGTGGTAATAAGTACTCAAACGTTTCCTTATCTCCACCAACCATTAGACTTACCCCATAACGTGCACCTGATGGTCCACCAGAAACACCAACATCGACAAAACCTATTCCTTTGTTCTTTAAAAGATCTGCCCTACGAACTGCATCTTTATAAAGTGAGTTTCCTGCATCAACTATGATATCTCCTTTTTGAAGAAACGGAGTGATTTCTGTAATCATCTCGTCGACTGCTTTTCCCGCCGGCACCATGATCCAGATTACACGCGGGGATCGTAATTTTTTCGCCAGTTCTTCAAGAGAGTATGATGGAACGACTCCTTCATTTTTTAGTTCATCAACAACTTTTTTCGTCCGATTAAATCCGGTAACCCTCCAATCTTTTTCTATTAATTGCCTCGCAATATTTGCGCCCATTTTCCCTAACCCAATGATTCCAATTTCCTTCCTCAATGTGTGTATTTTATTTCTTGTCTCTTGTATCTTTCTTACTATTTCGTCTGTGTCTGGTCTGTAGTACTGCAATGGAACTGAACCCTTATGCCATGATGAGACAATAGGATCAATGAAGCCCCACATTGCACGTACTTCTTCTGTGCTTAAAAAAAGCAGCTGATTTCCCTCAATACAATCAAGCAGCAATTTCTCGTATTCCTCAACATACTGTGTTTTTTTACTGTGTTTTCTATAAATAAAATTAAAACTCCTTTCCTGTATCTCAACTTGAGAACCAAGACCCGGTTTTTTTGCTAAAAAATAAATCTTTATGCCTTCTTGAGGTTCGATAGAAAAAATTACTTTATTTGTGTAGTGTTTTCCTGGGGGGCATAAACACGGAGTCACATGTTTAAATGTAACAATAATTTCTTTTGACGATTTGCCTATGCGTTTTCCGCTCTCTAACATTACTGGAACCCCCTGCCATCGAGGTGAGTCAAGAAAAGCAGTCACTCGAAAGTAGGTCTCGGTTTGAGAGTTTGCTTTTACTCCTGCAATTCTCTTATAACCCTCATACTGAGCTCGTCTAGTGAGCGTTTTTATTTCTTTTTCTGAAAAGCATCTTAACATATCAAGCAAACCAGCTCTTTTTGTTCTCACCACATCCGCTGAAAGACTTTGAGGATGTTCCATTGTCACAAGTGCAAGCATTTGTAGGAGATGGTTTTGACCAACGTCAACAAGCGCTCCCAATCCATCATAAAATAGACCTCGTTTTTCGACACCAATTTCTTCAAGGAGTTGTATCTCAATTTTTTCAATAAATTTATTGTTCCAGCTTTGTTCGAGAAGGTTATTTGAAAAACGAAAGCTCAAGATATTTTGGAGCATTTCTTTGGCGAGATAATGATCGATCCTATAGATCTGTTCTTCTTTAAAAAGCTTTGCTAAAAGAAGATCGAGTTTCTCTGCGGTCTTTGCATCTTTTCCAAATGGCTTCTCAACCAAGACTCGTGTCCAACCCTCATCAGGACCACACGGAATGGTAAGGCCGGAGGAAGAGAGGTGCTTAAAAATTCCTTCATAATACTCCGGGGGAACCGCCAAATAAAAGAGTTTATTTGAACATACTTTCCATTCTGTATCAGTTCTCCCCAGTGTTTTTGAAAGAACATCATACGTTTCCTTGGCTTCGAAGGTTCCTCCCTGATAGGAAAAAAAGTTGAGAAATCGCTGCACCTGTTTCTTATTACTATCTAACCTGTGCTCCCGGAGAATGTGCAGAATATGAGTATGAAACTGTTCTGTTGATAATGATCTTCGCGCAATCCCAATAATTCTAAACAGCAAAGGAAGTCTCTCTTTTTGAAAAAGATTAAACAGCGCAGGGACAATTTTTTTTGTCATCAAATCCCCTGTTGCTCCGAAGATCACAAATACAGTAGGGATATTTTTTTGAATCATTGGGAATTATTGTACAGTATTTTTATTTTGCTTGACAAATAAAAGTTCTCAGTATATGATAGAGACCGTATGGAAGAGGAAACTAAAAAAAC
>OBEQ012031345.1_pt1 | contig 14603 bp, 14 predicted proteins | sample 1670901 | NCBI WGS metagenome assembly OBEQ01 (sample SAMEA104232315, study PRJEB22302) | groundwater metagenome | biome: forest; feature: aquifer; material: groundwater | place: USA | collected 2011-08-07 | depth 5.4 m
TGGCATAATCGCGCCTTCTTTCGGAGAGGTGTCTGAGTGGTTGAAGAAGCACGCCTGGAAAGTGTGTATGCGCCATAAACGCATCGAGGGTTCGAACCCCTCTCTCTCCGCCAAATTCCTACTTTTCCTCGCTTGCTGGGGAGGCCGGGGGCTCAAAAGCGGCTATGGCGCCAGCGAATTTTTCCTGTGATTTTTTGAGGAAAAGAAAATAAACATGAGCCGCCGTGTGATGGCGACGAATGTCTAAACCCAAGGTCTGGGCTTCTTGATATACGGTGGTATTTTTCCCTGGGACTCGAACGAGACCCGCGCGTCCTCTCAAACTTTCATGTAAGGCTGCGAGAGGGCAATGGATGGAGAGATAAATAGGCGAAAATATCAGGCCGATAGAACTAAGAAATATGGCAGCGCCCGGATGCTCATACATGTCCGCTAAAAGGGCTGCTAAGCTGAGATTGGTGTGCTCACGTTTCCACCTCCCATTTTCAAAGCAGCCATTCTCTTCTCCTTCATGCAGTATATGGTAAAAGCGGTGTAGCAAGCTGATTCGATCGGCAAGGCTGCGAAGCACAGCGGCTTGCTTAGCCGTCGGTGAATACGTTAATTGGCTCAGAAAGGCTAAATGAGGCTTTTCTGGAGAAGGGTCTCGATCGCTTTCTCTTGCAAAAGAGTTATGTATTTTGGAGATACTCAGAAAGGCAATTGCATCTCGATCCGATAAAAAGGGCAATATGCAGAGAAGATCGACTGTATGAGACCCTGAGATTGAATGTCTAGGTCGTGAATCACTCACTTTAGTCTCTTCGTCAGAGTCTTTGCTGTCATTCGTTGAAAATGGTCGTCTATCGATATCACTTAGTTTCGAGCTACTCATATTAATCTCCTTTATTGTTTTATTTAGTTAGTTATTTATTTTTCATCTTATCGTGACTTTATTGCCATTGTCAATTTCAAGTAACTTCTCTCGATGCTTTGCCTGCCGAGTGGTTCGGTCTTGAACTTGCCCAACCAACTGGCCACAGGCCGCATCGACATCATCTCCTCGAGTTTTTCGAATGGTTGTGACCAAGCCTTTACTATTTAAGAAATCAAAAAAGCGATGAATTCGATTATTGCTGGAGCGCGTGTACATCGTGCCGGGGAAGGGGTTGAAAGGGATGAGATTAATTTTGCAGGGGATTTCTCGAACGAGATCAAAAAGCTCTTGCGCTTGCTCGAGAGAATCGTTGACTTCCTCAAGCATGACGTATTCGAAAGTAATATGTTTATGTGGATTATCTTCCCCATATTTTTTGCAGGCAGCCATTAAGACTTTAAGAGGATATTTTCGATTGATGGGAACCAGCTCAGAACGCAGCGTATCATTGGGCGCATGCAACGAGATGGCCAAAGAGACTGGGCAAATTTTTTGTAATTCGAGAATCTGGGGCACGATGCCTGAAGTACTCACGGTGACTCGGCGTTTAGATAAGCCATAAGCAAAGGGATCCAACATGAGATTCAGCGCGGGAATTAAAGCCTCAAAATTCAACAGAGGTTCCCCCATGCCCATCATCACGACATTGGTAATCGCGCGATCATGATGTCCATTTTCTTGAGAGAGTTCTCGCACAGCAACCCAAAGTTGACCGATGATTTCGCTCGTTTTTAGGTTGCGACTAAAACCTTGAGTTCCCGTGGAGCAAAACGTGCAAGTGAGCATGCAACCCACTTGAGAGGAGATGCATAAAGTGCCTCGATCATTTTGGGGGATGAATACAGCTTCAACACAATTTCCATCCGACATTTGCAGGACCCACTTTCGAGTTCCATCCTGCGAAGGTTTTCGAATCACAATCTTAGGGGCTTGGATTTCCGCTGCTTGAGATAATTTTCCTCGAAGTACTTGGGATAAATCACTCATCAGTTCGAAATCGTTGAGACCTCTGGCATGAATCCATTTGAGGATTTGCTTAGCTCGAAAGGGAGCTTCGCCGAGGGATTGGAGGTAGTTTTCCAATCCCTTCAAATCAAAATCCAGAAGATTAGTTTTAGTGGTGTTTATGACCGCAGTGCTCATCTCCACAACCTTCTTCATCATCATTTTCTTCTTCGTCAAGAAGGATTTCGTCGTCTTCTTCCCCTTCGATGCCATCGGAATATTCGAATTCTTCAAACATTTCATCGTCATCGTCTTCGTCTTCATCATCGTCACCAAAGAAGAACGCAATTTCATTTTTGGCGTTTTCAAGGCTGTCGGAACCATGAACGACATTAGCTTCGATGCTGTCTGCAAAATCAGCGCGAATCGTTCCAGCAGCTGCTTGTTTTGGGTCAGTCGCACCCATGATGCTTCGGTATTTTTCAACCGCATTCTCGCCTTCCAAAACTTGAATCATGATGGGACCAGAAGACATGAACTTAACCAAAGAACGAAAGAAAGGACGTTTGCGATGGACGTCGTAAAAGGCTTCTGCACTGCTTTGATCAAGCTGCGCCATCGCTGCAGCGACAATTTTCAGTCCAGCGTCTTCCATTCGGGTGTATATTTTTCCAATGATATTTTTTTCAACAGCATCGGGTTTGATAATAGAAAGAGTGCGTTCAAGAGTCATGATGTTTTCCTGCTTGGATTAAAAAGACGGCAATTATACGGATTCAAAAAAATCTTGACAGTATTTTTAAGCATAATAAGTAGATGAGCTTAAAAAAATTCCTATGACTATTTATCCAAAAGAGGAGTCGTGAATTCTATAGTATGTACGTCAGATGCTACCACGAGGGCAGTCCTGGGAGCTGGCCTACGAAAGCATAGAGCCGACACAGTTGCTAACAGTAAAAAGGCAGAACCAAAAATGGCATACGGTGCGTTTTCATTCGCTATGCCAGTACTGGTGAAGGCAATACCAGCACCCAGGAATATGCCGATTACCATCGCTTTTGACTTTTGCTTATTTATACAACTCATGATTAATCCCTTATTATTGATAGACCGATAGTTTCGTAACGTTTTTTTCAAAAGTCAATAGCTTTGCTTGATATAAGATAAATTTTCGTTGCTAACGTTTAAAAAGTTAGATAAACTAACGTTAATAAAGTTAGATGTTAATAAAAGGATAGAAAAGCCTAATGGATCAAGAAAAAATTAACCATTATCTTTCTCTTGGAAAAACTGACATTCCCGGAATGTTTCCCCATTTGGATCAAATGGTCTCAATGCCTTTCGTATTTAAGATGGATTTTGGATTGTCTGAATTACCGCTTGAACCTGGGGTGTTAATGATCCGTGGGCCTCGGCAATATGGGAAAAGCACCTGGCTCGAAGGGGCCTTGAAACAATCAGTAGAGCGTTTTGGTCCGGGGACTGCATTTTATTTAAACGGAGATTTTTTACTGACTTCGGATCAATTGGAAGCTGCTATCACGAATCTTCTCCCAATTTATCACGAAGACGCCAAAATCAAGCGTTTATTTATTGATGAAATTACGGCGATTCCTGCTTGGGAGATGGCCATTAAGCGTTTATCCGATCAGGGAAAACTGAGGGACATTTTAATCGTTACAACGGGTTCAAATGCTTCGGATCTTCGACGTGGAAGCGAGCGACTTCCAGGACGAAAAGGGAAGCTCGACCGAAGCCATTATTGGTTTACCCCCATGAGTTATGGGGAATTTCATCGAGTCTGCTCTTCTCAATTGGGAGTTAAAACTTGGATCGCTTATTTGCTCTCGGGAGGTTCACCCCTAGCGGCTTCAGAGCTAGCGTCGACAGGGGTGATTCGAGAATACGTTCTTCAAATGACTCGAGATTGGGTCGAAGGAGAACTAGTTAAAACCGGACGCTCCCGCATTTCTCTAAATAATATTTTGACCACACTTTTTCGATTCGCGGGGAATCCTGTTGGTCAGGCAAAGTTAGCGAGAGAATCAGCTCTGTCCAATAATACGATTGCGGCAAATTATGTGGAACTTTTGAACGACCTTGGGATTATTAGCCCTTGCTATCCTTGGGATCCGCAAAGGAATCTTGTGATTTTAAGAAAGCCCTGCAAGTTCCATTTCACGAATTTACTAGTTGCGGTGGCCTATCACCCTAAACAAATTCGCAGTATTGCTGAATTTGAAAGGTTGACTCCTGAAGAACAAGGCGCTTGGATTGAATGGCTGGTTGCCCAAGAACTTTTAAGACAAAACGCTTTAGTCGGGGAAGATATCTTAATGCCTCAGAAATTTTATCAAGATGCTTCGTCTGAAATTGATTTTGTTCGCGATGAAACTCATTACCTGGAAGTGAAACGGGGGCAGTCTTCAGCGTTTGAATATGCTTGGTTTATGCAAAAATTCCCGAAATGCTCACTTGAAATTATTAACAAACAACGGTTCTCAAATGGGGCTATTCAAGGGATTCTATTGGAAGATTTTTTAATGCGTTCCTAAATGAAGTGGTGCCCCGAAAGAGAGTTGAACTCCTGACCTGTCCCTTAGGAGGGGACCGCTCTATCCACCTGAGCTACCGGGGCAATTTTTATTGAGGCACAAAGGCAATATTAATGAATTTCGATTAACATGCAAAATTCTTTAAGAAATTGTTTTTATTATGTTGAAGCATTCGAAAAAATGGGTTTGGATGAGCTGCTTTCTGATCTGCCCGGGTTTAGCTCTGTCTTTACCGCTCAGTGGTCCAGGCGTGGTCGCAGGGACAGATTCCAACTCGCATTACGCGGCATTCGAAAATAAATTGAGCAAATCAATGCAAGGAAATTCCATTCCGGGGGCTTCGATTGCCATCGTGAAACATGGGCAAATCGTTTATTTACGCGGTCTTGGCTATGCCGATAAAGAGGAGAAAATTCCCGTCGATCCGGCTTTGAATTATTTTCGTCTGGCCAGTTCTTCAAAAACCTTGACAGCGATTGGGATTTTTAAACTGATTTCAGAAGGGAAATTGAGCTTAAACCAAAAAGTTTATCCCTATTTAGGATTGTCCCCTCTGGAAGGAGAAGATTTAAATCCAGCGGTGAATCAAATCACGATTCAACATTTGCTGGAGATGTCAGCAGGCTGGGACAAACTCTATGATCCCATGTTTGGACCGTGGCCAGAGTCCCAGGTCTCGCTCTATCATTTTCCAACGCCCATGTCTTGTGAATCGGTGGCTCGCTATATGATGGGTCGGCCTTTAATTTCAAAACCAGGCACTAATTTCGCCTATCAAAATATCGATTACTGTTTGCTCGGTTTAGTGATTGCGAAAGCGACAACGGGGAGCCTGGAGAATAACCAAATTGCTTATGAAAATTATATGCAAGGCCTGTTTAAATTGGCGGGCGTGACAGGAATGTATCTGGGCAGTACGAATCCAGCGAAACAGGGTCCCTATGAAGTTACGTATTATTCGACGAGAATCACAGAAGCCAATCCGAATGATGATGGATACATCCGGGCCAATGATTTTCCCTATGGAGAGGATGGCATTCTCAAGGACAATTATGCTAACGGGGGATGGGTAGCGCGAGCGCAGGATGTTGCGAATATTTTTATTGCCCTGCAAGCGGGGAAGTTTTTCCCTCTGTCCGACGTGAAGCTATTATGGTCTGCACCTCCTGGGAAAACCGCAAATTTTAACTATTTTAAAGGAGTTCAGTATCTGACTTGGCCCTATGGGATGGGCATGTGGAGGATTCAAGATCATGGAAAGCTACTCGCTATGGCGCATGGAAGCTTTAATGGAACCAATACACTTATCCTGCGGAAACCAACAGGGGAGATTGATGTGGTATTGTTTAATGCCAAGCCCAGTACACTGCCTGAGTTGTCCAATTTTCGGCAACGATTAATTCAATTATTGGATTCTATTTAACGAATTATTCTAGATTCGGAATTTTGGAGGGGGGGATAATGATTGGACTAGCACAAATTTTTAATAGAGTAGCCGTTTTGATTCCTTGTCTTAATGAGGAAGCCAGCATTGTTGCAGTGATTGAGGAATTCAGGCAAGTCTTGCCTGAATTGCAGATTTATGTTTACGACAATGGCTCTAGTGATCAAACCGTTTCAAAAGCGAAGCACGCAGGAGCCTTGGTTCGATCGCATCCTATCCGAGGAAAAGGAAATGTGGTTCGTCGAATGTTTGCTGATATTGAAGCTGATATTTATTGTCTGGTCGATGGGGATGGGACTTACGATGCTAAAACGCTTCCGTTGATGATAGAGGCTTTAACTCAACAGAAGTTGGATATGGTTTCTGCGATTCGAGAACTGAAGTCTGAAAAAGCCTATCGCCCTGGCCATCAATGGGGGAATCGGTGCTTCACTGGATTAATCAATCGATTATTTGGAACAAGAGACAATCAAATCTCAGATTTGCTATCGGGCTATCGAGTATTTTCAAAGCGCTTTGTAAAAACCTTCCCTGTTATTTCTCAGGGCTTTGAAATTGAGACAGAGCTTGTTATTCATGCTTTGCAGCTATCGATTCCTTATTCAGAAATTCCTTCATCCTATTATGAACGGAAGAAGGGATCTTCGAGCAAATTATCAACTTATAAGGATGGTATTCGGATTTTGAAAATGGTTTGTCGTTTGCTGGAACAGGAAAAGCCCTTTTTATTTTTTGGACTGATTGCTCTGATATTGTTCATTTGTGGCCTGAGTTTAGGGATTCCCCTTATCATGACTTATTTAAAAATCGGTTTAGTTCCAAAATTTCCGACGGCTATTTTGTCGACAGGCTTAATTGTTTTGGCTTTTTTGAATTTTTTTTCAGGATTAATTCTTCATTCTTTGGCTGTGCTTCGGAAAGAAATGAAACAATTGGCGTACTTGAGCTATGAAGCATAAATGGGCGGCACAGTTCTCTATTCTTTCCGGTTTTATTCTAGTATTCGGTTTCATTTCCGCCTTCTCCGGACCTGAAATTGGCTACGATTTTGCGCATTATCATTTCTATAATGGCTATGCTTTTGTTCAGTCTTTAAAAAACGGGCATTTTTTTCAAGATGCAGCTCCAGCAGGACTGTGGTCGTATTTTAATCCTTTGATAGATGCGGGAATGTATCTCTTATTAACTCATACTTCAGCATGGTGGGCGAGTTTTTGGATAGGGGCGCCAGAGGGGTTGCTTGGATTTTTTGCGTATCTTTTATCTCGTCAGATATTTGAAAAGAAGGGAGTTTTTCCTGCATCTGTGGAGGCTTGGCTGGCCTTGGCTCTTGGGCTCAGTTCCTCCATTGTTTTAAGTCAAATAGGAACCACTCATGGAGATTTGCCAAGTGCGCTCTTTTTGATGGCAGGATTATGCTTGGCAGGATCGAGGAAACGCAGCTTTTATCAATCGTTTAGTGTGGGTTTGTTGATCGGGATTTCTGTGGGGTTAAAATTAACAGAGGCACCTTTTGTTTTAGGAGTGTTGATCAGTTATGGAATTTTTTACTTATTTAAAAAAGAAGTAAAAATTTCTACTCTTGTCACTGTCTTAATGGGTAGTGGCCTCGGATTTCTTTTAGTGGATGGCTTTTGGCTATGGATGCTCTATCAAAAATTTTTCAATCCTTTCTTCCCTTATTGGAATGACATTTTTCATTCCCCTTATTTTTCAATGGAGTCAAGCCAAGATCCAACGTACATCTTTCATTTTTTCTCAGATTATTGGCTTTTTCCTTTTCGATGGATGGCCTTTAAAATCCACGCCAATGGACTGTTGATTGCTGATCCTCGTTTGGCTGTATGTTTTGTTCTTGCAGGATGGGTTTTCCTTTCTCAAATCATTCCTCGATTTCGGATGAGGCTCTCCTCAGAAGTGCTTTTTTTGACGATTTTTTTGCTGAGTAGCTATGTTATTTGGGGCGGAATATTTGGAATTCTGCGTTATGCGGTCCCCATGCTCTTGGTGTCGAGTATTCTCCTTGTTTATTTTTTAGCAATCATTTTGGAAAGATTTATTCAAAACAGTTCGTTTCGGCAAGGAATTTTTTTAACGATCATCATTGGCGCAATGGTCTTCACAGTGCCGCTTTCAAAAAATGCACAACCCGTTTCGAATGCTTTCCATCGTCCTTATGTGTATTTACAAAAAGCGCCGCAGCTCCCTTTGCATTCCATGATTATTCTGAGTTCGAGTAATCAGCTTTGGAAAGGGGGGGCGACTTTGGTTTTACCTTTATTGCATCCTGAAATTTCTGTCTTCCCCAATTTTTATCCAAACGACAGCTTGTATTTCCGAGAAGGATTTTTAAGGCTTAAAATGCCGAATTCCCTTAATTTGAGTGTTTCAAAAATTTTGCATCATCAGGGCGCAATTTTTGTGCTGTTTCAAATCAATCAGCCTGATTTGCAACAGGGAACTTTAACGGAGGAGGAACAGCGAATTATTCCGCTCAAGAATCGTTGTCAGGAATTTGAAACGAGTGTGGAGTGGATAGGGCGATTAGCTTTATGTGAGGTAAAAGTGAAATATGATGATCAAAGATGAAGTACGATTCCAGACAGAAAACCAGTCAAGATATGCAGGAATAGAAGCCCTGAGATCGACAGAAGTTTGTCTTAAAAATTATAATCGCGATCTTATTGATAAGTTTTTAGCATTTCTAAATTCCAAAGGTACTATTTTGGAATTTGGAGCAGGCATTGGAACCCTGGCTGTTTTGTGGGCAGAAAAAACAGGAAAAAAACCGGACTGCTTTGAAATTGATCAAACTCAGAGAGAAATGCTTTGTCAAAGAGGTTTCTCAAGCTATTCCGATTTTTCAGAGTTGCCAAAAATTTATGAAGGTATTTATACGTCGAATGTTTTAGAACACATTGAAAACGATCTTCAAGCGCTCAAAAATCTTTCCAGTATTTTAAAGCCAGGGGGAATTTTAGTCATTTATGTTCCTGCGTTTCAATGTCTTTATTCCGTGATGGATCAGGCCTTAGGACATTATCGTCGTTACAACAAAAAAGAGCTTTTAGAGAAACTTGCTCAAGCGAACTACGAGATTGTCTACTCAAGTTATTCAGATAGTGTAGGGTTCTTTGCGTCTATTTTTCTAAAGTTTAAGAAATCATTATCAACAACAGAGGAAAGGAAGATTTTCGCCATTTATGATCGGTTCATTTATCCTCTCAGTAAGATTTTGGATAGATTGGGGTTTCAGTATCTTTTTGGGAAAAACTTATTTGTGGTGGCGAAGAAGCGTCGGTAGCAGAGCAAGCGCAGATATCAATAACAGGCTGCCAAGATTCATTAGTACTAATAGTTTGACAGGAATTGAGGTCTACATGGAACGTTAATCCATTCTTGTTTAAAACGTTAACAGGATGGTCGGGTTCATTGGGGTACCCATGTCCAAATAGAATGAACAAGGGACCAGAATGCTGCTTAATGGCTTGAATGCCTAGATTAAAGCTAATTTCCTTTAGTCTTCCTCCTTGTAGACTAGTAGAAACAAAAATAATAGAAGGTTGAAAGAAGGGGATGACGAATGATTGTTTTACTCCTGTTAATACGATTAACGCATTGGGAGGAATACTTTTCATGGGAGATATTCCTACATAATTTCCTGCAAGAGGAGGCTGTATAAAAAGAGGGATGCTCGTTGATTGAATGATGAAAAAATTTAGAGCAATTAAAATGACAGCTAAAACCTTGGTGCTCCACCTTGAAGGGAGCAATATATGAAGGAGAAAAGTGATAGAAACTGCAGACATTAATTCTATCGGGATGGCGTATCGATAGATGTTGAATTGAAGAATCCAAACGACATAGCTGATCCAGGTGTAAGTCAGAAGAAAGTTTAAGAGAGATTTGTCTTTTTCGTTGATGGCTGGCCGCCACCGTAAAGGAATGAAGCGGCTTAGTAAATATAAGATGCTCAAGAGCATTAAAATGGCGAGTCGAGAATCTTGCATGAACCTTTCTGAGCTCAGATGATTGGGTATGGAGTATTCCAAAGGGCTTGTCAAAATTTGCTTCCAGGAGTGTAGAGAGAATGCAGGATCTTTAAAATTAGAGAAGGGATAGTCTGGAGAATGAAAAGCAGCATTGTAAAAAGGAAAGACAGGACTATGAAAATGTTGATAGAGAGTCAGCATCCACCAACCGTTAATCATAAGAAATCCGAGGAGAAATCCTAGGAGAAAAAATAGATTAAAAGAGATTCTTTTCCCTTTGGGGGCATTGAGGAAAAGTGCAAATACTAAGCCTATAAAATAGGTAGAATTGGTCAATTTTAAGCCTACTGCCGTTCCAGTAGCCAGGCCAGAGAAGAGCATCATTTTTTTATGAGGAGTGTTTTTTTCAATGAGGGCTTTTAATGCGAAGTAAATTCCTAGAAGAATGAAGCAGGCGCTTTGAAAATCATTTTGGGTTGAGCCTATTTGAGAGAATACCGTGGGTGCGGTGATTCCGATAAACAGCGCTGATAAAACGTACAAAGCAGACGATTGTCGGCCTTTAAACAGCATCCGTATAAGATGATAAAAAATAAAAAATCCTATTCCAGAAATCATTCCTAGTATGAAAGGTGTCCAAAAAATGTCATTGATATAAAAGATGACGGAATCGTTAACTGCATCGAGCAGAGGATTAAAAAAACTCCATAATCCTGCCGGCGCGCAATCGATGAGGAGTCGGTGATGGAGAAAGGCATAACCATCGTAAAAATGATAGTTTAAGAAATCCCAGTCTCTAGACCTGGCCATCATTGTGGAAGCTAGTCCAGAAAAAATCATGCAAATGAAAAGAATAAGAGAATTCATAAGAAATTTGATCATGATAAACTTGGGTTATTCTTGAAAAATGAATACGAAGCGGAAGCTTAGTCAATCACTCTGAATTTGACAAAAAAAATCCCCTTTCGGGGATTTTTTTGCATTTATACAGATATACAGAAGCTTAGTAACGACGAGGAGGACGGCTGTTACCACCACCATTTCTGTCGCCATATCCGCCACCACCACCACCGCCGCCATTGCTGCGGGGACGGGATTCGCCGGTTGCTCGGTCAATGCGAAGTGGACGTCCGTCCAGTTCTTGACCTGAGAGTGCGATAGCTGCGTCAACTGCGCTTTCATCAGCGAAGGTAATGAATCCGAACCCTTTCGAACGACCGGTTGCCCGATCCATTACGATATGAACTTCGGTGACTTCACCACAGCTGCCAAAATGATTTCTGAGAGAGGCTTCATCAGTGCGGAACGCTAGGTTTCCAACATAGATTTTCATGGACTTTTCCTTAAACTTAAAAACAAACACTGCCAACAGGTATTGGAAGGTCCCCAGGAGCACTCAGAAGGAAAAGATCCGCGAGCAGAACCAAAACGACAACCGTACCGATTAGCGCTGAGGAAGGTAAGAATATTTCTCTTAAAAAGCAAGGATTAATTTCAAATCGATTTTTCCAAATACATACCCAATGACTTTGAAAGGGTATACTCCTCAAAAATCAAGGCCAATCAGAATTTTTAAGGGGGGTTAAAAACGGATGAAACACAATAAAAATCGTGTCTCTATACTACCACAGCCGAACGATGTCACGTGTGGGCCGACCTGCTTGCATGCCATTTACAATTATTATTCTGATCCTATTTCTCTCTCTCAGGTAATTGAGGAAGTTCAATATCTGGAAACCGGGGGGACGCTAGCGGTCTTACTGGGTCTGCATGCTTTAAAACGAGGCTATGATGTGACGATTAACGTCCTGGACTTAGATATCTTTGATCCTACCTGGTTTGTGCAAAAAGTAGATTTAATCGGAAAACTAGAATTGCAAATGCATTACAAACAGGATCATAAAATTCGACAAGCATCGATGGCCTATATTGAGTTCTTACATTTGGGTGGAAAGGTCATTTCTAAAGATATCAGCAGTCGGTTTTTGAAAGAATCTTTTGAACGATATGGTCCGATTTTATCGGGCTTATCATCGACCTATCTCTATCGGTTTCCCCGGGAGTTATTGGGGGATAATAAAACCTGCATTTATGATGATGTTCGGGGGTATCCGAGTGGTCATTTTGTGGTGCTAAATGGATATTGTTCCAACTCAAAAACCATTCTGATTGCCGATCCGTACAATAAAAATCCTCATGCAAATTTGTATTATGAGGTTAGAATTTCACGCTTGATTAATGCCATCTTAATTGGAGAACTCACCTATGATGCGAACCTATTATTTATTCAAGCGAAAAAAAGAAAATAGCTCTTATAAAATCTGAGTGAAAAGGGGGACTGCGTGCGAAATCTCATTGTGCTAGATCAACTCAAAAACTGGACCTTTCAAATTGACAATGTGCAAGTCATGTCAGCCACAGAATATTTGGGAGGGGTTGATTTAGGGGGGAGCCTTCGAGTCTTTAATTTTTGTAAGTCATATCGATATCAATCGATCGGATACTATGTGTCATTAGTTGCCGAAGCTCGGGGTCACCAAGCGTATCCTTCCATGTCAGCGATAGGAGACATTAAATCAACCACGATTACTCGGACGGTTTCTGAAGAGCTCGATGATTTGATTCAGAAGACCTTGAAACCTCTGACGTCTAAGCATTTTATCCTGAGTATTTACTTCAAACATAATGTCGCAAAATGCTATGAAGCTTTATCTAAAAAACTGGCAGAAAAATTTCAGTTTCCCATGCTTCGAGTCTTTTTTGAATTTAAAAGAAATCGCTGGGAGATTATTAATATCGAGCCCATCTCTTTGCTCGATATTCCGGAAGGGCATTTCAAAATCGCAGAAAATTTAGCCAAGACATATTTTTCGACCAAGCGCTTTGTGACGAGTAAAATGAATTGTCATCACTATCATCTGGCCATCTTGAGGGATCTGACGGAAGCGAATCCGCCTTCGGATACCAAGGCGATTGAGAAATTTATCGAAGCAGGAAAGAAATTTAATATTCGATCTGAAGTCATTAGCAAAAGTGATTTTTCTCGGTTATCGGAGTTTGATGGCTTATTTATTCGAGCGACGACCTCCGTCAACAATTTTACCTATCGATTTTCACGGCAGGCCTATGTGAATGGCATGGTGGTGATTGATGATCCTAAATCCATCATCCGTTGCAGTAATAAAATTTACCTCAATGAAGTTTTGCGGAAATTGAAAATCATCATTCCGGATTGTCATATGTTGTATCGAAAAAATTATCGAGATTTTTTAAAGCAAGTGAAGTTTCCTTGTGTGATTAAATTGCCAGATGGCTCCTTTTCGAAGGGGGTATTGAAGGCAAAAAATGAGGCAGAATTTATTGAGCATGCGGAATTCTGTTTCTCAAAGTCAGATTTGATCTTAGTCCAACCCTTTTTGCCCACCAGCTACGATTGGCGGATTGGAGTCTTGGATGGCGTTCCCCTATATGCCTGTCGTTATTACATGGCGGCAGGACATTGGCAGATTTACAACTGGGCGGGAAAAACGGAAGACGAGCAATCGGGAAATTTTGATTGTCTCACGGTTGAAGAGGCTCCCGCTTCGGTCATCAATGTGGCGGTCAAAGTGAGCAAGCTCATTGGAAATGGTTTGTACGGTTTGGATTTGAAAGAAGTGAATGGTCAAGTCTATGTGATTGAAATTAATGATAATCCCAATGTGGATTTTGGGGTGGAAGATGGGAAACTAGGGGATGCGTTGTATGAAAAAATTATGAAAGTATTTCACAGTCGAATGGACCAGAATTTAAGTACTTTAGAATTAACGTGAGGATGGAAATGAAACCACTGCATTTATTTGAAGCTTTTGGCATCGAGCTGGAATACATGATTGTCCATCAAAAAACGCTGGAGGTGATGGCTAAGGCCGATCTCCTCTTGGATGCGACAGGAGACAAAGATAACGGCGCTATTGCCTGGTCTAATGAGCTTGCGCTTCACGTTTTGGAGATGAAAACCAATGGGCCGACGCCGAATTTAGTGCAAGCTATTCAGGATTTTCAAAACAATATTCGAGAATTGAATCAAAGTTTGGCCAAAGCAGAGGCGGCTTTGCTTCCAGGAGCTGCGCATCCCTGGATGAAGCCTGATTCTGCAAAATTATGGCCTCATGAATGTAATGATATTTATTCTGCCTATGATCGAATTTTTAATTGCCAAGGCCATGGCTGGGTAAATCTTCAAAGTACTCACTTAAATTTGCCCTTCGCCAATGATGAAGAATTTCGAAAACTGCATACCGCTATCCGATTAGTTTTGCCCTTGCTGCCAGCCTTGGCGGCCAGTTCACCTTTCTTGGAAGGTAAGGCAACGGGTTTGAAAGATACTCGCTTGTTTTATTACAACAGCAATCAGAAGAAAGTGCCTGAGATTGCGGGGCATGTCATTCCAGAAAGAATTAAGAATCGTCAAGAATATGAAACGCAAATTCTCGCGCCGAGCTTTGCAGCCATCAAAGCCCATGATCCTGAGGAAGTTTTGAAATTTGAGGCGCTGAATTCAAGAGGAGCCATTGCGCGATTTGATCGTATGGCGATTGAAATTCGAATTTTGGATATTCAAGAATGCCCGAAAATGGATATTGCGATTGTTTAATTTTCATTCACGAGTTCACGAAGATATTTGATGATGAGTACGAATGGAGCACTCATACGTCAACATTGGCTGCTAAAAACGGCCATCTTGATTGTTTGATCTATGCTCGTGAAAA
>OBEQ010099721.1_pt1 | contig 14601 bp, 16 predicted proteins | sample 1670901 | NCBI WGS metagenome assembly OBEQ01 (sample SAMEA104232315, study PRJEB22302) | groundwater metagenome | biome: forest; feature: aquifer; material: groundwater | place: USA | collected 2011-08-07 | depth 5.4 m
CCCGCGCCGCCGAACGCCGAACCGATGTCGGCCCCCTTGCCGGCCTGCAACAGGACGATGGCGATGATGGCGAGGCTCACGATCACGTGGACGACGACGAGCAGAGTGTACACGCCTTACTCCTTTGGGTTGGCGCCGCGGCCCACGGCCTTTTTGACGATCCCGACGAACGTGGCGGCCTGAAGGCTCGCCCCTCCCACCAGGGCTCCGTCAATCTCCGGCTCCCGCAACAACTCCGCCGCATTCTCGGGCTTCACGCTGCCGCCGTAAAGGATCCGAACGGCCTGCGCGACCTCCTTGTAAGCCAGCTCGGATAGGAGCCCGCGCAGGTAGCCGTGCACCTCCGAGGCCTGCGCTGGCGTCGCGTTGACCCCCGTCCCGATCGCCCAGATGGGCTCATACGCCACAATACACCGCCCCATGGCGTCGGGCGAAACCCCTTCGAGGCCGGCTCTGAGCTGCCCCTCGACCGTCGTGAAGGTCAATCCCTGACTCCGCTCGTGGGCGGACTCGCCCACGCAGAGCAGCGGCACAAGTCTGTGGTGGAGCGCCGCCCGGACCTTGAGGTTCACCTGGTGATCGGCCTCCCCAAGGTGCTGCCGTCGCTCCGAGTGGCCGAGGACCACCAAGCGGCAGCCGAGCTCGACCAGCATCGCCGCCGATACCTCTCCCGTGAAGGCGCCGCTCGCCTCCCAGTGGCAGTTCTGAGCGCCCAGGCCAATGGCCGATCCCGCCAGCGCGTCGGCGACGGCGGCGAGCGCGGTGAAGGGTGGACAGAGCACGACCTCGACTCCCCGCGTCCGCCGGAGCCCGTCGCGCACCTGAGCGGCCAGGACGCGCGCCTCCGCCAGCGTGCCGTGCATCTTCCAGTTGGCCACGACCATCGGCTTGCGCATCAGGGCCGGTCCGTGAGGGCCTGGACGCCGGGAAGCGCTCGGCCCTCCAGAAACTCGAGGAAGGCTCCGCCGGCGGTCGAGATGTACCCGATCTTCTCGGCGACCCCGGCCTGGTGGACGGCCGCGACCGTCTCGCCGCCTCCGACGACCGAAAAGGCTGGCGAGGCGGCCAGCGCCTGGGCGAGCCCCAGCGTCCCCGCGGCGAACGGAGGCCTCTCGAACACGCCCATCGGGCCGTTCCAGACTACCGTTCGCGCTCCCCGGAGCGCCTCGCCGAAGCGCGCCAGCGTCAGGGGCCCGATGTCGAGTCCCATGAGGTGAACCGGGATCTCCCGGACAGCGACCACGCGGCCTTCGCCGCTCTCCGGGCTCTCGGCCACCACCGTATCCACGGGAAGCGCGACCCGCACCCCTCGCTGCCCGGCCTTGACCAGCACGCCGCGCGCCAGTTCGATCCGCTCCGGTTCGACCAGCGAACGCCCGACGCCGTGGCCGAGAGCCGCCAGGAAGGTGAAGGCCATGCCGCCGCCGATGACCAGGGCGTCCACGCGCTCGAGCAGATTGTCGACCAACGCGAGCTTGTCGGACACCTTGGCGCCTCCAAGGATGGCCACGAGCGGACGCTCGGGGCGCTCGAGAATCCGGCCCAGCGCTTCGAGCTCGCGCTGCATGAGCAGGCCTGCCGCGGCGGGAGACAGGTAGCGGGTGATGGCCTCGATAGACGCGTGGGCCCGATGGGCAGCAGCAAACGCATCGTTGACGTAACAATCGGCCAGCCGGGCCAGCGCCTGAGCGAAGGCCGCGTCGTTGGCTTCCTCCTCCGGGTGAAAGCGGAGGTTCTCGAGGAGGAGGATCTGGCCCGGCTCGAGCTGTCGGGCCCTGGCTTCCACCTCTTCGCCCACGCAATCCGAAGCGAGCGGAACCGCTTGACCGAGCACCTCTTCGAGCCGCCGGGCGACAGGGGCCAGCGAGTAGTTCGGATCAGGCTTCCCCTTCGGCCGCCCCAGGTGGGAGGCGAGAACCACCGCGGCCCCGGCTTTGATGCAGTGCTGGAGCGTGGGGACGATGGCCTGGAGTCGGGTATCGTCGCCGACCCGCCCTTCGGCCAGCGGGACGTTCAGATCCGCGCGAACGAAGACCCGCTTCCCCCCGAGGTCGAGATCCTCGACGGTCAGCTTTACCATGGTGAGTGGGGGACGCCGACCACCGCGCCCCTCCGTCCGGAACACGCCGTCATTCGCTCAGAGCGACTTGGCCATGAGGCAGATCAGGTCGCGCACCCGGCAGGAGTACCCCCACTCGTTGTCGTACCAGGCCAGGACCTTCACGAGATTGCCATCCACGAGAGCCGTCAAGGGGAGGTCCACGATGGACGAGTGGGGGTTACCGTTGAAATCGCACGAGACCAGCTCTTCGTCGGTAACGTCGAGGATGCCTCTCAGCGGACCCGCGGCGGCCGCGCGGAAGGCATCGTTCACGGCGTCCGCGCTCGCGGGGCGCTCCAGCTCGGCGACCAGATCCACGACAGACACATTGGCGGTCGGGACGCGGATCGCCAGGCCGTCGAGCTTCCCCTTGAGTTGCGGGAGCACAAGTCCCACGGCGGTGGCGGCCCCCGTGGTGGTGGGGATCATCGAAAGGGCCGCCGCCCGGGCGCGGCGGAGATCCTTGTGGGGGAAATCATGGACGGGCTGGTCGTTGGTGTAGGCATGGACCGTGGACGCGAAGCCGCGCTTGACGCCGAAGCGGTCCACCAGGACCCGGGCCACCGTCGCCAGGCAGTTCGTCGTGCACGAGGCGTTGGAGACCAGATGATGCCGGGCGGGGTCGTACGCCGTGTCGTTCACCCCCAGGACGATCGTCACGTCAGCGTCCTTGGCCGGGGCCGTGATGATCACCTTGCGGGCGCCGGCGGCCAGATGCTTGGAGGCCGTCCCCCGATCACGAAAGACGCCCGTGGATTCCACCACCACGTCCACGCCCAGCTCCTTCCAGGGGAGCGCGGCCGGGTCCTTGATCGAACAAACCCGCACCTCCTTGCCGTCCACGAAGATCGCGTCGCCCTTGACCACCACCTCCGCAGCGAGCCGGCCGTGGACTGAATCGTGCTTGAGAAGGTGGGCGAGCGTCTTGGGATCGGCCAGGTCGTTGACGGCCACCACGTCCAGCTCTTTCGCGTTGAGGGCCGCCCGGAAGAACACGCGGCCAATCCGCCCGAACCCGTTCACGCCGACCCGCACGCCCATGAGGCACTCCTTTTGGTTGAGACGGGGCAATGGATTCATTACCACCGAAGCTCCTCATTATATCGGCCCACGAAACGGAGCGTCAATGGCCTACGGAACCCGCGCGACCGTCAACACTCCCACCGTGGCGGCGCCCCCTGCCAGGAGCGTCCGGGCGCACTCGGAGACCGTGGCCCCCGTGGTGAAGACATCGTCGATCAGCAAGACGTGGCGTCCGGAGACGGCCCGGGGCCGGGCGACGACGAACGCGCCGCGCACGTTGCGCCGCCGCGCCCCGGCGCCCAAGTCGGTCTGCGGCAGCGTGGAACGCTGCCGCCGAAGCGCCCGCGACTCCACTGGGACCCGCCAGCACCGGCTCACACGGCGGGCCAGAAGTCTCGCCTGATTGAACCCGCGCTCCGCCTCGCGCGCCGGATGGAGCGGGACGGGTACCAGACACCCCACGTCCCCCACGCGGATCATCGCCCTGCCCGCCTCCGCCATGAGGTCGCCCAGCGGGCGCGCCATGGCAGTCTTGCCCTCAAACTTCAGGCAATGCACCGCCTCCCGCACCCAGCCGTCGTAGAGCGTCGCGGCGCGCGCGTAGGAAAAGGGCGGGCGGCGGCGGCGGCACGGTTCGCACGGGGAGCGCTCCGCGGGGGAGCCCATCTCAAAACTCGGCAGGGGGCGGCCGCAGCGAGCGCAGTACGGTGGCAGGAGCCGCTCCAGTCGTTGCCAGCAGGACCCGCACAGCGGGTCGCGGCGGTCCTCCCCGAGACGGAGCTCGCAGAGCGGACAGAACGGGGGGAAGAGGAGATCAAGAGCGACCCTGGCCCACTCCGACAACAACGTGAGGTCAGGGTTGGGAGGTGTTCCAGCGACCACACCCAGAGCAGCGGTCCTGCCACTGGGCGTGCCCGATCCCGCAGGCGGCGCACCGGTGCGGCCATTCGAAACTCCGTGTCAGCGTCAGGGCTCGTCGGTACTCCTGGAAGGCCTCGGCTGACTGGCCGCGGTGCTCGAAAATGGCGCCCAAATAAGCATGCAGCGGGGCGAAATCCGGCGCTCGAACCTCGACCTTCTGAAACTGTTCCGCGGCCTCGTCGAGCATTTCGAGTTCGAAATAGACCCTCCCCAGCTCAAAAGCCAGCGCCGGGTCGTGCGGCGCGCGGGCGGCGGCGGCCGCGTGCAGGCTGATCATCCGGCTGGGGCGCCCCTCGACGCGATACGTCTGCTCCAGTCTCCGAAGGAGGACGAGCGCCGGGTTCGCCTCTGCGGCCCGCTCCCAGGCTCGAATCGCTTCGCGCTGATCGCCGACCTTCACATAGGCGTCCCCGATCCCGACCTGAGCTGGTAGAAAGCCACGGTCCGCCTTCAGCGACTCCTTGAAGCGGCTCAGGGCTTCCTCGGCCCTCCCCTCGGCCAGGAGCCCCTTGCCAATCTCATACTGAATCCCCGCGAGCCATTCGAGCTGCGGGGGACGTTCCGCTTCGGCTACGACCTCGACGAGCCGCTCCTGGACCGACAGCGCCTCGGCCCACCGCCCCCGCTTGACGGCGAGGTCCCGGACTGCGCGGAGGGTGGCCAGGTGAGTCCGATCTCGCTGGAGAATCCGATGATAGGTCGCCAGTGCTTCGTCAACCCGCCCGGCGGAGTGATAGTCGAGGGCCACGGCCAGGAGCGTGTCGGGGCGCTCGCCAGCCCGCATGGCCTCCAGATGATGCTCGAGGGCGGCCTGGTGATCTCCCCGGGCGCGCGCCAGCTCGCCCAGCCGGGCGTGGGCGTCGCCAAAGCCGGGGTCCCGGGCGAGGAGCTCCCCGTAGGCGTTGGCCGCGTCTTCGCTCCTGCCGGCCAGCTGCGCACCCAGGCCCCGATAGTAAATCTCCTGCAGACTCTCATCGCGGAGGGCGCGGCGCGCGCTCGCGTGATCACGAAAGGACCGACCCAGATCCCGGAGCACAGTCAGGGCGAGGGCGAGGCACGCGCCGGCGACAAAGGCGCCCACGACCAGCGCCATCAGAGGAAGCTCGTAGACCCAGTCGCCTCCCAGCGTGAGTCGGACGTGCGTGGCGTTGAGGGCGGTCAGGTAGGCAACGAGGGCAGCGAACAGGAGGGCCAGCAGGAGACCGAGGCGGACAGACACACATTCACCTTAGCCGGTGGTCATTCGCTCCTCTTGCTCGACCAGGCGTTGGCAATCGATGCAGTACCGCGCGAACGGAAGGGCTTCCAGGCGTTTCTCCACGATCGGCTCGCCGCAGCGCTCGCAGGTGCCAAAGGTGCCCCCGTCAATCTTCTGAAGCGCCGTCACGACCTCCTTGAGGAGACGGCGATCGCCGTTGCCCAACTCGAAGAGGAATTCGCGCGTGTAGGCGGTGGTGGCCTGGTCGCCGAGATCTTTGATGGAATCATCCTCTTGGCCCTTGCCGTAGAGGGCGCTCTTGCCCACCTCTTCCACCAGCTGGCGATGCTTCTCGACCAGCTTCTTCCGGTAGTGCGCCAGTCGATCCTTCCTCATGGCCGCCTCCTCACCGCGGGGCGCTCCCCTCGGTTTTGAGGGCATACGCTACCATGGCCTGTCAAGGAAATCAACCTCACGCCTCAGCGCTCCACCGAGAGGAGCGGGGCGTCACCCCAGAGGCGTTCCAGGGCGTAGAACTCGCGCGTCTCCTCCAGAAAGATGTGCATCACGATGTCCCCGTAATCGAGCAGCAGCCAGCCGCTTTCGCGCGTGCCTTCGCTGTGACGCGGTCGAACCCCCTCAACTTTGAGGGCATGGCGCACCGCCTCCACGATCGCCTCGAGCTGGGTGGTGGAGCTGCCGCTGCAAATCAAGAAAAAATCGGCCACTCCGGAGATTCCCTGAAGATCCAACACCTGGAGGTCTAGGGCCTTCTTGTCCAGAGCCGCCCGGGCGCCGAGCCGAACCTTGTCCTTGGCGCTCAGCGAGGGCATCAACCTCCCTCGCGGTAGAGGCGCTGCACGAGGATATACTCGTGCACCGCCTCAGGCACGCGGTAGGCGAGCGAGCGCCCGTCGCGGGCGCGTCGGCGTAGCTCGGAGGAGGAAATCGGCAGCGAGGTGGCGAGGACGAGGAGGGGGCTCTTCCCCCACGTCGCGGCGGGGGCCAGCCGGGACGGCTCGATCCGGACCCAGGGGTCCTGCCAGGTCTCCGCCAGCACTTTCTGAGCCTGGACCCCGTCCGGGTCGAAGGCCGCGCCGGCCCGGGGCACCACCACCAGGCGCGCCAGTTGCGCGATCCGCTGCGGATCCCGCCAAGAGAGCAGGTCCAGGAAGGTTTCGGATCCGATAAGGAGGAACAGCTCCGCCTCCCGCCCCGCTTCCCGTCTGAGCGCCTCGAGCGTGTCCACGGTATAGGAGGGCCCGGGGCGACGGAGCTCGAGATCGGAGATGGCAAAGCGCGGGTGGCCACGGATGGCGAGCTCGGTCATCGCGTACCGGTCTCGGGCCGGAGCGAGCCCGCGGAGAGGCTTGTGGGGCGGTGCGGCGGCGGGCACAAAGAGGATCTGGTCCACCTGGAGCAGCTCCAGGATCTCGTCGGCCAGGAGCAGGTGACCCAGGTGAATGGGATTGAAGGATCCGCCGAAGACCCCGACGCGCGGCAACGCCCGGCTACTCCCGCACCTGGCCGTCACCGAAGACGACGAACTTCGTGGTCGTCAGCTCTTCCACCCCCACCGGACCGCGCGCATGAAGCTTGGACGTCGAGATGCCCATCTCGGCGCCCATCCCGAATTGGCCCCCGTCGACCAGCCGGGTGGAGGCATTCACGAGCACGCACGCCGCGTCCACCTCCTGCGTGAACCGGCGCGCGCGGCGGTAGTGGGAGGTCACGATCGCTTCGGCGAGCCCGGAGCCGTGAGCGCGAATGTGGGCGACCGCCTCCTCGAAGCTGTCCACGACCTTCACCGACAGGATCAGGTCCAAATATTCGGTGTCCCAGTCCTCGTCGGCCGCCGCCCGCGCCCGCGGGACGAGCCCCAGCGTCCGCGGACACCCGCGGATCTCCACGCCGGCCTCGAAGAGGCGCGGGGCCAGCGCCGGCAGGAGCCGGGAGGCTACCGCGCGATGAACGAGCAGGGTCTCCATGGCGTTACAGACGCCCGGCCGTTGCACTTTGGCGTTCAGCGCGATCTCGATCGCCATCGCGAGGTCCGCGTCCTCGTCCACGAAGACGTGACAGAGCCCCTTGTCGTGCTTGAGGATCGGCACCGTGGACCGCTCGGCGACCAGCCGGACGAACTCCTCCCCTCCACGCGGGATGATGAGGTCCACGTATCGGTCCATGGCGAGGAGAGCGAGCACCGCGTCCCGGTCCGGGGTATCGATGAACTGGATCGCCTCCGGGGGGACCCCGGCCTTCTCCAGGGATTTGGCGAGGATCGTGACGATCAAGGAGTTGGAGTCCAGCGCCTCGCTCCCACCGCGAAGGACAACGGCATTCCCGGCCTTGATGCAGAGCCCGGCGGCATCCGCTGTCACGTTCGGACGCGACTCGTAGATGAATCCCACGACGCCGAGAGGCACGCGGACCCGCGCGATTTCAAGGCCGTTGGGACGACGCCACACTTCGATCGTTTTGCCCACCGGGTCGGGGAGCGCCGCCACCTGACGGAGCCCCAAGGCCATCTCCTCGATGCGCGCCTCACTGAGCGTAAGCCGATCGAGAAAGGGGCGCGAGTGCCCCCGGCTCCGGGCGCGGTCCAGGTCGGCCCGATTCGCTTCCAGGATCATGGCCGCTTTCTCCTCCAGGCCTCGACTCATCTGGAGGAGCGCGTCGTTCTTGACCTTGGCCGAGCAGAGAGCCAGCGCGCGCGAGGCTTCCTTGGCGGCGCGCGCCTTGGCCCCGACCAGCTCCCGAATCCCCATGGTCATCCTCCCACCGCTACAAGAGCACGAGGTTGTCCCGGTGGATCACCTCGTCGAAGCTCTTGTACCCGAGAATCTCTTCGAGGGCCCGAGTCTTGGCGCCCCGGATTTTTCTGAGCTCCCCGGCATCGTAGTTCGTGAGACCACGCGCGAATTCCTTGCCGGCGGCCTCGCTCAGCGACACGACCTCGCCAGCGTGAAACTCCCCCTCCACGTCCACGACGCCGGAGGGCAGGAGACTCTTCCCCCGTTCGACCAGGGCGCTCCGGGCGCCTGCGTCCACCGTCAGTCGGCCCTGCGGAGGCGCGGCAAAGGCGATCCAGCGCTTGCGCGCCGCCAGGCGGTCGCCCCTGGGCACGAAATAGGTGCCCACCGGCTCGCCCCGGAGCACGCGCCGGAGCGTGCCGGCCTCGCGACCGCTGGCGATGACCATGGGAATCCCCGACGACGTCGCCTTCTGGGCCGCCTCCAGCTTGGTGCTCATCCCTCCGACCGACACGCCGCCATGGGCGTCCCAGACGAACCGCTGGATGTCCTCCGACACCACCTCCACGGTCGGGACCGGGCGCGCTCCCGGCTCGCGCCGCGGATCCCCCGTGTAGAGCCCGTCCACGTCGGTCAGGAGCACGAGGAGGTCGGCGTCGATGAGGTGTGCGACGAGCGCCGCCAGGTTATCGTTGTCCCCGACCTTGATCTCGTCGACAGCAACGGTGTCGTTCTCGTTGACGACGGGAAGCACCCCAAAGCCCAGGAGCACGAGGAACGTGTTCCGCGCGTTCAGGTACCGCGGGCGCGCGCTGATGTCCTCCTGGGTCAGCAGCACCTGGGCCACCCGGATCCCGGATCGCGCGAAAGCCTGCTCGTAGTGCCACATCAACGCGCACTGGCCCACGGCGGCCGCCGCCTGCTTCTCCGGGATGGAGCGCGGTCGTCGGCTGAGGCCCAGTCGGGCCATGCCCGCGGCGATGGCGCCGGACGACACGAGCACAACTTCTTTGCCGTCCTTCACCAGCCCCGCGATCTCCTCCGCGAGCGCGCCGATCCGGTCGGGCAGGAGTCCCGTCGTGGGCGAGGAGATCAGGCCGCTGCCCACCTTGACGACGAGCCGCTCGACCTTGCCGAGGGCGCGCCGGGAGGCTGGCCCTGTCAGCTGGCGGCCTTGGCCCATCGGTCCTGGTCGAGGCGGTCGGCCGCCACCCGCACCAGCTCCGGCAGCCCCTGCCCCGTGACTGCCGAGACCGCAAGAAATGGAAGGCCAGTGACATAGGCCAGTCGCTCGACTTCCCGGCACCGAGTCTCGCATCCTGGCAGATCCACTTTGTTCGCCACCAGGAGCTGCGGCCGGCGCGCCAGCTCCGGCGAAAAGGCACCGAGCTCCCGGACCAGCGCGTGGAAATCGTCTGCCGGATTCCGGCCGTTCGCGGGATCCAGATCAAGGAGGTGGATCAGAAATCGCGTCCGCTCCGTGTGGCGCAGGAAGCGAATGCCGAGGCCCTTGCCCTGAGAGGCTCCGGGGATCAGCCCGGGAAGATCCGCGATGACGAAGGACCGCCCCTCGTCCACGCGCACCAAGCCCAGCGTCGGCGTGAGTGTCGTGAAGGGGTAATCCGCGATCTTCGGCGTTGCCGCCGAGAGGCGAGAGACCAGGGTGGACTTCCCGGCGTTGGGAAAGCCGATGACGCCCACGTCGGCGAGAAGCTTGAGCTCCAGGTGAAGCCAGCGCTCCTCACCGGGGCGGCCCAGGTCCGCCCGGCGGGGGGCGCGGTTCGTCGCGCTCGCGAATCGGAGGTTGCCGCGCCCGCCCCGGGGACCGCGGGCGACGAGGAGGCGCTGGCCGGGGGCGAGCAGTTCCCCCAGCCGCTCGCCCGTCCCCCGGCCGGAGACGATCGTGCCGACGGGGACCTTCAGGACCAGATCTGCACCGCTCGCGCCGTGCTTCCCTCCGCCCTTGCCGTGTTGGCCGCGCTCGGCGGCGTAGTGACGCTGGTAGTGATAATCGAGGAGGGTGTAGAGCGCGCGATCAGCCTCCAGCCAGACACTCCCGCCGTCCCCCCCGTCGCCGCCGTCGGGGCCTCCGCGCGGGACGAACTTCTCGCGCCGGAAGCTCACGCAGCCAGCGCCCCCGTCCCCGGCCTTGACGAAGATATCGATCTCGTCGACGAACATCAGGCTCCCCGGAGGGCGCCGGGCCGGATCAGGCGGGGATGGCGGAAACGCTCACGTAGCGCGAGTCGCCCCGCCGATGAAAGCGGACATAGCCCTCGGATCTGGCATACAGGGTGTCGTCGGAGCCGCGGCCGACGTTGTCGCCGGGCTTGAACCTGGTCCCGCGCTGCCGGACCAAAATGCTCCCGGCGGTCACGAACTGCCCGCCGAACCGCTTGATTCCCAGCATCTGGGGATTGGAATCGCGGCCGTTTCGCGAGCTGCCGACGCCTTTCTTGTGGGCCATGCTTCTACACCTCGATTCTCGTAATCCGCACCGACGTGAAGGGCTGGCGGTGCCCCCGCTTTCGCCGGTAGTTCTTCCGCCGCTTGAACTTCACCACGGTCACCTTGGCGGCCTTGCCGTGTCCCAGCACCTCGCCGATCACCTTCGCGTTCGCCAGGGCCTTTGCCCCGACGGTCACCTGACCGTCCCGGCTGGCCAGGAGCACCGTCCGGAACTCCACGGGGTCGCCCCCGGCCTCGGGCAACCGCTCAACCCGGATCACGTGACCAGGTGCAACCCGGTACTGCTTTCCGCCGACCGCGATCACCGCTTCCATGGATACGAAACCCTCGGAGAGAAATGAACTGCGTTAGACGTTCATTTCAGCACGGATGAGCGAAAAAAGTCAAGGCGGAGGCGCGATTAGCTGTAGGAGCCCTCGGTGAGTCGCTTCCCCGTGGAGCCTACGCCACCGCCAGGTACCGCCCGAGCCGCTGGCGCAGGAACAGTCGCGAGCGGTGAACCCGCGACTTGACCGCAGGCAGGCTGATCCCGAGCGATCGCGCGATCTCGCGGTTAGGCATGCCCTCGACGTCGTGCAGGAGGAACGCCGTCCGGTAGTCCGCGGGCAGGGCCTCGACGGCGGCCGCCAGGACGTCCCGGAGCTCACTGTGGAGGACCGGCTCTTCCGCCTTCCCCGACCAGTCCTCGACTGGCTCGACGTGACGCCCGGCCTCGGTGAACTGGGGCAGGAGCGCCTCCCACGAGATTTCCGCGTGGTCCCGGCCGCGCCGCCCCCGGAGCTTCTGGTAGGCGGCGTTGGCGGTGATCCGGTAGAGCCAGCTCCCGAAGGCCGACTCCCCCTTGAACATCCCGATCTTCCGCGCCGCCGTCCAGAGCGCGTCCTGCGCGACCTCCTCGGCATCCTCGCGATTGCCGGTGATCCTGAACGCCAGCCGGTACGCACGGTCGCCGTACTCGCGCACGAGCCCCTCGGCAGCATCGCGGTCTCCGCCCCGGAGCTGCCGCACCAAAGCCTCGTCGCGATCGCGTTTGGCTCGTTCCCGTACCGCACCCCGTGGCATCCCTCGATCCTCCAGCACCAGCGTGCTCATCACCGCGGCCCCCTCGTGTAGAGCAACAGGTGCGCCTTGAGTTCACCGACGCACGCTTCCATGATTTGAATGTCCTTGGTGACCTTCGTCAGGAGGATGGCGCCCTCGAGCCCCGCGACGAGGAAATACGCGAGGACCGCCGGATCACACTCCGGCCCGAGGCTCTCCTGGGCCTGAGCCTCAGCGAGCGCGTCGGTCAACCGCGCCCGCCAGCGGGTGAAGATCTCGGCCAGGCGCTGGCGAAACCCTTCGTGCACGTCCGACAACTCGGAGGCCAGGTTGCCCATGGGGCACCCGCCCACGCAGTTCCGCTGCCGCTGCGCCTCGAGGACGCGATCGAAAAAGCACCGGACCCGGTCCAGCGGAGCGACGGTGCCATCGGAAAAGCAGGGCTCGAGGGTCCGCTCCACGAACCCCAGGATGATCCGGTCGAGCATCGCGTAGCCGAGCTCTTCCTTGCTCTTGAAGTAGTAGTAGAAGTTCCCCTTGCCGACCCCGCTCGCCCGCAGCACGTCATCCAGAGAGGTCGAGTGATACCCCTTGAGCGTCATGAGGCGACTGGCCGCATGCAGGATGTGCTCCCGGGTCGCGTTGGTAGTTTTCGTGGCCGAAGTCATCTGTCTGTACCAACTAGTCGGTACATAACTTAGCCATTTGGATGCGACTTGTCAATCGAATGGTGCTCGGAGGCCCTAAGTGGGCCTAAAACAAGGCGTTGGCAACTCGGAGCGTCAACTCGACAAGAGGCTTGGGATAGACCCCGACGCCAACAACGCCCAGGGTGCAGATCAGGATGGCCAGGGCGAGCGGCGGGGAAACAGGAATCGGGCCAGACCGCCGGGGCGCGTCGATGTACATCGGCCGGGCCAGCATCAGATAGTAAAAAAGAGCCACCACCGTCAAGATCGCCCCGAGCAGGACGAGCCCGTAGAGCCCGGCCTGGGCGGCCGCCCAGAACACGTAGAGCTTGGCCCAGAATCCCGCCACGAAGGGAATCCCCCCGAGCGAGAGGAGCGACAGCAGCATGGCCAGAGCCAAGAGCGGCGCGCGCTGCGCCAAACCCCTGAGGGCGTCCAGATGCACGGACCCCTCAGCCTGGGCCACGGCCTCCACGATCAAGAACGCGCCCATGTTCCCGAAGACGTAGGCGACCAGATAGAACAGGACCATGGCGGTCCCCGAGGCCGAGACGGCGGCGAGCCCCACCAGCATGTAGCCGATGTGGGCGATCCCGGAGTAGGCGAGCAGCCGTTTGCTGTTGCGCTGGGGCAGCGCCATCAGGTTCCCCGCTGTCATCGTGATCGCGGCGAGCCCGGCCACGATCGGGATCCACAGCGCCACCCGGTCTCCCACGCCCTCCAGATAGACGCGGAAGATCGCGACGAACCCCGCGGCCTTCGGGGCCACGGAGAGCCAAGCGACGAACGGCGTGCTGGCGGCCTCGTACGTGTCCGGCACCCACATGTGGAACGGGAACGCGGCGATCTTGAACCCGAACCCGGCCAGGACGAGGAACATTCCAACGAGGAGGAGTGGTCCCGGGGCTCCAAGGGCCCGGGCGACACCGGCCAGGGCGGTCGTCCCCGCCGCGCCGTACACGAAGGAGAGCCCGTAGGCCAGGATGGCGGACGACACGGTACCGACGAGGAAGAACTTCAGCGCGGCCTCCACGGCGACGCTCTCGTGCTTGAGGAAGCCCGACAGGACGTAGAGGGGGATGGACATGAGCTCGAAGGCCACGAAGAGCAGGATCAGCTCCCGCGCGCTCGCCAGGACGAGCATGCCGAGCAGCGAGGCCAAGAGGAGGAGGTAGTACTCGGGCGCCCGGCGCCTGAACGCCGGGTGGGTGAGCGACAGCGACCCCAGGATCCCGATGAAGGTGGCCACGAGGAGGAGCTGCTTGGCGAAGAGCGCGAGGCCATCCAGCACGAAGGCGTCGCCGGGGGCAACCGGAACGGGCTCGAGGAGAAACGATCCGACCGCCAGGGCCAGGACGCCGATGGCTGAGATCATTCCGGCGATCCGCCGAGCGTCATCTCGGGCGACAACGCCGACGACGAACACTCCCAGCATCAGCGTGCTCAACCCGAGCTCCAGCCCGAGAGCACTCATGGGAGGGCTCCGAGCCGCGCCAGCAGCGGAACCGTAGCCGTATCGATCGGGCCAAGGGCGATCCCCGGCGCCACGCCGAAGAGCACGATCACGAAGATGAGGAGCACCAGCGCCACCCACTCGGGCCCCCGGGCGTCTGGGAGATCGTGGAACTCGCCCCCGGCCGGCACCGCGCCCCAGAAGATCTGCTTCACCACGCGGAGGACGTAGATGGCGGTGAGGAAGGTCCCCGCGACCGCCGGGAAGAGCCACCAGGAGTGGGCCGAGCGCCAGGCGCCCAGGAAGGTCAGAAACTCGGCCACGAAGCCGGCCGTCGCCGGCAGTCCCAGCGAGGACAGCCCGCCGATCGTGAAGGCCGTGGCGATCCCCGGCATCATGCGGCCGAAGCCGCCCATCCGGAAGATCTCCCGCGAGTGCGCCTTCTCGTAGACGAGCCCGACGAGGGCGAAAAAGAGCCCCGTCATGATCCCGTGGGCGAACATCTGGAAGACCGAGCCGTTCAGCCCCGCCTCGGTCAAGGTGGCCGCCCCGAGGAGAACGATCCCCATGTGGGAGACGGAAGAATAGGCGATGACGTACTTCAGGTCGGTCTGAGCCATGGCCGAGAGCGCCCCATAGACGATGTTGATGGTGGCGATCGTCCCCACGAGCGGCACCCAGTCGTGCGTGCCTTCGGGAAGAAGCCCCATCCCCAGCCGCACCACGCCGTAGGCGCCCAGCTTCATCAGCACTCCGGCGTGGAGCATGGAGACGGCCGTGGGAGCCGAGGCGTGGCCGTCAGGGGACCAGGGGTGGAGCGGCCAGATGCCCGCCAGGATTCCAAACCCGACGTAGAACAGCAGGAACACCCACCGCTGGAGCACCGGGTCGAAGGCGACACCCTCCATTTCGAGAAAGCTGAACGAGGCCCCACCGGCGGCCATATAGAGCGC
>OBEQ010705306.1_pt1 | contig 14601 bp, 12 predicted proteins | sample 1670901 | NCBI WGS metagenome assembly OBEQ01 (sample SAMEA104232315, study PRJEB22302) | groundwater metagenome | biome: forest; feature: aquifer; material: groundwater | place: USA | collected 2011-08-07 | depth 5.4 m
CGGCTACGCTCAACTCGGTCAGAAGCTTCGTGCGGCTGGCCATTGGACGTGTCCCTCCTCCTATCTCATCGCAGAGTTGGGTCCGGGATACGTCCTCTCTCTTTCTCCTCTTGAAAGTACACAACCTAGCGTACGCTACCAAAAACACGAACATTGTTGCAAAGGGATCGCTCATTGGGTACCATGTTGCCTGCCGGTTGAATCAATCGCCCTTCCAGAAGCTGCACGGAACGGCAGAACACGAACAATCTGGGAGTAGGGCTGGTGCGAGTCCTCGTCGTAGGGTCTGGAGGCCGCGAGCACGCGCTCGCCTGGCGGCTCTCCCAAGATCCACACCCCCGCGAGATCTACGCTGCACCCGGCAATCCAGGGATTGCATCGGTCGCGCGCCTGGTCCCCTGCCAGACGACCGATGTGCCTTCCTTGCTGGCCGCGGCCGAGGAACTCCGCATCGATCTCACAGTCGTTGGTCCTGAAGCGCCTCTGGCGGCGGGGATCGTCGACGCGTTTCGCGCCCGTGGGTTACGCATTTTTGGTCCCACCGTTGCGGGGGCAGCGCTGGAAGGTAGCAAGGTGTTTGCGAAACGCCTCATGGGCAGGATGCACATCCCCACGGCACCGTTCAAAGTCTTCGACAATGCCGCGGAGGCGATCGCGTATGTCCGGCGCCGGGCGTGTCCCCTTGTCGTCAAAGCCGACGGGCTCGCCGCGGGCAAGGGCGTTGTCGTGGCTCACGACGCCGTTGAGGCGGAGGTGGCCATCCAAGCTTTGATGGTCTCCCGCACCCATGGGGCGGCTGCAGACCGCGTCGTCATCGAAGAACGCTTGAATGGTGTTGAACTCAGCGTCCTCGCGCTAGTGGGCAGGGGAGGGCTCTCCGTGCTCCCCCCGGCGCAGGATTACAAACGCGTCTTCGACGGGAATCGAGGCCCTAACACGGGGGGGATGGGCGCGTTCGCGCCCGTGCCGATTTCCCCTGGGTTGCTGGACCGAGTTGTCGCCGAGACACTCGCCCCAACCGTCGACGCCATGGCGCACGATGGGCGACCCTTCACTGGGGTGCTGTACGCGGGGATCATGCTAACTGCCGAGGGGCCGCAGGTGTTGGAATTCAACTGTCGGTGGGGCGACCCGGAAGCCCAGGTCCTCCTCCCGTTGATCGCAGGCGACCTCGCGACGGCGATGATTCAGACGCTGGAGGGCAGCCCTCCCCGCTTGACAATTCGTGAAGGGGCGTCGGTCTGCGTAGTGCTTGCCTCTTCAGGGTATCCGGACGCTCCTGTGGTTGGCGCGCCGATTCATGGTTTGGAGATCCCCACCTCAGACGCGCTCGTATTTCACGCGGGCACCGCTGTCCGCGGGGAGACTTTGGTGACGGCGGGTGGACGGGTACTCAACGTGGTCGGGACAGGGTCGAGCCTCGAGCGAGCGGTTCACAGCGCGTACGCGGCAGCGGATCAGCTGCATTTTGTGGGGATGCACTTTCGTACGGACATTGGACGCCTCCCGATGCATGCCGCGGGGACGGCGGAGGCGGCGCAGGAGGCGGGACTGGTGCGCGAGTCATCGCAGGGTTGCTGTGGGAGGAGAGCCGTGAGCGCAAGCATGCCAGTGGTGGGGATCGTGTTGGGCAGCGAGTCGGACCGCCCGCGACTCCAGGACGCGGAACGCGTCCTGGAGCAGTTTGGTATTGCCTTTGAGATGGTTGTGGCCTCTGCTCACCGGAGTCCTGACTTGCTCGCCCAGTATGCGGGCTCGGCGGAGGCGCGCGGGATTCGGGTGGTCATCGCGGCCGCTGGCGGGGCCGCCCATCTCGCGGGAGCCGTGGCGGCGCGTACCGTCCTTCCCGTGATTGGCGTGCCCTTGGATGCTACCGGGCTCGGCGGGTTGGACGCGTTGCTCGCGACCGTACAGATGCCCCCAGGCGTTCCCGTGGCGACCGTCGCCATAGGAGACTGGGGTGTGCAGAATGCCGCCTTGCTCGCCGTGCAGATTCTTGCAACGACGGACGCCGGGCTGCGCGACCGCCTGCGCGAGCAGAAGCAGCGGAAGGCGCAAGAATTGGAAGCGCGCGCGGCGGCTCCGACGACCTCGCCGGCACGAAAGGGATAGCCATGCCAGTGAGGGCGGTGGTTGGGGGACACTGGGGGGATGAGGGGAAGGGCAAGGTGGTGGATGCCCTGGCAGCGTCCGCGCACTTTGTCATCCGCTACAACGGGGGGAACAATGCGGGGCACACGATCGTCACTGACCGGACCCAGTTGCGCCTCCACCTCGTGCCCTCCGGGGTCGCACACCCGCATGTCGAGTGTCTCATTGGTCCAGGGGTGGTCGTCAACCCACCCGCGCTCATCGAGGAACTCGCGACCCTCGAGCGGGCGGGGATTTCCACCGCGCGCGTCCGGATCTCTGATCGCGCGCATCTCGTCTTGCCCGTGCACATTGACCTCGATATCCTCACCGAACGCGCGCGGGGAGCGGATGCGCTGGGGACCACGCGGCAAGGGATTTGGCCCGTCTACGCCGACAAAGCGGCACGGGTCGGTATCCGCGCGGGCGATTTGTACGAACCCGAGTTCCTCAAGGAGCAGCTCACCCGGCTCACGCGGCGCGCCGAAGGCTCGATCCGCCACGGGGGAGGCGCACCCGTGGCGATGGCGCACCTGTGGGATCTGTGCCAGCAGTGGCGCGAGCGGTTCGGGGGGATCATTGTTGACACGCACCCCATTGTCCAGACCGCGTTACGCGAGGACCGAACCATTGTGTTGGAAGGACAGCTGGGGGTCATGCGGGACCTGGATTGGGGACTCTATCCGTTTGTCACCTCCTCGACCACGCTCGCCGGGGGGGCTGCGGCCGGAGCGGGCATTCCCGCGCAGCGGATCACCGCGGTGACGGGGGTGGTGAAAGCCTACACCACGGCGGTGGGCGCGGGCCCAATGCCCACGGAACTCCACGACGCCGTGGGCGACCGACTACGAGAGCTGGGCCAAGAGTATGGTGCAACGACGGGGCGGCCTCGACGCTGTGGGTGGTTCGATGGCGTGGCGGCGCGGTTCGCGGCCCAAGTCGTGGGGTTCACGGACCTCGCAGTGATGAAACTGGACGTCCTTGATGGGTTTGAGACGATCAAGCTCTGCGTAGCCTACCGCGATGGGACGCGATTGCTCGACTCGGTCCCGCACACGGCGGTCATGAGTCGCGTCGAACCGGTCTACGAAGTTCTCCCGGGGTGGCCCTCCACGAACGGCGCACGTTCCGTCGCTGACCTCCCCGACGCCGCGAGGAGGTTTCTGGACCGAGTGGAGCAGGTGGTCGGTGTCTCCATCGTGATGGTTGGGGTCGGTCGAGATCGCGAGGCTTTGATCCTGCGCGATCCTGCGGCGCATCTTGCCGCGGGCGTTGGAGGTCCCCCATGACTGATCGCTACACTACCCCAGAAATGGCCACCGTGTGGTCACCGGAGACGAAGTTCGCACTATGGTTGGAGATCGAGCTGCTCGCGTGCGAGGCACAGGCGTCCCTGGGCGTCATCCCCGCCGCAGTGGCCCAACGGCTCCGGCAGCATGCGAGGGTGGGCACCCCTGCCCGGATCGATGAAATCGAGCGGACGCAGACCCAACACGATGTGGTCGCGTTCCTCCGATCAGTCGCGGAGGAAACCGGTGAGGATGCGCGGTTCGTCCATCATGGCCTCGGCTCGACGGACGTCGTCGACACCGCGCTCGCCGTGCTCCTGGTGCGGGCAGTCGACCTGATCATTGGGGAAGGCCAGCGGGTGCGGGACGGTCTCGCCCGGCTCGCCGATACGCATCGCTACACCGTCATGGCCGGTCGCACCCATGGACTGCATGCGGAGCCGACCACATTTGGATTGAAGGCAGCGTTGTGGTTCGCGGAACTGGAACGCGGGCTGGAACGGTTGCAGCGGACCCGGGCGCAGATCGCCGTCGCGAAGCTCTCGGGAGAGGTGGGGACGTACGCTACGCTTGACCCCGCCGTTGAGGCGCACGTTTGCCAGGCTTTGGGCCTCACTCCCGCGCGCATCGCCTCGCAAGTGATCCAGCGGGACCGGCACGCCGAGTACGTCTGTACACTGGCGATTGTGGGCGGAACGGCGGAGAAGATCGCGACCGAGATCCGTGCTCTTGCCCGCACCGAGATCCGCGAGCTGGAAGAGCCGTTCCTTCCCGGCCAAACCGGTTCGTCGGCGATGCCCCACAAGCGGAACCCGATCCTCTGTGAACGGATCTGCGGCCTCGCGCGGGTCGTGCGCGGTTACGCCTTGATGTCGCTCGAGAATCAGGCGCTGTGGGGGGAGCGGGACATCTCGCATTCCTCCGCAGAGCGCATCGCCCTCCCCGGCGCCACGACGCTGATCCACTACATGCTCGGCAAACTCGCATTCGTCCTAGACCACCTACGAGTGGATCCCGACGCCATGCGTCGTAACCTCGAACGCACGGGGGGGTTGGTCTTTAGCCACCGCGTGCTCCTGGCGTTGCTGAACCATGGACTCGATCGCGACGCCGCCTACCGGATCGTGCAAGACGCGGCCACGGCGGCGTGGGAGGGACGCGAGGACTTCAAGGCGGCGTTGCTCCGAAGTAGTCCGCTGACCGCTGCGGACCTCGAGCGTGCCTTCGATGTCGCCGCGGCGCTCTCTCATGTTGACGCGATCCTCGACCGCGTCGGCGTGGTCCGCGAGACGCGCGTGCCCGCACCGCCGTCGGGACGAGGGCAAACTGCATCGCGAGGACGGTGATCGGGTTGACCTACTTCGGCACGCTGGTTCCTCCCACCCTGGTGGAAAGCGCGCTGCCCCTGCCTGTTCACACGCGCGGGAAAGTCCGCGATGTCTATGCAGTGGGGGACTACCTGCTCATCGTGGCCACCGACCGGCTCTCCGCCTATGACCATGTGCTCCCGACACCTATTCCGGACAAGGGCCGCGTGCTCACGCGACTCTCCGCGTTCTGGTTCCGCCAGACCCGTGATGTCGTAGAGAACCACATGGTCGCCACGCACCCAGAGGAGATAGCCACCCTCCTTCCTCGCGAGGTCCGCACGGAGCTGCCCGTGTTGGCAGGCCGGGTGATGCTGGTCCGCAAGGCGGTCCGCTACGACGTCGAGTGCGTGGTCCGCGGGTACCTCGCGGGATCTGGCTGGGAGGAATATTGCCGCACCGGGGCGGTGACGGGTGTGGCACTCCCTCAAGGATTGGGCCACGGCGCGATGCTAGCCGAGCCCATCTTCACCCCGGCCACCAAAGCCTCCAGCGGGCACGATGAAAACATCCCGTTTGCGCAGATGGCCCAGCAGCTCGGCGCGCCCACCGCGGCCGCGCTGCGCACCGCGAGCGTCGCGCTCTACACCCGTGCCGCTGCGTATGCCCGAAGTCGCGGGCTGATCTTGGCGGATACGAAATTTGAATTCGGTCTCCTCGAGGGGAGGCTCGTTCTGATCGACGAGGCCCTGACGCCCGATTCCTCACGGTACTGGGACGCCGAGGCTTATCCGCGGTCGTTGGTCGCGTTTGACAAGCAGTATGTGCGAGACTACCTGACCGGCTGCGGATGGGACCGAACCTCCGCGCCGCCTACCTTGCCGGAAACCGTGGTGGAGGCGACGCGGGCTCGGTATCTAGAGACGTATCGCCGCCTGACCGGGACGGCGCTTGATGCGAGCACAGAACGCTGAGGAGGGGATGATGGCGACAGTACGGCTGATCATCAGTCTCAAAGCGGGCGTCCTTGACGCGCAAGGCCAAGCGGTCACGCAGGGCCTCCGGGCCCTCGGGTACGACATGGTGTCCTCGGTTAACGTCGGGCGGTACGTCGAGCTCACCGTACCAGATAACCTTGACGCAGCGATGGTTCAGGAGCTGTGCGAGCGCTTTCTCGCCAACCCGCTGATCGAACAGTGGCGCATGGAGGGGGCTATCCCCGGGCAGGTGACGGAGGCCCCCTCACACGGACATCCATACTCAGGAGCGCACTAATGCGGTTTGGGGTGGTAGTTTTCCCTGGGACCAACTGCGATCGAGAGTGTCTTCATGTGATCCGAGAGGTCTTGGGCGAGGACGCGCGAGCGATCTGGCACATGGAGCCCTCGCTCGATGACGTCGACTGCTTGATCCTGCCCGGCGGGTTCGCCTACGGCGACTATCTCCGGGCTGGGGCGATTGCCGCGACCTCCCCGATCATGGGCGCGGTGCGCCGCTTCGCGGCGGCGGGCGGCGCGGTGCTGGGGATCTGCAACGGGTTTCAGGTGTTGTTGGAGGCTGGTCTGCTCCCAGGAGCCATGGTGCGCAACCAGGCGGGCCGGTTCCTCAGCCAAAACGTCTGCTTGCGCGTAGAGTCCACTCGGACACCCTTCACGGCGCTGTTGCAGGTGGGGCAAGTCCTGCGGATGCCGATCGCGCATGGGGAAGGGAATTTCTATGGTCCACCGGCGCTTCTTGAAGCCCTGGACGCCTCCGAGCAAGTCATCCTTCGGTACTGCGACAGGACGGGAGCGGTCACGTCGTCGGCCAACCCCAACGGGGCGTGCGCGAACATTGCCGGACTCGCAAATCGCGAGGGGAACGTGCTCGGGATGATGCCCCATCCGGAGCGGGCTGCGGAGGCCCTCTTGGGATCGGTCGATGGCAGGCGGCTGTTTGATTCTGCGATTAGATCGCTTGCTACCGGCAACGGGCTCCCTAGCGTTCCGTCCCTACAAGACGCCCGGGTACACCCCGTAGGCACCGGGTCCCCCGGCGGCCGATGACCATCTCAACGGTCGGGCACGAATCGGTCGGGCTTACGGAGGCGGAGTACGCCGCCATCGTCGGCGGGCTGGGGCGGATCCCGACGCAAGTCGAACTCGCCTTGTTTGGGGTGATGTGGTCGGAACACTGCAGCTACAAACACTCCGCCCACACACTTGGGTCCCTCCCGACCGTCGGGCCGCGGCTCCTCCAAGGCCCAGGAGAGAACGCCGGCGTGCTCGATATCGGGGGCGGGTGGGCGGTCGCTCTCAAGATCGAAAGCCACAACCACCCCAGTGCGGTGGATCCGTTCAACGGCGCGGCGACCGGCGTGGGCGGGATCATCCGAGACATCCTCGCAATGGGCGCGCGGCCGATCGCCCTGATTGACTCGTTGCGGTTTGGTCCGCTGGACGAGCCGAAGTCGCGGCGGCGGCTGTCCGCCGTGGTCGCGGGGATCGCCGCGTACGGGAATTGCATCGGCGTGCCCACTGTCGCCGGCGAGGTCATGGTCGACCCCAGCTATCGGGATAATCCCCTGGTCAACGTCGCGTGCCTGGGCGTGGTGCGCCACGATCAAATCGCGCGAGCGCGCGCCCGAGGGCCCGGGAACCCAGTCCTCTATGTCGGGGCCCGGACGGGGCGCGATGGAATCGGAGGCGCCGCCTTCGCGTCGGGGGAACTCGATGAGAACTCTGAGCGCGAGGACCGCGCCTCGGTGCAAATGGGCGATCCGTTTGCCGGCAAGCTCCTTGTGGAGGCGACATTGGAGGTCCTGGCCTCTGCTGACGTCATCGCCATCCAAGATATGGGCGCGGCAGGGCTCATCTGCGCGGCGAGCGAGATGGCTGCTCGTGGGGGCGTGGGCATCGCGCTCGATCTCGAGGCCGTCCCCGTGCGCGAAGCGCACATGGCGCACGATGAAATTCTCCGATCCGAATCGCAGGAACGGATGCTACTCGTCGTTCACCCCGGGAGCGAGCCCCGCGTCATCGCGATCTTCCAGCGGTGGGGGTTGGTCGCGGCGGTCGTCGGCGAGGTCATCGAGGAGCCGCTCGTGCGCGCGACATGGCAGGGCGCGACCGTGGCGGCGTTGCCTGCGATGATGCTGACCGCCGCTCCGCGCCGTCGTCCGGACTCGCATCCGCACCAACGGGAGGACCAGGGGGGAGCCCCGAGCGTAGCGACCCTGCCTACCGTTGACCCGCAGGAAGCCCTCGCTGCGCTCTTGGGGAGTTCCGACATCGCGAGCAAACATCCGATCTTCTCGCAGTATGATCACACGGTCCAGGCTCGGACCGTGATCCCTCCAGGGGCGGCCGATGCCGCCGTGCTCCGCTTGCAGGAGGTGCCCCCGAAGGGCATCGCCCTCACGGTTGCTGGCCACGGTCGCCTCTGCGCGCGTGACCCGTACCGCGGGGCCCAACTGGCCGTCGCCGAAGCGGCCGCCGGGCTCGCGTGTGTCGGGGCAGAGCCCATCGGGGTGACCGACTGTCTGAATTTTGGGGACCCCGACGACCCGGGAGTCTTCTGGACGTTCGAACAAGCCGTGGCTGGGATTGCGGATGCGTGCCGTGCGCTTGAGGTACCCGTTGTTGGGGGCAACGTCTCCTTCTACAACGAGTCGCCGGGCGGTCCGATTGCTCCGACACCGGTCATCGCCATGGTCGGGTTGCTCGAGGATGTGGCGCACACCTGCACTGCGGCGTTTCGTCACCCGGGGAACCTGATCGCGCTTGTGGGCGGAGCGGTTTCCGACGTGGCGGCGAGTCAATATCTGCGCGTCGTGCACGGTCGCGCCGGAGGACAGCCCCCGGCCGTGAACTTCGATCTCCACAGTCGGGTACTGGCGGTCGTCCGTACCGCGGTGGTCCGGAAATGGGTCCACTCCGCACACGACTGCGGCGATGGTGGTTTGGCGGTCGCGCTGGCGGAATGCGTCCTGGCGGAGGGGGTGGGAGCTGACGTGGTGTTCCCGCTTGGGCCCGCGCCCGCGGTGAGGCTGTTTGGAGAAGCCCCCTCGCGTATCGTTGTCTCGATCCCTTCGACCGCGCAGGCGGAGTTTGTTCGTCTGTGTGAGCACTGGGCGGTGCCCGTCACGATGCTGGGGCGAACGGGGGGGGATCGATTGCAGATCGCTGATGCAGGTTCCTCAGGGCGGGTTGTTGACCTGACGGTCGAGCAGCTCCGGGAAATGTACAACGCTTTCACCACGGTGATCACGTGAAGGAAGAATGTGGAGTCTTCGGCGTCTACAGCGACGAGGGCAACGCGGCGTCCATCGCGCATCTTGGCCTCTACGCGCTCCAGCATCGCGGGCAAGAGAGCGCGGGAATCGCCTCAAGCGATGGCGCACAGACCTGGTTGCACAAGGACATGGGGCTGGTTGCCCAGGTGTTTGACGAACACGCGTTGGCCCGGTTGCGGGGCGCCCTCGCGATTGGGCACGTCCGGTATTCGACGATGGGCTCGGCGCGGCTCGAGAACGCGCAACCGCTCGTGGTGCCCTCCCCGTGGGGGCCGCTGGCCTTGGCGCACAACGGGAACCTCATCAACGCGCCGCAATTGCGCGCCGAACTCGAAGATTCCGGCGTCACCTTCACGTCGACGACCGATAGCGAGGTAATCGCACACCTCATCGCGCGGGCGCCGGCAGGCACCGTAGAGGACGCGGTGGCCGCGTGTATGGCACGTCTCGAGGGCGCCTACACGGTTGTGGTCCTCGTAGCTGGCCGGGTCTTGGGGTTTCGCGATGCGCACGCGATCCGGCCGCTGGTGCTGGGCCGCCGTGGGCAAACCTTCCTCCTCGCCTCAGAGACGTGTGCGTTCGATCATGTGGGGGCGGAGTCCATTCGGGATGTGGAGCCTGGCGAATGTATCGTCCTCACTGCCGGGACCTTCACCGCCACCCCCATGCTCCCGGTGCGGCGACGGGCCCATTGCGTCTTCGAGTACATCTACTTTGCCCGGCCAGACACCGTGCTCTATGATCGGACGGTGCACCTGACCCGCCGGCGCATGGGCCAGGTGCTCGCGCGCGAGCATCCCGTGGCCGCGGATCTTGTGATCGCCGTCCCCGACTCCGGCACCTCGGCGGCCATGGGGTACGCAGAAGCGGCGCGGCTGCCCTTTGAGGTGGGCTTGATCAAGAACCGCTACATCGGCCGGACGTTCATCCAACCCGATCAGAAGTTGCGCGACTTCGGAGTGCGTGTAAAGCTCAACCCGCTCCGCGATGTGATTGCCGACCAGCGGGTGGTCTTGGTCGACGATTCCATCGTGCGCGGCACGACCAGTGGGAAGATCGTGCGCATGCTTCGGGCCTCTGGGGCCCGCGAGGTGCATGTGCGAATCTCCTCACCGCCAATTCGGTTCCCGTGCTTCTACGGGATTGACACGAGCAGCCGGGGCGAACTCGTCGCCTCAACGCATTCCGTCGACGAGATCCGCGAGGTCATCGCAGCCGACTCGCTCGCCTACCTGAGTCAACAGGGACTGGTCGAAGCGTTGCGCCTAGCCCGGGACGAGCTGTGTATGGCGTGTTTGGACGGAGCGTATCCTACTGAAGTGCCTCACGAACGCCTCGCGGGCCGCTTCGCCCTGGAGAAGACTGGGCCATGACCGAACCTCGCCTAACATATCGGGATGCCGGGGTTGCTCGCGATGCGGTCCAAGCGACGCTGATGGCGTCCCGCGACCAGGTCCGTGAAACCCACACGGGAGCGGTGCTGGGCGAGCCAGGGCATTTTGCTGGGCTGTTTCAGCTCGGGGCGTTCCGGGACCCCGTCTTTGTCGCGACGATCGATGGAGTCGGCACCAAGACCCTGCTGGCCAATGCTGCAAACCGCTTGCCTGTGATTGGACACGACGCGATCATCCACGGGGTCAATGACGTTGCGGTGCTGGGCGCAACGCCTCTGTTCGCCCTGGACTATGTCGCCTCGGTGAAGTTGACGCCTGACGCGTTGGAGGCCATCTTGCGTGGAGTCGTCACCGCGTGTCGCGAAGAGGGGGTTGCGCTTCTGGGCGGCGAGAGCGCGGAAATGCCCGGGGTCTATGCTGAGCGGGGATTGGACGTGGTGGCCGCGGTCGTGGGGGTGGTTGAGCGCAGCGAGCTCACGGACGGCTCGAAGATCCGCCCAGGGGACGTGCTCATCGGTCTGGCCTCGACGGGGCTCCACACCAACGGCTACTCGCTGGCGCGCGCGGTGATAACCGCACGCCGCTGGTCCCTCAATGATGTTCCTGGGGAATTGGGGACGACGTTGGCGGATGCCCTGCTAGCGCCCCACCGATCCTACCGCAGAGCGTTGCAGGCCCTCGGGCGCGCGGGGTTTCTCCGCGGGGCGGCGCACATCACCGGCGGGGGCATCGGGGCAAACCTGGCACGCGTCCTTCCCCCGGGGGGCCGCGCCCGAGTCGATGTGGGAACCTGGGAGGTTCCCCGAATTTTCGCGGCCTTGGCGAAGGCGGGAGGTATTCCGACGGCCGAGATGTTCGCGACATTCAACATGGGGCTCGGCATGATCGTTGTCACCTCCCGGGACCGTGCTGGGATCGCCTTGGACCTTGCGCAGGCCAACGGACCGAAGAGTTGGATCATCGGCGAGGTCGTCTCTGGCGAGACAGGAGTCGACGTGAAGTGACGCAGACCAGACGGGCGCAGTCATCAGGTCAGTCTGTCGCCGCGGTGAATGACAAAGTCGGGGGTGTGGTTCGCGCGATCAGGATTGCGATCTTCGCGTCCGGTCACGGCACCACCCTCCAGGCGATACTCGACGCGTGCGCTCGAGGAGACCTACCCGGAGAAGTTGTTCTCGCCGTCTGCACCGCCCCGGGCGCAGGCGCGCTGCAGCGGGCGAAACGGGCGGGGGTGGCGACTGCGCTCGTGGATCCGCGAGCGCTCCCAGACCAGGCAGCGTTTGAAGGGCGCCTAGTTGAACTCGTTGATCGGCACCAGGCCGACCTGGTGTGCCTAGCTGGCTTCTTGCGCATTCTTAGCCCAACGTGTGTGCAGCAGTGGTTGGGACGGATCATGAACATCCACCCGTCATTGCTGCCGGCGTTTGGCGGGAAAGGGATGTATGGAGAGCGCGTGCATGCGGCGGTGCTTGCTCATGGTGTGAAGATTACCGGATGTACCGTGCACTTTGTGGACGAGTCTCCCGACGGAGGGCCGATTATCCTCCAGGCTGCCGTGCCGGTGCACGAGGACGATTCTCCTGGCTCGCTAGCCGCCCGAGTCCAGGAACAGGAGCATCGACTTTACCCAGAAGCCATCCGACTCTTCGCGCAGGGACGACTCCGGCTCCAGGGACGCTGCGTGCAGATTCTTCCGCTGAAGGCGGACGAAGTCCATGCGTCAGCGCTCGCCTAACCTATTGACGCGCATCAGGCGAGCGTTGATCAGCGTTTATGACAAGACGGGGGTTGTCGAGCTTGCGGCCGCCCTAGCTGGGGAAGGCGTCGAGATTATCTCGACAGGCGGGACAGCGGTCGTCTTGCACGACGCGTCGATTCCATTCACCGCCGTCGAGGCGGTCACGGGGCACCCCGAGGTCCTCGGCGGTCGCGTCAAGACGCTCCATCCCGCGCTTCACGCCGCGATTCTCGCTCGGGACGAGGAGGCGCATCGTCGCGAGCTCGCGTCTCTAGGTCTCGCGCCGATCGACCTCGTCGCGGTCAATCTCTACCCGTTTGAGGCGGAGGCGCTCGCAAGAGGCGCCCCGATGCCTGAGGCCGTGGAACTCATTGACATCGGCGGGGTGGCGCTACTCCGCGCGGCGGCGAAGAACTGGGAGCGAGTGGCTGTTCTCTCCGATCCACGGCAGTACGGGTCGGTAATGGAAGAGTTCCGCCACCAGGAAGGACATCTTTCAGCGGCGACGAGACGACGGCTCGCTCGAGAAGCGTTTGTGCGAACCGCCGCATACGACACCGCGATTGCCGCCTACTTCGGCCAGCAGCCCGGACCCTTTCCTGCTCTGCTCACCCTCGCGTTCCAGAAGGTCAATGACACCAGGTACGGGGAGAACCCCCACCAGCGCGCGGCGTTCTATCGCGATCTTGCCCCCGGCCCGGGAACCCTCCCACAAGCCCGGCAGTCTCAGGGCAAAGATCTTTCTTTTAATAACCTCGCCGATCTCGATGCGGCCTGGGGGCTCGTGTGGGAGTTCGTCCCCACAGCGGCGGCGATCATCAAACACGCGACGCCGTGCGGGGTCGCAACAGCGACAACCCTTGTCCAAGCGTACGCGAGGGCCCGCGCGACGGATCCCACCTCGGCGTTTGGGGGGGTGGTCGCATTCAACCAGCACGTCGATGAGTCGACCGCAACGGAGATGCTGAGTATCTTCACCGAAGCCGTGATCGCTCCCTCATACACCCCTGAGGGGCGTGCCGTGCTCGCGAAGCGTCCGAACCTTCGCATCCTAGAGGCCGCGCCCCTCCAATCCGAGCACGGGTGGCAGTTGAAGACAGTCGCGGGAGGACTGCTCGTGCAGGAGCTGGATCGTGCTGAGCTTGATGAGCAGCACCTCATGGTGGCCACGCCGCGCGCTCCGAGTCCGGCGGAACTTAACGACCTGCGCTTCGCGTGGAAAGTCGCGAAGTGGGTGAAGTCCAACGCGATTGTGCTCGCGAAAGATGGCGCGACGGTGGGGATCGGCAGTGGGCAGCCCAACCGGGTCGGGGCTGTGGAGATTGCCGTCAAAGGCGCTGGCGACCGGGCCCGGGGAGCGGTGATGGCCTCGGACGCGTTCTTCCCGTTTCGTGACGGTATCGATGTGGCCGCGCGCGCAGGGGTGACCGCGGTGATTCAACCCGGCGGATCAGTGCGCGACGCAGAGGTGATTGGCGCCGCCACGGAACACGGGATGGCGATGGTCTTGACGGGCATGCGGCCCTTCCGACACTAAGGGTTGGGCCACGAAGTCAGCTCCTTACCGCGCCAGAAGCATCGCTCCGAAGGCCGCCGCTGCCGTCATCAGCACATTCACCGCGTTGTTGCCGATTCCCCGAACGTGTCCTTCGATGGTCGCCCCAGCGACGCTGTCGAGCAGCATCGCGGCGCTGCCCGCCGCCCACCCCGCGACGAAGGGCGTGCCGCCCCACCATGCCGCGGCCACCGCGATGAGGGCTGCGCCGAGCCCGCCGCCCACGGTCCCGATCCACGTGACGCCGCCTGAGCGGCCTGGACTTACCCGCTGCCCACTGGTAATGAGTCGTGGCGGCGCGGAGCTTAGCACGCCAATCTCCGTCGCCCACGTGTCAGCCGCAGATGCGGCGATGGCAGCAGCGTAGGCGGTCGCAATCACGCGTGACGCATCCAACCCACCCCACAGCGCGAGCGCTGTCGCGACTGCCCCGCTCGCCGTGACCTGAGCCGCCGAACGCCCACGGCGATGCTCCGGTTGGGGTTTGTCCGCCGCGCGCCAGTGAGTAAGCATGCTGCTAGTCACAAAGAAGAGAAACAGCAACGCTGCCGACGCCCACCCGCCGAATCCAACGACGAGGGTTCCGACGATGGTGGCGGCAACTGCGCCACCCCAAGTTAGAGCTCGCACTCGCCAGGCGGCCAGGGTGGTAGCCAGGGAGAGGATGAATCCGATTGCGAACAGGACACTCGAGCTCGCGTGCACGATCGCCTCTCACTAACGGGGTTGGTGAAGAGCGCAACGACTCCTACCAATATAGTTAGGGACAGGGAACTAGTGTAGCGTCCTGAAAGTACGGTTACATAACACGGAGCGGATCTCCCGTGTACGTCCACGCGAATGGTTTGGCATCTGCGTTGTACTCGGTGATGGCTTGCATGATGGTCTTGACGAGATGTTGCTTAGAGGGAAAGA